>Ga0232058_1371469_pt1 | contig 7211 bp, 3 predicted proteins | sample LAC_MetaT_2_FD_175983 | JGI IMG/M metagenome (GOLD analysis project Ga0232058, IMG submission 175983) | Metatranscriptome of anaerobic ammonium oxidizing microbial communities from anammox membrane bioreactor (MBR) in UC Berkley... | ecosystem: Engineered > Bioreactor > Anaerobic > Unclassified ... | reverse complement strand
GCCGCATGCAGTGCGGGCACGGCGCGCCAGGGGCTGGAAGCAGCGCATGGCATTGCGGACAGGTCGCCACGGACACTGCGTCGGCGGGTGCCCCGCGCACGCCGAGCCGCTCGAACCGGTCGACCAGCCGCTGCGCCGCCGCGTGCTGGCCGAGCGTAAAGCGCCAGCCGGCGATGCGCGCGTCGGCATCGCGCAGTTCGAGCGCGCCCACCCCGCCGTGGTCGGACAACTCGAGCGCCTGGCCGGGGTCGAGCGCCCAGCTGTGCCATGATTCTCCGCCGGCAGCCACGGCCAGCAGCCGTCGCGGCGTCAGCACCAGCAAGCCGGGCGCGAAGCGCAACCGCTCGTCGAGGTCGAGCTCGACCCAGGCCAGCGGCGCCTCCCCCGTTTCGAGTCGGTCCTCGACCTCGCCGTGCCACGGGGCTGGAAGCGATGCGTCGGGGGTCGGCGGCGTGGCTGCGACTGCTGTCATGGACATCCTGCCGCGGCGCGCGACCGCGGGCCGGCAAGCTTACCGCATCCCGCAACGATGTCCGTGGGCGGCGGCGGACGGCGGCGGACGGCGGCAGCGGTCCGGCGTCAACCGATGCCGGCCTGCCGCGTTCACAAGCGAGACAACTCCCGGAACCTTACATGGCCGCATCGAGCCCGCAGCGATCCGCCGCTCCCCGGAAGCACATCGAAATCCTCGACTACCGGTTCATCCGCGGTCCCGGACGCTGGACCTACCGTCCGGTGCTCGAGGCGGTGGTGGACATCGGCGCGCTGGAAGACTTCCCGTCGAACCTGATCCCGGGGTTTCCCGAGCGGCTGCTCTCCTGGCTGCCGTCGCTGATCGAGCATCACTGCAGCTACGGCGAGCGCGGCGGCTTCGTCCGGCGGCTGCACGAAGGCACCTGGCCGGCACACATCCTCGAGCACGTCGCCCTCGAACTGCAAAGCCTTGCCGGCATGCCCGGCGGCTTCGGACGGGCGCGCGAAACCCCCAGGCGCGGCGTCTACCGGGTGGTGATCCGGGCCTTCCAGGAAGAAGTGGCGCTGGCGGCGCTGCACGCCGCCCGCGACCTGGTCATGGCAGCGATCGAAGACCGGCCTTACGACGTCGCAGGCACGGTCGAGGAACTGCACGCGCTGTCCGACGAGCATTACCTCGGCCCGAGCACACTGTCGATCGTCGACGCCGCCGACGAGCGCTCGATCCCGGCGATCAGGCTGAACGACGGCAACCTGGTGCAGCTCGGCTACGGCGCGCGCCAGCATCGCATCTGGACGGCCGAATCCGATCGCACCAGCGCAATTGCCGAAGGCATCTCGCGCGACAAGGACCTCAGCAAGCAGTTGCTGCAGGCCTGTGGAGTGCCGGTGCCCGAAGGCCGCCTGGTCACCAGTGCCGACGACGCCTGGGAGGCCGCCTGCGAGATCGGCGTGCCGGTGGTGGTGAAGCCCTACGACGGCAATCACGGCCGCGGCGTGTTCACCAACGTGATCACCCGCGAGGAGGTCGCGGCGGCCTGGGCGGTGGCCATGGAAGAAGGCAGCGGCGTCATCGTCGAGCGCTTCGTCAAGGGCAAGGAACACCGGTTGCTGGTGGTGGGCGGCCGGCTGGTTGCGGCTGCGCGCGGCGAGCCCGCCTTCGTCGTCGGCGACGGCCGCTCCAGCGTCACCGAACTCATCGACCTGCAGCTGAACTGCGACCCGAGGCGGGGCACCACGGAAGACTGCCCGCTCAACTTCGTGCGCATCGATTCGTCGGCGCGCATGGAGCTCGCGCGGCAGGGCTATGACGCCGAGTCGATCCCGCCGGCCGGCGAGCAGCTGCTCGTCCAGCGCAACGGCAACGTCTCGATCGACGTCACCAGCCAGGTGCACCCCAGCGTCGCCCACGCGGTGGCGGTCGCGGCCGACGTGGTCGGCCTGGACATCGCCGGCATCGACCTGGTGGTCGAGGATATCTCCCGGTCGCTGTACGAGCAGCGCGGCGCGATCGTCGAAGTCAACGCCGGCCCCGGCCTGCTGATGCACCTGAAGCCGGCCGCCGGCACGCCCCAACCGGTGGGCGCGGCGATCGTGAACAGCCTGTTCCCGGAGGGCGACTCGGGCCGCATCCCGATCGTCGGCATCGCCGGCACGCGCAGCGGCACCGCGATCGCCCGGCTGGTCGCCGAATTCCTTCGGCTGGCCGGCCAGCGCGCCGGCCTCGCCTGCGGCGAAGGACTCTTCGTCGGCGGGCGCCGGCTCGCCAGCGGCGACTGCGCCCGCCGGGAACCTGCGCACCGACTGCTGATGAACCGGTACGTCGAGGCGGCGGTGATCGAGAACGACGGCCTGACGATCGTCTCCGAAGGCCTTGCCTACGACCGTTGCCAGGTCGGCGTGGTCACCGGCATCGACCCGAACGCGACGATCCCGCAGTTCGACATCGCCGGCGCCGAACAGATGTACACGCTGCTGCGCACCCAGGTCGACGTCGTGCTGCCCGAAGGCGTGGCGGTGCTCGACGCGGCCGACCCGCTGGTCGCGAAGATGGCTACGCTGTGCGACGGCGAGGTCGTGTTCTACGAGGCCGGCGCCGGCGGCCAGGTGGTCGAGGCGCACCTCGCCGCCGGGCGGCGGGCCGTGGTCGTTCGCGGCGGACGCATCGTTCTGGCCACCGGCGAGCGCGGCCTTCCGGTGGCCGAACTCTCGCGCCTGGCCGTCGGCGAAACCACGGGGCATCGCCTCGATGACCTGCTCGCCGCGATCGCCGCCGCCTGGGCGCTCGACATCAATCCCGACCTGATCCGCACCGGCGTCGAGACGCTCTGCGCGGTGCACTCCGAAGCGAACGAAACCGTCGTTGCCTGATCGCGCGCCGCCACGCGCCCAACCGGCCAGCCCGTCATGAACATCTCACGCATCCGCGCGCTGCGCGGTCCGAATCTCTGGTCGAAGCGCACCGCGATCGAAGCGATCGTCACCTGTGACGAGGCCGAACGCTGCATCGACCTGCTGCCCGCCTTCGAGGCGCGGCTGCGCGCGCGCTTTCCCGAAATCGGCCCGCTGCAGCCGCTCGGCCAGTGCCGGGGCGGGTCGGTCGCCCACGTGCTCGCGGCCGCGGCGCTGGCGCTGCAGGCGCAGGCGGGTTGTCCGGTGAGCTTCTCGCGGACCACGCAGACCACCGAGTCCGGCGTCTATCAGGTGGTGGTCGAATACACCGAGGAAGCGGTGGGCCGATTCGCGCTCGAACTGGCCGAGGCATTGTGCCGCTCGGCGCTCGACGACACCGGCTTCGATCTCGCCGATGCGCTGGCACGGCTGCGCGAGATGGACGAAGATCTGCGGCTGGGTCCGAGCACCGGCGCGATCGTCCAGGCTGCGGTGGCCCGCGGCATTCCCTACCGCCGCCTCACCGATGGCAGCCTGGTGCAGTTCGGATGGGGCTGCCGGCAGCGCCGCATCCAGGCCGCCGAAATCGACGCCACCAGCGCGGTGGCCGAGCAGATCGCGCAGGACAAGGAACTCACCAAGCAGCTGCTGGCGGCGGTCGGCGTTCCGGTGCCCGTGGGCCGTGCAGTCGGCAACCTCGCCCAGGCGATCGCCGCGTTCGAGGCGCTGGGCAGCCCGGTCGTCGTCAAACCGCGCGACGGCAACCAGGGCAAGGGCGTGTCGGTGAAGGTCGAGACGCGTGAGCATCTCGAAGCCGCCTGGGCGGCGGCCAACGAGATCAGCTCCGACATCCTGGTCGAGCGTTTCATTCCGGGACACGACTTTCGCGTACTGGTGGTCGGCGGGCAACTGGTGGCGGCAGCGCGGCGCGATCCTGCCCACGTGATCGGCGACGGCGTGCACACGGTGCGCGAACTCGTCGACGAGGTGAACCTCGACCCGCGCCGCGGCGAGGGCCACGCGACCCCGCTCACCCGCATCCGGGTCGACGAAGTCGCGCTCGTCCAGCTCGCCAAGCAGGGCTACGATGCGGAATCGATCCCGCCACGCGGCGCGCGCGTGCTGCTGCGGCACAACGCGAACCTGAGCACCGGCGGCACCGCCACCGACGTCACCGATGACGTCCACCCCGAACTCGCGGCGCGCGCGATCGAGGCTGCGCAGACGATCGGGCTCGACATCTGCGGAGTCGACGTCGTCTGCGAGAACATCGGGCGCCCGCTCGAGGAACAGGGCGGCGGCATCGTCGAGGTCAACGCGGCGCCGGGCCTGCGCATGCACCTGGCGCCCTCGTACGGCAAGGGACGCCCGGTGGGCGAGGCGGTCGTCGGCACGTTGTTCGCCGAGGGCGACGACGGGCGCATTCCGGTGGTTGCGGTCACCGGCACCAACGGCAAGACCACCACGGTGCGGCTCATCGCGCACCTGCTGGCAGGAACCGGCGCGCGCGTCGGCATGACCAACACCGACGGCGTCTACGTCAACGGCCAGTGCATCGACACCGGCGACTGCAGCGGGCCGCGCAGCGCGCGCAACGTGCTGATGCATCCGCACGTCGACGCCGCCGTCTTCGAGACTGCACGCGGCGGCATGCTGCGCGAGGGCCTGGGCTTCGACCGATGCAAGGTGGCCGTGGTCACCAATATCGGTGTCGGCGATCACCTGGGCCTGAACTTCATCACCACGGTCGAAGACCTGGCGGTGCTCAAGCGCGTCATCGTGCAGAACGTGGCGCCCGACGGCATGGCGGTGCTCAACGCCGCCGACCCGATGGTCGCGACGATGGCCGGCTCGTGCCCGGGGTCGGTCACTTTCTTCGCGGCCGACCCGCAGTTGCCGCCGATGGCCACGCACCGCGCCAAGGGGCATCGCGTGGTCTACGTCGACGGCGATGCGATCGTCGCCGCGCAGGGCGATTCGGAGCAGCGCATCGCGCTGGCCGACGTCGCGATCACGCGGCGCGGCACGATCGGCTTCCAGGTGGAGAACGCAATGGCCGCGGTGGGTGCGGCCTGGGCGCTCGGCCTCGACTGGCACGCGGTGCGCGCAGGCATGCGCAGCTTCGTGAGCGACGCGCGCACCGTGCCCGGGCGCTTCAACATCTTCGACCACCGCGGCGCCACCGTCATCGCGGACTACGGCCACAACCCCGATGCGATCGCCGCGCTCACGCGTGCGGTCGAGGCAATGCCGGCGAACCGGCGCTTCGTGGTGATCAGCGGCGCCGGCGACCGGCGCGACGAGGACATTCGCCGCCAGACCGAGATCCTCGGCGCGGCCTTCGACGAGGTGATTCTCTACGAAGACCAGTGCCAGCGCGGCCGCGGCGACGGCGAAGTCGTGGCGCTGCTGCGCCAGGGGCTGGCCGGCGCAACGCGCGCCGCGCGCGTGCAGGAGATCCACGGCGAATTCGCCGCGATCGACGCGGCACTCGACCAGCTCGTTCCCGGCGACCTGTGCCTGATCCTGATCGACCAGGTCGACGAGGCGCTGGCGCACATCGCGAGCCGGATCGCGCTGGCGCGCGCCGCCGCGGTGCCGCTGGCGGCCTGAGCGCGCGCGCCCGGCCGCCCGCGCCGGCTCACGCCCTGGGCGTCGCGCGCGCGACGATTGCCGCGCAATCAACGCCGCGCGGCAGCGCACCGTAGTTGTGGTGGCCGCTTGCGGCCAGCCGCGACGCGCAGAATGCGTCGGCCACCGCCGCCGGCGCGTGCTGCACCAGCAGTGCCGCCTGCAGAGCGAGCGCCATCCGGTCGACCACGTCGCGCGCACGGTATTCCAGCTCGGCCAGGTCGCCGAACTCCTTGTGCAACGCCGCCACGTAGCGATCGAGCGTGGCGTTGGCGCCGCGCGCCTTCGCCAGCTCGGCGAAGAAGGCGCCGACCACCGCCGGCGTCTTCTGCATGGCGCGCAGAACGTCGAGGCACTGCACGTTGCCGCTGCCTTCCCAGATCGCATTGACCGGCGATTCGCGGAACAGCCGGGGGAACGGACTGTCCTCCATCACGCCGCTGCCGCCGATGCACTCCATCGACTCGTAGGCATGACCGGGCGTGCGCTTGCAGATCCAGTACTTGCCCACTGCGGTGCACAGGCGCACCAGCAGGTCTTCGTGTTCGTCGGCGCGGTGGTCGAGCGCGCGCGCCACGCGCATCGTGAGCGCGACCGAACCTTCGTTTTCGAGCACCAGGTCGGCCAGCACGTTGCGCATCAGCGGCTGCTCGACGAGCACCTTGCCGAAGGCCGAGCGCAGCGAGCAGTGGTGCAGCGCCTGCGCGACGGCCGCACGCTGGCCGGAGGACGAGCCGACCATGCAGTCGAATCGCGTCATCGCCACCATCTCGATGATCGTGCGCACGCCGCGCCCCTCCTCGCCCACCATCCACGCCAGCGCCCCGCGCAGCTCGATCTCGCTCGACGCGTTCGAGACGTTGCCCATCTTGCGTTTCAGGCGCAGCACCTGCATCGCGTTCTTCGTGCGGTCCGGCCGCCAGCGCGGCATCAGGAAGCACGACAGCCCGCCCGGCGCCTGCGCGAGCACGAGGAACGCATCGCACATCGGCGCCGACACGAAGTACTTGTGGCCGACCAGTTCGTACGGCTGGCCCGTCCCGCCCGCTCCGAGCGGATACGCGCGCGTGGTGTTCGCGCGCACGTCGGAGCCGCCCTGTTTCTCGGTCATCGCCATGCCGATCGTCAGGCCCCGCTTGTCGGCGTCGGGCACGTTGCGCGGATCGTAGACGCGCGCGGTGATTCCCGGCTCCCACAGCGCCGCCAGCTGCGGCGTGGTGCGCAGCGACGGCACCGCCGCGAAAGTCATCGTGACCGGGCACTGATGGCCCGCCTCGACCTGCGAGTGCATGTAGACGCGCGCGGCACGCGCCACGTGCGCGCCCGGCCCCGGGTCGGACCACGGCGAAGCGTGCAGCCCGTGCTCGATCGAGGTCTTCATCAGCGTGTGGTACGCGGGGTGAAAGCGCACCAGGTCGACGCGGTTGCCGAAGCGGTCGTGCGTGTCGAGCTCCGGCGGATTGCGGTTGGCGAGCACACCGAGCTCGAGGTAGTCGGCCGCGCCGAGCATCGCGCCGAAAGCGGCGAGATCGTCGTGCGCCCAGGCCGCACCCTCGCGTCGCACCGCCTCCTGCAGCGCCGCGTCCTGCAGGTAGAGGTTGTAGTCGACGAGGTCGCGCGCGACGTTGACGACTTCGTGGGTCTCGGCCAGGTACAGCGAGTCCTTGCGAAGCGATTCGGGGGCGTTCATGTCGCAGTCTCCAGCGTTGCAACAG
>Ga0232058_1113167_pt1 | contig 7236 bp, 5 predicted proteins | sample LAC_MetaT_2_FD_175983 | JGI IMG/M metagenome (GOLD analysis project Ga0232058, IMG submission 175983) | Metatranscriptome of anaerobic ammonium oxidizing microbial communities from anammox membrane bioreactor (MBR) in UC Berkley... | ecosystem: Engineered > Bioreactor > Anaerobic > Unclassified ... | reverse complement strand
TCCTCGCCTTGCGGGGCGTGCTCATCCGCGGCAATCCGCTCACCATGGCCGTCATGTCGATGCTCGCGGCGGCCGTCGCCCACGTCGTCGTCGTTGCCGCGATGACGGTGCGCACGCTCTACGGCGACCCGATCGGGTTCGCGCCCGCCCCGGAACTGCTGGTTCGACTCGGAGCGTCGGCGTACACCGGCGTTGCCGGCCTCGCCCTCTCGCTCCTGCTCATCCCGTTGACGCCGGTCTTCGGCTTCCAGCAGCAGGCGACCCACCGCAGGATCGCCCGGCGGTCCTGAGCGACCCGCCCGGCCGCGGCCGGTACACTCGATCCATGCGTCCCGCCGTTTTCTTCGACGACGCCCGCGCCAGGCTGGAGCCGCTCACGGGGCTGCGCCCCGTCTTCGACGTGCGTCTCGGCCCGCTGAGCACGCTGCACCGCGTGACGGCCGCGCTGGACCTGCGCGTCGTTGCGCTCTTCGTGCCCCCCGATCTCGAGGCCCTGACGGGCGAGCGGCACGACCTGCCGATCAACCGCCTGCCCGAGCGGGGCGGCGCCCCCCTGCTGCTGGTGAACGGACGCTGCCCCATGCCGCCCGAGCAACTCGCGTCGCTGCGCGAGGGTCAGGCGCTGGTGGAGTCGGCGAGCGGGGACGTGGTGGCCGCGCTGCTCGCGCCGGACGCCGCCCGGGCCTTGCTGGAGGGCGATGATGCGGGCGTGGAGCGGGTGGATCTGGACGAATCGGTGCTGCTCAGCCGCCCGTGGCACTTCCGGGCCGTGCGCGACCAGGCGGTGGAGTTCGACCTCGGTCTGCTCGCCCGCGATGCGCGCCGCCGCGACGTGCCGGTCGGTGTGACGGTGCTCGGCGATCCGTCCGGCGTGCAGATCGACCCGGACGCGGAAGTCCTGCCAGGCGCGGTGCTGGACGCGGAGGGAGGGCGCATCACCATCGGCGCGGGGGCGATCGTCCGCCCGGGCGCGGTGATCGTCGGGCCGTGCTACGTCGGGCCTGAGTCGCGCGTGGTGGAGCACGCCGTGCTGCGGGCGCACACCTGCGTGGGCCGGTGCTGCCGCGTGGGGGGAGAGGTCGCGGGCGTCGTCTTCCAGGGGTACGCGAACAAGGTGCACGAGGGGTTCCTGGGCGACTCGTGGGTGGGGGAGTGGGTGAACCTCGGTGCGGGAACGACGAACTCGAACCTGCTGAACACCTACGCCGAGGTCATCGCCCGCGCCGACCCCGCCGGCCCGAACGAGCGGACGGGCGAGACGTTCCTCGGTGCGATGATCGGCGACCACGTGAAGACGGCGATCGGCACGCGCATCATGACCGGCGCGGTGATGCACCTGGGCACGATGTGGGCGGCGAGCCGGCCCGCGAGCGGGTGCGTGCGTTCGTTCGCGTGGGCGACCGACGAGGGCGAGCGGCTGTACAGGCTGCCGAAGTTTCTGGAGGTCGTACAGGCGGTCATGGCGAGGCGCAACATCGAGCCGACGGACGCCTATCTCGCACGTATCCGCGCCCTGCACGCGAGCGCTGCGGGCGGGTGAACGCGGCCCGAGTCAGGACGGTCCGCCGCCGCCCGTCACGGCCTTGCGGACCTCGTCGATCAGCCGCTCGACCTGGAAGGGCTTGAAGAGGACGCTTTGCAGGCCCTCCTGGCTGGCTCGGACGATCGAGTGGTGGGGGTCGTAGCCGAAGCCGGTCATCAGGATCACGGGCACGCCGGGCAGCGCGGACCGAGCCGTGTTGAAGACCTCGTACCCGTTGCGGTCCGGCATCTTGATGTCCGAGAGCACGAGGTCGTAGGGCGGCTCCTCGCCGTTTGCGCACGCCTGAAGCCGCTCGATCGCCTCGGCCCCGTTCTCGCAGACGGTGACGGTCGCGCCTCGGTTGCGCAGCACGTCGCGGATGATCCGCCTGATCTTCGGTTCGTCGTCGGCCACGAGCACGCGCTTGCCGACGAGCGCGGGGTCCTTCTCGCGGACGGCGAGCGCACGCTCCGCGCCGAGGAGCGTCTGCGGCCCGGCGGCGACGTTGCGCACGCGGGCGCGGATCTTCTCGACGTCCGCCTTGATGCGGGCGACGTGGCTGGCGGTCTCGGGATCACGGGCAGCGAACCCGCTGAGCCACTCGGCCTCCGAGATGATGTCCTCGAGGCAGTCGCGCAGTTCGCCCTCGACGCGCCCGCTGACGGACTGGTTGACCGCGCTGCGCTCGACCACAAGCAGGTCCAGCATGTGCAGCGCGATGGCGATGTAGCGGGCGAAGATCTCGCCGAACTGCCGGTCTTCGTCGGTGAAAGCGCCCGGCTTCTGGCTCTCGATGTCCCAGATGCCGATGACCTTGTCGTGCAGGCGGAGCGGGACGGTGAGCGAACTGCGCGCCCCCGCCAGACCCGGCAGGAACTTCTCGTCGGTCTCGGTGTCCTTGCACACGTAACTGCGCCCCGTCGCGGCGACGTAGCCGCTGATCCCGCTCCCCTCCAGTTCCGGATAGAGGTCGAAGTCGGCGACTTCCGGCGGGATGCCGGAGCACATCACCATCTCGAGTTTCCGCGTGCGCTCGTCGATGAGCCGGATGGCGAAGTTGTCGAAGTGCAGCAGTTCGCGGCCGGTGCGGACGATCTTGTTCTCCAGAAGCCGAAGGCGCTCGATGGCGTTCATCTGGCGGACGGCGTCGGCCTCGAAGCCGACGAGTTCGCTCCCCGCGCGGTCGATGGCGTCCATCTTCTGCTGCGTTCGGCGGATCACGGTCACGTCGCGCCCGACCGCGGCGACGTGCCCGGCCTCGCCCCCGAGGTCCACCTGCGTGACGAAGACCTCGAGCACGCGCCGCCCCTGGTCCGCGAGTACGTCGAACTTGCAGGTCGGTGGCGGGCGGTCGTCCTTGGCCCGCCCCCGCGTCTCGGCGAAGACCCGCGCCGCCGCCGCGCACACGCCTGCGATCTCGGCCTGCGCCGAGCCGTCGAGCGAGCGGAACCGCTGGTTCGCCCACACCACGCTCCCGTCCTCGCGAGCCAGGCAGAGTGCGTCGCCGATCGAATCCAGCATGGCGATGGCCGGCGCGGCCGACAGGTCCGCTCCGATCGGGCTGAGCGTCCCGGCGTCGGCGAGCAGGGCCTGCACACCGCCCTCCCTGATGGCATCCGCCACCGCTCCCGGCCCGCTCTCTGAGACCTCGTACCGATCGCCGAGCGCAGCCCGGAGTTCCTCGGCCGGAACGTTCGGACCGCCGACGATGAGCAACTTCGGACGCCTGGGCGTCATCGCGTGCGCGTGCCTCCCTCGCGGACCCCCGTCTGAAGTCTAGGTCCGCGGCACCGACCATCCGCCCAACCCGCCGCGCGGGTCACCCCCTTGACATCGGCTCGCCCGGCCCCGCTACTGTGCCCCTGCATGATCAAGGCCGCCGGCATCGCCAAGTCCTTCGGGCGGGTCCGCGCCGTCCGCGGCGTGTCGTTCGCGGTCGAGCCGGGACAGGTTGCGGGCCTGCTCGGGCCGAACGGCGCGGGCAAGTCCACGACGATCCGCATCATCACCGGCTTCCTCCCGGCCGACGAGGGGACGGTCGAGGTCGCGGGCTTCGACACGCGGCACGCCTCGCTCGACGCGCGCCGGAGCCTCGGGTACCTCCCCGAGGCCGCGCCGCTCTACCCGGAGATGAGCGTCGTCGGGTTCCTGCGCTACCGCGCACGCCTGTTCGGCATCGCCCCGCGAGACCGCGCCCGCGCGATCGGCGCGGCGATGGAACGCTGCCGCGTCGAGGCCGTGCGCACGCGGCGCATCGGGCACCTCTCGCGCGGGTACCGCCAGCGCGTGGGGCTGGCGGCGGCCCTGCTGCACGACCCGCCGGTGCTGGTGCTCGACGAGCCGACGAGCGCGCTCGACCCGTCGCAGGTGGTCGAAACGCGCGAACTGATCCGCGACCTCGGTCGCACGCGCACCGTGCTGGTCAGTTCGCACGTGCTGGCCGAGGTCGAGCGGCTCTGCTCGCGCGCCCTCATCATCGCCGGGGGCACGCTCCTGGCCGACGGCACGCCCGCCGAACTCCTGCGCCGGCACGGCGGGCCTGCCCGCTACGTCGTCGAGGCCCGCGACGAGGGCCGCAAGGCGGAGCCGGCCCTCCGCGCCGTCATGGGCGTCGCGGCGGTGCGCGAGGAGCGCACCGATGGCGTGTGGCGGCGCCTCGCCGTCGAGGCGGGGACCGACGCCCCGGACCTGCGCGAGCCGATGGCGGCCGCGCTCGCCGGCGCGGGCGTGGCGGTGCGGGAACTCTCGGCCCGGCGCGCCTCGCTGGAGGACGTTTTCCTGCGCCTGATGCGGACGGCCGACCCCGTGCGGGAGCACGCGGCATGAGCGCGGCGGGCGTCATCGCGGGGCGCGAGTTCCGGTCGTTCTTCCGGCTGCCGGTGGGGTGGGTCGTCATCGCGCTCTACGCTGCGCTCACCGGGGTTGTGTTCGCGGCGGGCACGCTCCAGCCGGGCGGCGTGGCGACGATGCGGGACTTCTTCGCGTTGTCGGCGTGGCTCATGCTGCCGGTCACGCCGGCGATCTCGATGCGCCTGCTCGCGGAGGAGGCCCGCTCGGGCACGCTCGAAGCCCTCGTGACCTCGCCCGTGTCGGACGCGCACGTCGTGCTGGGCAAGTACCTCGGCGCGCTGGTGTTCCTTGTCGCGGTCCTCGCGCCGACGCTCGCGTTCGTCGCGACGCTCTGGCTCGTTTCCGACCCGCGCCCCGAGGCCGGCCCGATCATCGCCGGCTACCTGAGCCTGGTGCTGCTGGGCGGGCTGTACCTCGCCGTGGGCACGCTGGCCTCCGCGCTCACGAGCAACCAGACGCTGGCGTTCCTGCTGACGTTCTTCTTCCTGGTCGCGCTGCTGCTGGCGAGCGGGACGCGGCTGGACTTCGTGCCCTCGTGGGCGCAGCGCGCGTTCTACGCCGTGTCGATCCAGCGGCGCGTCGCCGAGTTCGCCAAGGGGATCGTGGGCCTGGGCGACACGGTCTTCTTCATCAGCGGCGCGGCGTGCTTCCTCGCGCTCGCGTGGGGCGCGCTCGAATCGAGGAGGTGGCGATGAGCGCGGTGCGTCGCCTCGGGCCCGCCTCGATCACCGCCGCCACGGCGTTCGCGGTGATCGCCGTCGCGGTGGTTGCCGCGCTGCTGGGCGCGCGCTTCGACGCCAGGCTGGACCTGACCGCTTCGGGCGAGCAGTCGCTCGCGCCGCGGCTTTCGGGCGCGATCGAGCGGGCCGCGCGGGCGGGGGGGGGGTTCGAGGGCGTGCTCGTCGCCGATCGGCGCTCCGCGGACCCGCAGGCGTGGCGCGCCGTGGGCGACGTGCTGGACCTGGTCGCCCGCGCGGGCGAGGCCGTCCGGGTGACGCGCATCGACGCCGGCTCTCCCGGCGGCGTCGAGGAGTACCGCCGGCTCGTGGACCGGCTGGTCGAGCGAGACCGGCCCGAACTGGAGTCGCAGTCGGCCCGCATCGCCGAGGCGGGCGCGTTCGCGGCCGAACTGGCCGACTGGCTCGAGGGGACGCTCTCGCCCGCGCTCGGGCACGTCGCCACGCTCATCGAGCCGGCGACCGATGCCGATGCCAGCAACCGCCGCTTTTTCGAGGAGCGGTCGGCCGTGGCGCGCCTGGCGTCGCGGCAACTGCTCGACGCCGCACGCAGGGCCGGGGCTGCCATCACGCCGCAGGGGGGGGACGTGGCGCTGCCGCGCCCGGACGAGGCCGCGCCGATCCTGGCCGACGCCCTGGCCGAGCGCGCCGCCGAACTGGCCGCCATCGCGCAGGAGTCTGCTCGCTTCGCCGTGGGCGGCTCGCCCCCGCCCGCGGCCGACGCCGCGCGCCCCGTCGCCGGCGCGATCGTCCCGCTGCGCGACCGCGCCGCCTCGACGGCCGACACCCTGCGCCGCCTCCCCCGCCCCGGCGTGCTGCGCGTGGCGGGCGCGCTCGAATCGGCCGAGGCGTTGCTGGCGATCGGCCCGCCGGGGGGGGGGATCGCCGCGGTGGACGCCGCCTCGCTGCTGGCCCCGAGCGAGAGCGCGGTCCGGGCCGACACCCGCGCCCGCGCGCAGGAACTGGTCGCGGGCGCGCTGGCCGCCCTCGTCGAGCCGGCCCGGCCCGTGGTCGTCATCGTCCACGGCGAGGCCACCCGCTTCACGCGCACGCTCCCCGTCTTCACGCACGCGATCGAGCGGCTCGAACGGCGCGGCATCGACGTGCTCGAGTGGGCGCCGGTCCTGGAGCAGGACCCGCCGCACGTGACCGACCGCGACCGGATCGGCCAGCGCCCCGTCGTCTACGTCGTCATCTCGCCGGACAGCAGCGCATCCTCGCGCACCCCCGCCGACAAGCCCGGCGCGGAGCGTGCCGCAACGCTCGGCCGCGCCCTCGAACGCCTCGCCGACGACGGGATGCCGATCCTCCTCTCGCTGAACCCGTCCGTGATGCCGACCTACGGCCAGCCGGACCCGGTCGCGTCCGTGCTCGCCCGGTTCGGGCTGGAGGCGCTCTCCGGCACGCCCATCCTGCGCGACGAGGCCCTGCCGACGGGCCGTGTCGTGCTCACGGACCACCTCGTCATCCCGACCGGGGGCGAGCACCCGATCGCCGCGGCCGTGCGGAACCTCGGCGTCGCGCTGGTCTGGCCCGTGGCGCTGCGGCGCACCGAGGCCGGCGAGAGCGCGACCGTCACCGAACTCATGCGCCTCGACGCCGAGCGCGGCGCGTGGCGTGAGTCGCAGTGGCTGCGGCTGTGGCAGACGCCGCGCGCCCAGCGGCCGTACCTCCCCGACCCGCCCGTCTTCGACGAGGCCCGCGACCACCGCGACGGCCCGTGGCTGGTGGCGGCGGCGTGCGAACGCGGGCCGCTGCGGCTGGTGGCGATCGGCTCCAACAACTGGCACGTCGATCAGGTGGCGTTCGAGCGGCGCGAGGCCGAGGGACGGCTCGTCCCCGCCTTCCCCGGCAACGCCGAGTTGCTGGAGGCGTCGATCTGGTGGCTGGCGGGGCAGGAGTCGCTGATCGCGCGCAGCGCGGAAGCCCGCTCGACCCCGCGCATCCGACCGCTCACGGAACGCGACCTGCTCGCCCTGCGCTGGGGCCTCGCGGCCGGCCTGCCGCTGCTGGTGCTGCTCCTCGGCGCGGTGTGGCGCGGGGTGCGTGGGTAACTCCCGCGGCGCCCACCGGCGCAACTGGCTCTCCCGCACCGACTCCCGTTGCGCGCTGTCCTCCAACGAACAG
>Ga0232058_1099785_pt1 | contig 7348 bp, 7 predicted proteins | sample LAC_MetaT_2_FD_175983 | JGI IMG/M metagenome (GOLD analysis project Ga0232058, IMG submission 175983) | Metatranscriptome of anaerobic ammonium oxidizing microbial communities from anammox membrane bioreactor (MBR) in UC Berkley... | ecosystem: Engineered > Bioreactor > Anaerobic > Unclassified ... | reverse complement strand
TTAACAGCAGTAAACAGAAGAACCAGGGAAACTATGCCTAATAATTTTGATTTGATAGTCATTATATATATCCTCTGAAAATATTTAAAAATCATTAATTAATTATTTGGGTAATTTTTCCAGGTTTGCCCTTGCTTCTTCTTTTTGTTTTTCACATTCAGCAAGTTTTCTGTTTGTGTCCTCGATTTGAGCTTCAAGTTTTGCTCTTTCATCTCTTAATGAGTTTGCTTCTGCCTCAAGTGAAGCAACTTCATTTTTAAGGTCACTCAATTCTTTTAATTGAGCATCACTTAGACCACCGCATCCACTTAAGAAGGCAGTAGTAAGTGCAATACCGCTGATCAACACGGCTGATCTCAACGATTTAGTTATGTTCATTCGATACCTCCGAATATATTGGTTAGTGATTAAATTTACTAAAAAATGAAAATTTCTTATCGTTATTTAAAATACTTATACAATTTATGCAAAAAAAATAATTAAAAGAAATAAGGTTTTTCACAATATTTGCTTTTTTAGCGTCATATCAGTCGCTTTTCAACAAAACTTGTATAGGTATTTCCAGCAACAATTATATGATCAAATACAGGAATGTCCATTATCTTACCTGCTTCAACAACTTTTTTTGTAATTGCAATATCTTCATTACTGGGTTCCTGATTTCCACTTGGATGATTATGAATAAGAATAATGCTGGCAGAATTATTATCAATTGCAGTTTTAAATATTTCTCTCTGGGCAACAACACTGGAATTTAAATTACCCTCTGAAATTCGTACATGACGTGTTATTCTGTTTGCCGAGTTTAAACAAACAACAATGAAATGTTCTTTTACTTCGTCTCTGAGTAAAGGAATAAAAATTTCAGCTACATCTGCGGGTGAAGTAATTTTCTTTTTAGAAAACCATTTAGTTTGTGACAGAACTCTCCTGCTTATTTCAAATGCTGCGAGTAATGTTGCTGCTTTATCTTTGCCTATCCCGGAATTCTTAATCAGATCAGCGCTGGTTTTTGATGCAAGCTGGGCAAGATTAGTTTCTTTACTAATTAATTCCTGTGCAATCTGAATAACCGATTTACCTTTTGTGCCGGTTCGTAATAAAATTGCAATCAGTTCGGCATCTGTAAGGCTTTGTGAACCATGCAAAAGTAATTTTTCTCTTGGTCTATCATCCACAGGTAAATCTCTAACTTTAAGCATAAACATTCCTCGCTTCAATCATTAGCTCTGTATTTCTCAATAAGTTCAAAGATTCCATCCTTGTAACGTACAATGTTAGTGTATTTATTATTTCTTTGCGAACTGAATGAGATATTGTTATGAAATCCGTTTACACTAATACCAGATTCCATTTTAAATCTGATGTTTTTCCTTGTAGGATTAATATTTCTGATTACAGTTAGTAAATACTTTGCGGCATCATAACCGTATAATACATTTCTATTTATCTCTAAACCGGTAACCTTTTTGAAATCGTCTGAAAAATCTTTCAGCTCAGGGTTGTTGTAATCTATAAAATAATCAGAGTCGAAAGTCAGTCTGTTGCTTAATGTTGAAGAAGACTCAAATCCTTTTCCTAAAAACCAATCCTGATTACCATAAAGATTAACATTTAATCCGTTCTGAACCATTTGGGATAATATTGTGCCGGCATCAGATGCATCAGATATCGGGACATAAATTCCTTCTATTACACTTGATATAACTGATATTCTTGCAATCTGTTCACTTAGATCAAATGACTTACTCTTATAGGTTTCTTTAGCACTTATAATACCGCCAAGCTTTTCAAATTCCCTGATAAAACTTGCAGCCAATAATGGTGAGTATCCGTCAATTGAGTTGAGCACTGCAAGGTTTCTTTTATTCTCTACAAAGTAAAGGTATTGGGCAATTGTTTTACCTCTTGAGGTTAGCGAAGGATTTGCCTGAAAAAAATTTTCACTCAATTGTATCAAATCGTCATCAGTTGCAGTAGGTGAGATCAAACAAATATCAGAATTATTAATCTCCTTCAGAGCAGTTCTTACATCATCACTAAAGATTGGACCCAAAATACATTTTACGTTATTATCTTCAACAAATTCTGAAGCAAACTGAGTTGTTAATTCTTTGCTTCTTTTAATATCTTTAACAATTAATCCAATATTATCTGTATTGGTTGAATTATATTTGTGAAAAGCGAACTTAATTCCTTCCAACACTTCAAGTGCAGATAGAATTTCTCTGTCATTAGAATCGGTTAATGAGATTAAAACACCAACAGCCGGAACTGATTCATCAGACTGTGTTGATCTAATATTTTTTTTAAGATTTAATGCCTCTAAATATTCTTCAGAAGATATAAAATCAGAAGTTATTTCACTGAATTTTTTAACGGCATTTTGCTTATCATTTTCCTGTAATAATAACTTCCCTTCTAACAAAATAAGAAATGGCTCTATTTTTTTGTGTTTATATTGTTCGCAGGTTTTGCTGATATCAGAACTTTTAAGATAATTTAATGCGATTTTTTCTGCCAGATTTTTGTTTTCATTTGAATAAACAACCGATTTAGTATCATTAAGCAGACTTATCACAAGGTTAAATGCGGAAAGATATTTTTGCTGTTGTATATAATTATTAATAAGTAAAGTATTGGCTTCTTCAAGATATTTGCTTGTCGGATAATTTTCTAAGAAACGTTTTATTGCAGTTTCAGATTCAGAATATTTTTTCTGCTCCTGAAGTATTTTACAAATAAACAACGATGAAGCAGAAAGTTTGGAGTTATTTTCTTTTCTGGATTCAATTAATTTGAATAATGAAAGAGCATCAGAATATTTATGAGATTTATAAAACTGAAGTGCTTTTTCAAAGTCCCTGTTATTATCAACTGTGATATTTTGTGAGAGTACAAAGGATGTAAATAAAATAAAAAATAAAAAAGCTTTTCTCATTTTTAACGCATTTAAGTTTAATTCTTTTTAAGAATAAATATTTTACAATCCGGTGTAAAGTTTAATATAAAATAAAAAACTTTTTAACCTGAAAGAACTTTAACTAACTTACTATAAATACAAGCAAATATCTAAGAGCTAAGCTCAATTGCCTTTGAAAAATGCATTTCAGATTTTTCAAAATCTTCCAATGCATAAAAAATCCTGCCGGCAAATTCCTGAACACCTGCATCATTAGCATTTGTTTTTAATGCCTTTTCTATCGATGTAAGTGCGTGATTGTACATCTTAAGACTATAATAAATCTTTGCTGATATTAAATTCAACTCCCAAAAATCTGAATAGACAAATTGTGCTTTAGTTATAAAATCCAAAGCTTTATCATAGTTCTTAAGTTCATATTCAATCTTTGCAAGGTTAAGATGTGCTCTAAGCTTTAGTTCGTCATTATCGTTACTTTTAATGTAATCTGTAAAATATTCTTTGCTTAATTCATATTCATTTATCATCAGATAAGAGTATGCAATAAGATATAAAACATAAGAGCTGCTTTGTTTAATGTTATCTAGAACCTGAACAGCTTCAAACCATTTTGAGTTTCTTAATAAAAATTGTCCGTAGTAAAGTGAAATATCAATATCTTCAGGAAACATGGAGTGTAATTGATCTAATAAAGTAATCGCAGAATCAACAAACCCCATATTCTCATAAAGCTCTGCCAATAAATAGTATGTTTCAACTGAGTCTTTCACATTTAATAGTCGTTTATAAATCTGAATGGCATGAAGATTTTTTCCTTCAGAAACGTATGTTGAAGCAAGCTTCAGTTTATATTTTACTTTTTCATCTTTCATTTATTCCCACTCAATAGTTGCGGGTGGTTTTGAACTTATATCATAAACAACTCTGTTAATACCGCGAACTTTATTAATAATTTTATTAGAAACATTAGAAAGGAAATCGTGTTCAAAATAATACCAATCAGCAGTCATTCCATCAACAGAAGTAACAGCACGTAAAGCCAGAACATATTCATAAGTTCTTGCATCGCCCATAACTCCAACTGATTGAACAGGCAGTAAAACAGCAAATGCCTGCCAAATATCATTATAAATTTCTGAATCTATAATTGACTTAATAAAAATATCATCAGCTTCTCTGAGCATTTCAAGTTTTTCTTTATCAACCGGACCAAGAACCCTAACTGCCAGTCCAGGACCGGGGAAAGGATGTCTTTGAATAAATTCTTCCGGAATATTAAGTTCACGTCCGACATTTCTAACTTCATCTTTAAACAATGTTCTGAAAGGTTCGATTAATTTCAAATTCATTTTTTCAGGTAATCCGCCGACATTGTGATGAGACTTAATAGTAACAGAAGATCCTTTAACCGAAACTGATTCAATTACATCCGGATAAAGTGTTCCCTGAACAAGAAATTCAACATCTTTTATCTTTTTTGCTTCCTGTTCAAAGACTTCTATAAAAGTACTGCCGATAATTTTTCTTTTTTGCTCAGGATCAGAAATATTTTTTAATCTGCTGATAAAAAGTTCTGACGCATCTATATGAATATGATTCAAAGCTAATTTTTCATCAAACACTTCACGGATTTTCTGACTCTCATTTTTTCTCATCAATCCTGTATCAATATGCAGGCAGATAAGATTTTCGCCTATCGCTTTTTTAACTAAAACTGCTGCAACAGTAGAATCAACACCACCGCTTAAAGCACAGATTGCTTTGGATTTATTTACCTTTGACTTTATTTCCTGAACAGTGCTATCAACAAAATTGTGCGGGTTCCATTCCCCTTTACAATTGCAGATATCGTATAAAAAGTTATTTATTATTTTTTTACCTTCAATTGTATGAATAACCTCCGGATGAAACTGAACTCCATATATTCTGTTATCTTCATTTGAAATTGCAGCAATCGGAGTATGATCAGATTTTGCAACAGTATCAAACCCATCCGGTAATTTTGTTATATAATCGCCATGGCTCATCCAAACCTGTGAAGTCTGACTGATTCCATTAAACAATGGAGATGATTTAATAACAGTTAATAATGCCCGTCCATATTCTCTGTCTTTGGCAGGTTCAACTTTACCTCCAAATTTCTCAGTTAAAATCTGAAGTCCGTAGCATATTCCAAGAATCGGAATTTTGATTTTCAGAATCGCCGCATCAAAATCCGGAGCATCCTGATCATAAACGCTCATTGGTCCACCGGAAAGAATTATTCCTGATGGATTAAATTTTAATACTTCATTTACAGAAATTTTATGTGAGTGGATTTCAGAATAGACATTAGCTTCTCTGACACGCCTGGTAATCAGTTGAGTGAATTGCGAACCAAAATCAATTATCAGAATTTTTTCTTTTAACTGCATAGGCTTATTTAAAAATAAAACAAAATCCGGTTACCCGAATTTTGTTTTTAAAATTTTTTAAAGATTGAGATTACTGACCAATTAGCGCTTTATAAGCAGCAGCATCCAGCAGATCATTCAGTTCTGAAGCATCGCTTATTTCAATCTTGATCATCCAGCCTTTTCCATAAGGATCAGAATTAACATCTTCAGGCGAGTCTTTAAGTGCTTCATTAATCTGAATAACTTTACCTGAATATGGGGCATAGATATCACTGACAGTTTTAACTGCTTCTATTGTTCCGATTGAATCCTCTTTTTTAACTTCAGCTAATGCAGGATCAATATCAACAAAAACCACGTCACCTAATTCGCCCTGAGCATAATCGGTAACACCAATTGTTCCTGTTTTTCCTTCAATAAGGATCCATTCGTGTTCTTTTGTGTATTTAAGATTATCTGGAATATTCATTTTATAGCCTTTAAATTTTTCTGAGTAATGTGTTATTTATCTGTATTAAATTTATCTAAAAATCCGGTATCAAAATTTCCATTGATAAATCTTGGGTCATCAAGAACTTTAAGATGAAAAGGTATAGTAGTTTTAATACCTTCGATTACAAATTCTTCCAAAGCTCTTTTTCCTCTTGCAAGTGCTCTTTCCCTGTTTTTTCCCCAAACAATTAATTTTGCTACTAAAGAATCATAATATGGTGGTATAGTATAGGATTGATAAATATGAGAATCAACTCTAACCCCGAATCCGCCCGGTAAATTAAGTGAAGTTATCTTTCCCGGAGATGGTCTGAAATTATTTTCAGGGTCTTCAGCATTTATTCTGAACTCTATACTATGACCATACGGCGGTATCGGAGCAGTATCAATTTTATTGCCGGCTGCAACCAGTATCTGCTGTCTAACCAGATCAACATTACACACAGATTCAGTAACAGGATGTTCAACCTGAATCCTTGTATTCATTTCCATAAAATAGAAATTCTTATGTTTATCAAGTAGAAACTCAATTGTACCAGCACCAAGATAATTAACTGTTTTTGCTCCTCTGATAGCGGCTTCACCCATTTTTTGTCTAAGCTGTTCTTCAAGAGCAGGTGAAGGGGATTCTTCAATAAGTTTTTGATGTCTTCTTTGTATAGAACAATCTCTTTCGCCGTAATGATAAACGTTGCCAAATTTATCTCCCAGCACCTGGATTTCAACATGTCTGGGATTTTCAATAAACTTTTCAACATAAACATCCGGATTACCAAAAGCTGCCTCAGCTTCGGTTCTGGCGGTTTGAAAAGCCTTTTCAAATTCTTTTTGTTCCCAAACGATTCTCATACCTTTTCCGCCCCCGCCCGCAGAAGCTTTAATGATTACCGGAAAACCAATTTCACGAGCAATATTAAAAGCATCATTAAGCTCACTAACTACTCCATCACTTCCGGGGACAACAGGAACATCATTTTTTTTCATCGTATCTTTAGCAAAAGATTTGTCACCCATTGCTCTGATCATTTCGGGGGTCGGTCCAATAAAAGTAATTTTTGATTCAGCACATATTTCTGAAAAGTCCGCATTTTCTGCAAGAAATCCATAACCGGGATGAATTGCATCGGCACCAGTAATTTGTGCAGCAGAAATTATAGAAGGGATTTTAAGATAGCTGTCTCTACCAAGTGCTGGTCCAATACAAACAGCTTCATCAGCAAAAGTAACGTGTAATGAATCACGATCTGCTTCTGAATAAACTGCAACGGTTTTTATCCCAAGTTCCTTACAAGTACGGATAATTCGTAAAGCAATTTCACCACGATTGGCAATTAGAATTTTATTAAACACAGCTTCTCGTATTTAATGATTAGCTTTTCTCAATTAAGAATAAAGGTTGACTGTATTCAACCGGTTTACCGTTATCTACAAGGATTTTTACTATCCTACCACTGACATCGCTTTCAATTTCATTCATCAATTTCATAGCTTCAACGATACATAGAACTGTGCCTGAAGATACGACATCACCTACCTG
>Ga0232058_1127347_pt1 | contig 7406 bp, 8 predicted proteins | sample LAC_MetaT_2_FD_175983 | JGI IMG/M metagenome (GOLD analysis project Ga0232058, IMG submission 175983) | Metatranscriptome of anaerobic ammonium oxidizing microbial communities from anammox membrane bioreactor (MBR) in UC Berkley... | ecosystem: Engineered > Bioreactor > Anaerobic > Unclassified ... | reverse complement strand
GTTCCGTCAGCCCGCTATTCTACTTCGGAATATCGCTCGCAGCCCCGTTTTTCGGCGCGGCCTGCCCCGGTGCTTGACCTGCATCAGGCGCGACAGCAGGCGCCCTTGCCGTGTTGCAGGAGTACCAGGACGATCACGCCGAAGGCGGCGATCACCTGGACCGTCATCAGCAGGCTGGTCAACCAGTTCATCGAAGCTTCTCCGCGGGCCCGCGCTTCGGCGCGTCGCCCTTCTGTGTGTCAGGCCACCGCCGCCGCGCGGCAGATGGCGAGGAAATCGTCGGCAACCAGCGATGCGCCGCCGATCAGTCCGCCATCGACGTCGGCCATCGCGAACAGGCTCGCCGCGTTGCCCGGCTTGACGCTGCCGCCGTAGAGGATGCGCGTGGCGCCGGCGTGGCCGTACCCGCGCTGCGCGAGTCGCTCGCGCACGAAGCGATGCGCCGCCTGCGCGATCTCGGGCGAAGCGGTGCGCCCGGTGCCGATCGCCCAGACAGGCTCGTAGGCGAGCACCACCCGCCCGGGCGGCAGCGGATGCGCCGGATCGACCAGCGCCGCAGCGATCGCATCGACCTGGCGCCCGAGCACCGCCTCGGTGTGGCCGGACTCGCGCTCTTCGAGCGTCTCGCCGATGCAGGCAATGACGCCCACGCCGCGCGTCATGCACATCGACACCTTTGCCGCGACCTGCTGGTCGGTTTCGCCGGCCAGCTGGCGACGCTCGGAATGACCGACGATCGCCCACTGGCAACCGAGGTCGACCAGCATCGCGGCCGAGACGTCGCCGGTGTAGGCGCCGTTGGGCTGCGTGGAGACGTCTTGTGCGCCCCAGGCGATGCCGGTGTCGCCGAGCCAGGCCGCGGCCTGGCCGAGATACGGGTACGGCGGGCAGACCACGACCTCGACCTGCGACAGCGAGGCGCGCCCGAGATCGGCGCGCAGCGCGGTGAACAGCTGCTCGTTCGAGACGATGTCGCCGTTCATCTTCCAGTTGCCGGCGACGAGCGGCTTGCGGGCGGTCATCGGGTTTCGTCGAAGTCGGGAAAACCCATGATTGTACTGGGGGCCTGCAAAGCGGGTCAATTTCGCCGGCGTGCAACAGCCTCGTGCCGGTTGCGGTCGTCGTCGCCGGTTGCGCCGCGGCCCGCTTCACCGTCGCCGTCGCCGTTCTCGTCGCCGTCGTCCTCGTCGCCGTCGTCGAACTCGTCGGGCCCGCCGACGGCCGCGCCGGCCCGGGCCGCCCGATCGCCCCAGGGGGGCGGTCCGCCGCGGCGCCAGCGCAGGAACCAGAGCACGTAGCCCGAGAAGCCGTAGAGCAGGAACAGCGAGAACAGCACCACCGGCGGATCCGAGGAGACCAGCACGAACACCAGCACGATGCCGATCACGAAAATGAACGGCACGCTCTTCTTCAGGTTGATGTCCTTGAAGCTGTAGAACGGCACGTTCGACACCATCGTGATGCCGGCGTACACGGTCAGCGTGAAGCTCACCCAGGCGAGATCGGCGCCCGTGGCGGTGATCCAGCGGGTCTGGCGCAGGTCGGTGACGATCCAGACGAGCCCCACGACGAGCGCTGCGGCCGCCGGGCTGGGCAGGCCCTGGAAGAAGCGCTTGTCGACCACCCCGATGTTGGTGTTGAAGCGCGCCAGCCGCAGCGCGGCCCCGGCCACGTAGATGAAGGCCGCCAGCCAGCCCCACTTGCCCAGCCCGCGCAGCGACCATTCGTACATGATCAGCGCGGGTGCCGCGCCGAACGAGACCATGTCGGACAGGCTGTCGTATTGCTCGCCGAACGCGCTCTGCGTGTTGGTCATGCGCGCCACGCGTCCGTCGAGGCTGTCGAGCACCATCGCCACGAAGATCGCGATGGCCGCCGCCTCGTAGCTGCCGTTCATGGCCTGGACGATCGCGTAGAAGCCGCAGAACAGCGCTGCGGTGGTGAACGCATTGGGCAGCAGGTAGATCCGCCGCGACCGACGCGGCGCGAGCCCCTCGCGGCGCCCGTCATCCACGCGCGTCACCCTCCCCGGCCTCGGCCAGCTCGGCCAGCACGCTGCTGGCGGCATAGACCTTCTCGCCAATGGCCACGCACGGACGCGCGCCGGGCGGCAGGAAGACGTCGAGGCGCGAGCCGAAGCGGATGAAGCCGAAACGCTGGCCACGCGTCAGCCGCTCGCCGGCCGCCACGTAGCACAGCACGCGCCGCGCCACCAGCCCCGCGACCTGCACGCAGCTGACGAGCGAGCCCTCGGCGGTGCGGATGAGCAGCGCGTTGCGCTCGTTGTGCTCGGACGCCTTGTCGAGGTCGGCGTTGACGAACTTGCCGGGAAAGTAGGTGACGCGCTCGATCGTGCCGTCGACCGGCGCGCGGTTCGAGTGCACGTTGAAGACGTTCATGAAGACCGAGATCTTCAGCGCGTCGCGATCGGCATAGGGATCGCGCGCGTTGGCCACCACGATCACCCGGCCATCGGCCGGCGACAGCACCAGCCGCTCGCCGCCGGGCACCGGCCGCGGCGGATCGCGAAAGAACTGCAGCACGAAGAGCGCCACCAGCCACAACGGCAGCGACCACCAGCCGGCGAACACGGTGAAGGCGAGCGCCACCGCGACGGCCAGCCCGAGAAACGGCCAGCCCTCGCGGGCGATCAGGGGATGCGGATAGCGGGGGTCCATCGCCCCAAGTATACGGGCCGGGCCCCCGCCCGGGCGCTCAGTTGCGCGACTTGTCGACCAGCCTGTTCGCCTTGATCCACGGCATCATCGCGCGCAGTTTCTCGCCCACCTGCTCGATCGGATGCTCGGCGAGCATGCGGCGGCGCGAGAGCAGCGTGGGCGCCCCGGCACGGTTCTCGAGGATGAACTGCTTGGCGTACTCGCCGCTCTGGATGCGCTCGAGCGCGGTCTTCATCGCCTTCTTGGTTTCGGCGGTGACGATCGTGGGGCCCGTGACATACTCGCCGAACTCGGCATTGTTCGAGATCGAGTAGTTCATGTTCGCCAGACCGCCCTCGTAGATCAGGTCGACGATGAGCTTCAGTTCGTGCAGGCACTCGAAGTAGGCCATCTCGGGCGCGTAGCCCGCCTCGACCAGCGTTTCGAAGCCGGCCTTGATCAGGTCGACGGTGCCGCCGCAGAGCACGGTCTGCTCGCCGAACAGGTCGGTCTCGGTCTCTTCGCGGAAGTTGGTCTCGATGATGCCGGCACGCCCGCCGCCGATCGCGCAGGCGTAGGAGAGCGCCAGGTCGCGCGCGATGCCGGAGCGGTCCTGGTGCACCGCCACCAGCATCGGCACGCCGCCGCCCGCCGAGTAGGTGGAGCGCACCGTGTGGCCCGGCGCCTTGGGCGCGATCATCACCACGTCGAGGTCGTCGCGCGCCACCACCTGCCCGTAGTGGATGTTGAAGCCGTGGGCGAAGGCGAGCGTGGCGCCCTTCTTGATGTTCGGCTCGATCTCGTCGCGATACGCTGCGGCGATGTGCTCGTCGGGCATCAGCATCATGACGAAGTCGGCGCCCTTCACCGCATCCCTGATTTCGGCCACCGACAGCTTCGCTTTCTTCACCTTGTCCCACGACGGCCCGCCCTTGCGCACGCCCACGGTGACCTTGCCGCCCGAGTCGTTCAGGTTCTGCGCATGCGCGTGCCCCTGCGAACCGTAGCCGATGATCGCGACCTTGCGGGCCTTGATCAGCTTGATGTCGCAGTCCTTGTCGTAGAAGACTTTCATTCGTTGTTCTCCGGTTCGAATTCAGACCTTGAGCACGCGCTCGCCGCGGGCAATGCCCGAGGCGCCGGTGCGCACGGTTTCGAGGATCGACGCGCGGTCGAGCGCGTCGATGAAGGCGTCGAGCTTGACGCCGTCGCCGGTGAGCTCGATCGTGTAGGTGCGGTCGGTCACGTCGATGATGCGGCCGCGGAAGATGTCGGCCATGCGCTTCATCTCCTCGCGCTCCTTGCCCACCGCCCGCACCTTGATCAGCATCAGCTCGCGCTCGGTATAGGGCGTCTCGATCAGGTCGACCACCTTCACCACGTCGATGAGCCGGTTCAGCTGCTTGGTGATCTGCTCGATCACGTCGTCGGATCCGCGGGTGACGATCGTCATCCGCGACAGCGACCGGTCTTCGGTGGGCGCGACGGTGAGCGTCTCGATGTTGTAGCCGCGGGCCGAAAACAGCCCCACGACCCGCGACAGCGCGCCCGGCTCGTTTTCCATCAGGATCGAAATGATGTGCTTCATGCGCGGCTCCTCACAGGCTTTCCGAGCCGAGCAGCATCTCGGTCAGGCCCTTGCCCCCCTGGACCATCGGCCAGACGTTCTCGGTGGCATCGGTGATGATGTCAAGGAACACCAGCCGGTCGCGATACTTGCCGAATGCGTCGCGCAGCGCGGGCTCGACGTCGGCGGGCTTTTCCACCCGGATGCCGACGTGCCCGTAGGCCTCGGCCAGCGCCACGAAGTCGGGCAGCGCGTCCATGTACGACTCCGAGTAGCGGCTGCCGTACTCGATCTGCTGCCACTGCCGCACCATGCCGAGGTAGCGGTTGTTCAGGTTGACGATCTTCACCGGCAGCCGGTACTGCCTGCAGGTGGAGAGCTCCTGGATGCACATCTGGATCGAGCCCTCGCCGGTGATGCAGGCCACCTGCGCGCCGGGGTTGGCCACCAGCACGCCCATCGCGAACGGCAGCCCCACGCCCATCGTGCCGAGCCCGCCCGAGTTGATCCAGCGCCGCGGCTTGTCGAACGGGTAGTACTGCGCGGCCCACATCTGGTGCTGGCCGACGTCGGAGGTGATGAAGGCGTCGCCGCCGGTGACCTCCCAGAGCTTCTGCACCACCGCCTGCGGCTTGATCAGCGTGTCGCTCGGCCGGTACTTCAGGCACTCGCGCTTGCGCCATTCGCCGATCTGCTGCCACCAGGCCTCGAGCGCCCGCCCGTTGGTCTTCCGCCCGGCGGCGAACGCCTCCTCGAGGAGCCCGATCAGGTCATTGAGCGTCTCGCGCACGTCGCCGACGATCGGCACGTCGACCTTCACCCGCTTGGAGATCGACGACGGGTCGATGTCGACGTGGATGATCTTGTGCGGGCTCTGCGCGAAGTGCTTCGGATTGCCGATCACCCGGTCGTCGAAGCGCGCGCCGATGGCGATCAGCACGTCGCAGTGCTGCATCGCCATGTTCGCCTCGTAGGTGCCGTGCATGCCGGGCATGCCGACGAACTTGCGGTCGCTCGCGCGGTAGCCGCCCAGCCCCATCAACGTGTTGGTGACCGGAAACCCGAGCAGGTCGACGAAGCGGTTCAGTTCGGGCGCCGCATTGGCGAGGATCACGCCCCCGCCGGAGTAGATCATCGGTCGCTCGGCACCCAGGATCAGGTTGAGTGCCTTCTTGATCTGGCCCTGGTGGCCGCGGATGACCGGATTGTACGAGCGCATCGACACCGTCTTCGGGTACTCGAAGCGGCACTTGTTGCGGGTGACGTCTTTCGGAATGTCGACCAGCACCGGCCCGGGCCGCCCGCTGTTGGCGATGTGGAACGCCTTGCGGATCGTGACGGCGAGATCCTTCACGTCCTTCACGAGGAAGTTGTGCTTCACGCACGGCCGCGTGATGCCGACCGTGTCGCACTCCTGGAAGGCGTCTTCGCCGATCGCGTGCGTGGGCACCTGCCCGGTGATGATCACCATCGGCACGGAATCCATGTAGGCGGTGGCGATGCCGGTGACCGCGTTGGTCACTCCCGGCCCGCTGGTGACCAGCGCCACGCCCACTTTCTGCGTCGAGCGCGAATACGCATCGGCGGCGTGCACCGCCGCCTGCTCGTGCCTGACGAGCACGTGCTGGATGCGATCCTGGTTGAAGATCGAGTCGTAGATGTAGAGAACCGCGCCTCCGGGGTAGCCGAAGATGTGCTCGACACCTTCTTCCTGGAGACAGCGAACGACGATATCTGCGCCTGTGAGTTCCATCGAATGAGGTCCTTTCAAGTCCAGGGAGCCCGCCCGCCGGCGCCATGGCGGCCATCGATGCGCGGGTACGCGTCGAAGCGCCACGACGCAGGCCTTGGCACGGGGCCTGCGAGTTTGATCGGATGCGCCCGCTCGCCTCTCGTGAAGGCGCTTGGCGCACACAAAGACGACGCCCCGCCCCCCGCGTCAGAATAGTTGTCGCCCCGATTGGAATCGATAATCCGGGGGTGACGATGAGGCGAGGACGTGGCGCGATACGGACAGGCATTCAAGGATCGAGTGGTGGCGAGGTTGCTGCCGCCCGAGAGCGCACCGGTGGGGGAGGTCTCGAGAGAGGTCGGGGTGGCTGCGCAGACGCTGCAGCGCTGGCACAGCGCCGGCCCGGCTCGAAGCGGTGATCGCGACGGCGGCCATGGACGAGGCCGCGCGCAGCGCCTGGTGCCGCGAGCACGGCGTGTATCCGCAGCAGCTGCAGCAGTGGCGCGAGAGCGCCACACAGGCGCTGGCCGTGCCCGAGGAGGCGCGTGCCAGTCCGCAGCAGACCAGGCAGGATCGGCGCCGCATCAAGGAGCTCGAACGCGAGGTGCGCCGCAAGGACCGCGCGCTCGCGGAGACGGCGGCGCTGCTGGTGCTCTCACGAAAGCTCGAGGCGGTCTTCAAGAACGACAAGGGCGAGGCCGAATGATCGGCCTCGAAGACCGCACCGTCCTGGCCCAGGACATCGGCATTGCACAGCGCGCCGGCGCACGCCTGGAGCGCGCGTGCGCAGAAGCCGGGATCACCGTGCGCACGCTGCAGCGCTGGAAGGCCGGTGCAGGCCTGGTGGTCGGCGACCGCCGCCCCGGCGCGGTTCGTCCGGTCCCCGCGCACGCCTTGAGCGCCGAGGAAAAGCAGGCGTTGCTGCGCGTGGCCAACGAGCCGCGGTTCGCCGACAAGCCGCCGGCGCGCATCGTGCCGGCGCTCGCCGACGAGGGCGTGTACATCGCCAGCGAATCGAGCATGCAGCGCGTGCTGCGAGCCCACGGCCAGACGCGTCATCGCGGACGCGCGAAGGCGCCGCGCGCAAGCCGTGCGCCGAGCACGCACGTCGCCACGGCGCCGCGCCAGCTGTGGTGCTGGGACATGACGTACCTGCCCACGCAGATCGCCGGGCGCTGGTTCTACCTCTATCTGATCCTGGACGCCTTCAGCCGTAAGATCGTGGGCTTCGAGGTTCACGACACCGACGACTCGGTGCACGCCACGCACCTGGTCAAGCGCACGGCGCTCGCCGAGGGCGTGCACGCGATGCCCGACAAGCCCGTCCTGCACGGCGACAACGGCGCGACGTTCAAGGCCACGACGGTGCTGGCGATGCTGTACTGGCTGGGCATCAAGCCGTCGTACTCGCGGCCCCGGGTGAGCGACGACAACGCGTTCGTCGAGAGCC
>Ga0232058_1363408_pt1 | contig 7683 bp, 3 predicted proteins | sample LAC_MetaT_2_FD_175983 | JGI IMG/M metagenome (GOLD analysis project Ga0232058, IMG submission 175983) | Metatranscriptome of anaerobic ammonium oxidizing microbial communities from anammox membrane bioreactor (MBR) in UC Berkley... | ecosystem: Engineered > Bioreactor > Anaerobic > Unclassified ... | reverse complement strand
TGAGCCGACGATCGCGGCACCCCGGATCGGGCTCATCCAGAAGGCCAAACTCGCATCGACATGACCGCATCGACGCCCAACCACCCGATCCGCCATCCTCAACTTGGTTGTTCAGGAGTCCCTGTACTCGACCAGTTCTTGATTCCTCAATGAACCGGAGGCCATGGATACGGGAACGGAGCCGGCCATGGTATCTTGCTGCCTGGATTGGTCCCGGGTGCGATGAAATCCCCGGGAAGGCAGGATCGCACCGAGGCTCTTGCGCCGTGACGCCCAGATCGGCTCCGCAATCTCGGTGCCTCCGTCCCCGCAACACGCGCCGTGCCGCCAAGTGCCTCCATATCTGCTCCACCAACCTTCGGCGAGCATACCAGACCGCAAGTCCACCTCCAAGCCTCTCCGTCGGCCTGCCGGGTTGGCCTCGACGCGGCGATCTGCGCTGAGCGCAACACCCCCCGCCCAGCGGCCCACCACAGCACCGAGACCGCGGGGCCGATCCCGGCGGCGCGGGTTAGAGTTCCTGATGCCATCCCGCCAGGTCGAATCGATCCTCCCCAGCCCCCCGACGCACTGGGTCGGCGACGGCTTTCCCGTCAGTTCCGTGATCTCGCCGCGGTCGGTCGGGTCGCGGCTCAGCCCGTTCGTGCTGATGGACTACGCCCCGCCCGCCCGGTTCGAGCCGTCGAGCGAGCCGCGCGGTGTGGACACCCACCCCCACCGCGGGTTCGAGACGGTCACGGTGGTCTTCCAGGGCGAACTCGAGCACCGCGACTCCGCCGGCAACAGCGGGCGCATCGGCCCCGGCGACGTGCAGTGGATGACCGCCGGCTCCGGCGTGCTCCACGAGGAGAAGCACTCGCGCGACTTCACGCGCAGCGGCGGCGCGTTCGAGGTCGCCCAACTCTGGGTGAACCTGCCCGCCAAGCACAAGATGACGCCGCCGCGCTACCAGGAACTGCGGGCCGACGCGATCCCGACCGTGCAACTGCCCGGCGGCGCGGGCACGGTGCGCATCATCGCGGGCGAGTTCGGCGGCGTGCGCGGCCCGGCCGCCACGGTGACGCCGATCGTGCTGTGGGACGTGCGTCTGCGCGCGGGCGCGCGGGCGGAGTTGCCCATCCCCGACGGGCACAACGCGGCCGTCTTCGTGCGCACAGGCTCGATCCGCGTCGCCGGCACGCACGGGCCGGGCGCGGGCGAACTGGCCGTGCTCTCGCGTGCCGGCGGCGGCGCGCTCGTCGAGTCGGCCGACGGCGCGGACCTGCTCGTGCTGGCCGGGGAGCCGATCGACGAGCCGGTCGTGACCTACGGCCCGTTCGTGATGAACACGGAGGCGGAGGTCCGGCAGGCCGTGGAGGACGTGCGGGCGGGACGGTTCGGGACGCTGTGAACGTCATTCGCGCGGCCCGCTTGCCCGGGAGCCGTTCCGGTGCTATTATGTACATCAGTGACATTCTGTACAAGAGAGACTGTATGAACATCAGCGTGGCGGACATCCGGGCGAGGCTCGCGGACGTGCTGAACCGCGTGGCGTACCGCGGCGAGCGCGTCGTGCTGGAGCGTCGCGGCAAGGGAGTCGCTGCGATCGTGCCGCTCGAGGACCTGGAGCGTCTGGAGGCGATGGAGGAGGCCGCGGACGTTCGGGCGGCGAAGCGGTCGCGGCGCGAGCGCGGGGGCGTTTCGCTGCGTGCGCTCAAGGACGAGCTGGGGCTTTGAGTCGTGGCCTACGAGGTGGTCCTCAAGCCGTCGGCGGCCAAGCCCCTCCGGGCGTTGGATCGGGACATGCAGCGGCGCGTGGTGCGGCTGCTGGAACGCCTGGCCGAGCAGCCCAGGATGTCGGGCGTCGTGAAGATGTCCGGTGATGACAACCTGTGGCGAGCCCGTGTGGGCGACGTGCGAGTGGTTTACGAGATCCATGACTCGCGGCTGGTCGTGCTGGTCCTACACGTCGGCCATCGACGGGACGTCTACAGGGACACGGGCTGACCGGGCTGCGGCGGGTGGCCCCGACAACGCGCCGACCCGTGCCGCCGAGGTCGGCGCGGCGACCTCGGTGCTTCCGGACGGGCGTCCCGTCGGCCTCCTCGTGCCAGGCCGTGTTCGCGTCCCGGTCGCGCAGCACCACGGCGTCAATGTACGAACTCCCGCCGTACCCGTCAAGCCCCGCGTTGTGATGGACGTAGACCTCCTTCGGGTCCTCGTCCTCGGCCCGGAAGACCGCCACGATCCGCCACGACTCGTCATAACAGAACCAGAACCACGGGTCGTCGCCGTCCACCACGCCGTCGGGGTCGCCGGTCGTGCCGTCGTCCGTCACGTCCGAGTGCCAGCCCGTCCGGAAGCCCAGCCCGTTGTAGCGGTACTCGGCCACCAGGTCGTCGGTGTCCCGGTTGACGACACGCCGCAGACGCCCGAAGGCGTCGTACTCGTAGGTGTAGTGACGGCCGTCGTCGGTGAGGTGGCCCGCCTTGTCGTAGACCAGCGTCTCGTCGTCGTTCGTGTCCGAGTCGAGGTCGCGGGCGAGCAGCTCGTTCACCAGGTTGAACGTGTTGGTCTCGTCCAGTTCGCCCGTGCCGGTGAACGAGCCGTCGCCGCTAAGGTCCAGTCGGCGGCGCAGCCAGTTGCCCGTCTGCGAGAGGGCGAGGTCGCCGGAGGCGTCGAGCCACCGCTCGTCACGCGAGCGGTTCGAGATGCTCCCGCCCGAGAGCGTCCCCTCGTCCGCCCGCGTGAGCCGGCTCAGGTCGTCCAGCGTGTAGAGCACGTCGAAGTTGCGGTTCCCGCCCGAGGTCTTGTGCACGTTGTCGATCACGCTCGTGATGTTCGAGGCCTCGTCGTAGGCGACGTCCACGTCGTAGAAATCACGCGTCCCCGTCCCCTTGTAGCCCGTCCACCGGCTCGACGTCACCCGGTTGAACCGGTCCAGGTCCGGGTACGGGTTCGACCCCGTCGCCCCCTCGAACAGGTTCCATCGCGCATCCGGCTGCAGCAGGTCCGTCCCCGCCACGCGGTCCAGGCCGAGGTACTCGTAGTCCACCGCCGGCGTGAGCACGATTCCGACGCCCACCGAAATCCGCGTCACGCGGCTCGCGGCGTCGTCCAGCCTGCCGCCCGCGGATTGGTAGACGTACGACGCCAGCCTCGACCCGGGCAAGGTGGTCTGCGAGCGCCGGATCGTGTTGCGCCCCGTGGTCGCCTTGGCGTACGTGTGGGACAGTTGGAACGAGTCCCGCCCCGCCGGCGTGTCGTCTAGGTCCGAGTCCACGTCCTGGATGAAAGCGCTGATGTTCCCCCAGTCGTCGTAGGTGAACCGCAGGTCGTCCACGACGTCGCCGCTCCCCGCGGTCGCGTGGTCGTACTGCGTCACCTTGTCCACCAGGCCCCGAGCGAGGTACGTCGTGCTGATGCGGAGCACCGCGTCGTCGAAGCCGCTCGCCACGTTCGTCACCCGCCGGTGGGTCTCGCGCCCCGCGGTGTCGTAGTCGGTCTGGCTGATGTTCCCCTCCTGGTCGCGCTGCCAGACGAGTTCGCCCTGCGCGTTGTAGGCGTAGTTCACTGTGCGGTCCGCGGCCGACTGCTGGCTCACCTGCTCAGGGTAGATCACCTCGCGCAGGAGGTGACCCGTCCCGATCGCCGATTGCACCGGCGTCCCCGAGCCGGGAGTCCCCTTCGGCGTGCCGTAGACGTACTCGGTCACCTGGTCGCCGGCGTCCACGGTGTTGTCGCCGTCGAGGTCGACCCAGATCTTCGTCTGAAGCCCGTTCTCGTAGACGTAGCGGGTGTAAATGTCGTAGTCGCGCACCTCGTTCGTGATCGGCGTCGCCTCCTCGGTGTAGTTGGCGATGGTCGTGACGAGGCGCCCCGCCGCGTCGTACTCGAAGTGGGTCACGCGTTCGAGCGCATCGACGCTCTCCAGCACGGACCCGTCGTCGGCATAGACCGTCTTCGTGACGATCTTCGTCGAGTCGGAAGCCGACGGCTCGGTGAGGCCGTCGCGGTCGAACGTGCCGACATTGTCCGTCGCATCGTTCGTGCCGTAGAAGGCAGTCGTCGTCGGGCGTTCGAGGTCGTCGTACCAGTAGGCAGTGATCTGGATGCGCCCCAGCACGTTCGCGGCCGTGAACTTCAGCGGCAGGCCGTCCCCGCCGTCGTAGGTCGTGTCCAGCGGGCCGGTCGTCGAGGTGTCGCCGTGCTCGCGCGCAATGACCCCATCCACCAGCACACGGTCGGTGCCGGGGTCGTACCCCGTCTGGCGCTCCTCGAGGACCTTGTCCCCGCCGACCGCGGCATACTTGTTCGTCGAGTCGTACACGTCGGAGTACGACGTATCGTCGTCCGTGGCGAGCACGAACACCTGGAACGACCTTCCGAGCCGGTCGTAGCGGGTCTTGACGAGCTGCGCGCCGTCGGTCTTGATGAGCCGCCCGTCCGGGTCGTACCAGTTGAGTGTCTGGAGATTGTCGGCGTCCGCCCCCGTGCTCTGAGTGATCTTGTGCCGCTGGCTCTTCCAGACCTGCCCGCGCTCGTCGTAGAACGCTTGCGTCAGGCCGACGCGGTTGGTGGAGGTCGTCGTCGGATCGGTCGAAGCGCTCAGGCCCCCGCTCGAACCGTAGAGGCCCGTCGCCAGCAGCCGCCCGAGGTTGTCGAACTTGTTGACCGCGTAGGGCGCCTGCGGCCCGACCGTCACGATCAGCCGGCCGCGGTAGTCGTGCACGAACGATGTCACCCGCTGGCCCGTCGTGCCGTCCTCGACGTAGCCGGTGGTCTCGGTCAGGAGGCTGTTGCCCCCGTCGCTCCCGCCGTCGTACACCATCGCGTCGACGGTGACCATGTCGTTCGTGCCGCTCGGCTCGCCGCCCGGCTCGCCGGTGTCATTCGTGCCGACCCGGCGTGCCGTGACGCGCCCGAGCACGTCGTGGTCCGTGCGCGTGATGGTGCCGGACGGCTCCTTGACCCGCGTCAGCCTGCCCGCCGCGTCGTAGCCGAAGCGCCAGGCGTCGTAGTGCGTTCCCTCCGTTCCCGGGAGGTAGTCCGGGGACCCCGGGATCTCGGAATACACCCGGCGCTCGACAAGTCTTGTGCCCGTCGTGTCGTAGACGCTCGACGTGAGCCGCGCGATCGGCCCGATCGAGGCCTGATCGAACACTTCGACCGGGTCGACCGGCGGTGAGCCCGACTCGACGTCCAGGTGCCATCCGCTCGGGTCCGTGTTGGTCGAGCCGCCGGTGATGGCGATGACCATGCAGTCTTCGGTGTTCCCGGCCTGGTTCGAGACGGTGTACCCGGCAGGCCCGTCGTAGCTGGCCACCTTCGGGATGCTGTAGGTCACCGGCCGCATGTCGGCCAGCATCGTGTACCAGAGGAGCGTGGTGCGTCCGCTGGGGAGGTCGGTCTTCGAGAGCCTGCCCTGGTCGTCGTACAAGTAGCCCGTCACGCGATGATGGCCCGCCGTCGACGAAGCGATCCCGAAGTCCGTGTTCGGGTGTTCACCGCTGGGGTAGCTCGTCCCCGTGTCGGTCTTGGCGTCCTCGATGCGCTTCGTGACCTGGCCGGCCGTGTAGCCCGTATAGCCGACGATCCCCCGCGCTGACTCCGTGAACGCCGTGGTCCCGTCCTTGCGCAGGTACCGCTTCGTGCTCGTCGCCGACCCCGACCCGTTCTTGCCGCTGCTCACGGCCGGCGCGTTGGTCGTGACCTGCTTGAGCGTGATGTAGAGCACGTTCGTGTCCGTCGACGGCTCCCACCAGGTGAGGCTGCGCGTCGTCTCGTCGTAGTTGGCGCTCGCCCCGGAATCGGTCGTCGCGGTGTGGAACGCGCGGGTCGTGCTCACCAGCGGGCGCGAGACGTTCACGCCCGACGCGACTTCGAGGTCGCGGATCGTGTACGCGGTCCACGTGATGTACGTCGAGTTCGTCGCAAGATCGTTCGACCCCGCCTTCTGCCGCACGCCCTGGAGGAACCCTTCGGCGCTGCCGCTGCTAACGCGCTCGTAGAAGTGGACGAGGCCGGCCGTACCGCTGGTCGTGATCGAGCCGTCGGGATTGCCCGTGTCATCATGGTCGTACGCCGTCACGTTGGCGGGTGTATGGACCTCGGTCACCTGGCCGGCGCTGTTGCGCACGACCTGCGTCACCCACATCTCGGGGGCTGGATCTTCGCTCGCCGGATCGATATCGGTCAGGACGCGTGAGAGCGCCTGGCCCGTCTCGTCGAAGTACTGCGTCACCCACGCCGCACCGCTCGGTGGCTCGATCACCACACGCGACAACCAGCTCGTGTCGTAGCCCGACGTGCCGCTGAAGTTCGGGTTGTCCTGGTAGGTCAGCGCGTGAGCGCCGTTCGTCCCGCCGCCGCAGCCGCACTCGCCGTTGAAGAACACCTCGGCGATGCGACGGCTCGCGTCGTACTCGAGGTACGCGCTCGCGTAGGGCATGAGGTCGACGTCGATGTCGGTTCGGAAGTTCTCGTCCAGCTCTCCGTCCGCATCCCAATCGGCGCGGCGAACGCCCTCGTGATCCAGGACCAGCTTGATGGCGTCGGGATGGCCGGGGTTGGTGTCGGCGTTGAACGTCCCCTTCCAGTACCGGTAGTACTGCCGCCGCACGAGCATGTCGGTCGACACGGTGAGCGGCGTGTGGATCGTGACGAGTTCGAGGTTGCCGTCGTCGCCGTGGTCGCTGTCGTTGGTGTAGTAGTCGTACTCCACCTTCCCGACCAGAGTCTCCTCCCCGCAGTCCCCCCACCCGCCGCCCGCGTCCGTCTCCGCGATCACCTGCGTCAGCCGGGTCACGCCGTCGATCGGGCTGTACGTGTAGCAGTACCGCCGCCCCGCCGAGTCGAACGCCTCCAGGATCCGGCCCGAGGCGTCGTACCCGTTCGAGATCGCCGTCGAGATCGTCGTCTCGTGCCCCACGTACGCCGTGTTCCCCGCAGGATCCACGAACTTCCACAACTGCCAGTCCGCCCGGCCGTTCGACGTGTTGCCGCCGAAGAAGTACGTCCGGTTGCCGCGTTGGTCGTAGTAGACGAACAGGTCCGGCGATCCGACCTCGTGCTCGATCACGCCCGCCGCCCCGTTCACGCCCCGGAACGTGTCCTCGTCGTCGTCCGTCCGCTTGAACTCCAGGAAGCGGTCCGCGCCGTAGACGATGTAGACCAGGTCCTCGGCTTCCTTGGTCTGGGAGTTGTCGTCGGCGTCGAAGAACACCAGCTCGGGCTGGCTCATCTGGAACCAGTTCCGGCCCTGGTACCCGTCGCTGTCGTGGTGCGCATCACCGCTCGTGCGCTGCCTGGCGTTGTACGTCCGTCCGATCACCCAGGGGACCTGCGCGGGAAGCGACAGGTCGATCTCGAAGGGGGCGTAGGCGCCGGTGCTCAGGCGGACGCTCTCAAGGCTCTCGCCCGCGGCCGGCGTCTCGAACGGGTTGCCTTGCAGCGCCCAGGGCAGCGCTGGGGCGGAACGCAGCGTCCCATCGATCACCACGCCACGCTGAAGGTGGATCGGACGGACGTCCTGCACACGCGTGGCAGAGCCGAAGAGCACCTCCGTGATTGAGTCGTCGTGCACGAGCAGGATCTGGCCGGCGGCCGTCGGGGCGAGCGACGCGGCGAGAACCAGGGTGACTGTGTATGGATTCGTGCGCATCGTCGGCCCTCCGCGCAGGCATGGTTGATGGAACGGACCCG
>Ga0232058_1057503_pt1 | contig 7696 bp, 6 predicted proteins | sample LAC_MetaT_2_FD_175983 | JGI IMG/M metagenome (GOLD analysis project Ga0232058, IMG submission 175983) | Metatranscriptome of anaerobic ammonium oxidizing microbial communities from anammox membrane bioreactor (MBR) in UC Berkley... | ecosystem: Engineered > Bioreactor > Anaerobic > Unclassified ... | reverse complement strand
TAGAGCCCCTTGCGCCTTTTGTCCGCTTCCTGTAGCCTGTCGGCCAGCAGCAAGGAGGCTGGCGATGGCGTACTCGATGGATCTGCGTCTGAAGGTGCTCGAAGCGGTTGACCGGGGCGGGTCGGTCCGGGTCGTCGCCGACCGGTTCGGGATCAGCACGGACACGGTGCGGGACTACCGCCGCCGCCGCGACGAGCACGGGGAGCCGGTTCGCCTCAAGACCGGCCCGAAGGAGCCGATCAAGCTCACTCCCGCCGACGACGAGGTGATCCACCGGATGATCGCCGAAGACGCGGGTGTCACGCTCAACCAGATCCGCGCCGAGCTCAACGTCGATGTCGCCGAGTCCACCGTCTCGCGGCGCGTCCGCAAGCTCGGCTACTCGCTAAAAAAAAGTCGCTGATCGCCCGCGAGCAGGCCCGACCGGACGTCGTCGAGAAGCGGCGGAACTTCATGATCGCTCGCCGGTTCGCAACACCGGACCGCTTCGTGTTCCTCGACGAATCCGGGGCGAAGACGAACATGACGCGGCACTACGGACGGGCGCCGGTCGGCGAACGCTGCAACTTCTTCAACGCCCACGGCCACTGGCGGACGACGACGATGATCAGCGCGATCCGCCGCGGGGAGGTGGTCGTCGAGGCGACGCAGCTGATCGACGGCCCGATGAACGCGGCCACGTTCCTCGCCTACGTCGAGGCCTGCCTGGCGCCGGCGCTCAGACCGGGCGAGATCGTGGTGATGGACAACCTCGGCTCGCACAAGGTGGCCGGCGTGGTGGAGGCGATCGAGCGTGCGGGGGCGAGCGTGTGGTGGCTGCCGCCGTACTCGCCGGACCTCAACCCGATCGAGAAGCTGTGGAGCAAGATCAAATCGTGGCTGCGCCGGGCGGCGGCGGACACCCTCGCCGGCCTCGCCCGCGCCGCGGGAGAGGCGTTCCGGGACGTCACGCCGCTGGAGTGCGCCAACTACTTCACGGCGACGGGATACACGGATAAATGATGCAAGATGCTCTAGGCCGCGTGTCGGCATCGCGACAGAGCAAGCCCCCCGTGCCGAGCGCGGGGGGCTATTCATGTGTCCTGCGCACGGAATCTGGAGCAGGTTGACACCGTCATGGACGGCGTCGATCAGCGCTGGCCGCGTTCCAGTTTCAAGGGCGGATCGAGGACAACGACGGCCTTGTCGCCGAGCGAGAAGGCCGAGAGGTCCACACCCTGGTCGCAGAGGAACAGAAGCGTGAGTTTCTGGTCGGGTCGGCTGGCGGAGATCATGACGCGGTTCTCCTGGAGTTCGGAGAGGCCGCGGACGGGCTTGCCCGGCGTGTAGCGGATGAAGACGAGCTCCTGATCCTCGTAGAAGAACCCGACGGCGGGATACCTGGTGCCGTTGGCGTCCACCAGGTAGGGCGGGTCGTCGCGTCCCGCAGCGGCAGCGGCGGGTGAGAGCACGCTCGCGGGCCGTCCGCGTCCGACGTCCACCTGCACCATGACCGTGCCGCGGTTGACCTCGAAGGTGCGGACCTGCAAGGAGCGATCGATCCCGACTCCGCCCTGCAGTTCCGAGGGGGCGAACTTCTCTTCGCCTCCGAGGATGCCGTTGCCCTCGCCGAGTTCGAGGCCCTTTTCCCGCCCCTTTTGGATGACGTAGCGTCCGACGAGCGTGTTGGTGTCCATGATGCCCGCGGCGCGAGTCGCCTCGTCGCTCTGGCGTCCCGTGCCGATGGTCGTGGCCATCGAGCGGTCGAGCGGGCCGCCGCCGCCGCCGGTCTTGAGGATGGAGCCGGAGGGGATGTCGCGGTCGCGGTCCGCGGCGGTGCGGTAGGTGGCGACGTTGCCGCCGGTCAGTTCGCGGCGGATGTTGCGGACATACACGGCGATCGGCTCGTAGCCGGGCGGCACGACGAACTCGAAGCCCATCGGTTCGAGGGCCGCGCCGGCCGAGGCGATGAAGACCTCGGTGTCGAAGCGGAAGCGCCCGAAGGCGATGTCGCCCGGGGCGGCCTTGGCGACGACGCCGACGGGGTGGATGTTGATGCGGTCGCCGGTCTGCGCGTGCTCGGCGACAATCCAGATCTGGCCCTCGCCCATGACGACCTGGCCGTGCTTCTCCTTGATGCCGGGCTTGAAGTCGATGACGATGCCCTCGATGCGCGAGCCGGACGGGTAGGGATTGCCGTCGAGCATCCTGGCTTCGTGCGGGCGCACGCCCCACGAGTCGCGGAGCAGCTCGGTGACGCCGACGCCCTCGCCGCCGACGCGATACCGGCGGATGACCTCGAACTCGGCGGGTCGGGCGTAGTTCTTCGCGCGTCCCTGACGGTCGGTGAGGCGCATGACGGCGGCGGTGTGCGAGACGTCCGGGTACCACCTCGCCAGCGGCTGGCCTGTGCGGAAGGCGGTCTCCGAGAGGTGGCCGTAGAGTCCGCCGACGATGCGATCGACCGGGACGATCAGGCCGCCGGCGCGCTGGAGGCTCTCGCCCTGGTACCGGATTGGTTGGTAGCCGAGGAAGTCGGAGGACATGCGCATGGTGCCGAGGGCGATGACGACGATGCCGGCGGTGATGACGCCGGAGACCGCGCCGCACGCAGCGCCGCCGACGTAGGAGACGGTGGACTGGGTCTGCACGTTCGCGGGGATGAGTTTGTCGACGCCGAGGCGGAGGAGAGCGAGCGAGACGGCGAAGGGGATCACCAGGCCCCAGGCCCAGGCAGTGCCGAGGACGAACGCGGTGAACTTCCGGTCCTCGGGGCCTTTGGCAAGGATGAGGTGCGAGGCCGGCTCCCAGAGGGCGAAGGCGATGGCGCCGGCGATGATGACGCAGACCATGTGGATGAGCGCGGAGAAGAAGCCGCGGGTCATCCAGATGTAGCCCAGGAGGCCGATGACGGCGATGGCGAGAAGACTCATGAACATGGGTCAGGCTCCTGCGGGCTGGGCGGCATCGGCGGGCGGCCGGTGTTCCTGCTGAGGCTTGGCCTCGGTGGTGACGCGGACCACCTCCTCGACGCTGGTGATGCCGTCGATAGCCTTGCGGAGAGCGGCCTGCTGGATAGTGGGGAGTTGCTTCTTGCGGAGTTCGGCGCGAAGACCGGCGAGGTTGTTGCTCTTGATGAGGTCGCGTTCGGCGTCGCCGAGTTTGTAGACCTCGAAGAGGCCTTCCTGCCCGACGTACCCGACGCCCCGGCAGACGGGGCAGGTCTCGGGCTTGTTCTTGATGAGGACCTGGCCGCCCTTCTTGAAGAGTTGCTTCACCTTGTCCGCGGGCAGGCCGAGTTTTTTGAGCATGTCCGCGGATGGCTGGTAGGCGACGCGGCAGTTGATGCAGAGTTTGCGGCAGAGGCGGACGGCGACGACGCCGTGCAGGCAGCCCGCGGCGGCGGCCGGGTCGCCCACGGCCTTCATCCAGAGTTGGATGGCCGGGAGCGCGCCGTTGGCACGGAGCAGCACGTAGGTTCGGGTGCGATCCTGGTCGGCGCGGGTGATTTCCTTCGCGGTGAGCGCGTCGGGCAGTTCGGTGATGCTCACGACGTCGGGGTCGCGGCGCATGATCGAGCGCACGAGCGTGGAGAACTCCTGCCCCTCCTTGGTCGGGTCGAAGGTGTTCTGGCGCACGCCCTCGATGACGCCCTGCGTCTCGACCTCGAGCGTCTGCACGTTGGTCGTGTAGGCGTCGTGCATGCGGGTGAGGGAATAGACGAGCGTGGTGCCCCCGCCGTCGGGCATGGCGGCGACGAGGATGACGCCCTTGCTCTCCTCGACGATGGCGCGCAGTTCCTCGGCCTGCTGGTCGAGCAGGCCCAGTTCGTCGGCCTTGCGCCGGACGGCCTTCTCCGGGTCGAAGAGCAGGTTCAGCGTCAGGCCCCCCTGCCCGCCCGCGGTGCGCACGCGGAGTTTGTGCTTCTCCTCCTCGCGGTCGTAGGAGCAGTGGCCGGTCTGCTTGCGTCGCCGGTCGTTGACGTCGAGTCCGGCGGCGCTCTTCCAAAAGTCGATGATCTTCACGGCGTCGGCGGCGGGGGTGGTGCCGCCCGCGGTGCGCACGCCGTCCACGAGGAAGACGTTCACGTAACTTCCGTCGCGTCCGGGCGCGAGGTCGATCTCGGAAGCCCGGGCTTCGCGGGCGCGGAGGATGACCTGCTCGGCCGCGACGCGGACCTCGAACTCGGGCGACTCGGCGGCGGGCACGGGGATCGGCTTGCCGTCGGGGAGGCGAACGATGATCTCGGAGGAGCCGATCTGCTTGGTCTCCTTCTTGGCGCGCCGGGCCTCGGCCATCTTCGAGAAGTCGAGGCGGAGGCGGTGCTGCTCGGGCACGCGCTCGTCCTTGTTGGTCATCAGCGGGAAGACCGCGACGCTGATGCCGAGCACGACGATCTCGAGAAAGAGGCCCAGCCAGAACGCCAACTCGCTCTTCATCGGGATCACGAGGGCGACGAGGATGGCGAGCGCCCCGAGGCAGAGGTGGACGGCCGCCCACTTCTCACGCCCGAGGTGGAAGCGAGCGGCGTGCTTGTCGTAGACGGACGAGATGAGCCACGCCCAGAGAATGAACGGCAGGAGGAGGAGGATGGGCTTCCATGGGGAGACGAGCAGGTAGGCCTGCTGCGCGAGGAGGATCGCGTGCGTGCCGGGGGCGTCCGGTGCGCCGAACGCCGCGAGGTAGTCGGTTGGTGCGCTCACCGCTGGAGGTTCCTTCGGGTGGAGGCCCGGCGTGCGGCGCGCGGGCCGTGGTGCCGGGCGGCTAGCCGAGTTTCTTCAGCCGCATCATCAGTTCGTCAACGTTCGGCGAGGCGTCGATGGCGACGCGCATGTGGATGTACTCTTTCTCGACGAGATCGACGAGGGACTGGTTGAAGTCCACCATGCCGCGCTGGCGAGCCTCGATCGAGTTCAGGTACTCGCGCAGTTCGCCCTCGCGCCCCTCCAGGATGAACTTCTGCACCACCGCGTCGTTGATGAGGATCTCGATCGCGGGGATGCGGTGGATGTTCTCGTGGAGCGTCGGCAGGAGTTTCTGGTAGACGAAGGCTCGCATCTGGTAGGCGAGGATCTTGCGGATGCCCTCGACCTCGTCCTGCTCGAACAGGCCGTAGATGCGGCTGAAGGTCTGGGTCGTCGAACTCGCGTGGATCGTTCCGTAGACGAGGTGGCCGGTCTCGGCGGCCATGAGGGCGGCCTCGAAGGTCTCGGCGTCGCGCATCTCGCCGATCAGCACGATGTCCGGGTTCTCGCGCACCAGGGCGCGAAGGGCGATCTTGAAGTCCAGCACGTCGATCCCGATCTCGCGCTGGTTGATCGTGGCGACCTTATCGGAGAACAGGTACTCGATCGGGTCCTCGATTGTCACGATGTGCACCGGCTTGCGCTGGTTCACATAGTCGAGCATCGAGGCGATGGTCGTGGACTTGCCCGACCCCGTCACGCCGCAGAGCAGCACCAGGCCCTGCGGCTGGAGCGCGATCTGGCCCATGACGGCGGGCAGGTGCAGGCCCTCGAAGGGGAGGATGTTGCTGGTGATGCGCCGGGCGGCGATGGAGAGTCGCCCGCGAGCCATGAACAGGTTGACTCGGAACCGGCAGGTCTCGTCGTAGTCGTAGGCGAAGTCCACCGAGCCGAACCGGTGCAGGTCCTCGAGCTGCTCCTCGGTGAGGATGGCCCGGGCGATCCTCCAGAACTCGTCCTCGTCAACGAGCGGCGTGTCGAGCGCCTTGAGCGCGCCGCGCAGGCGGATCTTGGGCTGCTGGCCCGTCTTCATGATGAGGTCGGATGCCTCGAACTTGATCGTCGCCTGCAGAAACTTGCCCCAGCGAGTAGCATGGGGGTCGGACTTCTTCTTCACGGGCAGGGCGACGTGCCCCACGTGCGATGCGTCGGTCTGGGCGTCCGTCTGGACGGTCATGGGCGTTCGCTCCTCCGGCACCCCGCGTCAGGGGGAGCCTGTAGATTAGCCGTTGGCGCGGCCTGCGGCGACGGGGAAGGCGCGCGAAAACCGCCCGCGGCGGCTCGCGCCCGAAGCCGGTTCGCGTGCGGGGTGGGGGTGGTTCCCCGGTCTTCGCGCGTGAAAGCGGCCCATCCCGGAATGGGCTGGGCCGCGGGGGCAACCGTCGGAACCATCGGCATCACTCCGCGCCGACGGGGGTTTCGAGCGTCTCGCCGTTGGCCCCCTCGTCGCCTTCCTCGGGGGCGTCCGGCGATTCCTCCTCGGGCCGATTGCCGAGAAATCCGGCTTCCAGCGTCAGGCGGATCTTCTCCATGGCCTTGTTCTGGATCTGGCGGACGCGCTCCTTGGTGACGCCGATGATCTGCCCGACCTGCTCGAGCGTCATGGGCTTCTCGCCGTCGCCGGACTCGAGCCCGAAGCGGTGCTCGATGACCGTGCGCTCGACGTCGGTCAGGTCGGCGCGGTTCTCGACCACGATCCGCTTGACCTCCTCGGCGGCGTCCTTCTCGAAGTTCTCGCGCTTGGCCTCGACGAAGTTGGAACGCTCCAGTTTGGGATCGAAGTCGGTGGGGAAGCGCTGGCGATACTTCGAGAGTTTCATCCCCTGGCGGCTGAAGGCCTTGAGGATCGCGCGGCAGGCGTAGGTCGAGAACTTGTAGCCCCGGCCGGCGTCGAACTTGTCCACGGCGCGCAGCAGCGCCATGTTGCCCTCGCTGACGAGGTCGGCGAAATCCACCTCGCTCATGCGGGTGCGCTTCGCCATCGCCAGCACCAGCGCGAGGTTCGTCTCCGCGATCTGCTCGCGGATGCGGTCGGCCTTGCGGTGCCACGCGAGGACTTCCACCGCCTGCTCGGGCGTGGGCTGACGAGCGGGGCTTGACCAGATCTCCTGCTGGAGTTTCCAGACGCGGTAGCGCGCGTAGTTGAACTGGTGGAAGAGCACCCGCTCCTCCGCTCCCGTGAGGATGACCTGCTGCGCGCTCTTCACGGTGCGCCCGCGCGCGGACGAGATGTCGTCCATCACCGGGTGGTACCAGGAGGTGTCCGGCTTCTGGATGTCGGGCGCCTCGTCGTAGATCTTGGTGTCGGCGTCCGCCTCGTAGAAGACGGGGCTGTCGATGAAGTCCTGCTCGTGCGTGAGCAGGTGCTTGAGCAGCCGCTCGTCCTCGACGCTCAGGCGGCGGGTGGCCGCGGCCTTCCCCTCGGCCCGGCCCTGGGCGGGCGCAGCGACACCGACGCGGTGGCGGCGACGCACCTGCTCAAGAGGACTCAGCTTCCTGCCTGTGACATTCCTCATCTTCGTACCCTTCGCCCGGTCAGCCCGGACGGATCAACCTGTGCTCCCACCCGTTACCGCCCGGCCTCCGGCCGCGCGGGCCTCTACCCTTTCCCCGGCGGCACCGGCCGCCGTGGCATCCCACGAACCGGGCGTCCCGACGCCCGGTGATTTCTCGGGGCTGCCCCCACGCCCCGTGCCACCGAACCGGGTCATCGCGCCCGGTCGCATTTCTTACGGCCTCGCGGGCCGATTGTTCCACCCCAGCGTTTAGAATCGATCAAAACAAAGCCGTACAAGCCGCGCCTCCGCCTTGCCGGCGCACCTCCAAGCCAGCCGGAGCACCCGCCCCCGCCAGACCACCAGATTCCGTTCGCGTGGCAACAGACCCTCGGCTGACCGAACGAGCATCCCTGCCGCTCGACACACCGGCCGAGAGGACTTCCAGTGTACCTAGAATCGGCGCGAACACAAGTG
>Ga0232058_1127093_pt1 | contig 7797 bp, 4 predicted proteins | sample LAC_MetaT_2_FD_175983 | JGI IMG/M metagenome (GOLD analysis project Ga0232058, IMG submission 175983) | Metatranscriptome of anaerobic ammonium oxidizing microbial communities from anammox membrane bioreactor (MBR) in UC Berkley... | ecosystem: Engineered > Bioreactor > Anaerobic > Unclassified ... | reverse complement strand
TGTCCAGGATGTATTATGCCAGTATTCATTCCAGACAGAAGTGTTTAAAGGTAGTGGTTCACCTGTTCCTTGTTGCTCAAGTGATGTAAGTACTGGATATTGCATTGTATCTCTCGAACACTCAATAACACAACCTGGCGGAAATTTGTCATTAATTACTTCTCTTACTGTCTTAACTGGAATTCCTCTTTCAACTATTGCATCAAGTACTAGCTTTAATAGTGAATCACTTTGAAACCAGGTACTTCCATCGCCATAGGTACCTCCAAATTCATGTGCAAGAAAAACTATCCACTTTTTATTTGCTACTGCGTCGTCTAAATATGCTCTCATAGTTGCAATGTTATCTCTATTTGTCAGGTTAATCCGTTGTGTAAAGTATAAATCAAAAGGTTCAGATATCCCGGGCAATTCTGTAGCTGTGGAATAATATGAACTATATTTTTTTACAATATTAACCAAACTATGATTCCAATCATTATTTGGCGCCGCAAATCCAGAATTTGGAAATCCATTAGCATCGAGCCAGGTCTTCATAAGGCTGACATTGGATTCAGTAATTCCTGAAGTATGGTTATAGGTATGATTGCTTATCTCCCAACCAGCTGCCTGCATCTCGAGTAATTTATCAACGTTTTCTGAAACCCAGGAATTAGTAGCGTTAATGTAGACCACTCCAGGAAATCCGTACTCTTTGAAGATAGGAAAACCAATATTGTACCAACTGTTGAATCCGTCATCGTAAGTAAAGGAAACTACCGGTCCATACTGTGCATTTGAATAATTAAAACTCAAAAACAACATAACAAAAATTATTTTTTGTTTCATTAAATCCTTCTTTTGAATATTGAAAATAGAACATTAAAAAACTTAAAATACACATTTGCTAGGCTTTGAACACATTTAATAATTATTGGGGTGGAAGCGAAACAGTAAAACTAACAACACAATTAACTCTAAAGGAGTAAACTCGTTCACCTCATTAAGCAGAACTAATCAACTTATTTATAGTTGCCATACAATAAGTAAAAAATATTACTTATAGTTAGTCTCATATGATACCTAAGGAAGATTAAGTATTTTTCAATAATAATCTCCCGGAGGTATTTATGATTTCTGTTAATTCATTTTCTGACAGACTTAAATCAAAGTCTGTTAAAAATTCTATCATCAATAACATTGCAAGGGACTTTAACCTTACTCCCATCCTTGCTGAGGCTTACTTCAACCAGATAAAAGATTATTTCACTGAACACGTTCAGCTTAATCTTACCAGTGGTCAGGTTCACTACCTTGCTGTTGATGATCGTGAACCTGCTGGTAAACCTATTCAGCTCTGTCTTAAGAAGTCTGTTCATCTTACACTCCACAACCCCGATGAGGATTTATCTGTTTACAAGAAAGAAGGTCTCGCTGCTTTGCGTCAGCACCGTCTGATCCGCATTACTAAAGAGGCAATTGAACAAGGAGCTCTGCTTTCTTATGAAGACATTGCCTTTCTGCTTACTACTTCTGTTGTTACAATCAAAAGAGATATCGCTTATCTTCGTCGTGGCGGAACCATTATCCCTTCCCGCGGATGGAGACACGATATGGGCAGAGGAACTACTCATAAAACTCAAATCCTCGAACTCTATCTCGCCGGTTATCAGTTCTCTGAAATTGAAAAAAGAACCCATCACTCTGAGACTGCTGTTAAGCGTTACATCCAGGATTTCTGCAGAATTATTCTTCTTCATATGAAAAACTTTTCTGTAGATCAAATACGAATCTCCACCAAATTCTCCAATCGCTTGATCGGCGAATACATCAATCTCTATAAAAAGTATTCTAAGGAAGATAACGACCGCCTTAAGGCTTTGTTCAACCTCTCAGTAAAAAAAACCCTGAAAATAAAGAGGTAAACGCTATGATTAACAAAAACCTGAAGTTTATGCCAAGAGATACAAGAGATCATTCTAAAGAGTCTATTGCCGAAAGAAGGTATCATCGCATCAAAGGCAAATCACTTAAGAAGATCCTTGTCGATCGTTTCCTTAATCACTACGGCTACGATAAAGGTACGGTTACTGCCAATGCTATTGTTGATGATATCCTTACTACTGTTGAATGTTACTACCGCTACTCCGATAACTCTTTCCTTAAACCCGGACAGATGGTATGGCACGCTGTCCCTGTTGATGAATTACCAGCTAAAGGTAAGTCTATTTATCAAACTGCTCTTAAGCCTGTGGTGCTTGACATTATCTCGGATAGCGACATAGAGGATATGAAAAAACCTCTGCATCACAGAGAACTTCGTCTTAAAAGAGTTGAACGCTGGACACAGCAAGCTTTTGAACAAGGTGCTTTGCTTTCTCAGCTTGACCTGGCGGTGTTGCTTTCGGTTAATGAATTTACTGCAGGTAATTATGTTAGAGAGTATCAATCTCTATACGGAAGATCTTTACCTACTCGTGGCAACATTCAGCAAATCGGTTCGGGCCAGACTCATAAAAAAGAAATTATCTCTTTTTATCAGAAGGGGTATCTTGTCCCTGCAATTTGTCAAAGAACTAATCACTCTAAGGATGCTGTTGAACGTTACATCCGTGATTTTGAAGCTGTTAGGCTTCTGTCGAAAAAGTTTGATGACTTAAATACTATTTCTCTTGTTACTCGTTTATCTAAATCAGTTGTCAGCCAGTATATTGACTTATTACCGGTTGACTTGTAACTTTGTTTTATACTTCTTTGGGTATCATTTGATACTATTTTATTAAGATCATTTTTCTTACCTGAACAAAATCAGCACTCTCAATTCTGTAAATATACGCACCGCTTGGCAGTCCTCCGCCTTTGGCGGAAGAAGCCTGGAATGTTACTTTATGATAACCGGCTTCGTAAGTTCCATCAGCAATTGTTTCTACCAATTCACCGAGCATATTGTAAATATTAATCTTCAACTGTGTTTCCTTTGGAAGAGAAAACCTTATTGTCGTGCTTGGATTAAACGGATTCGGGAAATTCTGTGACAGCTCAAACTGTGTCGGCTTTATTTCTACTTCTACAACATCTGAATACTCATATTTACCGTCTGTGTCAATTTGTTTTAGCCTGTATTGAAATTTACTTCCACCTGCAAAAAGATCATTGTCTGTGAAGCTATAATTCTTTGGTGAGTTAGAATTGCCGTGTCCCTCTACAAATCCTAAGGAACTCCATTCGCCTTCGTTAATTTTTCTTTCAACATCAAAACCGTAATTATCAACTTCTGTTTTAGTAATCCATTTAAGGTTTATACTCTTATTGTCAACTACTTTGCCGGTAAAGGATGAGAGTTCAACAGGCAGTGGATTAGTATTTAGATTTGTAAATGATCCAACATTCCATTCCACTCCTAAGGGACTGTAAAATTCTAGTAAACTAAATATTAGGTTCGATGATCCAGCAGGATTAGCAGTATTAAATGTAATTGTGGCAACATCCATAAAAGTACTACTTACTATTGTTCCACCCGAAACATTAGTCAAAACAATATTTAGTGAGATCCTATTTGCAGGACTATTAGTAACCGTAGTACTGCCATAATCGCCACCAGAAAAATTATTGAATGTCGTACTGACATATGCAATGTTGGCTGTATTAAAGGTAAAAGCTATAGTTGCATCCCCAAGAATATCTGTGCCTGTATTCGTTTTTATTTGAACTTTTACCACATAAATTGTTCCGTTATTTGTTATTTCAACAAATCTACCATCAACTGTGGGCTGGCTAAATATAGGTAACGACAGACTTGAAAGGATAATAACAGTAACTAAAAACTTCATCATTTTATTCCTTGCTAAATTGTCTTTTGATTAACTCTTGTTTAAAATTATTAAAAGCTTAAGGTACTTGAGAACCTAAACCATTGTTTGGTAACCAAAATAAATTCTTATCACCTGCTGTAACAAATCCATTTAAATTAAAATCACCTTTTAAGTAACCACTAAATCCATTTTGTGGAAGCCATACAGAATTTTTATCACTAGCTGAAATAAATCCGTTACCGTTTCCATCTCCCGAATACATCCCAAATACTCCGCCGCCTAAATCTTTCATTGCATTTATTCCATATGCCTGCGATTGAGCTGTTGTAAAATTATATAAAGCAGAACTGCTGCTTAATGGAATTGCTACTGAGGACATTATTGCCAGATGGTTTCGGTGTCTAACAACTACATAATAATTTCCAGCACTCAAACCTGCAAACTTTACGGGGCTTGTTCCATTAGTATCAACAATGGCTCCGTTACTTTTTAAGAAAGCAGCACGTTCATCCACTTTAGTACTGGAGGCTGTACCAGTTCTTAATTCGACAAGTACCCAATCAACAACTGAGTCAGGAATGGAAGAAACAGTGACAGGCGTATAATCATAAACCACTGCAGAATATGCAGAATCAGAATTTTTTGGTATGAGATTATTTGTATTAAGTGTAGTTGTCATGCCTCCACTACCATTATAAGGACCTTCCAAATATACTTTTAAATTTGCAATAACAAAATCCGGTGATGTTCCTGAAGTTCTCAAAATTAAACCGCCGTCACCAACCACAGTTCCGTTATTTGCATCTGTAAAAAAGACACCGGATAAAAGGTTAAATGTATTAGTTTCTTCCAGAGCCCAATTTGCACCATTATCTGTGGTCTTGAAAATTGAGCCCATTTCACCAACAACGGTTCCATTATTTGCATCAGTGAAGAAAACACCTTTTAAATGGCGTGATATTTCACTTGTTTGGGTAGTCCAGGTTGTTCCGCCGTCAGTAGTTTTAATAATAGTACCATTATCGCCTACTGTAGTTCCGTTGTTTTTATCTGAGAAGTAAACACAAGTTAAATTATTTGTTGTTCCGCTTGTCTGCGTAGTCCATGATGTTCCACCATCAGTCGTTCTTAAGATTATTCCTGTGTTACCAACAGCTATCCCGGTAGTATCATCAGTAAGAAAAACGCTTAACAAATTATTTGTTGTTCCGCTTGTTTGTGTAGTCCAGGTTGCTCCACCGTTAGTAGTTTTTAGTATAGTTCCTGTATCACCAACAACTATCGCATTACTTGTATCAGTAAGAAAAACACTGTTTAAATTTTTTCTGCCGACTGTTGATGTGTCCCAGATAGTTCCACCGTTAGTAGTTTTACAAACAACTCCTGTTTCACCAACCGCTATTCCTTTAAATTTATTTCCTTTTGGAAAATGAACACTCTTGAATCCATATTCTCTTCCCATTGGGATTATTTCAATTGTCCAGTCTGATCCGCCATTTGTAGTATGGAGAATTCTTCCGGCATTTCCAACAGCAGTCCCGGTATCTTTAGCAGTAAAGAATACACTATAAAGATTTGCCTGGACACCACTTGATTTTGCATTCCATGTTACACCTGCGTCTGTTGTTTTCATAACTGATCCAAAAATCCCAACAGCAATTCCAATTTGTGAATTACCAAAACAGACACCGGTTAACGTTTTTGTTAAATGTGAGGGTTCAAGCCAGCTTGTACCGCCGTTGGTGGTTCGTACAATAACCCCACCCCAGCCAACTGCCACACCATGATTTGCGTCTGTAAAGTAAACATCCTCAAAATAAGCATCTATTGATAATGAATCCTGAGCCCAGCTTGTACCACCGTTAGTGGTTCGAAGAACAGTTGACGCCCAGCCAACAGCTGTGCCTGTATCTTTATTAGTGAAGAAAACACTCGTTAATAATTGTGTTGTTCCGCTTGATTGGGTGGTCCAGTTTATTCCACCATTGGTAGTTCTTAAAATAGTACCACCTTTACCTACGGCAGTACCATTACTGGTATCTGGAAAGAAAACTCCTACCAATTCATTTGTTGTGATTCCTGTTACTTCAGTCCAGTTAGTGCCGCCGTTGGTTGTTCTTAGAATTATTCCATTCGGTCCATTTTGTCCAACAACAATACCGTGATTAGCATCAGCAAAAGATACGCTATTCAGATAATGTGATACTCCACTTGTCTGCAAATTCCACGTTGTTCCGCCGTTGGTGGTTTTCAGAATTATACCATTTGCACCGATAGTCCATCCTATATTTTCGTTAATAAAGATTACATCTGTTAGCTCAGAATTTATTCCGCTTGCTTGGTATTCCCAGGTAGTACCACCATCGCTAGTTTTAAGAATTGTACCTGCATTACCTACAGCCCAACCAACATCTTCAGAGATAAGTTTAACAGCGTTAAGTGAATTAGCCGTAGGATAAGGATTTTGCAAATACCATTGCGGGTATGTATTAAAGGAGGAAAGAATAAATATAAATGTTATTATCAATATTATTTTCAAATTCACTCCATTAAAATATCTATTTAAAAAATTTAATCGTAACATATAGGTAATAATTTATTAGTTAAACAATAATGTTTAAGTAATACAAATAACATTTAAAAAGAAAAAATTTCAACAATCATTCCAAAACAATAAGCAAATCAGCAAAAAAATCAAAAGCTATTTTTTCTATTTTAGGAAATAATATTATTTTGTGACAGTAAAACATTTTGTATGTGAATAGTGAGATACTTTAAAAACTACTCAACCTGATCCACACTCCATTTTAATATAACATAAATTTTGAAACAATTTGCACATATAAAAATTACTATTATAACTATTCAATAGTGTTAGCTGACACTATTTTAATAATAACATCTTCTTTGCTAAGGAAAAATTCTCAGTTCTTAACTCGTAAATATATATTCCTGTTGCAAAACTTTGTGCATTCCAATGAAAACTATACCTTCCCGCTACTAATTTTGTATTAATAAGTTCAGCAACTTTTTCTCCCAATTCATTGTAAATGAACAACCTTACATTATTAACATTTTCAGGTAATGAAAATTCTATTACAGTATTTGGATTAAATGGGTTTGGATAATTTTGTGTTAATTCATAACCAGAAGGTGTAATATCCACTTCCACTATGTCAGAGTATTTAAAGCAGCCATCTGTATCTATTTGTTTCAATCTATATTGGAGCTTGTTTTCCCCTATAGGACAATTATCGGAATAAAAATAAGATTTTTGGGAAATACTGTTATAATGTCCTTCCACAAATCCAATAGTATTCCATTCCTCTTCACCAAATCTTCTCTCAATTTCGAAGCCATAGTTATTTACTTCTGTTGCTGTCCGCCAGTTAAGCTGAATTTCATTTTTCTTGAACCCTGCGGTAAATGACATCAGTTCAACGGGTACTATATCGCTCTGATATTTGAATATTGTTCCATCAGTACCTCCAATCCAACCAGTATTATTATTTATAAAACAAAGTGATGTTAAATTATTTCCAGTCACCGTATCATAATTTGTCCAAAGATTACCCAAATCCATTGTATGAAGTATTGTTCCATTAGATCCAGAAATCCAGACTGTTGTTGAATTTGTGAACTCAACTGATGTTAGTGTTTCGGCAGTACCAGTATTTTGTGAAACCCAGCTTTCACCTCCATCTGTTGTCAATAAAACTGTTCCTTCATTTCCAACACAGATACCTAGATCTGAGTCATAGAATCTTATAGAGTTCAAATCATTGTTTGTCCCGCTAGTTTTACTAATCCATGACTCACCACCATCAGTTGATTTACTTATACCACCGTTTTTTCCAACAACCCATCCACTATTATGATCCAAAAAAAATATATCTATACCTGACTGGGTAGTTTGAGGTGTCCAAGTAACACCTCCATCAGTTGTTTTGAATATTGCCTCTGAGTAGATATTAAAAGTTTCTTTTACAAGCCATCCAATATCTTT
>Ga0232058_1113921_pt1 | contig 7977 bp, 8 predicted proteins | sample LAC_MetaT_2_FD_175983 | JGI IMG/M metagenome (GOLD analysis project Ga0232058, IMG submission 175983) | Metatranscriptome of anaerobic ammonium oxidizing microbial communities from anammox membrane bioreactor (MBR) in UC Berkley... | ecosystem: Engineered > Bioreactor > Anaerobic > Unclassified ... | reverse complement strand
TTTTTTTTCCCAGTACCTTCAGGCAGTGTCTTAAAGCCAAAAGTCCCCCGCAGCCAGCACATATTGAGGTGCCCGGAAGAAGGTTTTCCTCTGACGGAATGTCTTTGACAGATTTTATAAGTATTGTATCCATATTTTATAGCCGCAATAAAACCCCGCAAAGAGATGTAATGAACTCAGCGGTCTGAAGGGATCGTAACTCCTGCAGTAAAGTGATGTGGTGAGCAGCTATTTGGAAAGTCGTATGTTTTCCCCGCTATACCTTTCAATCTCTCCATTTCCTTCCATTCTTCTTCTGTGTAAAGAAGTTGGGGCGTTACCGTTTTTTTTAAGATAAATGACTTAATCATGGTATCAAAGATAAACTCAAATTCCCGGGGGCTGATGTTTTTTCCGCCGAGCCCGCCAATAAAAGAGAGTAAAAGAGGTTTGTTCTTCTCATGATACAACGTACCGGCAATTTCTGAATACAAAATTCCTCCCTTTCCCACGCTAATGTTTTGATCAAGGACAGCCACGGCCTTTTTTCCTTCCAGCGCCTCTTTTAAATCTGCTTCCGGAAATGGTCGTATGAGCCTTAGTCTTAAAAGCCCTGCTTTTATGCCTTTCTTCCTGGCCTTTTCCACAGCAGCCTTTCCCAGGGTTGAAAAGGAATTTGTCATAATCAGTACATATTCGGCATCCTCAACCATAAACCTATCGGTGGTATGGTAGCTGCGATCAAATATCTTTTTAAATTCCTCAGAAACTTCATGATAAACATCCAGTGCCTTTATACTGGCCAGGTGCATCTGATATTTGAAATATGAATAGAGTGAACCGCCAATGACCGCCAATCCCTGTGCCATGGGCTGGCTTGCCTTGAAGAAGGCGTGCTTTGGTTGATACGGGGGCAAAAACCTTTCTACCGCATCCCTGCCCGGTATCTCAACGGGTTCCCGCGTAAAGGAAAGATGAAATCCATCCATATTTACAAAGACGGGAAGAAGGACGCGTTCATCCTCTGCCAATCGGTATGCCAGTAGGACCGAATCCAGCACTTCCTGGCAGGTTTCACAGTGAATCTGCAAAAAGCCGGAATCTCTGGCAGCAAGGATGTCGTTATGGTCAGGTTCCAGCGTTATGGGAGCAGACAGACCTCTTGATACATTTACCATTACAAGGGGCACCCGCCATCCTGCTACCGTGTAAAGCATCTCAAAGCCATACAAAAGACCCTGGCTTGACGTTGCGGTAAAGACTCTTGCCCCGGTTGCAGATGCAGCCCCGGCAGCGGCAATCATGGAATGCTCTGAGTCTAAAGAGACAAACCCGGCATCCATAACCCCGTCGGAAATCCACTTTGCCAGGGTTTCGATGATCTCTGTTTGAGGCGTTATTGAGTAAGTTGGTACATAATCAACCCCAGCCAGTCTTACTCCCCAGGCAACAGAAGCATTGCCGGTAAGCATCTCCCGTGTTTTCAACACTGTACTGTCCTCTCCTCAAAGCTTAAATTTCAAATAAATCATAATAGTCAACATTGTCTGATTTACTATGTTCCGGAACCAATGGGTATTGTAACATCCAGCTTGTGCATATTCCCAGAATGATTGCTATTACAAAACTGATCATGGTGCCGATTAATATGTATTCTGCTTCTTTCCGGTGGTTTGATGTCCGGGTCTCGCCAAATCGCAGGATTGATTTCGCCGCAATCAGTAGACCAATGGCTTCAAAATGTTTGAGCAGGACAAATGTTAGTATTAGGATACGCTCCAGACGTCCAATCCATAGCCCTGCCTTTTCCAAACCGTGGGAAGACGTTTCCTTGATTACTTCATTTCGCCATGGTTTTGTGATCCTGCCGATCAACGTGCCGGCTGGCCAGATTACCAGAAGATAGGATAAAATGATAGTCCAAAATCGTACATCTGATGTATGTGAGAACAAAAATATGGCGATTTCAGATGGATCACCCCGTATCAGTAATATCCAGCATCCTAAGAGAATAATAAGATATCCCAGATGGTCCAGCAGAAACAATCGGTTTGTATCCTCTTGTGGAGATGTCAGTCCGTCACGCAAAACGTGTGCAATAAAAATAATGAACGGGAGCCAGATTGCGTTCCACAAGCCTGCAAGAGTATATGCAAGCGCTCCGGCAAATGCCCCATGCATATAAAGCCAGCCAGACCGCCATGTTTTACAGAACTGCGATCCCGTCAGGGAATTTCTCTGAAAGGAAAAATCCGCTACCACGTAAGCTATGACAAGACGTAAGAGTAACGACACATCATCATGATTCAGCGGGCAGTGCATTATAAGCTCCTATGTTTATTGTTGTTTATTATAAGTCTCTGAGCTTCCTTCTCGCGGATTGCTTGTTCATATCGATGGCACAGTTTTTCAATGGCCCAGCCACCGGCACTTTTTAAGCGTTGACGAACCGCTGGTTGAGAAACACCAAATTCCTTGGCAGCCTTTTCTTGAGTTAGACCCCGGATTTGTCCGAGTATTGCCTGTGCCTGTTCCCCGGACCATCGGTTTATCAAGGCATCGAGTAAGGCGCATTCTATATCCAGTTCTGCATCAACCTCTCGCCAGGGAGTCCGTATTATCAATCTCTGATCACCTTTCATCTCGTCCAGTGTCTGTCCGGAGCGGCGAAACGCCTCACCATCTCCTTCCGACCCGCGGCCGGCAGGAAGAAAATCAATAGATCCAATCCCTATGGCGATCCGTGCATCAAGTGCATAGCGGCGTTGTTTTGTTTTAAAGCCATGGCGTAAACTGGCACGGATAGCAATTGCCGCACGGAAAGCCGTATCTGGTTTGGTTAACACACCCTGGAAACTATCCCCGCGGTGTATTTCAAACGATGCATGTATTCCGTCGGGTATCATATCGTCGATGGTATTAAACGAAGATTTTAAAGCTGACAGGAGGCGGCTCCGTTGACTGGACGTAAGTTTCGACGAATCGACGATATCCCCGGTTATTACAGCATAAAGCTTGTCGTTTTTCATAACTCGTATTTTATGGAAGCTTTCATGTTATAAGCCTGTAATATTATAAAAGTAGTATATAAGCCTTAGGGCTTATAAAGCAAGAAAATAATGGTAAATGGCAGAATGTATAAATGGATAATAAAACCTTATTCCCGCGAGATTCAAAAAAAGCGTCGTGTATTGAATAAAAATACGGATATTTTTGAAATAGAAGTTTTCAGTTGAAAGGTGAAATATGTCAATTTGAGTTCATAGCTCTTTAGCCCGGTATTTAAAATTGTCGCTGAATAGAGATTTTTCATTATAGCCTTGTTCTCATTACGGTGAAAAACTCATTCTCGAAGTGGGAGAACGTTTTCTCATAGACGCTTGTCAGTTTGTAAGCATCAGCATACAGAAGTTTTCCTTCTTTGGCAGCGGTACGAACTTGCCGGAAGAAAAGTTTTCTATCCGGTATTGTTGAGCATTGTAAAATTCGAAAAAATATTTTTGTGCAGGTTTTCCGATATCCAGCAATCTTCGCGCAACTACAATTTGACTTACTTTGAACTACCGTACAAACTTCCTCTGTGAGTTTAGCGCGATCGTTGATTTGTTCCCATTTTTTTGTGGCAGGCGCTGCGGATTTGCCTAGCCAGATATGAGCCAGTTCGTGAGCAAGGGCAAACATTTTGGCTGCTGTGAAATCTTTACCATGAATAAACATGAATAAAAATGTAACGAGCATAATTACCGGTAAGGACAAGGCCGCGAAATTCATCAGAATTTAACGGACGGTGTGTGTTATTCTCAACCACACTATTCGTGGCTAAATAGTGACTCTAAACGGGAACACGCTTTTTTTGAAAGCGGCAGGGTGGTTTTTCGCTTACGGAAATCTTTTCTTAAAATATTCTGCCAGACTTTTGACAAAAACAAGGTTCTTTTCCTCGTTTTTCCTGTTTCTCCACCATTTTTGACTACTCTGGACACGCCTATCTCCCTGCCATACTATTTTTTCACGTTTTTTAGGCTGCCCTTCGTAGCTTCTCGTGCCTCTTTCGCGCCCTCTCCTGAAGCACGTTGCCCAGCTTGTGTAAATTCGCAGCCACCACTCCCCGTGCACAATACCTTTTAAGTGCATGCAACCCCTTGTTCAGACACATGTCCAAGCCGTGACGTTCCCAAACGATTGATGTCCGATTTCACTGCTAAGCGCTTATGTCTGAGATTCTGAAACGTCCTGCCCGACTCCTCTGCCTGCTCCTCTCAGTTCTTCCGGCCATTCCCAGTCATGATTACCTCCGGTATATACAGACTCAGTAACTCCGTATGCGGCTCAAATATCGAATAACCTTCTCCCCTGTCGGTATCCGCTCGCCTTTTATCACCCTTACTTCGATTAACTCCGTACAGGTCTCTCCACAATCTCAATGTGCTTTTTCAACATCCCATGAAAATACTCAAGCCTCTCAATTTTCACGGCACATGCTGCTACCTGATTTGTTGAGAGCATCCTCCCATAGATCGCCAACGTACTTGCCTCTATCTTTTCACTGACACTACTCGCCAATCCAAGATATCTCTTTGCCCGTTCTTTCGTTGTCTCTTCCTTATTTTTTCCCCCGCCAAATAACGCTTTGGCGCTGATCCTCATCAACTTCCTGAGCTCTCTTCTCCAATAGTTGCTCTTGCGCCATCCCTTCCCCTCCAGAAGCCCCTCTCCTATTGCATCCTCTATCGCGTCCAGACTCTTGCGTGCCGCATTCCACAGCAAATTCACGTCCGTCGGAAAGTGTACATCGCTCTCAGGTACATACGTATCTTGCCATCTTTTTTCATCCCCCTCAATCCCTTTTTCTCTTAAATTTTATCTACATGCTTCCACGATGACCCAAAAATGTTATACCGCAGTGAAGCCGTAACCGAATTTTTCCTGCTGAGGGGAGAAGAGGGTGTAAAAAAGAAGGTTTTTGCATGGCAAATGTAAGACAGATTCCTGTCTCTGGTAACGATCCGATAAGACTGTTATTTATGCCCTTGGGTGTGCCGTATCATATACCTGCTTTAGCCGTTCAGTAGTAATATGGGTGTAGATTTGTGTCGAAGAAAGGTTGGCGTGCCCCAGAAGCTCTTGTACGGACCGTAAATCTGCGCCGTTGTCTAACAAATGAGTTGCGAAACTGTGTCGAAAGGTATGGGGAGAAATATTAAGACTCATACCAGCCATTTTTACATACTTTTTCAGCATCCTTGCCACGCTGCGCTCGGTCAGACGTCCGCCGCGATTATTTAAAAAGAGCGCTTTATTAGCAGAACCTCTTGCGTTGAGATATGATCGTATAGCATCTAAGGCATGCTTCCCAATAGGTTGCAAACGTTCCTTCCTGCCTTTTCCTTTTATTTTGACAACTTCATTAAAAAAATCTATATTCTCAACATCCGTTCCGACCAGTTCACTCACCCTCATACCGGTACTGTACAGGGTTTCCAGAATAGCCCTGTCACGAATGCCCTGCGCCGTGTTCAGCATCGGGAGATTTAAGAGGGTTTCTGCCCCTTTGACACTCATAAAGCCAGGTAGATTTTTTTCCAGTTTTGGCGTCCGAATGTTCTCCACGGGATTACCTTTTACCACGCCCTCACGATACAGAAATTTATAAAGGGACCGGATGGATACCAGTTTTCTGGCAATCGTGGTTTTTGAATAGTTCCTTTTTTTAAGAAAGCAAGAAAGCTTCTTAATAATAAGCGTGTAACGCTTTCGAGATCATGACAACCTTCCCCGGTTAGAAACGAAAGGTATTGATACAAATCATTTCGGTAAGCCCTTAGCGTTTGTGACGAAAAATTTCTGTTGTGTTCAATGTGAGCAAGATATTTATTGACATAGCTCTGCATAGTTTTAGCTCCTCGTTAACAAAGTTTCGAATTATCAAAACCGAACGTTTTGCAGCACATCATGTCATCAGGATTCAAAGACAAGAAGATCCTCCTGCCATTTCCTTCTCCACGTAACTAAAATCTGACGAATCTTAACATACTCATAGGAATATGACAAGGACAATACGGCATTTTAAGGCGCTTTACCGGCGATTTACCTTGACAAAATTTTCCATCATATCTAGAATTACTCACCGTAACCGCAATTTTACGTCTTCCGTTAAAAATAAGAAATTCTGTATCAAAAAAATCTGAATTTATTATGAACCAGTCACAACCAGAAAAAGTCTGACGATATCCATGGATTCAAGAAAAAACATAATCGGTGAAGTTTTTGTCCGTGAAGTCGGAAATGCCTGTACACCTGTAGAAGCATTTTGCAGATTCTCTTCACAACCAAATCTGTTTTTTTCTTGACAGTGCCTTACCCGTAGCAGGGATTTCGCGATATTCCTTTTTGGGTTTTAATCCTTTTTTAATTATGAAGGCAAAACAACGTAAAATCACTTTGACTGACAAGAGTGGCACCCTTGAAATTGAAGGAAACCCTTTTGAGCACCTTCGCGAGCTGCTTAAGCAGTTTTCATTAAAAAATACCATGGAATCCGCCCCTTTTGAATGCGGTGTGGTTGGATATTTTGGTTACGATTTGCGTCTTTTTATAGAAAGAGTATCCATCAGGGCGGTTGACGATATTGCACTGCCTGACATGTACCTGGGATTTTATGATACGATTGTAACATATGATAATTTCCTGCAAAAATGTTATGTGATCGGAGTAGACTTCGGTTTGGATAATACCCTGCAAGGCAGAATGGAACACCTTGAGGAAGTATTGAGCAGGAAACCCGATGCAGCACAGGAAACAGGGTATGACAAATCCGATGCGGAAATATCCGAACCTATGCTGAAATATAATTTTCCAAAAGAACGCTATATCAATGCGATCCGGCGTATTAAGGATTACATCGCCGCCGGTGATGTTTATCAAGTCAATCTCTCTCAACGAATAGAGACGCATATTGATATTCCCCCCTACGAACTGTATAAAAGATTGCGTTCGGTAAACCCAGCCCCATTTTCCGGCTATCTGGGCTTCGATGAGGTTGCCATTATCAGTTCCTCGCCGGAACGGTTTCTCAAGATGAATGCCAGACATGTTCAGACCCGTCCCATCAAGGGCACCCGGCCCAGAGATAAGGACCGTAATACGGACGAGTTTTTGAAACAGGCGTTGCTTTTGAGCCCAAAGGACAATGCAGAACTCACCATGATTATTGATCTGGAGCGTAACGACCTTAGCCGCGTGTGCGATTATGGTTCCGTCAAAGTCACAGAGAGGAAGGTTTTGGAAGCCTATCCCACCGTGTATCATCTGGTAGCCACGATTGAAGGAGATTTGTATGAACGATATGATTTCATCGACCTGCTGAAAGCTACATTTCCCGGTGGTTCCATTACCGGAGCGCCAAAGATCCGTGCCATGCAGATCATTGATGAACTGGAACCCACCCAGCGAAGTGTATATACAGGAGCCATCGGTTATATCGGGTTCAACGGGAACGCAGACATGAACATAGCCATACGCACGTTTATTATGAAAGGCAACACCGTGTACTTCCAGGTGGGAAGCGGTATTGTGGCGGATTCCGATGAAGAAGAGGAATACGAAGAGACAATGCACAAGGCCAGCGCCCTGATTGAATCATTAAAGATGCAGAATTTTATGGGCAAAAGCGGCGGTGTATGATGATTTCCACGCCAAACGCTATCTTTTTCAATGATGCTATTGTAGATGAAACTGATGGCCGCTTGAGGATTCTTGACCGGGGTTTCCTTTACGGAGACGGACTTTTTGAGACTTTGAGAACCTACGACAAGAGACCCTTTCGGCTTGACTCTCATGTAACACGCCTGACGAGTTCCGCACGATATTTTGCCATTCCTTTTCATTATACAACCCAGGACCTTCAGCAAATTATTGAACAACTCCTTGCCAGGAATAAACTGCGGGACGCTTATGTCCGGATGACGTTGTCCCGCGGCTCCGGGATGAATGAATTCA
>Ga0232058_1191739_pt1 | contig 8186 bp, 4 predicted proteins | sample LAC_MetaT_2_FD_175983 | JGI IMG/M metagenome (GOLD analysis project Ga0232058, IMG submission 175983) | Metatranscriptome of anaerobic ammonium oxidizing microbial communities from anammox membrane bioreactor (MBR) in UC Berkley... | ecosystem: Engineered > Bioreactor > Anaerobic > Unclassified ... | reverse complement strand
TGGGGACAAAGCGCGGCGCATGAGAGAAATCGGCGTCCATCGTGAGAATCGGCTCTAGATTTTGGGCGATGGCGGATTTGATTCCGGTGATGTGAGCGGTGCCGAGACCGAGTTTGGCGGGGCGATGAATCCCTTGTACGCGCGCGTCGCGCGCGGCGAGCGCAGCCACAACCTGCCCGGTGCCGTCGGGCGAATTGTCGTCCACCACCAGCACGGTCAGTTCCGGCGCGACCGCATGCAATTCCCCAATTAATTGGGCTATATTTTCACGTTCGTTATAGGTGGGGATGACAACGGCAGGCGCCATGAGCGTTTCAAATTGGAATCGAAATAGGGCAATCGCGTCTTAACTCGTCAAGACCCTGAGCAGGTAACGGTTATCGACCGCGGCGCGTAAGCGCTTTGCTTTGACCCCAATCTGTTCGGTTTTTTCTTGTTTCAAGAGATTCAGCGCGATGTGCCGCAACATGGCGAAATTGTGTGCGCCATGCCCTTTGCGTAAGCGACTGTGGTCTTCTTGAAACGCAATGTCGAGAATCCAATGCAACCCATTCTCAATGCCCCAATGTCCGCGCACCACTTTCAAGATACGCTTGGCATCGTTGGGCAAACTCGAAATGTAATAGCGCGTTTGGCGACTGCGTTTGCGTCCAACGCGCCGTTCACAGCGCAGCATCACGATAGTCTTCAAGTCTTTCCACGCTTGGCGGTTTCGCAAATAGTCCAAAAAGTCGCCGTCACTAATCGTCCAGCATTCGCGAATTTCAATCCGTCCATGGTCGCCACAGACATCGCGAACGTAGCCGTGATGGACATCCCGCCACTGTTCTTCCACCGCACCGGCAAAGAGGTCTTTGACATCTTCATACAGTTTGCCTTGATTCTGTTTGACGGCGAGGGCATAGTCCGCCCCTTGGGTGCGAATCGCTTCGGCGACTTCCTTTTGACAACCGATGGCATCCACCGTGACAACGCAGCCGTGAATTTCCAAAAGGCGTAACAGTTCGGGAATGGCTTTGATTTCGTTCGATTTCTCGTTAACTTTGCGTTGTCCCAACACCAAATGATTTGTCGTGGCCCAGGCACTGACCATATGAATCGCCGCCTTGTGACTAGTGCGGTCATAGGAACGGCGCAGTTTTTTGCCATCAATCGCAACAATTTCGCCATCGGTCAAGCGCATCACCTCGCGCACCCAGGCGAGAAAACATGCTTCAAATTGCATCGGGTCAAGGGCGCGAAAAACACGCCAGAACGTGTCATGCGACGGAATGCCGTTGGGCAGTTCGAGAAATTGACGGAACCATTCCTCTTTGCCGCGTCCGACCGCAGCAACTTCAACCCAATCGTCCGCACCACAAATCACCGCACAGATGGCAATGGTCACAATGTCAATCAACAAATGCTCTTTGCTGCGGTCAATTCGCGGGTCGTCCAACGCGCTAAAATGCTCAACCAGTCGAATGCCTGTGCGCTCGCTCATGGTTCACCTCGATGACAAGATGAACCATTATCGCGCTACCGCACAAGTTTCATTTAAGACGCGATTGCCCTAGAATCGAAAAATTTGGTCTTGACAAAACTTTTTTTCGCAGTATAATGTGAGACTGCCTATTTTGGGCGTTGACGCAGCAAAGGAGCTGGCTCTTGATTTGGTTCAACGTATCGCGCCGGCGCGCGGTATGGATTGCCCGGAGAATTATTTATGTTCAAATTTGCTTGCCGCTGCGTTCCCCATAGATCCGATTTTCATTTTAGCGACATGCTCTAGCGGTTTTTGACCGCGAGAGCATGTTTGTTTGTTATCGTTCCGAACCGACGTTCGTGTATTGTACACAGTCGTTCATTTCGCGCAAAGGAGTAGAGCATGGCGCAAACGATGATGATGCCTGTCGCAAATGGTCTGCGCGCGGACCAAAAAACATACGCGCGCATTCCGGATGTTATCGCTATTCCAACCTTGATCCAAGTCCAGTTAGAATCGTTCAAATGGTTTAAACAAGAGGGCCTGATTGAACTCTTTGAAGAAATTTCGCCCATCGAATCGTTCAATCACAATTACGCGCTCTATTTTCCGGGCGTCGCCGCCGAAGCCAAAGGGCTGCATCTGAAATACAGTTTTGGCGAACCCAAGTACAGCGAAGCGGAATGTCGCGAGATGGACATGACGTTCGCGCGTCCGCTCGAAGTCGAAGTCGCCTTGGTCGGCGCCGAAGTCAAAGAACCCATCATCCAAAAAATTTATATGGGCGATTTCCCGGAAATGACGCAGCATGGCACATTCGTCATTAACGGCGCCGAGCGCGTGGTCGTTTCGCAATTGATCCGTTCGCCCGGCGTCTATTTCACCGCCGACGAAGACCGTCAAACGGGACGTCCGTTGACTTCGGCAAAACTGATTCCGAATCGCGGCGCGTGGCTCGAATTTGAAACGAGCAAGCGCGATATTTTGTCCGTCAAAGTGGACCGCAAACGCAAGATTCCGGTCACGATGTTGCTGCGCGCGGTCGGCGTGGGCGGCGGCACGGATGAAGGCATCCTTTCCGTTTTCGCCGGCGTGGACAGCAATCCCGACCATCAATTTATTCGCACGACGCTCGAACGCGAAACGCCGAAACTGCAAGGCGTCAACGATTCGCTGATTGAATTTTACAAACGGCTGCGCCCCGGCGACCCCGCCACGCTCGACAATGCCAAATCGTTCATGGCGCAATTGTTGTTCACCCAGCGCCGCTATGATTTGGGCAAAGTCGGACGCCATAAATTGAATCGGCGTTTGTACGGCACCGATACGCCGGTTGACCAAATGCCAAAGGAACGCACCTTGACCGAAGGCGATTTGGTGACGGTGCTGAATCATTTGATTCAAATCAACAATGGCCAAGAACGCGATGACGATATTGACCATCTCGGCAATCGCCGCGTCAAGACTGTCGGCGAATTGATTCAAAATCATTTGCGTATCGGTTTGCTGCGTCTGGAGCGCGTGGTGCGCGAACGTATGAGCATCCGCGACCCTGAACAAATGACGCCGCTCAATCTCGTCAATATCCGTCCCGTCGTCGCCGCGATGCGCGAATTTTTTGGCGGTTCGCAACTGTCGCAATTCATGCAGCAGACGAATCCGCTGGATGAATTGACGCACAAGCGCACCTTGTCGGCGTTGGGGCCCGGCGGTTTGCGCCGCGAGCGCGCGGGCTTTGACGTGCGCGATGTGCATGATTCGCATTACGGACGCATCTGTCCGATTGAAACGCCCGAAGGGCCCAACATCGGTCTCATCGGCCGTCTCGCCACGTACGCGCAAATCAACGAATTTGGTTTTATTGAAACGCCGTATCGGCACGTCTATCACGCCTTGCCGCCGAAAAAAGACCGTCTTATCGGCCATACGTTGACCGAAGATGTCGTTGACCCGCACAATGATAAAGTCATTGCCGAAGAGGGCCGCGTCATTGACGAAAAACTCGCGGAAAAAATCGCGGAAAAACTGCCGAAAAATTCCGAAATCGCGGTGAAATCGTTCGCTTCGGATGAAATCGAATATCTGCCCGCCGATGTCGAAGACAAACACACCATCGTGCAGGCGAACGCGCAATTGAACGAGCGCGGCGAATTTGTCAAAGACCGCGTGTCAGTGCGTAAGGCGGGCGAATACATGAGCGATTCGCCGCAGCGCGCGGAATACATGGACGTTTCGCCGAAACAAATCGTCGGCATTTCCGCCGCGTTGATTCCATTCCTCGAACATGACGACGCGAACCGCGCGTTGATGGGTTCAAACATGCAGCGCCAAGCGGTGCCGCTTTTGCGGCCCGAAGCCCCGACGGTGGGCACGGGCATGGAATTGCAAGCCGCGTTGGATTCGGGGCAGGTGGTCATTGCCGAAGAAGACGGCGAAGTGGTCAGCTCTACGTCCAAAGAAATCGTGGTGAAACATTCCGCCAAAAAATCGGTCACGTACGCGCTGCGAAAATACAATCGCTCGAATCAATCCACTTGCATTGACCAACGTCCGATTGTGACGCGCGGGCAAAGAGTGAAAAAGGGCCAAGTCATTGCCGATTCCAATTCGACCGAGAACGGCCAACTTGCGCTCGGTCAAAATGCGGTCGTCGCCTTTCTGAGTTGGGAAGGCGGCAATTACGAGGACGCGATTCTCATCAGCGAACGCATGGCGTGGGAAGATAAATTTTCCTCGATTCACATCGAAAAACACGAAATCGAAGCGCGCGATACGAAATTGGGTCCCGAAGAAATCACGCGCGATATTCCGAACGTCGGCGAAGACGTGCTAAAAGATTTGGACGAAGAGGGGATTATTCGCATCGGCGCCGAAGTGGGTCCCGGCGATATTCTCGTCGGCAAAATTACGCCCAAAGGCGAAACCGATTTGACGCCCGAAGAAAAATTGCTGCGCGCGATTTTTGGCGAAAAGGCGCGCGAGGTCAAAGATTCTTCGCTGCGCCTGCCGCACGGCGAACGCGGCAAAGTGGTGGACGTGCGCGTCTTTACGCGGGACGAACACAGCGAACTTGCCGCTGGCGTGGATAAATTGGTGCGCGTTTCCGTCGCGCAGCAGCGCAAAATCAACGAAGGCGACAAGATGGCGGGGCGGCATGGCAACAAAGGCGTCGTTTCCAAAGTCGTGCCGATTGAAGATATGCCGTTTCTCGAAGACGGGACGCCCGTTGACATTATCCTGAATCCGCTCGGCGTGCCGGCGCGTATGAATATCGGACAGATTCTGGAAACGCATCTCGGCTGGGCGGCGGAAAAACTCGGTTTCGATGTCGTTACGCCGGTGTTTGACGGCGCGGACGAGCAAGAAATCGCGGCGGAACTCGCGCGCGCGTGGTTGATGGACCGCGCCTGGCAGGACATGGCGGAACGCGCGTGGAGTTGGCTGCAAGCCCAAGAATACGATACGACGGATTTGGGCGATGACGATGAAGCGCGTTTGTTGTATCTCCAAGAAATTTTAGTGGATGCCGACCGCCGCCGCCTTTTGAACGACCGTCATTACGCGCGTCGCGAAGCGTTAAAGTTTTGGCTGCGCGAAAAAGGGTACGACCCCGACGCGTTGTTGGTGTTTGAACACGATGCGCGTTCAGCCGAAGAACGGGTCCAAGCCGACGAACTCGCGCGCGCGGCATGTTATCGCTTGTGGCTCGAACAACGCGACGTGCAGGTTTCGGCAAAATTGTCCGAGCAAGAATTGCGCGCGCACACCGAGACGCTCGCCAAAAAACTCAAGCAGCCGCTGCCCACTTCGGGCAAATCGGTCTTGTATGACGGCAAGACCGGCATTCCGTATGACCAACCCGTGACCGTCGGCATTATCTATATGATGAAGCTGGCGCACTTGGTTGAAGACAAAGTACACGCGCGTTCGACGGGCCCCTATTCGCTCGTGACGCAGCAGCCGTTGGGCGGCAAGGCGCAGTTCGGCGGTCAGCGTTTTGGCGAGATGGAAGTGTGGGCGTTGGAAGCGTATGGCGCCGCGCACACGCTACAAGAAATGTTGACGGTCAAATCGGACGACGTGACCGGACGCGTCAAGACCTACGAAGCCATCGTCAAGGGCGAAGCAATTCTGGAACCCGGCGTACCGGAATCGTTCCGGGTGTTGGTCAAGGAATTACAATCGCTCGGACTCGCGGTCGAAGTGTACAGCGACGAAGGCGAAAAAATGTCGTTTGGCAAAGAAGAGACCGAAGAGAAAACGCCGAATCTCGGTTTGGGACTTTTGCGCGACGAATTTTCGGAACCGAAATTTGGGGCGGCGGCAGTCCGCAGCGGTCCCGAACGGCGCGGCGGGCGGCGGGAACGTCGTCCGCGTTCGCTGGATGAAGCGGGCGCGTAAAGTGAACCGATGGGCGGACGCCGCCAACGTCAAGGCGTCCGCCCCTTTTATCGTTCGGGCGCGCGAAAATTTTAAGTTGACACGGATTTCACAATCCATTATAATTGCACCTTGTGAGTTGTGACCTCACGCGTTTTGTGTCGGTCTGACAAAGAGCAACTCGCAATAATTGGTTGCCTGTTGCGCGCAAGCGGGCGCGACGGAAATTTCACCACAGGCGGTTGTCCGCACGAAAATTGCGGAGACGCCGCCAAAGAATGAAATGGCGCGGTAACCAACAGTCCGCCAAAAGAGGACCGGGCGCACGCCCTTCCATGCACTTGCGGAAGGGCGTGCGCCTGTCTCACGAATAAAAAATGCTACGAGGTTCGGCCATTGCCCAAACCTCGTAGTGTCATGTCAGAGTCTGGAGCGCCGCGTGCGCCAAATGCCGCCGCCGCGTTCCGGCGCAGGACGAGCGTAACAAGGATAAAACATGCCGACAATCAATCAGTTGGTTCGCAAAGGCAGAAAACAACAATCGAAAAAGACCAAAGCGCCTGCCTTGGGTTTTACATTGAATCTGCTAAAGAACAAGCGTAACAAGGGCAGCAACGCGCCGTTCAAACGCGGCGTCTGCACCCAAGTTCGCACCATGACGCCCAAGAAACCCAATTCGGCGCTCCGCAAAATCGCGCGCGTGCGCTTGACCAACGGGATCGAAGTCACCGCATACATTCCGGGCGAAGGTCATTCGCTGCAAGAACACTCGGTCGTGTTGATTCGCGGCGGACGCGTCAAAGATTTGCCGGGCGTGCGGTATCACATTGTGCGCGGCACGTTGGATACCGGCGGCGTTGACAAGCGCCGCAAAGCGCGCAGCAAGTACGGCGCCAAACGTCCAAAGGAAGCGGCCAAGGCGTAAAGATTTTTGATTTCTGATTTCGGATTTATGATTTTCCGTTTGTTCGCGCCGAGGCGTGACCAAATCGCAAATCATAAATTACGAATCCTAAATTCTCATCATGTCCCGTAGAGCACGCGCGACCAAGCGCATTCCCCGCGCCGATTCAAAATACAACAGTCGCACCATTGGCCGCTTTATCAATAAAGTGATGCAGCGCGGCAAGAAAACCGTATCCGAAGGTTTGGTGTACGGCGCTTTTGAAATTATTCAAGAAAAAACGAAAAAGTCGCCGACCGAAGTGTTCGAGCAAGCGTTGAAAAACGCGGGCCCGATGGTCGAAGTGAAACCGCGTCGCGTCGGCGGTTCCACGTTGCAAGTGCCGATGGAAGTGCCGAGCGATCGCCGCCAAGCGCTCGCAATGCGCTGGATTATCGCGTCCGCCAAAGCGCGCCCCGGCAAGAATTTTTCGGAACGGCTCGCGGCGGAATTGATGGATGCAGCCGCCGGTCAAGGCGCGACGATTAAAAAGAAAGAAGAAGTATTGAAACAAGCCGAAGCCAACCGCGCGTTCGCGCATTACCGCTGGTAAAAAATTTATCGTCGGTCAGGGCTCGTAAATTTACAACTTTCTGAACTCCCGCATCGGGGATGGCTGTGTGCGACAAAAACCGTCGCGCGCGCAATAACAATCGGAAAATTATATTTTTACGAATTCCAAAAGTGTTGGCGGCGCGGCAAGCGCAATTTGGAATGACGGGAAACGAACGACAGAAGACGACGAAGTGAGTCTGTTGCTGTTGACTGCTTAATCAGGATTTATGGGAAGACCTCAACCGCTAAATCGGGTTCGTAATATTGGCGTCATCGCGCACATTGACGCGGGCAAGACGACTGTCTCGGAACGCATTCTGTTTTATACCGGTCGCACGTATAAACTCGGCGAAGTGCATGAAGGCACCGCCGTGATGGACTGGATGGAACAAGAGCGCGAACGCGGCATCACGATTACGTCCGCCGCGACGACGACCCAATGGCGCGACTATCAAATCAATTTGATTGATACGCCCGGCCACATTGATTTTACCGCCGAAGTGCAGCGCAGTTTGCGCGTGCTGGATGGCGGCATTGTGGTATTTGACGCGGTCGCGGGCGTGCAGCCGCAATCCGAAACGGTGTGGCGTCAAGCGGATCGTTTTAATGTGCCGCGTCTCGCGTTCATCAACAAGATGGACCGCATCGGCGCCAATTTCGAGCGCACGATTGGCATGATTATTGACCGCCTCGGCGCCAAGCCGGTGGCGATTCAATTTCCTATCGGCGCGGAATCGAATTTCAAGGGCATGGTGAATTTGATTGAAAACCAAGCCGTTGTTTTCACCGACGACGCGGGTACGCATTCCGATGTCGCGGTTCCGGCTGAATTGCAAGAACAGG
>Ga0232058_1368886_pt1 | contig 8284 bp, 7 predicted proteins | sample LAC_MetaT_2_FD_175983 | JGI IMG/M metagenome (GOLD analysis project Ga0232058, IMG submission 175983) | Metatranscriptome of anaerobic ammonium oxidizing microbial communities from anammox membrane bioreactor (MBR) in UC Berkley... | ecosystem: Engineered > Bioreactor > Anaerobic > Unclassified ... | reverse complement strand
CCTCGCGTCGAGGACGGCCAAGTTCGTCCGCGAACTGGCGATGGCCCGCTTCAACCGCTACTGGTGCGCCCGCGTGCCGGAACTCAAGCCGACCGCCGGCTACGTGCAGGACGCCCGCCGCTGGCTGGGCGATCTCAACGGCGTGTTGAGTGAGTCCGAGCGGGAGTCGCTGGTGCGGATGGCGTAGCGTTCGCACTCGATGCCTTGATGCCGCGTGCCTCGATCCCTTCTTCCCAGTCAGATGGCCGACGCCATGGACATGCTGAACCTCGCCGCACGCATGGCTCTTCGTGCGTTCGGCGACGCCGAGCCGAACCCGATGGTCGGGGCCGTGATCGTCCGCGACGGCGTGGTGATCGGGCTGGGGCACCACCGCCGCTTCGGCGGCCCGCACGCGGAGCGCGAGGCGCTGGCGGACTGCCGCCGGCGCGGGCACGACCCGCGCGGAACGACGGTCTTCGTCACGCTCGAACCGTGCTGCCACCACGGCAAGCAGCCGCCCTGCACGGATGCGCTGATCGAGGCGGGCGTGGCGCGCGTCGTCTTCGCCCGCCCGGACCCGCACGAGACGAGCGGGGGCGGGGCGGACGTGCTGCGCCGCGCCGGCGTCGAGTGCGAGGCGTGCGAGGACAGCGCGCTCGCGGCGCGCGTGAGCGACCCGTTCGTCAAGCGGATCACGACCGGCCTGCCGTGGGTCATCGCCAAGTGGGCGCAGACGGCCGACGGCAGCCTGGTGTCGCGAGAGGGGGAGCCGCGGTGGATCTCGTGCGAAGCGTCGCGCAGGCGCGTGCACCGTCTGCGGGCGCGCGTGGACGCCGTCGTCACGGGCATCGGCACGGTGCTGGCCGACGACCCGATGCTGACGGCCCGCGGCGTGCGCGTGCATCGAGTGGCACGCCGGGTGGTGATCGACGCACGCCTGGAGACGCCGCCGGCGTGCGCGCTCGTGCGGACGGCGCGGGAAGTACCCACGGCGATCGTGGCGGCGGGTGAACCGCCCTCTGCGGCCCGGCGCGTCATGGAGTCTGCGGGCGTGAGCGTTGTCGCTGTCGGCGGGTCGGGGCGCGTCGACGCACAGGCCGCGATGCGGCTGCTCGTCGAGCGATTCGGCGTGACGACCGTGCTGCTCGAAGCCGGGCCGCGGCTGCTGGCGTCGATGTTCGAGGCGGGACTTGTGGACGCAGCGCTGGTTCATGCCGCCCCACCAGGCCGGTGCGACACCGCGCCGCTCACGCCGGACGAGGATGGCCTGCGCCGGGCGGTCGGCGACCCGGGCCGCCTCACCCTCGTGCGCACAAGGCGCACCGGCGTGGACGTGGAGCGCTGGTACAGCGCTGTCAGGTCCTGACCGTCCGGTGGAAGGCCAGCCCGTCCTGCACGGCCGCGCCGACACGAAGGCCGCCTGCTTCGACGTTCAGTCGCGTGCCGGGCGCGATGTGCGCCGAGCGCACCATCGCGAAGCAGACCGGCACGCCGCCGAGCATGGGCGAGAGGGTCGAACTCGTCACCGCGCCGATCGGCTTGTCGCCCCCGTCCTCCGCAAAGACGGCGTCGCCCGTCACCGGCTGGGGCGTCTCGTGCCCTTCGCCGGCGGAGTCGATCCGCAGCGCGACCAGCCGCTGCTTCGGCTGGCCGAGCGACTCCATGCGTGCGACAACTTCCTGCCCGAGGTAGCACCCCTTGCGGAACGAGACGCGGTCGTGGAGCACGCCGGTCTCGTGCGGGAGCGAGTCCGGGCCGAAGTCCAGGTAGTAGAGCGGCGTGCCGGCCTCGATGCGTGCGACGTTGTACGCGAGCCAGCCGATCGGTCGCACGCGGGCGCGCGCCGCGCCGGGGTCGAAGGCCTCGGGCGCGTCCCACCGCCAGCCGCCGGCTTCGAGCAGTCTGTCGAACACCCGCGCCGCCGCGTCGGTCGGCACGAACAGTTCAAGCCCGACTTCGCCCGCCGAGTCGTCGCGGACGACGGTGACATTAGTGCCGGCGATGCGGGCGGTGGTCGTCTCGCCTTGGCCGAGCGACGCCGCGGGTCGGTCGGCCGGCGGCTCTGCCACGGCGTCGAGCAGCGCGCCGCCCGCGGGGCCGTGCAGCGCGAGACGGTGCGTCTCTCCCGTCGCGTCGCGGAACGCCACGTCCTCGGCGAAGACGAACGCGGGGAGCGTCTCCATGGTGCGTTTCAGGGCGTGCGCGTCGAGTTCCAGCAGGGTGCGGCCGCCGAGTTCGATCACGCGCAGGTCGGCGTCGATACGCCCCTTGCGGTTGAGCCAGAACGCCCGGCACGCGTGAAGGGGGGCCAGGGCGCGGAGTTCCTGCGTGATCATCCGGTTCAGGAAGTCGAGGCGGTCCGCGCCCGTCGCTTCGATCACCGCGCGCTGCGGCAGGTCGAGCAGGCCGCACGAGCGGCGGATCGCGGCGTATTCGAGCGGCATCGGTCCGAACGCCTGGACCACTTCGATCGCCAGCGTCGGATCGCCCGGCGCGGCGTAGGGCGACGTGAGCGGCTCGGCCTCGGCGGCGTGCGCGATGACTGGGCTGGGGTGCGACATGCCGCCAGACGGTAGCCCGCGACGGATCGCGGCGTCGGCGCGGCGGCGGTCAGAAGTCGCGCCGGGCGAAGATGAAGCACGACAGCGCGAGCACGACGGCCTCGAAGGCGAACGAGGTACCGAGGATCCACGCCACCGACCGGTCGCGCAGGATCTCGGTCGCGCGGATCGAGACGTCGTACTCGCTCACCGAAACCTCTGCGGTCTGCTCGTTGACGGTCGTCCGCTTCGGCTTGTCCTGTCCGCTCATGAGCGCGTCGAGTTCCGCCATTGAGACGAGCGTGCGTTCGAGCAGCGCAACTGTCTCGCCGGTCTTTGGAACGACGGTCTTCGCCGCGAAGATGATGCCGGACCACTTCGCGGCCTGGGTGGCTGTCTTTTCCGCGCTGTCCCGCTTGTCACGCAGCCCTTTCAGGAACGGGTTCACGCCCGCGATCTCCTCCTCGGTCGCGTGGTAGTCCTCGGGGAGTTCCTCGCCCAGCGAGCGCCGCTCGGTGATGAGGAGTTGCCTGGTGTTGTCCTCGGCCTGAGCGACCTGCCGCACGAGCGCATCCCGTTGCGCCTCGGCCATGGAACGCCACTGGACCAGGGCGGCGTCGGTCGCGTTGAGAAGAAAGATGAAGAACCAGAACAGGAGCGTGAGCAGCAGCGACGCGATGGTCGAACGGGTGAGCAGTCCGAGCAGCACGCACACGCAGAAGAGGAAACTGAAGAACGCCACGACGAGCGGGATCGCCAGCAGCAGCGCCGGCTCCCACTCCCCGCCCCGGATTCCGATGACGCCGAACGAGGCCACGCTGAACACGCCGACCTGGAGCGTCACGAAGAGCAGTCCGGCCGCGTACTTGGTGAGAAAGAGCCGCACACGTGAGATCGGCTTGGAGAGCATCATCTCGACCGAGCCGCCGGCGATGAGGTCGGGGATCATCCCGGCCGTCGTGATGAGCGCGAGGATCGCGGCGATCCACGTGAGCCAGATACCCAACCCGAGGTTCAGGAACATCGTCTTGTAGAGAAGGGACGGCGGCAGGATGTCGCTGTTGAGGGGGATGAAGTCCAACCTGAACCAGAGGATGGTGAGGCCCTGCTTATCGATGCCGACGGCCGCGAACGACGCCACGACCAGCCCCGAAAGGACGAGCGTGATCCAGAACAGTTTGCGCGAGTTGAGTTCGCGGTAGGCATCCACAAACAGCGCGGCAGTCTGACGCAGCATCATCGCCCGCGCTCCTTGCGGGCGCGATCCGCGCCGGGCTTGAGGGTCTCGCCCGTGTTCGGGTCGGTCACGGCCTGCATGAAGAGGTCCTCCAGCGACGGGCGGTGCTGGCGGATCGACCGGATCACGGCGCCGCGCTCGCGCAGGGCGTCGATGATCGGCTGGATCGTCGCCGGCTCCGTGCTGCCGATGCGCAGCGTCGCGTGGTCGATCTCCAGCCATTCGCCCGTCGCCAGTTGCCCGTGGTAGCCGACGCGGCGCGCCATCGGCGAATGCGTCGGCGGCGCGGCCGTCGCGCCCTCCTCGCCCGCGGGCGGCGGCAGAACCGCGTGCTCGCCGTGGCGGATCGCTTCGGGCAGCGCGCGCTGGAAGTACGTCGCCGCCGCCTCCGGCTCCGCGGCCAGTTCGATCTCGTACCGTCGCTTGTCGGCCGTCAGTTCGTCGATCGTTCCCTGCTGCACCACGCGCCCCTGCACGAGGATCGCCACGCGGTCGCAGACCATCTCCAGTTCGGAGAGCAGGTGCGAGTTGATGAAGACCGTCCGTCCCTCCGAGCGCAGCCGCTGCACGATCTCGCGGATGTCGCGGCGGCCGACGGGGTCCACGCCGTCCGTCGGCTCGTCGAGCAGGACGACGTCGGGCGAGTTGACGAGCGCCTGTGCGATGCCGACGCGCTGGCGCATGCCCTTGGAGTACGAGCCGACCTTTTTCCTGGCCCAGTCCTTCATGCCGACGAGTTCGAGCAGTTCGCCGGTGCGGCGCCGCATGTGCGCCCGGGGCGCGCCCGCCAGCGCTCCGTAGAAGTCCACGACCTGTGCGCCGGTGAGGTACGGCGGGAAGCGGTGGTGCTCGGGCAGGTAGCCGACCCTGGCGAGCGTCGGCTTGTGCCCGATCGGCTCGCCGAGCATCGTGCCACGGCACTCGGTCGGTCGGATCACGGTCATCAGGATCTTGACGAGCGTGGATTTGCCCGCCCCGTTCGGACCGAGCAGGCCGAAGACTTCGCTGCGACGGACCTGCATGTCGATCCCGCACAGGGCGCGGATGCGCCCCCGGTAGGTCTTGGCCACGTGGTGCAGATCGATGACGAGGCCATCGCTCCGCGTGGCGGCGGTCGCGAGTTCTGCGGTCGGAGCGGTCGTCATGCGGGTCGGCTCCCCCGGCTCATGGTTGGGCGTGCAAGGCTACCGCTTTCGCGCCACGACGTGGAAGACGTGCCAGTGCTTGGGCGTGCCGAAGGCGTCCGAGCCGGGTTTCTCATCCTCGTCAAACCGTTCGAGATCGAACGGGTCGAGCATCGCCAGGGCCTGCTCGCGCGTCTGGTGCGAGCGATCCGGGAGCAACGCCCAGGTGTCCCGGTCGCCGAACAACTGCCCCGCGAACCGCCCGCCGGGTCGGATCGCGTCCACGATCGCCGACCACAGCGTGCCGAAGGCGTGCGGCGGGCAGAACGGGAGCGAGAAACTCGCGTTCACCAGGTCGCAGGCGGGCACGCCCAGCCCCTCGAACGGCGCGAGCAGCGTGCGGAGCCGATCGCGGTGGGGGAGGTCCAGGCGTTCGAGCAGCCGGCGGAGCGCGTCCGGGTGCCCGTCGATGGCGAGCACGTGCCACCCGCGCCGGAGCAGTTCCGCCGTGTCGCGTCCCTCGCCGCACCCGAGATCGAGGGCGAGCCGACCGCCGCGCGAGGCAGGCTCGCGATCGAACCGTTCGAGGGCGAGGAGGAGCGTGTCGCGCGGCGGCTTGCCCGCGACGGCGTCGAAGTACCCCGGCCAGTCGCGCTGCGCCGCGTACGCCTGCGCCGGAAGACCGGGAGGCAGCGTCGGGCCGGGGGATATAGGCTGGGGCGGTGTACCGGACACTCGGCGAGTTTACGGCGGCTCTCGAACGCGCGGGCGAACTGGCCCGCGTCCGTGCGCCGGTCTCGCCCGTGCTCGAGATCGCCGAGATCGCCGACCGTGAGAGCAAGTCTCACGCGCCGAACCCGCCGAGCGCCGTCGCGCGCCGCACCGATGCGGCCCACGCGAGCCTCGGCGGGCGGGCGCTGCTCTTCGAGAACGTCGAAGGGTCGGGCTTTCCGGTCCTCATCAATGCGTTCGGCTCGTACCGGCGGATGGAGATGGCGCTCGGGTGCGTCGGTGATGGCGGGTTCGAGTCCATCGCGGCGCGCATCGCGTCGCTCGTCCGCCCGCAGCCGCCGAAGGGTCTGGGCGAGGCGTTGGCGAAGGCTCGCGAGTTGCTCCCGCTCCTGCGTGTCGGGCCGCGGCGCGTGGCGAGGGCGGCGTGCCAGGAGGTCGTGCTCACCGGCGACGCCATCGACCTTCGCCGCCTGCCGCTGATCCGATGCTGGCCACTCGACGGCGACCCGGCGGGCGTCGGGTACCCGCCGGGCGTGAACGACGGCGTGCCCGGGGTCGAGCGCGGGGACGGGTGGGACCGGCTCTATCGAGGCAGATACGTCACGCTCGCGGGTGTTCACACCGTTCACGCCGACGACGCCGGCAAGCCGAAGCCCGCGAGCCACAACGTCGGCATGTACCGGATGCAACTGATGGGTCCGCGCCTGCTGGCGATGCACTGGCACATGCACCACGACGGGGCGAGGCACTGGCGGTCGTGGAAGGAGCGAGGCGAGCGCATGCCCGTCGCCATCGCGCTGGGCGGCGAGAGCGTGCTGCCCTACGCCGCGACCTGCCCGCTGCCGCCGGGCATCAGCGAACTGCTGATGGCCGGGTTCCTCAACGGGGGGGGGATCCCGATGGTGCTCGCGCGCACGGTTCCCCTGCGCGTCCCGGCGAACTCCGAGATCGTTCTCGAGGGCTGGGTCTCGACCGAGGCGGGGTATCCCGGCTGGGACCCGCGCGATCGGGCCTGCGGGCCGCTCGGGCCGGGCGCGCTCTTCGAAGGCCCTTTCGGCGACCACACCGGGTTCTATTCGCTGCCGGATCGCTACCCGATCATGGAGGTGACGGCCGTCACGCACCGGCGCGGGGCGGTCTACCCGACGACGATCGTGGGGCTGCCGCCGCAGGAGGACTACTACCTCGGCAAGGCGACGGAGCGGATCATGCTGCCGCTGCTGCGCACGATCATCCCCGACATCGACGACTACGACCTGCCGATGTTCGGCGCGTTCCATAACTGCGTCTTCATCCGCATCCGCAAGCACTACCCCCTGCACGCGCGGCGCGTGATGCACGCGGTCTGGGGCGCGGGGCAGATGTCGTGGACGAAGACGGTCTTCGTGGTGGACGCGGAGGTGGATGTGCACGACCGGCGTGCCGTGATGGAGGCCGCGGCGCGCTGGTGCGACCCGGCCCGCGACGCCGAGATCGTGCACGGGCCGCTGGACATCCTCGACCATGCTTCGCCGCACCTCGGGGCGGGGACGAAGATCGGCTTCGACTGCACGCGCAAGCGGTCGGGCGAGGAGATCGACGGGATCGGGGTCGCCGAGGGGCCGCTGCCGATCGCGGAGGGCGCGAAGGCGGCTTCGATCGTCGATCACGTTCGCGGGATTGAGGGTGTACTCGACGCGCGCCTCGACGGCGACAGTCCGGGCTGGCTGCTTGTGCGGGCGGACAAGGCGGCGGACGCCACCGGACGGGCCGGGCTTGCCCGTCGGGTCGTCGAGGGGGCGTTCGCGGCCGGCGCGGGGTTGGTTCGGTTCGTTGTGGTGTTCGGGCGCAGCGTCGCGCTCGGGGATGCCGAGGCCGCACTCTTCCACTGGCCCGCGAACTGGGACCCGGGGCGCGACACCATCATCCTGCGCGACGAACGCGGCTCGATGGCCGGCTTCGACGCGACCCCCAAGGGCGTGGACGACGCGGCCGCCGGGCGGTCCGTGCGCGACTGGCCGCCGCTGCTCGAGATGGCGCAGGACATCCGAGACCGGGTGTCCGCCCGTTGGTCCGAGTACGGTCTGTGAGCGCGATCCCGACGCGGATCAGGTCTCGCCCCGGAGCCGGCGCAGTTCGCCGAGCGTCTGCTCGAGTTGCCGTTTCAGCCGGCGCACGCGGAGGAGCGAGCGGACGCGCGTGAGCAACTCGACGCGGTTGACGGGCTTGGTGAGGAAGTCGTCCGCGCCGGCCTCGACGGCCCGCTCGACGTCGCCGACTTCGTTGAGCGCGGTGACCATGATGACCGGGATGTCGCGGGTCGCCGGGTTGGACTTGATCCGCTCGCAGACCTGGAACCCGCTCATGCGAGGCATCATGACGTCGAGGAGCACGATATCCGGCGCGGCCTGCTCGACCGCCGACATCGCCTCGACGCCGTCGCGGGCGGTGCGCACCGGACAATCGAGTTCCTCGAGGTAGGCCTGGAGCAGTTCGAGATTCTGTTCGTTGTCGTCCACCACGAGAACGGACGACTGCGAGGCGTCGAAGTCGGCCGCGTCGAGCGGGTCGCCGATCCCGTCCGGTGTCTGGGGCCTTCTACGTACATAGTCTATTTTTTCTGTCTCGCCATCCGGAGCCCCAATAGACAGGGTTTCCAATGACCAGTTAGATTAAAGGTTTCATTCAGT
>Ga0232058_1318218_pt1 | contig 8314 bp, 2 predicted proteins | sample LAC_MetaT_2_FD_175983 | JGI IMG/M metagenome (GOLD analysis project Ga0232058, IMG submission 175983) | Metatranscriptome of anaerobic ammonium oxidizing microbial communities from anammox membrane bioreactor (MBR) in UC Berkley... | ecosystem: Engineered > Bioreactor > Anaerobic > Unclassified ... | reverse complement strand
TCAACGAGGGCAGCGTACACCGCTCGTCCAATGGCGGCTAACGATGAGGCATAACCGGCCCGTTCCAATGCCGCTTGGTCTTCCGTATCGGCAACCCGGCGAATTTGACGATGCCATGCAGCGGGGAGTTCAAACACACGCATATTTTTCTCAACCAACCGGGCCAGCAGTGATTGTGAACCTGCCTCATTCGGGCGCTGGATGCCGGACAACTGCCGGCGCAAGAAATTTTTCTCCTCTCGCGTTAGATCAAAATGAATGGGCCAGGCTGCATTATTCCATGCTTCAGGCGGACCGGGGAGGGAGATAAAGAGATGGGCATCATCATCAAGCGGGGTTTTGTCATCATCACGCACGATAAACCGGCCTTGTTTACTCTGCCTGTGGGTAAGCAGACGATGAGCAGTGGCCCGGCTGGGCAATGACCCATCATTTAACGGGCGCAGAATTCCCCACGTTCTCAGGGCAGTCCAATAGATCATCGAAGGCGGTTGAGCGGCCAGGTTGGGGTAAGCCCGGCGTCCAATAATACCCAAACCGTCGCCGTCGGCTCCATTTTGCTCGTAAGAATCTTTTAATCGTTTAGCCAGTAGTCTTTCTTGCTCCTGAATAAACTTACTGACTGAGAGTCGTCCCGGATTTTTTAGAGCGTCGTTGTAATGCCAGGGTACAAATAGAATGTACCTTAAGCGCGTTTGTAAGACAGATGTTCCGGGAAAGAAACGCTCGGCGTAGGCTTGATGCAGAGTCAAAAACCCAATTTCATCGCGTACGCCTTGTTCCCCATCCCGGAGATGATCTTCCGCTCGTTTGAGTGCGTCTCGTGAAAGTAATACCCAGCCCAGTGTTGGTTCCATCCGTGAATGACCTCTGTGCACTTCCGTAAAATTAGCCAGTGTGAGTTTCTTGCCTGCCGATTTTGTATATTGGGCTTGGAAGTTTATTTTTTAAGTTCAGAAACCGTTAAACGTCCGCCTGCAAATAAATCTGCCTATTGAAATTAAGCCAGCACAAGATGACCGCCGGCGTTTGCCCGGTGAACTCCGTTACCACCGCTCGGTAACGCGCCACTTGGGCAACGTAATCACTCTCGGCCAGCACCTTCTGTCGCTCGATGTCATTGCGCACACGGTCCGTTTTGAACTCGACCACCGTCCAACGCCCGTCTAATTGAAATAACGCATCGAGGCGACCGCTGTGGGGTGAACCTTCAAACTCAATTTCATACGGCACTTCGGCCAGCCGCACCGCTGCCCGACACATTGCTCCATATAGCTCACTTGTCTGAAAATGCGCCAACATAGTGCGGCACTGTCGCACGGCCTCGGCTATCTGCCGCTCATCCGGCAGGCCAAAGGTGTGGGCCTGAGCCGCCAGCCAGCCCTCATAATGGCCAGTGTCCGGGAAGCACCAGGTCGCCAGCGCCCGGTGAGTCAGGTCACCAACCAGCCTGGCCGGGGGATGCCACCGATCCATAGTGGGTGTCACTCGCCGCACCCTTTGCGGGATTTCCGCCGGCGGCACGTCGATCGGGGCCAATAGCGGCGGCGGTAAAACTATCTCGTCCGGCGTTTCAGGGACTGTCGACAGGGTAGCTTGTCGCTGAGTTACCTCGCTCGACTGGATGACCCCGCCGATAACGCCGCCTTCAAGCGCCAGCTCAAACCGGCTCGTCACTGCCGCCGATTGTGCCGCCCACGTGGCTTCATCCAGCGCTATCACCTCATTCAACCAGCCGCCAGGCTTGCCCGGCGTACCATCTTTGGTAACCGACACAACCCCACTAAACAGTACCTTTTCCTGGGCGCGGGTGGCAGCCACATACAGCAGCCGCTTCGTTTCCGCTGCCACTTTTTCTTTGTTGGCTTCGCGGGCCAGTTCATAGATTTTGGGGCGTTTTTTGTTTTTGCTGTCGCTGACCGCCGCCTCGTCAGCCGTCTCACTCAATGGCAGTAGCACGCCCCATTCCGGGTCGAACAGCGGCGATAGCTGCCCGCCACCGCCACCCCGACCGCCGGCATCACCGATGACCACCAGTGGAAATTCCAGCCCTTTAGCGGCGTGAACGGTCATCAATTGCACCGCTCCGGCAGCGATGGTGCGGGCCTCGCCTTCATAGCTGCCGCTATCGCGCAGGCTGATCAGATAGGCCACCAGTTCAGTCACGCTGACCAGTCCGATGATGTTGGCATCGTCCAGTAGTTTGCTGAGATTTCGCACGCTACGTTGTTGGCCGGCGTGGCGCAGCGCAGCGGCGTAGTCGCTCTCATCCAGAAATTGTTTGAGCAGCTTCGCCGCCGGCATCCGTCCCACCTGCTGATGCAGCCGATTGATGAGCCCCACGGCGCGGAGAGCTTGTCGCGCGTCGGCGGGGGAAAGGTCGGCGGGTGGGGCTTGCAGCGCTGCCCACAGGCCGGTTCGTCGGCCTTCGGCATTGCGGCGACGCAGCCGATAAAGTGCCTCGTCTGACAAAGCCAGCGCCGGGGAGCGCAGGAGACCTGCCAGCGCCAAATCGTCGGTGGGGTCGGCAATCGCTTGCAGCGCGTTCAGTAGGTCGCGGATTTCGGGTCGATCGTAAAAGCCGCGCCCGGCCACGGTCAGAAACGGTACACCAGCCGCTTCCAGTGCGTTTTCATACTCGGCAAAGGATTTGGTGGCGCGGCACAAAATAGCGATGTCGCCATAGCTCAGCCCGCTGCCCGGCGCTTCAACCATCTCCACCAGCCGGTTGACCAGTAGCACGGCGGCCTCCGCCAGCGCACCGTCGCCTTTTTTGCCTGTTGCCAGATGCAGTTCGATGTGGGGTGGGCGGCCGCCCGGCCCGGCGGCGTCGCGAAAATGTTGCAGCGGTGCAAACGGCTCCTGCCACGGGCGGGCCGGGTCGGCGGACGCCCCCAGCACCGGCTCAAACAGACTGTTCATCAGGGCGATGAGGCCGCGGTGTGCCCGGTAGGAGGTAGCCAGTGATATCGCCTGTCCGCCAGCCTCGATGCGCTGCCGTTCCTGCCGGAAAACCGCCACATCTGCGCCGCGAAAGCGATAAATTGATTGCCTGGCATCACCCACGATGAACAGCTTGCCCTGCCCGCCGTTCAGCCAGGTCAGCAAATCGCGCTGGCGGGCGTTGGTGTCCTGAAACTCGTCCACCAGCAGCGCCCGGATTTCCGCCTGCCAACGCTGCCGCACCATCGGGTGGTCGGTCAGTAACATCAAGGCCAGCGACTCCAGGTCGTCAAAATCAAGACTATTGTGACTCTGTTTGGCACGGCGGTATGTCTCGTCGGCAAAAGTAAAAAGCTGGTGCAGCGCCGGCAGCAGCGCCGCAGCGCGTTCATCCAGTTCGTTCAGGCCGGCGGTCAGCAACTTTGACTGCTCATTCCACAGGGTTTTAAGCGTGTTGAGCGCCTGCTGCACGCTATCGAGCAAGTCGGCGTCGTTATCCCAGTTTTTGCGGCTGCCGCTGGCGGTGACCCGCTTCAACTCACCCAAACCGACAAAGCCACTATCCGAATCGGTCAGGGCGGTGAGTGCTTGCTGTCGCAGCAATTCCAGCTTGTCACCGGGGTCGGTGGCAGCGTTGGCCTGCAAAATCGCGACGGCAGTTTGCCAATCAGGGTGGGCCAGCAGGTCGGCGCGAGCCTGCGCCTGTTGCACTGCCAGGGCGGTTTGCCAGTGAGCCAGTGCCTCGCCAGGAGGGAAGGTGGTAAACAACGGCACAGCCTCGAGCCGGCGGCGAAGTAATTCAGTTACGTTGTCAGTCAATATGCGCTCACCCAACTGTTCAAACAGGCCGGCAAGGCCGGGTTGCGTGGCAGCCCAGGCCAGGCTGTCGGCCACAGCCTGCTGTTGCAGTAGCCGGGTCTGGCTTTCGTCCAGCACCTCGAAGCGGGGATCCAGCCCGGCCTCAGCCGGATGCGCCCGTAGCAGGTCGGCGCACAGACTGTGGATGGTACCCACCCGGGCGGCATCCAGCGCGGCGAGATGGCCGGCCCACAGGTCGCGTTCGGCAGGGGACAAGCCCGGCTGCTCCAGATAGCGGCGGATGGCTTCGCGCAGCCGGTTACGCATTTCGCGGGCGGCCTTGCGGGTAAAGGTGATCGCGACGATGCTGCGCAGCGGTAGACCATCGGCTAACAGCTTTAAATAGCGGGCCACCAGGGTGCGGGTTTTGCCGGCACCGGCCCCGGCCGTAACCACCACATCGCTGCCGGCGGCGATGATGGCCGGTATTTGTTCAGGTGAGGGGGATTGTTGGGTCACAATGGGATGCATCGGTTCACCAGCCTTTGGGTTGATAATGCCAGCAAAAAGCGGCAGCAGAACACCACGACGGACATCCGCCGGCCGGCGGATGGGGTGTAAATTGGCCGGCGCGTGCGCCATGCACCGCGCTCAGGGCTTTGTCCACGGCAAGGTCGATGGCTGCTTGTGGGCCGCTGCCAAACGTTTCATCCTCTAAGCCACTTAACGAGAAGTCGCTTTTACGGATATGCTGCACGTGCCAGTAGAAACCGTCGGACAGTTCGCCCAGCCCCAGCGACTCGCGGGCCGCCAGGGCATAGAGCGGCAGTTGCAGCTTGTCGTCCCGCTGTAACACAGCCTTTGAGAAACCGGATGGGCCGCCGGTTTTGTAATCGATGATACGAAACTGACCGGCGGCGTTCCGGTCAACCCGGTCAATGGAGCCGCGCAGGTAAAAGATATCGTCACTGGCTTCAATGGCAAAAGGGGTGTCATAACCAAAACGGTCTTCGTGGGTTGTCAGGATAAATTGCTGCTCCGGCGGCTGTTCGGCGGCTTCGCGGGCAAACTGCGCCAGCGAGGCCCGCACGTTGACAACGATGGTCTGGCGGGTGTGCGGCCACAGATCGGTAACCCGAAACCCCTCCTCGTGCGGGGCATTATCCAGAATGTCGGGCGAGACGGTTTCAAAGGCGGCCAGCAGCTCAGCAGCATCAAGCGGATTGGTTGCAACGGCGTAGGTTTTTTCAAACAGCCGGTGGTAGATGTTGCCCAACTGGCGCGCGTCCAGACCGGCGGTTGGTTCTTCGCGGGCTTCTACCCCCAGCACCCGCTCGGTGAAAAACTTGAAGGGACAGACGCGATAGCTCTCCAACTGGCTGGCGCTCCAGGTGTGGTGCAGGCCAAACTCGGCGGCAAACTGCTCGGCGAGATGGCTAAGCTGACCGTTATAAGGGCCACGCCGGCCAAGTCGCTCGGCCAGTACAGTGAGCGAGACCTCCAGGGATTGTTCCCGAATCGGGTCAACTTCAGCCAGCCAGTGAGCCACGGCGGGCCATTCGGCGGCAGCGGCCATTAATTCCGGCCATGAGGCAATGTCGCCCGGTGAGGGCAGATTATTGTCCTGCGGAAGTTCACGTGGGGTGACAGTCACTACCCGGCGTACCGCCTCCCAAAAGGGCGAGGCCAGCCACTCCGCGCCGTTGTCGGCCAGGCGGGGACGGCACAACAGCAGCGAATCGCGAGCGCGGGTGACGGCTTCGTAAAAGTATTCAGCCTCAGCGCTGTCCAGGGCCAGGGTGAGGGGCAGTCCCAACGAGATGAGTTGCTGCCGGTCGGCCTCCGGCAGCAACGGGTCTTCCGACAGGGAGGCGGGGAACTCACCCTCGGCCAGTCCCAACACCGCCACCGCCGCAAAAGAGAGACCGCGCACCTGCGGTACATCGGCCACCAGAATGGCGTCTCGCGTTCTGTCTGCCGGCAGAATGTAAAAGCTGGCCTCGATCAAGCCGGCTAACTCCTCGACGAAAGCGGGATAACTAACGGGTAGCACCGGGGCGAGCGCCTGTTCCGCCCACACGAGCGAACGCAGCAAATTTTTGAGCTGTCGCAGCGCGGCCAGATTTTCGGCAGTGCCGCCGCCGGCCCGGACGCGTTCGACGACGGCCAGCGACACCGGTGAGGTCGGATCGGGCTGGGGGTAACGGCTGGCTAAATCGGGGTCGGGGCCGATTAGGTCTTCCAGCCAGGCCGCAAAGGCCAAATAGCTGGCAGCACCGGGCGGCGGAGCCAGCCGCTGCACAAAACGCTCAAATTTCTGGCGCAGGTCGGCCAGTTCATCGGTCGATAATCCCAGCGCCTCCAGCGCCGACGTGCTGCCGCCAGCAGTTTCGAAGGCCTCGCGCCATTGACCGAGGCCGCCCAGCACGCGCTGTCGCCGGGCCAGCGCGGCTAGACGGCGGGTATCATCCGCGCTGATACCGGTGGCGTCCTCGGCCGAGGACCAATCAAAAAAGGGGGAGCGCCAGGCCTCAAGCAAGTTCGCGTAGGGGAGGGCCGGTTCCGTGGTGTCCCCGGCGGGCCGCATCAGCCGCAGCAGGTTGAGCAGCGCCGCGACTACCGGGCTGCCGCCAATGGGTTGACCATCCACCAGGCGCAGCGGCAGGCCAAATTCAGCGGCAATCTGGCTGATGGTGGCGCGGTAGGGGCCGATGTTGCGGGCCAGTAACGCGGTTTGTCCCGGCAGCAACCCGTCCTGCACGATGCGGGCTTTGAGCCAGCGCAGGGCGGCGCGGGTTTCGGCGGGGCGGTCGGTAGCTTCCAGCAAGCTGATTTCTTCAGCGGGAATGGGCGCGAAGGTCGACTCGAACGAGGCGCGTTCCAGGTGGGGCAGCGTTAAGCGGCGCGCCGGGAACGGCGCGGGCAACGGTTGGGCGTTGATCTCCAGCGCGGTTTCCAACTGCTGGCGGGTGCGGTTGAAGCGACGCTGAGCCAGCGGGCGGCTGTTGCCATTGGCCCTACCGGTCAGGGTAATAACCAGCCGCTGGACATGACCGGCCAACGCGGCCAGAAAATCGAGTTGGGTGGGAGTGAAGTTGTCGAAGCCGTCCACAAAAAGGTGATGATTGGTTAGCGATGGCTTCGTGGTCAGCGCCTCCAGCGCCAGCCAGCCCAGACCGGGTCGGTCGGCCCAGTGGTGGTCTTGCAGCCGGCGCTGGTAGGCGGCGTAGAGGCGGGCCAGTTCGGCCAGGCGCGGCTCATCGCCCAACTGCCGAATGGCGGCGGCAAGCTGCTCTGGAGAAATATGGGCGGCCTTGAACTCGGCCAACCGGCTTTGTAGTAGCGAAATGAAGCCGGGGGTGTGACGGATGGAGGCATAGTGGGCCAGTTCGGTTTCGGCGACAACGGTTTGCAGCAGTCGGAACTGCACCGGCTCCGGCAGTTCGGTGTAGGGTACGCCGGCGGCGTCGAGGCACTGTTGATACAGTTCATGAAAAAGTTGCACCCGCACGCCCAGCGCGCCGCCGGATTGAGCGAGCCGTCGCTTCACAGCCTGGGCTTGCAGCCTGGACGGAACGATAATCTGCACCGGTTCGGCCAGATTTTGCGCGGCACGGCGGGCCTGCTCGATGACAAAGGCCGTTTTTCCTCCGGCGGCGGGGGCAAGGTAAAGGTTAATGGGCATAGATAGATTCCTAAATCGAATCGTTAAGTAGGTTGGTAATAGTTAGGCTGCCTCAAGTAGTAACAATACATCCGCCAAAGCATTGACAGCCAGGTGGCTGGGTAAAGGTAATACGGGACTCCCCTCGTCCCAGGCTGGGGCCATACGTAGATAGTGCGTTAGTCGCGCCCAGATATCAGGGTCGTCATCTGGCTGCATAAAAAATGGGATGCACTCCAGAATGCGTTGGTGTTTGAAGGATGTACGTCCACCCCATAGCTCGGTTTTCAGAGCGCCATCACTCTGGCGGCGGGTCATCGCAGACATTTTGTTGGCGCTGTGATAAATCTGACCCATTCCAAATCGTTCCGTCGGATACACGCCATCACCACTTGCACGTGCCCTTGCCTCCTGTGCATCATCGTCATCTGATACTCGGATGTACTGGGGTGTTTCTTCGCTCTCGGCGGAACGCAACCGTATGAAACGTAAATCAGGGACATCCGTTGGAGTATATGATTGACCATTGGGTAACACCAGTTGATTGTATCGCAGGTTGGGATTTTGCAGGTAAGGCCACGCGCTGCGAAAATCGTGAGCTTCGGCCAGAATTAGAGTTGGGCCATCAATTCCCAAAGTGATCTGCTCAATAAAGGACTGCGTGGCTGCCGGCGGGAGCTTTAGTTTGGAGTCAGACTTGTATCCGTTACTTCGATTCAGACGGAAATGATTGCCCAATGCCAGCGAGGCCTGGTAGTAGGGCTGCCAGCTCACACCTGACCAACACATCTCGGCGGGACCATCGGGACGCAACCGCACCGCCAGCGAGAAATCAATCGCAGTGTCGCCATTGGTGCGGCGTCGATAAAGGCCGATGACAGTCAAGCGATCGGCAATCTCGACGGGGAG
>Ga0232058_1428170_pt1 | contig 8486 bp, 5 predicted proteins | sample LAC_MetaT_2_FD_175983 | JGI IMG/M metagenome (GOLD analysis project Ga0232058, IMG submission 175983) | Metatranscriptome of anaerobic ammonium oxidizing microbial communities from anammox membrane bioreactor (MBR) in UC Berkley... | ecosystem: Engineered > Bioreactor > Anaerobic > Unclassified ... | reverse complement strand
GCCTGTTATCCCCGGGGTACCTTTTATCCGATGAGCTACGACCCTTCCACACGGGATCGCAGGATCACTAGAGCCCACTTTCGTGACTGCTCGGCCCGTCGGCCTCGCAGTAGAGCCGGCTTGTGCTCTTGCACTCTGAAACGCGGTTTCCATCCGCGCTGAGCCGACCTTTGCGCTCCTCCGTTACCTTTTTGGAGGAGACCGCCCCAGTCAAACTGCCCGACACGCACGGTCCCCCGCCCGGATTCACGGGATTCGGGGTTAGGCCACAAACGTATTCAGGGTGGTATTTCACCGTTGGCTCCACCCGGGCCGAAACCCGGGCTTCGAAGCCTCCCACCTATCCTACGCAGAACATGCTCGTGACCAATGCGAGCCTGCAGTAAAGGTCCACGGGGTCTTTCCGTCTTGCTGCGGGTAGGCGGCATCTTCACCGCCACTACTATTTCACCGAGTCGGTCGTGGAGACAGTGCTCCAGTGATTACGCTATTCATGCGCGTCGGAACTTACCCGACAAGGAACTTCGCTACCTTATGACCGTCATAGTTACGGCCGCCGTTTACCGGTGCTTAAGTCGCGAGCTTCGCCGAAGCTGACCCGCTCCCGTGACATTCCGGTACCGGGCAAGCGTCACTCTGTATACATCCTCTTGCGAGTTGGCACAGAGCTGTGTTTTTGATAAACAGTTCCCAGAGCCTTTTCTCTGCGCCCCGAAGGGCCCCCTTATTGCGAACGTACGGGGTGAATTTGCCTAGTTCCTTCACGACCGTTCTCTCGAGCGCCTGAGGCTATTCGCCTCGCCCACCTGTGTCAGTTTTGGTACGGGCCTCGCTTCGCCCACGCGGCTTTTCTGGAGTCTCCCGCCCCCGGGAACGGCCACAAGGGCCTGGGCACAACTGGTCGCCCACCCGAGCTAAGGAATCTGCACCGCGCTTCGATCTCCGCGAGGGGGCCGGAATATTAGCCGGCTGTCCATCGACTACGCCTTTCGGCCTCGCCTTAGGTCCCGCCTCACCCTGGGCGGATGTACCTTCCCCAGGAACCCTTGGGCTTACGGCGAGCGGGATTCTCACCCGCTTTATCGTTACTCAAGCCCGCATATGCACTTCCTCACGCTCCACGGACCGTTCCCGGACCGCTTCACCGCCGAGAGGAACGCTCTCCTACCACGCTTGCGCGTCCGCGGCTTCGGCTCCCCGCTTATTCCCGATCATTTTCGGCGCCAGATTCCTCGGCCAGTGAGCTATTACGCACTCTTGAAATGGTGGCTGCTTCTAAGCCAACATCCTGGCTGTCACGGCAATCTGACTTCCTTACGAACTCAGCGGAGATTCGGGGCCTTAGCCGGCGGTCTGGATTGTTCTCCTTTTGACGACGGATATTGTCACTCGCCGTCTATCTCCCGGGTCTTGGCCGACGGTATTCGGAGTTTGGTTGAGCGCGGTAGGCTTGTGGCCCCCAACGCTCATCCAGTCGCTCTACCCCCGTCGGTTGCGCTCCCGAGGCTAACCCTAAAGTTATTGCGGAGAGAACGAGCTATCTCCCAGTTTGATTACACTTTAAGTCCTCCCCACAGCTCATCCCATGTCTTTTCAACGACAACGAGTTCGGGCCTCCAGGCGGTCTTACCCGCCCTTCACCCTGGCCATGGGTAGATCACTAGGTTTCGCGTCTAGCCCGTGCGACTGAACGCCCTGTTCAGACTCGCTTTGGCTCCGCCTCCGGCCCGGTAGGCCTTAGGCTCGCCGCACAGACTAACTCGCGGGCTCATTATGCAAAAAGCACGCCGTCACCCCCCTTGCGGAGGGCTCCGACCGCTTGTAGGCACACGGTTTCAGGTACTCTTTCACCCCGCTCATCGCGGTGCTTGTCATCATTCAGTCGCCTTACTGATTCACTATCGGTCGTTGAGGAGTACTTAGCCTTGGGGGGTGGACCCCCCGTGTTCAGTCCGGGTTCCACGGCACCGAACCTACTCAAGGGCTTACGCAGACTTCCGGGTACAGGGCTTTCACCTTCTCAGGCCGCGCATTCCAACGCGTTCGCTCTTCCGCCTGCGCATCCGCTTTCGCTCGCCGCTACTCACGGAGTCGCTGTTGCTTTCCTTTCGTCCGGGTACTGAGATGTTTCAGTTCCCCGGGTTCGCTTCGCACGCCTATGCATTCAGCGTGCGATGGCCCCGAAGGGCCGGGTTTCCCCATTCGGACATCCCAGGATCGACGCTCGGTTACCAGCTCCTCTGGGCTTATCGCAGGTTCCCACGTCCTTCATCGCCTCTCAACGCCAAGACATCCACCGTGTGCCCTTGGTAGCTTTGTCGCACCAACCCGACGCCGCGGCCGCCATCGACCGCAACCGCCACCGACGCCCGCTCTCCAGATCCCGTTGATCCCGTTGACACGACGCGGGGAGGCGTCCCCGCGTCGCCATAGAGGCGACGGCTGTTGATGCAAACCCAAACCAGCACTCAGGCACTGCTCTACTTCATGCTTGCCAATCAACCCCGACGAAACCGGCCGGACGCTCCGTAGCGACCGAACCGCCCGCTCGTCGGGGCTGGCTCTCGTCCGTATCCGGTTGTCAAAGATCGGAGGCGACGCCGACGCATCGGCGGGCCTCGTGGCCCGTCGCGGTCTCCCGCGGAGGGCTGAAAATCGGCCCCGATATGGGGCGAGGGGATACTACGCTGCGCCAAGGGGAGGTCAAGCCGACGCAGGCCGATGCGAACGCGGTTTTTCAGCCGCCGCCACCGCCGCCTCCGCCCTGCTTCCCTCCGCCGGAATCGGGACGATCACGCGGGGTGTCCCGCTCGCGCTGCTCAGGCGTGGGACGGCGATCGGTCGGTTCGGGTTCGGGGGGTGTCTGCCCTTGCGTCCGCCCTTCCTCCGCCGACGCCGAAAGCCCCCGGAACAGGGCGGTCGCCCGATCGTCGTCGGGGTTCCGGACCAGAATCATGCCCCCCTGGTCCCTGAGAACCGCCTGGAACGCCTGACGCCTGGCACCCGACAGGCCGGCATCCACACCGCCCGGCAGTCGAGCCACGTCCAGCAGCATCACGTCCGCCGACAGCGCCAATGACTTCGGGGACGGACGGGCGTTCTCAGGGATCGGAGCATGCGCTCCGGGCTGAGTCCCCCCGGTGGGCGGCGCCGCCCGGCGGCCTTCTTCGCGAGTCGGCTCGTACCGCTCGTCCCCGCCCGGACGCCGTTGCTCCACCGGCGGGGTCAACTGGCGCTGCCCCTCTGACGCCAACTTGTCGAGGTCCCAGATGAGCAGGCCATCGGGGAGTTGGGCCGTGCCGCGGATGCTGTCGCCGGGTTCGAGCGTGGTTCGCGCCCGACGCCAGTAGCCGTAGTAGAACTTGAAGAGATCCGCCGATGCCCTCGGGCCGCGCCCGAGCGCATCACCCTCGCCCGCGCTGGTGATGAAGAAGTACTGCTCCGCGGGCACTTCGACCGGGGCGCTCCACTCGGACCAGGGCCCGGGCAGCAGCGGGTCCGACGCCAGGCCCTTCTGCTCCTCGCTGAGCGAGGTCTTGCCGTACACGGGATTGTTCAGGACCAGTCGCATCCGGTAGCGGACGATCGATCCCGGACGAGCCGTCACGTCGTGCGCCCAGAGGTGGAGTTCGGAGTTCTCGAGGAGCGGGGCGACGCCTGCGCGGACGGCCGCCGTGCGCGCGGGGTCGTCCGGTGTGCCGCCGAGGTCCTGGAGGCGCTTGACTTGGATCTCCCGCTGCAGGACGACGCCCTCGCGCTGCGCCTGGAGGCGCCGGAGGTTGGCGTCGTCGGCCGTCTCGCGCTGGCCCGGCTGCGGCTCGCCGCGCCCCGGTTCGCCCCGACGAGCCGGGTCCGGCGCTCGACGCTGCTCGCCGCCGGGCGATCGCTGGTCCTCGATCGCCCGGTCCAGATCTGCGATCCGCTTGTCCAGCGCGGCGATCTGGTTCTTGACACGGTTGATCTCCTGGGCCTCGTCCGTCATGCCCAGCGCGGCGACCGCCTCGCTCGGACGCACCCACGCCGGGCCGGCGATCGTGCGCAGGAAGTCCGGCTGCACGATCTGGCGCATCGCGTCGCGAGCGTCTTCGACGATGTACCGAAGTTCGGCAGCGCTGAGCCGATCGGTCCGCACTTCCTTCACGAGGTCCAGCCGCCCGGGGATGGACGTGATCTCCGCCACGTTCGACCACTCCCCGGTCGCCGTACGCTCCTCACGCTGGAGTTCGATCCCCAGCACCTCGAAGTTGTCGCGCCACCACCCCGGGGGGAGGGGGCGTTGCGGCCCTTCCGGGCCGTCGGGGTCGCGCAGGAGCGCCTCACGCAGCGCGCGTCCGCTGAACGTCGCCTCGACGCTGACCGCGGCTTTGTCGAAGGGCTGCTCGGCGGGGAGAAACGGGCGCAACTCCGGAGAGCCGACCCACTCGAACGGATCGATCGTCGCGATGTACGGCGCGGCCACCACGGCGTTCAAGGGAGGAACGGCGGGCATCGCCATGATCGTCTCCCCCCCCGGGACGTCCTCGACGCCCTGGATTTCCGCCCCGGGCGTGCTCAACGCCAGACGCGGACGCGGGGCGACTGAACCCTCGATGCGGGACGCGAATCGCTCAAGCAGCGACTGATCTCTCACCTCCGGCACGTCGGGCGACGGGTCCGCCATCCGCGCCAGCAGCGCGTTCGCCTCGTTCTCCGCCGGCGCGAAGCGCTGGTGCGGTGGGTACTGGCTCGACCCGATCTTCACCATGTTCGGCTCGAAGACGAACTGTGCCGTCAACGCGCCAAGCAACACGAGCGAAACCACGCCCAGCACGAGCTTCTCCACATGCTGCTCGAACAAGTTCACGCCCTTGATCCTCATGATCAACTCCCGACGCGCCGCAGGCGCGATTGGTCACTCACCCAGGCTCGCCCGTCAACTCCACGCCGAGCCGCTGACGAACGACCGCCGGCATCAGCGGACCCGTCCACGATCGCAGCCAGAGCGTCTCCAGTTCCATCTCTGCCCGAACGACCGGCTCGCGCCCGTAGAAGTAGCCCCTCTGAAGGTCGCCCCACACGTCCACTTCCGTCAGGCTCGCGGACAGCACCGTCATCATGTTCGTCTGCGCCAACGCATCCAGGAACACGGGCAGCCTGTCGGCCGACACCACAACCGTCATCTTCGCGCGACGAACGTCGTACAACTTGTTCGTCTCGCTCGATACGCGCCCCGTCACCGAGATCGAGCGGTCCAGCGGCACCGCGCCGTCCGGCGCGCTCAGCCGCGGCAGGCGTGCGTCGCCGTACAGCGGCAACTCCTCCACGGAGATCTTCTCCACCCGCTTCACCACCGCGTTCTCGACGTCCAGCCGGTCGCCGTCCGCCGCGGTGTTCGCACGCTCCACCGCCGCGAGCAGATCACGCACGATCCAGTAGTCCCATTGCCATTGGAAGAACTCGCCGACGTGCGGCGGGGTCCCGCCTTGCGTCTGGTCCAGTCGCGGCGGAGGAAGCAGCGACGAGCGCTTGTCGTACCCCGTCCGGTCAAGGCTCGTCACGTCCGCGTAGACGCTGATCTCCCGCGCACGCCGCTGGTACTCGCCGATCCGGCGGTTCACCAGTTGCTCCGTCAGTTTCGCCTGCTGCTCCCCCGTCAACTGCCCCGACGGGCTGTCGGCCAGCAGACGCTCACGCTCACGCTCCTCGACGTCACGAACTCGCTCGTACACCTGTTCCGGCGCGGGCGGCATACCCCCGCCGATCTCCGCGAACAACCCCGCGTAGACCGAAGCCTGATCCGACGACGGGTTGCCCGCGAGCAGCGTCAGCAGCTCCCCCTTCAAACGCAACTCCTGCGTCGCGTCGCGCGGCGGGTCGGGGAACAGGCCTGCCACCAGCGGCCCGTGATCGCGACGGTTGAAGTCCACCGCGCGCCGCATCACCCCGGACGCCTCGGCCGCACGCCGATCCCGCTGCTCCTTCACCCAGGCCGTCAACGCCGCGTTCGGCGCCTGACGCGCCAACTCCACCGCTGGCTCCCCCGGCAGCAACGACGGAATCACGTACGTCACGCGCGCATTCTGGATCTGACGCAGCGCGTCGTTCCCGTCTTTCTCCGCTCGGACCCGGACACTCGCGTTCATTTTCGAACTGAACACGAACCCCAGCGGCAACGAGACCGCCACGACAGCCGTGCATGTCACCACGACGAGATGCGACTTCACCCAGCCCAGCGCGCCCTTCACCTGTCGCCCTCCTCGGACGCTTTCGCATCCAGCAGCACAGCCTCAAACATGATCGTGATCGTGGACTCCACCGCGCCCTCAGGCACACGCTTCTCAGGCCCGGAGATCGGCGCCATCCGCACCAGCGAAGCCTCCGACTCTACCGAGCCGCGAGACGGCACGGCGGCTCCACCCTCGCCGATCAGGTTCTGCCGGATCGGCGCCTGCTCGCCCGCCGGACGACGCCCTCCCCGACCCTCGAACCCCTGCTCCTCGGAGGCCGGCACGTCCCGTCCCGTTCGAGCGCCCCGAGCAGCCACCCCCCGATCCGACGCCTGCTCCGGCGAGACCGCGACCTGAACGATCCGAAGCCCCTCGTCGCCCAGTGTGCTGAGCGTGTACGGAACGCCGTCACGAGTCGAGTTCTGCTGCAACCAGCGAACGATCGACTCTGTCGCCAGGATCCTCGCTTCCGCCGCGTTCCGAGGCGCCGTCAACTCCATCGTGACACGAACGCGCGGACGCCCCGCGCCAGGCCCCTGCGGCTCGGCATACGCCTCACCTCCGCCGCCCCATCGTTCCTCATCCTGCATCGTGCCCCGGCGGCCACCGCCCTCGCTCTCGGGAGCATCGCGACCACCGAGCACCTGACGCTGTGCCGGCACGGCGCCGGACGCCGGACCCTCGGCGTACAGGTACTGCGTGTTCAGCCGCCGCAACATCACCGCCGGTTCGCCCGACGACGCCGATCGGTTCGCCTCCTCCAGCATCCGGCTCGCGTCGTCGAGCAGCAGCGGGATGACCTCGCGCCGGTCGAACACCGAGATCATGTTGGCCGCGTCGAACGCGCCCGGACCCACCGACGTCGCCCCGGCCGCGTTCGCCTCGCTCACCAGCGTCCGCGACATCGTTGACGCACGCTGAATCGACGCAGGCTCCGGCGTCGCCGCGGCGGCGTTCTTGTCCATCATCGGTCGGATGAACATCGCCCCGGTCGCCGCGAGCGACAGCCCCGCCGCCGCGAGGAACCACCGCTTTTTGCGCTCCCACATCGCCTCGCGCGAGACCTGCACCGGCATGAGGTTCGCCTGCAGCGTCCCCATCCCCAGGCCCTGCAGCGCCAGCCCGTACGCCGTGCACATGTTCAGCGAGAGCGCCTCGAACTCCGCGGCCCGCGGCCCCTCGGCGGTCAGGCCCTTGAACGCGTCGATCCGGTAGACGTTGATGCCCAACTGCTGCTTGAGGTACTTGCGCAGCCCCGGCAACTTGAACGTGGAACCCATGCCGATGAGGCGCGAGAGGTCCGCGTCCCGGTGCAGCGACTGGTAGTACCCCACCGACCGCTGCACGTCCTGCACCAGGTCGGTGAACACCGGCCGCATCGCCTGGAAGACGTGGCGGGCGTGCTTGCTCTGCTCCGCCTCGCGCTTGAGTTTCTCCGCCTTCGGGTAACTGAGTTTGAACTGCTCCACCAGCGCCTTGGTGAACTCGTGCCCGCCGATCGGGAACGTCCGGATCCACACCCGCCCGGCGTCCGCGATGATCAGGTCCGTCGAGGTTGTCCCGACGTCGAGCAGGATCGTCCCCTGCGTCTTCTCCGTGAACTGCAGGTCGAACGCCATCGCGTTGTACACCGCGACGGGCGAGAGCGTCACCAGGTCGGGCACGATCCGCATGTCGCGCAGCAGCATCAGGTCGCCGTTGATCCGTTCCTTCGTGATCGCGAAGATGCCCACCTCGACGTCCGGCGAGTCCGGGCTGACGAACGTCTGGTAGTCCCACTCCACCTGCTCGAGCGGGAACGGGATCTGCTGCACCGCCTCGAACTTCACGATGTCCGGCACCTTCTTCGGGTCCACCGGCGGCAACTTGGCGAACCGCGCGAAGGCCGAGTGCCCCGGCACGCTCACCGCGATCGTCGCGTTGCTCAGGTCGAACTCCGTCACCAGGCGTCCCAGCGCGACGCGCTTGGCGTCCTCCTGGTCCAGTTCCGGCGTCGAGAGCACCTTCCCGTGCGGGATGTACGCGAAATCGACCACCCGCGGGCGATCGTCCACGACCTCCAGTTTCAGAGCCTTGACCGCCCCGGCCCCGACCTCGATCCCCCAGCAGGTGTTCGTGGCTGGCATGGCAACCCTCGCTGCGGCGACGCCCGACGGACGCTCGCCGATCGAACCGACGACCCTCGGCTCGTTTCGGACGCGGGGCGCACACCCCGCCGACGCATCCTACACGGGCCGATCCGCCCGCGCCGCTCCGGAACCACTCCGGACCCGGCCCGAG
>Ga0232058_1046409_pt1 | contig 8646 bp, 8 predicted proteins | sample LAC_MetaT_2_FD_175983 | JGI IMG/M metagenome (GOLD analysis project Ga0232058, IMG submission 175983) | Metatranscriptome of anaerobic ammonium oxidizing microbial communities from anammox membrane bioreactor (MBR) in UC Berkley... | ecosystem: Engineered > Bioreactor > Anaerobic > Unclassified ... | reverse complement strand
GCTTGTGTGTCCCGCCAGCGTAAATTCCCATCCAATCACAGTACTGTCCTTCAGTATGTAATCTGCTTATTATAAAGCCTTCATCATTATTATCAGTAGAAGAAAGCAAAACTCCCGCAGCACCATCAGCAAATAGTGTAACGGTTTTCTTATCCTGCAGATTCAAATACTTACTCATTGCATAAGCACCAATAACAAGAATTTTGTTGTACTTTTTATCTGCTTGAATATATTTTGAAGCGATATCAAGTGCAGTAACAAATCCTGCACAAGCAGTATTAACATCGAAGGTACCTGCATTAACTGCATTTAGACGGAACTGAACAACTGACGCAGTTGAAGGAGAAATGAATTCTGGCGTATCAGTTGCGATTATAATCAGATCTAATTCTTCAGCAGAGGTTTTCCCATCCTTAAGAATTTTTCTTGCAGCTTCAACACAAAGGTCTGCTGTTGACTGATTTTCACTACACCATCTTCTTTCCTTAATAGCAAGATTTTCAACCAGCCATGTATCAACATCTTCACCGAGTAATTCATTAAAGTATGAATTAGGAACAACTCCTTCAGGCACATACATTCCGGAAGAGATTATTTGAGCATTTCTAATCATAAGACCAAACCGCCATCAACACTAAGCACTGTTCCTGTAATATATTTTGCTTCATCACTGACTAAGAACAAATATGCATTTGCAATATCTTCAGGATCACCTAGCTTACCCAAAGGAGTTTTCTCTTTAAGCATTTCAATAACTTTCTCGGGAATAGTATTAACCATTTCTGTTGCAATGAATCCCGGAGCAACTGCATTTACATTAATTCCTTTTCTTCCAAGCTCACGTGCCCATACTTTTGTCATTCCAATAATACCTGACTTTGTAGCAACATAATTAGTTTGCCCGAAGTTTCCATATAATCCAACAACTGATGAGGTATTTACAATTCTACCGTATTTATTTTCAGCCATAATCGGAGCTATTGCTTTGGTGCAGTTAAAAACTCCGGTTAGATTAACATCAATTACTTGTTTCCATTGCTCTTCGGTCATCTTAAGAAAAGATGCGTCGCGCGTAATTCCGGCATTATTTATCAGAACATCAATTCTTTTATACTTCTGAACAATTATGTCAGCAGCATCTGTAACAGAAGCTAAGCTGGTTACATTTACTTTTTGAAATTCAATCTTTTTACTGATGTCTTTTAATTCTGCGATTGTATTATTTGCTTTTTCTTCATTAACATCCCAGATAAATACCGTTGCGTCTTCTTCAGCAAATTTTTTAACAGTAGCTTTCCCAATTCCCTGTGCGCCACCTGTAATTACAGTAATTTTATTTTCCAATCTTTTCATTTATCAATCCTTGTTTTTAATGTTTGAAATATTTCAAACGATTAGTTGAAAAAAATTATTATCAGCCTAAAAGCTTGCTTCTCTCTTTAGTCCAGGATAAAAGAAAATTGTTATAATGATCCTCCATTAATAGATAGAATCTTTCCATCTCAATCATTCTCTTCCCAATTGATTTAAGACTCTCGCTCTTTGATGACTTAATTTCTTCTCTTAGTTGTTTAGCAATACGGGTATTATTCTTAATTAATTCCAAATTGTTTCTGAATGCATGTTCAAACACTTCCGGTTCTATCTCGTAATAATCTTTTCTGTTGTCGTTAGGCATCCAGACTTTTCGGATCAAATGTTTGTCTCTTAATCTTCTTACTATTTGACTGATTGGTCCTTTACTTCTTCCAAGTTGCTTGGTTATTTCGTCTAATGATAATGGTTCCGGAGAAAATAAAAGAAGAGCAATGATATGCCCCATTAACTTACTTAAACCAAATGCTTTGTAAGCATCTCCAAATCTTTGAATAAGTTCTTTTTTTATTTTTTCTTCTGTAGTCATCAGTTTTTACTTTTGAAATTTTTCAAACGTTAAAAACTTAGTCCGAATTTCTTTTAAAGTCAAGGTCAAATGCCAGAGAAAGTCATTTTGCAGGATATTAAAGAGTTGACTTGAGTTTTGTAAGTCCTGTTTTACTTACAGGTAATTCTTTACCGTTTTTTAAGACTAAGCGGTATGATTCTGTATCGGTTTGTTCGAGATGTTGAAGAAAATCAAGATTAATTATATACGAACGATGAATCCTGACAAACTGATTTTCATTTAAATGGTTTTCAAAATACTTCATCGTTTTCTGCTTTAAGAATCTTCCCTTCTCCGAATTGATCAAGACATAATCATCCTGGGCTTCAATCCATTTAATTTCTTCAACAGGAATGATTGTGATTTTACCGCTATCCTTAATAACAATTCGTTCAAGAAACTCAATCTTTTCATCTCGCTGCTGAATAATATTTTGAATTGCTGAGTTTTGCTGATACCTGTCGCCAAGCTGTGAAACAGCTTTTTGAAATGCATTTGAAAACCTTTCCTCCGAAAAGGGTTTTAAAAGATAATCAACTGCACTTACCTCAAAAGCTTTAATTGCATAATGATCATAAGCTGTTGTAAAAATAATTATCGGAGGATCCTCTAATAGTTCGAGCATTTCAAATCCATTAAGCTTCGGCATCTGAATATCCAGAAAAATCAAATCCGGCTTAAGTTCATTTATTTTTTTAATAGCATCAAATCCGTTTGAGCATTCTGCAAGTATTTCGACATCCGATCTGTTAGCAAGATAGTTTTTAGTAATCTGTCTTGCCAATGATTCATCATCAACAATAATAATTTTAATTTTGTCTTTCATCCTTTTCCTGAGTTAGTGTGAAATTATTTTTAATTGGCTACAGATAAGCTAAACCATTAATTAATGCACTAATTTTTTATGTTTAAGTAATTCTTTGCCAAAGTTAACAATAATACCTGATTAAAATTTTGAGCTGATAAATAATTTAGAATTTGTTTACAACACACTGTTAAAATAACTTTATTAAATACTGTAATTTCTGCAAAGTACTTGTGTGGAAGAATAATATTTTAATATGTTATTTCAAATAATACTTGCCATGATTTCTCTGAACTTCCATGCAGATACCGCTCTTCAATAAAATTAGTCATAAAACAATAAATCTGTAATTGAATATCAGCAAGTGTTAAATTTCTGTAACCTGTCTGCCGTCAGGCAGGTCTTCAGTTGTACTTAACTATACTTTAATCAAACGATTTTATAGGAATAAAAATGCTCACAGTAAATTTATTATTCTCTTTTTTTACTTCCATAAGATTATCTTGATGATAGATTAATTTCAATCTATCCTCAATATTCTTAAGACCAACACCAGCCCCTTTTTTATGCGACTCGCCCTCAAAATTGTTACAAAGAGTAATCTTTAAAAAATCATCTTGTTTTTTACACGTTAATATAATCTTTACAGTAGTTAGTGTTTCATATACTGCATGCTTTATCGCATTTTCGAACAAAGGCTGCAATATCATACTTGGAATCTCAGCTTTTCCGCATTCTTCATAAAGTTCTTCTATATACTCAAATTTATCTTCAAATCTTATTTTTTCAATATCCAGATAAAGCCTGATATTTTTTAATTCTTCAGTAAGGGTAGTTTTCTGACTATCATTATTTGCAAGAGTAAATCTCAAAAAGTCAGCAAGTTTTATGATCATTTGTCTTGCTCTTTTAGGATCGATTTCTGTTAAGGCGCTAATTGAATTAAGACTATTAAAAATAAAATGAGGATTAATCTGAAATTTCAGAGATCTCAATTCTGCCTCTGTTACAAGATTTTTTAATTCTGTCTCTTTAACAATTCTTTCTTGAAATCCTGAATAATAAATCACTATATAATAAAATGCAGTCATCAGAAAGTAATATAAAATACCAATGACAAATCTTGATCTGATAGTACTGACAAAGAAAGTGTCAAACAGTTCTGTGTCAGCTACTAAACTTACTACGATTAAATAACCCAGCACCATCCATACAACTGAAATTAAAATACCCCCACCCAAATGAGTTAAAATGATTTTTGAAATTTTATTGTTCTCAATCGAAAGATAGACAGATGAATACCAAAAACTGAACCCAAGTATAGCAATCAGTAAATTAAAAACTATTGCGTCAACAATAATAATTGTTACATTGGTTTTGCTATAATAGCTGATAAGGTTAAGATAGAGATTTGCAATGATGACAATAAACAATAAATAAAAAAGAATATTCTTTGTACTCTTAAGAATCGGGTTGGTTGACATTGTTTAATGCTAAAAATAAGTTTTTAATTCACCGCCGCCAAAGACTACCAGACCCTTAATAATCAGTGTTTTGCTTAAATCAATTACTCTATTAGGGTCTTTAACACTCTTGTTTGAAAAACCTCCGAAGATTGGAGTAACATTTAATACTATGTTCCAATCACTCGGTACGATGATAGTTGTTCCGCCAAAAACAGCAAGCACATCAATTACATTTGTTCCTTCAGCAAGTTTACATCCTTTTAGAATTATTTCAGAACCGCCAAAGATAGCAGTTACATTTCCGCCTTTAAAATTTTCAGAAGTTATTATTTTTGTACCGCCTCCGAAAATTGCAACATCATCAATAACATCCTTGCTAATCTGTCCAAAATTATCATTTTCTGCTTCTGCTTTTTTTCTCTGATTAACAATAATATAAATACCTATAGCAACTAAAAATATTGCAAATATTACAGAGCTATTATAATCTATTGAAGGAAATATTCGCGGCAGAATAAAGATAAAACCAAGTCCTGCTAAAATTCCACCAAGCACTTTTCTTGAAGTATTAAATGAAAGATATAAACCTATGACTATAAAAAAGAAAGACCAGGAAAAAAATATACGAGTGAAATTAAAATCAAACACATTAAGTGACTTAAGGAAGAATAATCCGCCCAGTCCAATCAACAAACTGCCGAGCAGAACTCTTTTATCAACTTTATTATTTTTTTCTTCCATTTTTTCAGCTCCTTATTAAGATATATCAATTTCTAATTGAAAAGTAATACAAAGATACCATTAGGAAAAGAAAAAATCGGTAAAATAAAGGGAATCATCGGTAAACGGGTTATAATTTTTGTTTACTATTTAGAATGAAGAAAGCGGAAAAGTTTAAAAAAAAGGTTGCTTCGGAACACTCATTCTTTTTAATTAAAAGAATAAACACACGAAACAACCTTACTAACCAACAACAATTTTTATTGAATTTTGATTTCTACTCTCCTGTTAAATGCCCTATTAATAATTGTGGAATTATCTCTAATAGGAATTTCTTCTCCATGCCAAGTTTTAGTAATTCTATTTGAGTTAATACCATTTGAAATCAAGTAATTATAAACTGTATTTACCCTATTTTCAGAAAGTTTTCTGTTATATTCATTACTACCTCTATCATCAGTATGTCCTGAAATAATAATATAAATATCAGGATTTTCTTTAAGAACACTTATGGTTCTATCCAAAATAGCATATGATTCAGGATTTAACTCATACTTATCAAATGCAAAGTTTACGCCAAATATCTGTAAATCCTTTTGAAAAACTGTTACAGTATCAACAAGCCTTCTTTCAACTATTTTCTCTAATACAACAGTATCACGCACTAAAACTTCACGATAGCCTTCAGGACATTTATCACAAATATTAGATAAATCACCTTTACTGAAGTACCAAGTTAAACCAAGCTCTATAGTTGCATAAGTATCAGCATTTCCTCCAAATAGACCTTTAAAGTTCTCATTTAATCTCTCATTTCCATCGAGCCGATTATTAGAAGCAGTTCGATAAACCGCTTCTGTTTTTAATGCAAGATTTTCTGAAAATCCCCACTCTATACCTGCACCGAGATTTAATTGATATCCCCCAAATGTGTCATCAACATCTGGATTGAACGAATTTTTATTTGTAAAACTTGTTGCTCCCATTCCTAAGATAAAATAAGGACTAACTAGATCGCAAGGAAGAAATTTATAAAGTACATCAGCATTTAATGCAAATTGATTTACAGTATGTGACTTCTGTTTACCTCCGCCAATTGGCGAATAAATGGACTCCATATGAACAAAGTTAAACAATGCTCTTAGACTAACGTGTTCATTAAAATATCTTTCAATAGAGAAATATGCACCGTAATTATTGTCTCCTGAATAACCCGTTCCTGTAACACTAAAAAAACGAGGGTACACTCCACCTATACTCAAACCCCACTTATTTTCAAATGCTTGGGAGTACACTACAACATTAAAGGTCACAAAAAAAATTATTAAGCATTTACGAACCATTTCTCTCCTCTGTTTTATTTTTTGTAGCCAAAGTTCATGCCAAATCATTAAAATGTCCAAATGTTATCTATTATGAGTTTTACAAAAATAATTTTGTTTCATTTTGAAAATTTTCTATTTTTAATCAAGTTTTTAATCAGTTAAATTTCTGCTAATCTTGTTTTTTCAAGATTAAACATTGATTATCTTTATATTGTGAATTAGGTACTTTATTCTGATCTATTTTAATACTCAGTTTTGTTACTTAATAAATCTTATGAGTCGCTATTTTATATATTTAATAACAACTGTTGTTTTTATTTTTAGTACAAACAGCACCAAATGTCAACCAATTTCCAACAGCGGTAATTCTCTTGATCAAAATTTTATTATTTCCCTTGGTGGTGGTATTACTCAAGGTTTTGCCGATTATAAAAGCAGCTCCTTAGGATTGGCAGCAAAGACCTCATTAGAATATTATCCTTTAATTGTCCAGAATGCACGACTTGGGTTTAAAATTTTTGGTGGCGGATTAAATCTTAAATTTAATGATTCAAGAAATTTAATCTCGAGTAATGATGGCCCAAGAACTATCCATAAAAATGTTAGAACAGATATGATATTTTTAGGAGTAGGATTAAGTTTCGGATACTTGTTAAATGATTTTTTAATTCCATCAATAACTTTAGGAGGAACATTTCTTAATTTCAGTCCAAAAGATAATAATGGAAAAATACTTAACTTTAATAGTTTGGACAGGTACGATAAATCAATCCTTACTTTCACTATAGAAGGTTCTGTTCTCTTTAAAGTTTCAGATCAATTTAGTATAAATGCATCACTTAGTTATCATCCTACTTCTACTGATTACCTGGAAGATGTTTCTGCAGCTGACAACTCAGATTCATATTTAACAGCAATGGTTGGTTTATCCTATGCAATTAGCAGCAAACTTGAATCTGATTTAGATAAAACAACAAAAGTTAATGAAAAACCTCTTACTAAACCCGAAGACATTATTGGGTTAAGAAATGAGGAAGTACACAAAGATTCAAGTAAAATCACCCCTGATGTTGATATTAAATCAACTGATGAAAAAGATTTAACTAAACTTAAAGAGAAAGAAAACGAAGTTATTCCAAAAATTGATGACAAACCTCTTGATACTCAAAAAGATTTAAATAAGCCTAAGGAAGAAGAGACCTTTTTTCAATTCAACCTTAGAGGTGAAGATTTATTTATTAACAGCTCTTCTAATATTAAACAGAGTGCCCTGATTGTATTAAATGAAATAGCTTTTTATATTCAAAATCAACCGAATAGCAAATGGAGAATTGAAGGTCATATGGACAGCCAGGGTTCTGTTTATACTATTAAAAAATTATCTTATGATCGTGCTAAAGCAGTTTACGATTATCTTGTTTCGCAGGGCGTGTTACCTAATCAAATTGAAGTTTATGGTTTAGGTGATTCTTTCCCGGTTGGCAATAATAACACGACAGAAGGACGCAGCGCTAATCGTAGGATAATGATAATTAGAGAAGATTAAAAATTCAATTATTGATAATATTGATCAGTTGCTTAATAATTTTCTCTCACTAGAAAGAATTATTACCTGTAATATTTACTTACTTTAAATTTACCCGCCATTTTCGACGCAATTTCAAAGGGTAGTCAATAGGAATAATAATTGCTTAGTTATTGTAAAGTTTTGAATAGTTAGTAATTAAAGAATTAGAATTATGAAAGATTCAACATTTGAAATTCAACAGAATCAATTGAGTAAATCAATAGATTTTGAAAATAATTCAACACTTCTTAATTATAATAACAAAGGGAAAATCAAATCACGGCTGGGCTTTATTTATTTCTTTGCTTTAGCAGCAACACTTATAATTCTTTTCGTAAAATAAACAATAAAAGTTTCAAACTTATAATTAAATCTTCTTAATTACTTTAGCAGGTACACCTGCAACTATAGTATTTGGAGGAACATCTTTAGTCACTACAGCTCCAGCTCCTACTATAGCATTCTCACCGATTGTTACTCCACAAAGTATTGTAGAAGAAGATCCTATTGATGCACCATTCTTTACAAATGTTTCAACTACTGTCCAATCAGATTCAGTTTGAATTGATCCATCAGGATTTGCTGAGCGCGGATATTTATCATTAATAAATGTAACATTATGTCCAACAAAAACACTATCACCTATATGAACGCCTTCACAAATAAAGGTATGAGATGATATTTTACAATTTTTACCGACAGATGCATTCTTCTGTATTTCAACGAAAGTGCCTATTTTCGAATTGTCATCAATTGAGCAGCCGTATAGATTGACAAAATCAAATATCTTTACATCTTTACCGAGTTTTACATTATTAAGATTTTTCTTTTCCAAATAT
>Ga0232058_1174428_pt1 | contig 8688 bp, 9 predicted proteins | sample LAC_MetaT_2_FD_175983 | JGI IMG/M metagenome (GOLD analysis project Ga0232058, IMG submission 175983) | Metatranscriptome of anaerobic ammonium oxidizing microbial communities from anammox membrane bioreactor (MBR) in UC Berkley... | ecosystem: Engineered > Bioreactor > Anaerobic > Unclassified ... | reverse complement strand
TAGACGATGCAAATTGGTGGAAATCCTGGTACAAGAAGAATACATTAACCAGTAGCTACAAACCAGAACAAATGAGATAAAATGACAGAAAATACATCTTTGAATACCGTGTCAATGAAGTGGGATACAGAACTTGCAGCGGCCTTTGACGTATTTAATCAGTACACACAGCGTCTGGAAGAGTCTTATAAGCAACTTCAAAAAAGAGTTAAAGAGATTGATAAGGAAATGGCGCTCGCAAACGCACGGTTAAAGGATAAAGTACAAGAGCTTGATAGTTTAACAAAATATTTAAACAATCTCTTATGCAGTATTCATAGTGGTGTTATCGCTGTAAATACGGAAGGAAAAATATCGACTATCAATAAGGCAGCAGAGAAAATTTTTAAATTGGTTAAGTCTGATTTAATAGGTAAAAGAGTTGAAGAGATTTTCAAAAACAGTGACGGAAGTACTTCATTATTGATATTAGCCCTTACCAAGAAAAAGAATTATATAGATGTGGAACGAAAAATAGTGACACATCAGGGAGTTACAAAATGGGTTGAAAGCAGTGTGTCAATGATTAAAGATGCAAATGAAAAAACGATAGGAGCCGTAGAAATATTTAGAGATCTGTCTGAAATTAGGGAACTGGAAAATCGACTGAGAAACGCTGATAAATTAGCTGCGGTTGGTGCAATGGCTGCCTCTATTGCCCATGAAATTAGAAATCCTCTCAATGGAATAGAAGGATTTTCCGCTTTGCTTTTGCGAGATTTCGAAGATTCTGACCCAAGAAAAAAATTAGTAAATAATATAATACACGGTACTAAAAATTTAAACAAAACAATAACCGAATTACTTGTATTTGCACGTCCGTTTAGGCTGAATTTAAAAAACAGCAGAATTTCAGAGATATTGGATAAAACGCTTTTTTTGTTATCGAAGACATGAAACAGAAAAATGTGCAGAAAGTTAATATTAGAAAAGAATACAGTTATGATGCAAATGATTTAATGTGTGATCCAGAAAAATTGCAGCAGGCTTTTTTTAAATCTTTGCTTAAATGCAATTCAATCTATGCCTTGTGGAGGGAATTTGACTCTATTTTTACGTTCGTATGGGGGCGAAAGGCCAGAAGGTATCCAGGTCGGGATAAGAGATACCGGGATTGGTATAAAAAATGCGGTTATTCATAAAATATTTGACCCCTTTTTTACGACCAGACAAGAAGGAACGGGATTGGGTTTAGCAATTGTAAGTAAAATTATTGATGCTCATAACGGGAAGATTTCAGTTGAAAGCCAAGAGAATATAGGGACAACGTTTTATATTAATTTGCCAATAAATTGTAATGATGAGACAGATGGCTTTGGTTGCAGGTGGGAAAATAATGAATTTTTGATATCGCAATATTTATAAAGATGTTGTTTCGTCAAGGTGATGATTTTTACATGTTTCTTTGTTTCTTTTAAAGAGGTCTAATTATGAGTGTGGAAAAGGTACTGGTAGTAGATGATGACCTTTTGGGCCGTGAATATTTATCAGAGACTTTAACAAGGAACGGCTACGAAGTGGCATCGGCAAGCGACGGGCGGCAGGCACTTGAAAGAGTTAATAAAGCCGGATACGACCTTGTTTTTTTTAGATATGAAGATGCCGGGAATGTGTGGTATGGAGGTGCTTGAAAAGATAAAAACGGTTTCTCCGGAAACGGTCGTCGTTCTAATCACAGCGTATGGAACCATAGAGACAGCTGTAGAAGCCATGAAAAAAGGCGCATATGATTATATAATCAAACCATTTTCGCCTGATCAGGTAGAGCTGGTAATAGCAAGGGTTAATGAACGATACAAGTTGATTATGGAAAATAGATATTGGAGGTCTAATTCGAATATTGATGAAAAAATGAACCCGGTATTTGCCAGAAATTCTAAGATGTTTCAAATATATGAGCAGATTAAAAGGATTGCGCAAAGCAAGGCGAGCGTTCTTGTTCAAGGAGAAAGTGGCACTGGAAAAGAACTTGTTGCGCGTGCAATACATTTTCACAGCAACAGATACGAAAGTCCTTTTATTCGGGTTAATTGTGCTGCTTTGACCGAAACACTCCTGGAAAGCGAACTATTTGGTCATGAACGTGGTGCCTATACTGGGGCGATTTCAAAGCACATAGGACGTTTCGAGTTAGCAAATAAAGGTACATTGTTGCTCGATGAGATCAGTGAAATATCTCCAAATATACAAGCTAAATTACTTAGGGTACTTGAAGAGGAAGAGTTTGAGCGAGTAGGTGGTGAGAAAACGATAAAGATTGATGTGCGGATTGTAGCAACAACAAACAGAAACTTATTAGAAGAAATTCGTAAAGGCTCATTCCGTGAAGACCTTTATTATCGACTGAACGTTGTACCCATATATTTGCCGCCTTTACGTGAAAGACGAGAAGATATACCGCTACTCACAGACTACTATCTCAAAAAATATAGTTTAGAAAATACTGCTGTTATTAAATCACTAGATACGACAACTATGGACTATTTATGCCAATACAATTGGCCAGGAAATGTGAGAGAATTAAAAAATGTTATTCAAAGAGCAGTGGTTATGAGCTCGTCCGACGCGCTTACATTAGAGCAGTTTAACGATATTTTTATTCTTCAGGATACAAAGAGATTTGAGACTATATTGTCGGATGGGAAGGCGATTGAGGATGTTGAAAGAGACTTAATTTACAGTACATTAGAAAAAACGGGATGGAATAAGACAAGGGCTGCTGAGCTGCTTAAAATTACAACAAGGACATTGCGAAACAAACTTAGCAAGTATGATGCGTTACATAAATCTTCGTGCCAACGAGAAACAATTTCCTGTATAAAGTAAATGTTTTCCATAGCCATTTTTTACGATTATTATTTGTGTAATAGTAACAGGTTATATTATCAGTATTTAGCAAGCACCATTCGTATCGGCATAGGTATTAAAGTTATGGTATAGAGTTTGCGCAATGGAGATTAATTATGATTACAGGTACAGACAAAAGTATTAATTTGTTAGAGAAAATGTTAGATGTTTCTGCGATTAAACACAAAGTTATTGCGAACAATATCGCAAACGTTAATACACCAGGGTACAAAAAGATGGAGGTTAGTTTTTCAGACCAGCTTGAAAAAGTAATAAAGGATACCTCAGTAGACAAATTTGATGCGCTTCAACCAAAAATAGTTATCACAGGCAAAGATGAATCAGTTCGAAATGATGGTAATAATGTTGATATGGATAAAGAGATTTCAGCTTTGATGAAAAATACACTTTCTTATAGTGTGTTTTCACAATTATTTGCAAAAAAAATGGAACTAGTAAAAACTGCAATTGAAAATTCTAGGGTTTAAAGGAGTAATAAAATGGGTATAGATAGTATGCTCTCGGTATTTGATATTAGTGGTTCAGGATTGTCCGCTGAAAGAATTCGGATGAACGCAATTGCCAATAATATTGCAAATGCAAATGCCACAGAAACGCCGGAAGGCGGGCCATATCGGAGAGAACAGGTTGAATTTTCTTCAATATTTAATAAAACAGTAAAGAAAGATGACATTGCTGGAGCAGAGAGACTGGGTGGCGTTAAAGTTCAAAGAATTGTTAAAAGTAATGAACCATTCAATAAGGTATACATCCCGGGACATCCAAAAGCAGATGAAAAAGGTTTTGTGGACATGCCGAATGTAAGCGTTATGATGGAGATGGTTGACCTTGTCACAGCAACAAGGTCATACGAAGCGAATCTTGCTGTGATGAATTCTACAAAAGATATGAGCAATCGGGCTTTATCAATTATCGGGAAATAAGGGGCAGATCTATGGATATTACGCAGATAAAAGGCAAGGGAACAAATCCAATAAACAAAGAGATATTAAACTCGATCGAGGAACGGGAACAAGGGGTATCCTTTAAAAAAACTTTAGGTAGTTTCCTTGACGAGGTGAACGACCTTCAGATAAAAGCAAATGAAAGTATTGAAAATCTGGCTACTGAAAAGGTTAAAAATGTTCACGAAGTTATGATTGCCATGGCAAAGGCGGAGGTCAGTTTTAAATTCATGATGGAGGCGCGCAACAAACTTGTGGAAACATATAAAGAAGTCATGCGTATGCAAATTTAATAATACACCTTTCAATAATTGTCCTACCCTAAATCATTTTTGTTAAATCTTTCAGTTCATAAGCTTCCTTTCAGTCGTCCGTAGTAAAATCAATTTTATTAATATTTATGGTTGTATATATTTCTTAAACTATTCTTTCTATGCTTTCTTAATAATCCAGAATCCTACATACAGTTCAATCGTTAAAATTATGTACAACGAATCGCGAGATATATTGGAATTCTGTACTTTTATAGTTACTCGTAGAGATCGCTACAATAAATATCGTTTTTATTAATTCCTTTTTTTATTGAGAGTTATAACCATTTTATCATGAATGAGTTAATAGTTTATCTTGGTATCATAATTGCTAAAAATATTCTTAACTACGAAATAGTAAAGATGATTTCTGTATGGAGATGAAGGGATATGAATTTTGATTTAAAAAAAACGATGAATCAATTTGGAGACATTTGGAATGAAATCAGTTTTTCACATAAATTCATTATGGTAATGATGACTATAGGTTTTTTAGGAAGTATCTTTGGAATAACTCAGTGGGCAAGAAAACCTGATTTGGGATTGTTATACGGGGAACTGAGTCCGAAAGATAGTGGAGAAATTATTACAATGCTTAAGGATGAAAATGTTCCTTATAAAATAACTGGAAACGGAACTACGATTTTAATTCCTACAGAAAAGATACATGAAATCAGATTGAAACTCGCAAGTAAAGGGTTGCCTAGAGAAGAGTCGGGTTATGAGTTGCTGGACAAGATAGGTTTTGGTACGTCCGATTTTGTACAACGAATTAATTATCGAAGAGCGATTCAGGGAGAGCTTGCAAAAACAATAAGACATCTTGATTATGTAGAATGGGCACAGGTTCATCTTGCAATGCCGGAAACTTCTCTTTTCGTCGAGGACGAAAAACCGCCGACAGCATCTGTCGTTTTGAAACTAAAAATGAAGAGTGGCGGTATTCTGAAGCCTGAACAAGTATCCAGTATCACTCATCTGGTAAGTTCAAGTGTTGAAGGCCTTAAACCTGAAAATGTAACCATTACAGATACCCGTGGAAATTTATTATCAAAAAAAGATTCATCTTCTTCAAACACTGGTGTAAGTAACGATCAATTGGAAGTTAAGAAAAAAATTGAGGAATATTTTGTTGCTAAAGCTCAGGATTTATTAGACAGAATTGTTGGAACCGGCAAATCGGTTGTGCGTGTCAGCGCCGACCTCGATTTTAAGCATGTAGACGAAAAATTAGTTGATTATGATCCAGAACGCAGAGTGCCAAAAGTTCAAACGGTTACCACTCGAGTGTCCGGAGGTGCACCATTTTCCGGAGGAGGAATGCCAGGGATGCAGGCAAATCTTAATCTTTCTCAGTCAGGAATTATACAATCCGTGGGGTCATCAGAAAATGAAGAGACAGCGCAAACACAATATGAATTAAGTAAGACAGAACGCATCATTGCCAATCATGGAGCAAGTTTAAAAAGATTGTCTGTCGCCGTTCTTGTAGATGGTGCCTACGAGGAAGGCAAATCTGCAGGTGGTAAAATTCAAAAAACTTATGTTCCCAGAAGTAAGGATGATATGACACGAATAGCGGCATTGGTTAAACAGGCTATCGGAATCGATGAATCCAGCAATCGAAATGATGGTTTTGAGATACAAAATGTACAATTCTATGAACCATCATTTGAGCAAGAAGAAGCAACAATAAAAAAAGAACAGCAAAAAGAATTCATGTTAAAGATGGCAAAAAATGGGTCACTTGCAATTACGGTATTGGCATTTCTGATGTTTGCCTTTAGAAATATGAGAAAATTGAAAAATACGAAAAAGACTGCCGGGCGTGATTCTGATTTTCAGGTATCTACTCAAAATACAAATAGTGCAGAGCGTGAGAAGAAACAGGAAATAGCAAAAGAAACTGATGGTGAAACACGGCATGCAGAATTGCGCTCGCAGATTCTTACCGATATAAGAAAAGATCCGAGCTTAACAGCCAATTCATTAAAAAAATGGATCGTTGCAGACCTTGGAAGCGGAAATAAATAAGTATGGTAAATCTAAAGGGAATACAGAAGGTAGCAATCTTGTTATCAACTCTTGATGCCGATACGGCGACAGAAGTAATTAAGGAATTTGACGATGAACAAATTACAGCGATTACCGCAGCAATGGCAGATATTGATCGGATTGACAAAGAAGTCGTTGAGAGAGTGCTCCATGATTTATCCACCGAATTAAAATCGAACGAAAAGGTTATAAAATACGATAATAATTCCTTTAAAAAACTTCTTGAGAAGGCTATAGGAGTTCAAAAAAGCGAAGAAATATTAACGAGTGTTGAGGAAGGTGCTTTATTCCCCTCCCCTTTTTATGCGCTAAAAGAGTCGAGCGATGAAGATGTACTACGCATACTTGTTGGGGAACACCCTCAAACAATTGCATTAGTATTATCCTATATTGATTCACAACGTGCAGCAAAAATCTTGGCGAATTTCCCAACAGAACAGCAATCAGAAATTATCATGAGAATAGCCACGATGGAGACTCCTCCTGCAAAATTACTAGAGCAGGTAAATGAAGTCGTTGCGTCAAAAATAAAAGGTGATGACCGACGGCGAAAAATACCAGCAAAGAAAAAATATAAACTTGCTTCTGAAATAATCGGCAATATGGAAGGATCTGCAGACAAAAGTGTTATAGACCAAATAAGTAGCAGGAATCCAGAACTTGCAGAAGAGATTAAGAAATTGTTATTTACCTTTGATGATGTTGCCCATGTGCAGGATGAAGCGCTGAGAAAAATTCTTACCGAGGTGGATAATAATGCAATTGCCCTGGCGCTAAAAACAGCAAATACGGAGATCGAAGAAAAGTTTTTTAAGAATATGTCTAAACGTGTCGGCGACTCCGTGCGGGAGGTGAGGGACTTGTTAGGGCCAAGGCTTTTATCGGAGGTAGAAGCCGCACAACAACAGATTGTTGATGCAATAAAACGACTTGAAGCAAAGGGAGAAACCGTTTTGAAAAAGAAGGGCGCAAAAGGGGGTGTCGATAAATTTGTATGAAAAACAAAAAAGTCTATATATCTCCCGTTGTAAAAGGCGTGCATGTTTTACTGCCAGCCAGCTATCAAAGTGCTCCATCCCTTAAAGATTATGAGGTAAAAGAGGAATTAAATAAAATAGACGAAGAAAAAAAGAATGCAGAGCTTAAAGTTCGGGAAGATGCGGCATACAGAAGCGGTAGATTAGATGCAGAGAAGAGTTATGAACAGGAACTTAAAGAAATAAAAAACCGAAGCGCGTCGCTGGCAGGGATGTTCCAGGAAGCGATTAAACATTTTATAGAGAAAAGAGTCAAGCTTTTGGAGGAATGTGAACCCGAGATTATAAAACTCATTATAACGATAGCAAGTAGGATTGTGGGGTACGAGATCGATAAAAATTCCATAAATGTTTTACAACACGTACTTAAAGATGCGCTCTCTTTTACAAAGGAAAAAAAATTATAGCAATAAGACTTTCCTGTGATGATGCAAAGAAGATGAAAGAATCAGAAGGGATAAAAGTAGCGGATCAAGACATAACGTTTATAGAAGATAATACGATTTCTCCTGGAGGATGTGTAATTGACACGAATTTTGGAAGCATAGATAGTCGGATAGAAACACGTTGGGAAGAAATTACCAAGGCGTTTTCTGAAAATATAAATGATAAACCAGAGTATTGATTTTGAACGTTATAGAAATAATTTATCCAGCGTGATTCTTGTCAGATACATGGGCAAAGTGGTACGCGTTGCTGGTTTAGTGATTGAAGCAAATGGTCCTTCCGTGCCTATGGGTGATTTATGTTTTATTCACTTAAGTGATGGGTATGCACCGATACCTGCAGAAGTAGTTGGTTTTAAAGAGGAAAGGATACTTTTAATGCCTATTGGTGAATTAGACAGAATCAGGCCCGGCGCTCGTGTTACTGCTTCCGGATTACCCATGAGGATTAAGGTCGGAACGAGACTGTTGGGGCGCATCATCGGAGGCCTCGGTGAAGCTATAGACGGAAAGGGTTCAATAGATTCTGCAGAGTACCGTTCGATCTATAATTCTCCGCCTGATCCGTTAACCAGGAATAGAATTAAAGAACCATTAAAGACAGGAGTTCGTGTTTTGGATGGTCTGTGTACCTGTGGTAAAGGACAAAGAATGGGCATATTTGCTGGTAGCGGAGTAGGGAAAAGCACCTTGTTGGGTATGATTGCAAGAAATTCAGAGGCGGATGTAAATGTTATAGCGCTTATCGGCGAAAGAGGAAGAGAAGTCCGTGAGTTTGTTGAAAAAAATCTTGGTTTTGAAGGACTAAAAAAATCTGTAGTAGTCTCTGTTACGTCCGATAAACCGGCTTTGCTGAGGGTAAAAGGCGCCTACATAGCTTCTGCTATTGCAGAATATTTTAGGGACCAGGGAATGCAGGTAATGTTACTAGTGGATTCTGTTACACGATTTGCCAATGCACAGCGGGAAATTGGTTTAGCGATAGGGG
>Ga0232058_1401455_pt1 | contig 8829 bp, 4 predicted proteins | sample LAC_MetaT_2_FD_175983 | JGI IMG/M metagenome (GOLD analysis project Ga0232058, IMG submission 175983) | Metatranscriptome of anaerobic ammonium oxidizing microbial communities from anammox membrane bioreactor (MBR) in UC Berkley... | ecosystem: Engineered > Bioreactor > Anaerobic > Unclassified ... | reverse complement strand
TTTATAGGTTCAAAATCCGTTAATCTGCTCGGCAGCCCTCAGTGAAAGGAAATATCCAGATGTATAAATCGGCAGAATTCATGCAAAGGTTTAGGTCGGTTGGTGAAAATGTACAGGTTTTTGAAAATGCTCTGGTTTTAAGACCGGAAATGATTTCGTTGGCCGATGGCGTAAGGATTGATGATTATTCCAGGCTGGAGGGGGGTAGAAGCCTGAGTATTGGTAAGTTTGTGCATATTTGTTCTTTTTCCAGCGTGTATGGGGGTGGCAGAACTGAGATTGGCGATTATGTTGGGATAACTCAAGGCGTGCGGCTGGTTACCGGCACGGAACAATTGGACTCGGTTATGACTGCGGCTGCTCCGGCTCATCTGAGAAACCCAAAGGCCGGCTATATTGTGTTGGAGCCGCACAGTTTTGTGGGCGCGAACGCTGTTATTCTGCCCGATATTGTGATCGGTGAAGGGGCGGTAATTGGTGCGGGAGCAGTTGTCACCAAAGATGTCCCTCCCTGGACAATAGTTTCTGGCGTGCCGGCTCGGGCAATTGGCGTGCGCTCTAAATCAGCCATCAACATGCTGCTATCTGCCACAGAGGAAACGCAACTTCTATTGCAGCTTACCATGCCCAACCAACTTTTAGATATACGGTGAACGGTATGAATTTACAGGACTTTGTTACCGCCCGTTACGAGCAGATTGCAGCCAATCTCGGTCATCCAGACCTTACCCAAGATACATTTCAAACACTTGAGGCCCTGTCAACCGATGAGGTAAATAAGCCGGCTTTGCTGGCATGGTTGTCTGACGGCCTGCAAAAAAACGACAGGCGCTGGGAAATTCGCACCGCCCTGCGCTGTTTGGCTCAAATCATTCAACCCAGAAGTTACCTGGAAATCGGCACCCGCCGGGGATGGTCTATGGCTCAGGTTTTGTCTGTTGCTCCCCGGGTTAACGTCTATTCGGTTGACATGTGGATCAAAAATTATGGTGATGTGACCAACCCGGGGCCAGAATTTGTGCGCGCAGAAATGAAGCGTGCCGCTCCAGATTTTGTTGGTAATATTTCTTTTTTAAACGGTAACAGTCATCACCTCCTGCCCATTTTTCTGGATGATATTATCCCGCAACAAAATGGGGTTGATTACACTGAACTGATCCGGCAAGCCGAAAATCGGCCCCACCAGTTTGATCTGGTTACTGTAGACGGTGATCATACCGCACTGGGCGCCTGGTGGGATTTGTTGGATGTGATGCCCCACGTGGCTTTGGGCGGCGCGGTGGTATTTGATGATCTGCTGGACAGAAGCGACGAATTGTTTGGTGATCAGCCAACCTCTCCCTTTGCTAACCGTTACCCGCCACTAACCAACTTTAAACCGTCGCTCAAAGATGTCTGGCTGCGGATAAAGCGTATTTTTGGCAACTTTGCCTACATTGAAAACTATGATGGCCAGCCGCCCATTGGGGTGGCCATTAGAATGAGATAAGCGGGCTTATTAATGAAAACAAAATATCCGATGCGCGTGGCTATTTTTGATCAAATGGTATCTGCCGGCGGGATACGCCGTTTTACGCTGGCCATGCTGCAAAGCTGGCTGAAGTTGACCCGGCCAGAAGAATATCATTTTACCCTGTTTTGGCCAGAGAACGATACAGCTGGAGTTTCTCTGGGTTTTCCGTTTGAGATTGATCCGCAACATTTAACTATTATTCAGTTGCCAAAGTTGGCCCCCGGCGACGGCATTACCTGGTTATCGCAGCACAGCCATAAGTTTGATCTGATCTATTTTCCAACTACCGTCGGCCTGTTACGATCTGACCAGGATTTGAACCTGGCCGCGCCTTGTGTGGTCACCCTGCACGACCTGGCGCATGAGCAAACTGAAGCCTGGGGGGCCATGACGTCCGAGGCGCGCCGTGAAAATCGTCAATGGGCCCACAGCGCCAACGGAATCATTTTTTCGTCCGATTATATTCGGGATGAGGCAACGCGTCTGTATCGTATCGACCCCGATAAAAGTTACCGGGTTTACCTGGCCCCGCCATTGGTCACTGAAAAGCGGGAGAGTGCCGAAAAACTGGCCGCGCTTCGGGCAAAGTACAGGCTGCCCCGGCAGTTTTTGCTGTCACCCGGTACTGCAATGGTCCACAAAAATCCCAAAGTAATTATTGAAGCGGTTGGCTTGCTAAAAGCATCCGGTATTTGTATACCGGCAGTGTTTATTGGCCCAATGGCGACAAATTTAATTCCGGGCGAACGGAACCCCACCGTGTCACACTATCACCTTTCGCTCCAGAATTTGATCAGCCAACTTAATTTGGAACTCAATCGCGATATTTTTATTCTTGGCCATGTGCCGGATGCCGAACTCCCGGCTTTGTATCAGGCGGCAAGCGCGGTTGTAACAGCATCATTCAGCGAAGCCGGGTTGAATGGCCCTGTTTTGGAAGGTATGTGGCACCAGACTCCGGTGATTTGCTCGGCGCTGCCTCAATTTGTGGAGCGGTTGGGTACCGATAATTCGCTGGCTTTGTTGTTTAATCCAAACGACCCAACTGATTTGGCAACGACAATCCTGCACTGGTTGAATGACCCGGCAGGCTCACTAACCCGCGTCGAAAACGCTGCCAGGTTTATTCGCCAGCGTTCCTGGGATGATGCGGCCCGTGATTATCTGCACATTTTTAGCCAGGTTGCCGCAAAAACAAAGCCAAAATCACCCCCCATCACCTGGGCCGAAGGAATTTTTACCTTTAGCGGTTATTCCTTTCTTTCTCGCCAAACCATTACTGGCCTGCACCGGCAGGGAGTTCCCGTAGCGGCCCAACCATTTGCGGCTGATGAAAGATTTGTTGACCAGCTTACCCCCTCTGAACGGGCTTATTGGGAAAAACTGATTGAATCAAAGCAGCCCGGTGGTCTTTATATCTGTTTTCACCCTCCCGTCTTGTGGGATGGAACCGATGTTTTTGCTTTTTATCGCCAACAGAATCCTGATCAAAAAGGCTATGTTGGCCTCACCATGTTTGAAACCGACCGGCTGCCAGCCGGTTGGGCCAAAGCCTGCAACGGCATGGACGAAGTTTGGGTGCCCACCACTTTTAACCGCGATACTTTTGCCCGGGCCGGGGTTGACCCGGCTAAATTAAGGGTTGTTCCTTTTGGGTTGGATACCACTATTTATAATCCCCGGGCCGTGCAACCGCTGTCTGTTCCGGGTAAAAAAGGCTTTACCTTCCTGTCTGTTTTTCAGTGGAACAAACGGAAGGGCTGGGATGTGTTGTTAAAAGCGTATTTGCAGGCTTTCACCGCCGCCGATGATGTTTGCCTGGTTATCCGCGCCTACCCGGACCGCGTCAAAGAGCCGCCCATTCGCCAGCGGATCGATGAGTACGTGCGCCAGCTCGGTTACAACCCGGCCAACATTCCGCCGATCATTTGGCTGGACCAGTTTATCAATGAAAAGGATATGCCTGCCCTGTACGCCGCCGCCGATGCCTTTGTGCTGCCAACGCGCGGCGAAGGATGGGGTATTCCTTTTATGGAAGCGATGGCGATGGGCCTGCCAACTATTGCCACCCGCTGGAGCGCCCACCTTGATTTTATGTCTGATGACAACAGCTTCTTAATTGATATTGATGGGCTGGCCGCCGTAGATGCCGACCAAACCTTTGAAAATCCATTTTACACCCCGGATCAGCAGTGGGCCGAACCTTCGGTGGCGCACACCGCCGCCCAAATGCGTTACGTTTTTGACCATCAGGCCGAAGCCCGCAGCGTGGGCGCTCGCGCCCGCGCTCATATTACAGCCAACTGGTCGCCGCAGCGTACAGTAGATTGGGTTATGGAGCGAGTTGCCGAGCTTGCCGGCCAGGAAAATAAGCAGCCAGCGCCGGCCGTAACCCCGGCTGGGTTCCCCGTTCTCTGGCACGCGCCCATTTTTGACCCCAGCGGTTACGCCGACGAAGCCCGCAACTTTATTGTGCAGCTTCGGCGGCAGGGCCAGCCCATTGCGGCCCGCGCCGCCGGTCGCCACTCCGACAAATTCCGCAGCCAGTTGGGTGCGCCGGTTCGCCGTGAGTTGGATGCTGCCTTGCAGGCGTCCGTCAACAATGAATTTATCAGCCTGATCCACTTTCCGGCCTACGGTTTTCAACGCCACCCACAGGCGCGCTACAACATTGGCCGCGCGATGTTTGAAACCGACAGCCTGCCCCCGGAGTGGGTAGAAAAATGCAACCAGATGGACGAAGTCTGGGTGCCAACTGACTTTAACCTTGAAACCTTCCGCCGGGCCGGCGTTACCACCAAACTGGTCAAAGTGCCGGGCGGAATCGATACCGACCATTTTAAACCCGGCGCGGCTCCACTGCCCATCCCCGGACTGCGCGGCACGGTCTTTGTTTCAATTTTTGAGTGGCTCTATCGCAAGGGGTGGGATGTGCTGCTGCGAGCCTGGGCGCAGGCTTTTGTCCCCACCGACGATGTTTGTTTGGTACTGCGCACTTATCCGGTCAACGCCACCGATATTTCAGACGGCAAGGCCGAAATTGAACGCCGTATCGACCACTTTTTACAAACCGAACTCAAAATAAACCGCGCCGGTGTGGCTCCAATCATCGTTTTAGATGAACAGATACCCGAAGCAGATTTACCCCGCTTTTATGCCGCCGCCACCGCCTACGTTTCCTCCTCTCGCGGTGAAGGCTGGGGCCGGCCGCAAATGCAGGCTATGGCCTGTGGCTTGCCGGTTATCGCCACCCGCTGGGGTGGCAGCCTGGAATTTATGACCGCCGATAACAGCCTGCTGCTCAATTTCGATGAGCTGGTAAACATCGACGAACGTATGGAAATCCCGTTCTATCGCGGCCAGAAATGGGCCGAACCGTCCCCCGCGCATTTGGTTGAGTTACTACGGGCTGTTTTCGCTAACCCGCAGCAGGCGCAGGCTGTTGGCCGCCAGGCCCGCGCCGATATGGTGGCCAACTGGCAGTGGCCCGCCATCGCCGGCATTGCTGCCCGGCGGCTGGCCCAGATTGAAACCGAACTGCGCCAGCCGCCCGCCGCCGAACCCGTGAGCGTGGTTTGGGAAGGCAGCCAGTTTGTTACCCACTCGTTGGCGCTCATCAACCGCGAAGTCGCCATCCGGCTGGGGCAGGATAGCCAGATCGAGCTGTCGCTGCTGCCGTTTGAGCCACACCAGTTTGGCCCGGAGGCCGACCCCCGCTTTGCCGTCATTGCTAACCATCTCAACCGGCCGCTGAGCCAGCCGGCGCAGGTGCATGTGCGCCACCAGTGGCCGCCCAGCTTCACCCCGCCCGCTGCTGGCCATTGGGTGGTCATCCAGCCGTGGGAATTTGGCAGCCTGCCCAAACAATGGGTTCAGGTGTTCGCCTCGCAGGTGGACGAGATGTGGGTGCCCAGCAACTACGTGCGCGACAGCTACATTCGCAGCGGCATCCCCGCCGAGCGGGTGTTTACCGTTCACAACGGCCTCAATCTTGATCAGTTCCGGCCAACTGCGCCGCCGTATCCGCTCAAAACCCGCAAAAAATTCAAATTCCTGTTTGTCGGCGGCACCATCCTGCGCAAAGGCATCGACATTTTGCTTGAGGTGTACAGCCGAACCTTCAGCGCTGATGATGACGTGTGCCTGGTTATCAAAGATATGGGCGGCGATTCGTTTTACCAGGGCCGCAACGCTCGCCAGCACATTGAGCAGTTGCAGGCTAAACCCGGCGCGCCGGAAATTGAATACATTGGCGCCATTTTGTCCGATGCCGAACTGGCCGGCCTGTATACCGCCTGCGATTGCCTGGTGCATCCCTACCGCGGTGAAGGTTTTGGCCTGCCCATTGCCGAAGCGATGGCCAGCGGTCTGCCCGTAATTGTCACCGGCCACGGCGCGGCGCTGGATTACTGCCACCCCGGCAACGCCTATCTCATCCCGGCCCGCGAGGTGCGGCTGCCGGAAAAACGGATTGGCGATTGGGAAACCGTCGATTGGCCGTGGTGGGCCGAACCGGACGCCGCCGCGCTGCAACTGCTGATGCGCCGGGTGCTCAACAACCCCACCGACGCCGCAGCCAAAGCCAAAGTTGGCATGGCCGAGGTGCGGGCCAATTTCTCGTGGGATAAAATGGCCGCGGCCATTAAAGACCGGCTGCTGGTTTTGCGAAACCAACCCATCCGGCGGCACGCCGCGACTCCCGCCGGCGCGGTTGAAACAATGCAGCGGCTGCTCCAACCCGGCCAGGCCGCACTGGAGGCCGGCAACCTGCCCGCCGCCGCTGAAGCCTTCCGGCAGGTGGCCGAGGCCAACCCAAAGTTTGCCGCCGCGTTTGTGGCCTGGGGCTCTACTTTGCAGGCGTTGGGCCGGCTGGCCGAAGCCGCGCCGGTGCTGCGCCGGGCCGCCGAACTGGTGCCCACCCTGCCCGATCTGCCCAACCAACTCGGCGTGATTTATGTGCAACTGGCCGAATGGGAGCAGGCCGAAGCCGCCTTTTGGCAGGCCCACCAACTGGCCCCGGAAGATGTCAACACCCTGCTCAACCTCATCGACCTGTACCGGGCCGCCGGCAATTATGACGCCGCCAGCGAAATGGTCAACCGGGCGCTGGCCATCGATCCGGCCCACTCCGATGTGCTGCTGGCCTTTGGCCAGATCTGCGCCGATCTGGGCGATGTTGACGGTGTTGAGCTGGCCATCGAGCGGCTGCACGGCCAGCCCGGCGCGGACGCGCTGCGCCAACGGCTCGCCGGCGCAGCATCGGCGCCGGTCGGCGACGGGCCGCAGGCAGCAGCAACGCCCAATAACGGCCACCGGCAAAACCCAACGGCGGCCGGGCTTGAGTCATCAGCTTTTGATGAGCAACTGACGCGGGTGCAGGCGGCGGGTGATTGGCCCGCGGCCATCGAACTGCTCAACGCCGAACTGGCCCGCCGCCAAACCGACGCCGACCTGTGGAACAGTTTGGGCGTGGCCTACGTGATGACCGGCCAGTTGGAAGCCGCGGAAGACGCGCTGCGGCAGGGGCTGGCCGTTGTCCCCGAACACCTGCCCATCCTGCACAATCTGGCCGACATTTACCTGCAACTGGAGGCGTTTGACCAGGCCACCGGGTATCTCAACCGGGCGCTGCGGATTGACCCCAACGACGTGCCGCTGCTGCTGTCGCTGGGCAACTGCGCCATCCAGCTTGGCGGGTTTGATACCGCGCTGGCTGCGTTTGAGCGGGTGCGGGAACTGGCCCCGGACACCGCCGGCATCGACGAAGTTTTGGCCCAATTGGCGGCGCTGCAATGAAGCCGGCCCCGTTGCTCACCCTCTCCTTTGACGGGCAGACCGCGCCGGCCCGCTGGCCGTCGGTGTCGCTGTGCATGATTGTGAAAAATGAAGCGGCCAATTTGGCCGGCTGCCTGCGCTCGGTGGGCGATTTGGCCAGCGAAGTCATCGTTGTTGATACCGGCTCCACTGACCAGACCGTTGACATCGCGCAGGCCCTCGGGGCGCGGGTGGAGTATTTTACCTGGATTGACGACTTTGCCGCCGCCCGCAACGAGTCGCTCCGCCACGCCAGCGGCGACTGGATTTTGTGGCTCGATGCCGATGACCGCCTGTCGCCGGCCAATGTGAACCAGCTCAAAAACGCGGTCGCTTCCGGCCAGGCCGATGCCTATCGCTGCCGGATGGTCAGCCCGCTGGCCGGCGAAAACCCGGCGTCGAACCAGGTTTTTTACACGCTGCTGTTCAAAAACCATCTCGGCGTGCAGTTTGAAGACCCCATCCACGAATCCGTCACCGAATCGCTGCTGCGGCGGGGCTTGACCATCGCCCACACCAATATCAGCATTCAACACACCGGCTACAGCGGCGACCCGGCCAGCCTGCGCCGCAAAGCCCGGCGCAACGCCGCCATTTTGCGGCGCTGCGTGCTTGAGCAGCCGCAGCGGCTGAAATGGCGCTACCATCTGGGTTTGAGCCTGTACCAGCTCGCTGATTATCGCGGCGCTATTGAGCAGTTTGAAATGATTATCAACCACCCCGCGCCGGAGCTCAACGCGAACAGCCACCTGTACAAAGCCTACATTCTGTTGATGTCGGCTTACACCACGCTGCCGGATATGGCCCGCGCCGAGGCTGTGTTGCAGCGCGGCCTGGCCCTGTTTCCCGGGCGGCGGCACGGCTGGATTACCGCCGGGATGTTTTATCTGCGCCAAAACCGGCCGGAACTGGCCCGGCAATGTTTGGAACGTGCCCAAACCCTGCCCCCGGAGTCTGACGCGGAGGGCGAAAGCTGGGCCGCCGGCGTGCTCGAAGCGCAGTTGGGGCTGGCCTGCCGGGCCGCCGGGCTGGCCGCGCTGGGCCGGGAAGATTTTGCCGCGGCCATCGACGCCCTGCAAACATGGGTCGATGTGGCCCTGCCGCCGGAACGGGCCGAAGCCTGCAAAATGCTGGCCGTGGCCCTGCAAAAAAGCGGCCGCCAATCCGAGGCGCTGGCCTGCTGGCAGTTAGCGCTGCAAACACCGGTCGCAGCGCCGCGGGCCGGGGGGCTTGCCTGTGCCCGTTTTTTGGGTGGGGGGTAGTTCCCCCCAACTTTCCCCTTTCTTGAAACGCACTCACAGGAAATAGACTGAATTTACAAGATAATTGCCCTATGTCGCCACCCGACCTGCTCTCAACCGCGGTTCAATACCATCAGGCCGGCAATTTTGCCGCCGCCGGCCCTTTGTACCGGCAATTGCTGGCCGAACAACCGGCGCAGCCGCAGCTTCATTTTCTGTTCGGGTTGTTATCGTACCAACTGGGCCACAACGATGTCGCGG
>Ga0232058_1119903_pt1 | contig 8951 bp, 7 predicted proteins | sample LAC_MetaT_2_FD_175983 | JGI IMG/M metagenome (GOLD analysis project Ga0232058, IMG submission 175983) | Metatranscriptome of anaerobic ammonium oxidizing microbial communities from anammox membrane bioreactor (MBR) in UC Berkley... | ecosystem: Engineered > Bioreactor > Anaerobic > Unclassified ... | reverse complement strand
CTGGAATCGCGAGCCGCGGATCGCGAGCGCGGTCATGTTGAAGTCGGAGCTGCCGGGCGTGCGCCCGAGTTCGAGGAGCTGGCTCGCGTCGATGCCCAGTTGCGCCGCCCAGTCGTCGAAGTAGCGGCGAAACATCTCTTCGTCGAAGTGGTCGTGGCCCGCTGGCACCGGTGTGTGCGTGGTGAACACCGTGTTCAGGGCCGCCGCCTCGAGCGCGCTGGCGAAGTCGAGGCCCGAAGCCACCAGCACGCGCACGCGCTCGAGCACCAGGAAGGCCGCGTGCCCCTCGTTGATGTGCCAGACGGTGGGCGAGAGATCGAGCGCCGCGAGCGCGCGCACGCCGCCCACGCCGAGCACGATCTCCTGCTCGATGCGCGTCTGCCGGTCGCCGCCGTACAGGCGGTGCGCGATGTCGCGATCGGCCGGCGAATTCGCGGGCAGATCGGTGTCGAGCAGCAGCAGCCGCACGCGCCCGATGCGCGCTTCCCAGACCTTGACCCGAAGCTCGCGTCCGGGCATCGCCAGGCTCAGGTGCAGCTCGCTGCCGTCGTTGCGATGCACCGGCAGGATCGGCAGGTCGTCGAAGTCGGAGTCGGCGTATTGCGCGTGCTGGCGTCCGTCGCCGTCGATCGTCTGGAAGAAGTAGCCCTGCCGGTACAGCAATCCGACCGCCACGAAGGGCAGGCCGAGGTCGCTCGCTGCCTTGCAGTGGTCGCCGGCGAGAATGCCCAGTCCGCCGGAGTAGATCGGCAGGCTCTCGTGGAAGCCGAACTCGGCGCAGAAGTAGGCCACCAGGTCGTGCTCGCCGAATTCCTCGGTGAGCCGCACTCGCGAGCCTTGCGCGTGATAGGTGTCGTAGGCCGTCAGCACGCGCTGATAGGCGTTCAGGAACACGTTGTCGCCGGCGGCCGCTTCGAGCCTGGCCTGCGAGACGCACTTCAGGAACGGCTTCGGCCGGTGGCCCGTCTGGTGCCACAGCGCGGGATGAAGGCGCGCGAACAGCGTTCGGGTGGGACGGTCCCAGCTGTACCAGAGATTGTTGGCCAGTTCGTGCAGGCGCTCGAGGCGCTTCGGAACCTGGGGCGTGACTTCGAGCGAAAAAGGTGTGCCGGGCATGGCGGTGTCACGACGGTGAACGCGATGCTGGAACATCCAGCGATCAGCCGATTGTAGTGCGAACCGGCCCGCGCGCCGGCGCGGTCGCTCAGGCGATGCGGTGCAGCAGCTGCCCGAGCATCTCGGGCGTGACCAGCGTGACACCGCGTGCCGTCACGTGGAAGCGCCGCCGGTCGGCTTCGGGGTCGACACCGATCTGCATGCCCTCGGGGATCGACACGCCCTTGTCGATCACGCAGCGCCGGAGCACGACGCGGCGCCCCACGTGCACGTCGGGCAGGACCACAGAGTCTTCGATCGTGGAAAAGCTGTTCACGCGCACGTTCGAGAACAGCAGCGAGCGGCGCACCGTGGCGCCGCTGATCACGTCGCCGCCCGAGACCAGCGAATCGACCGCCATGCCGCGCCGGCCTTCGTCGTCGAAGACGAACTTGGCCGGCGGCAGCTGCTCCTGCCATGTCCAGATCGGCCAGTTGCGATCGTACAGGTTGAGCTCGGGCGTGACCTTGGTGAGCTCCATGTTCGCTTCCCAGTAGGCGTCGACGGTGCCCACGTCGCGCCAGTAGGGCCTGGCCCCCGGGGGAGTGCCGACGCAGCTGTCGGCAAAGCGGTGCGCGAACACGCGGTAGCGCGGCACGCTGTATGGCAGGATGTCCTTGCCGAAGTCGCGGCTCGATTGCGGCTCCTGCGCGTCGCGCAACAACTGCTCGAACAGGAACGCGGTATTGAACACGTACACGCCCATGCTCGCGAGCGCGGTGTCGGTGGAACCGGGCATCGGGTCGGGTGCGGCCGGCTTCTCGGCGAAGCGGTGCACGCGCCCGTCGGCATCGACGCCCATCACGCCGAACTGGCTGGCTTCGGCCAGCGGCACCTCGACGCAGGCCACGCTGAGGTCGGCCTTGCGGCTCGCGTGCTCGGCCAGCATCCGGCCGTAGTCCATCTTGTAGATGTGGTCGCCCGAGACCACCAGCACGAACTCGGGCGCACTGCGCCGCAGGATGTTCAGGTTCTGGTAGACCGCGTCGGCCGTACCCTGGTACCAGGAGTTTTCGCTCACCTGCTGCGCGGCCGGCACGATGTCGATGAACTCGTCGAAGCGTCCTTCGAGGAAGCTCCAGCCGCGTTGCAGATGCCGGATCAGGCTGTGCGCCTTGTACTGCGTGGCCACCGCGACCCGCTTGACGCCCGAGTTCACGCAGTTCGACAGCGTGAAGTCGATGATGCGGAACTTGCCGCCGAACGGCACTGCCGGCTTGGCGCGCCAGTCGGTGAGCTGGTGCAGCCGGCTGCCGCGGCCGCCGGCGAGCAGCACCGCGAAGGTGGCGCGTGTGAGCGCGCTGACGAAGCGCGGCGCCGAGGCGTCGCGCTCCGCGGGATCGGCCGGTTCGTCACTGCTCTCGTGCATCCGTTGGCGCGCCGATCAGTGACGGGGGGCCGCGATCAGCTGTGCGATCTGCGCCTCGGCCTGCCACCAGTCATCGTCGGGCGAACCGCCGCAGAAGCCGCGTCGTTCGGCAATGTAGTAAGCGGCTTCGGCAACCCAGGCGCGGCGAAGCTCTTCGGGAATCGTGCCCGACACCGCTGCGGAAGCGGCGGTACCGGCCGCGGCGATCGTGGGCTGCGAGGCGCCGGCGCGCGTCTTGCGGCGCGCACGCGCGGGCGACGTGCTGTCGGTACGCGAGGCGCGGGTGCTGCTGGACATCGTTGATCTCCCGTTGACGGGCCGGCCGCGAGCGCCACCTTCGGGGTGTCGGCCGGTGTTGCGAGGCCCGCTCACGCATCGCCAGGCGCGCTCGACGCACGCGTGAACAGGTTCGAGTCTGGCACGATGCCGCGATCGGAGTTTGACGCGGGTCGAATTCCGGATGCATCGTGACCTCACACCCGGTGCGGATCAGGGATCGAGCAGGCCGTGGCGGGACGGACCGAGCAGGCCTTCGGGCAACTGCAGCTGACCGCTCGACTCGAAGCGGTGGCCGCCGAAGGCGGGCCCCGACAGCTTGCCGCGGATCCGGTAATCGGTGCGGATGCGTTCGCCGCTGGCGAGGTCGAGCACCTGGCGGATCATCGCGCCCAGCGGCACGCTCATCGGCACCGTGATCACTGCTTCACCGAAGCGCGGCACCACGCCCTTGCTGTCGCTGACGCCGCTCGCAAGCTTCGAGCCGCGCACGTCGAGCTCGACGAACACGCCGTCGAACTCGATCGGCGTCTCGTTCGGGTTCTGTACCCGCAGCTTCAGCGCGAAGCGCGTCTCCATGCCCTCGCCGGGCATCGGCTCCATGCCGACCACGTCGACGTTCGGCGAATCGTGCAGCCCGAAGCCGGCGCATCCGGCCAGGGCGAACAGCAGCGCGGCCAGCGCCAGCGGGCGGGCGGCGAGGGCAACGAGGCGCGCGGGAACGGGCTTGGGCATGAGCGGCTCCATGGCAACGGATGCATCGTAGCGCGCCGCGCCGCGACACCATCCCCCGGCGACGCGATAATGCGCGAAGCGCGGGTCCGGCGCTGGCTGCGGTGGGCGCGCCCTTCATCTGGAGAATCGGATGGTTCGAAGGCGATTGCAGGCGCCGGGTGCCGGCGCGATGGTCTGCACCGCAGCCTGGCTGGTGGCCGGGCTCGGAATGCTCGCAGGCGGCGGGCCGGCGCTCGCGGCGCCGGCCGACGCGGCGCAGGGACAGGCACTGTACGAAACGCGTTGCGGCGGCTGCCACGATCGCAGCGTGCATGCGCGCCGCGTGCGCTCGGCGAAGTCGTTCGCGCAGGTGCGCGCCTGGGTGGAGAGCTGGAACCGCCACACCGGCAGCCTGTGGCGCGACGACGAGATCGACGCGGTCACCCGCTACCTGAACGATCGCTATTACGGCTTCCCGTGCCCGGCCGAGGTCTGCGGCACCGACCGGGGCTGAGATGGCATCGAGCCTGCTGGTCCTGCTCGACGACATCGCCAGCGTGCTCGACGACGTGGCCACGCTCACCAAGGTGGCCACGAAGAAGACGGCCGGCGTGCTCGGCGACGACCTCGCGCTGAACGCGCAACAGGTCGCCGGCGTCAACGCCGATCGCGAGCTGCCGGTGGTGTGGGCGGTCGCCATGGGGTCGCTGCGCAACAAGGCGATCCTGGTGCCGGCGGCGCTGGCGATCAGCGCGTTCGCTCCCTGGGCGGTCACGCCGCTGCTGATGGCCGGCGGGCTGTTCCTGAGCTTCGAGGGTTTCGAGAAACTCGTCCATGCGTTCGCGCGCGGCAAGGGCCACGACGACGAGCGCCCGCAGGTCTCGGGGCACGCGCAGCCGCACGGTGCGCCGGCTCCGATCGACCTGGCCGCGTTCGAGAAGCAGCGCATCGGCGGCGCGGTGCGCACCGACTTCATCCTGTCGGCCGAGATCATCGTGATCACGCTGGGCACGGTCGCCTCGGCCACGCTGGGCACGCGGGTTGCGGTGCTCGTCGGCATCGCGCTGCTGATGACGGTGGGCGTCTACGGCCTGGTGGCCGCGATCGTGAAGCTCGACGACGCGGGGCTGTTCCTCGCGCGCCGTCGCGGCGCCGGCGCCTGGACGCGGCTGCAGCGCGCCGCGGGGCGTGCGGTGGTCGGCGCCGCGCCGTGGATGATGAAGGCGCTGTCGGTCGCGGGCACCGCGGCGATGTTCCTGGTGGGCGGCGGCATCCTGGCGCACGGCATCCCTGGCCTGCACGGATGGATCGACGCGATCGTGCGCGGCGCCGCGCCGCCCGGATCAGGCGCCGGGCTGCTCGGGCTCGTGCTGCCGCTGGCGATCGACGCCGGCACCGGTATCGCGGCCGGCGCGCTCGCGGTGCTTGCGGTCAGCCTCGCGCGGCGCGCGCCGGTGCGCTGACGGGCAGCAGCGCGGCCAGTTCGGCCCCCTGCAGCAGGCGCACGCCGTTGCCTTCGGCGAACGAACGCGCTGTCTCGGTCAACTCGCCGGTGGTCACGTAGATGCACGCGTCGGCCTTGCGCCGCTGCTGCGCGGCGCGCAACTCGCGCAAGGGCTCGATGCCCACCCGTGCCGCCTTCCAGCGCTTGCACGCCACCAGCGAAACCTGCCCGTTGCGAGTCAGCTCGTAGTCGGCGGCGGCCTCGCCGGTGATCACCGCGACCGCGTGACCGTCGCGGCGAAACGCCTGCTCGATTGCGCCCGAGAACGCGCTCCAGGGCATCGCGCGCAGTGCCTGCAGTGCCTCTTCCACGCGCTTCGGGTCGGGCGCGCGCCACTGGCGCCAGGCGGCGATGCAGCCGATGACCGCGAACGGCAGCGCCCCGACCGCACCCACGACGAACCAGTCGGACGGCAGCAGCGCGCGCGCGCCGGCGACCACGGCGCCGGCCACGACGAAGCTGATCCACCAGCGCGAGCGCAGCAGGATCGCGAACAGGGAGTTCCGGGCGGGCTGGAATCTCATCGGCGCAAGTATAGACAGCCCGGGAGGCTGCGCCCCCGTATCATAGGGCGCATGAGCCTGCGCAATCTCGTCCAGTTGTTCGATCCGCGCTCGGTCGCGGTGATCGGCGCCTCCAACGCCGCTCGTCACGTGGGCAACGTGCTGATGCGCAACCTGCTCGACGGCGGCATCGCCGGCCCGATCATGCCGGTGAACCCGAAATACCGCGCGGTCGCGGGCGTGCTCGCGTATCGCGACGTCGCCAGTCTGCCGGAGACGCCCGAACTGGCAGTGGTCTGCAGCCCCGACCACACGGTGCCCGACGTGATCGAGGCGCTCGGCGAGCGCGGCAGCGCGGTCGCGGTCATCGTCAACGACGGGCTGGCGCGGCGCCGCGACGCGGCGGGGCACAGCCTGCGCGACGGGGCGCTCGAGGCGGCACGCCGCCACGGCATGCGGCTGCTCGGCCCGGGCAGCCTCGGCGTGCTGGTGCCGCACGCCGGCCTGAACGCGAGCCTGAGCCACGTGAGCGCGCTGCCGGGGCGGCTGGCATTTGTCTCGCAGTCGGGAGCGATCTGCACCGCGGTGCTCGACTGGGCGCGCGCGAAGGGCATCGGCTTCTCGCACTTCGTCGCGCTGGGCGACTGCGTCGACATCGACTTCGGCGACGTGCTCGACTACCTCGGTACCGACCCGGACACGAGTGCGATCCTGCTCTACATCGACGAGATGGCCGAGCGCGGCAACTTCATGGCCGCGGCGCGCGCTGCGGCACGCAACAAGCCGGTGCTCGCGGTGAAGTCGGGACGCGGCGCTGACCTGCGCGACGACGACGCCGCGTCTGGCGCTCGCGGCGTGCTGGCGCGGCCCGACGAAGTGTTCGACGCCGCGTTGCGCCGCGCCGGCGTGCTGCGCGTCTACGACATCGACGAACTGTTCGCCGCGGTCGAAACCCTGGGGCGCGCGCGCACTTTCCGCGGCGAGCATCTCGCGATCCTGCACAACGGCGGCGGCACCGGCGTCATGGCGGTCGACGAACTGCGCCTGGGCGGCGGGCGCTGCGCGCAGCTGTCGCCCGAGACCTGCGCGAAGCTCGCAGCGAGCCTGCCCGAGGGCGCGGCCACCTGCAATCCGCTCGATCTCGGCGTGAACGCCTCGGGGCAGCGCTACGCGCAGTGCCTGAAGACGGTGCTTGCCGATCCGGGCGTGAACGCCGCGCTCGTGGTGCACGCGCCCACCGCCACGACGGCCAGCGAGGAGATCGCGCAGGCGGTGATCGGCGTCGCGCGCGAACTGAGCAGTGCGCGCATTCTCACCAGCTGGGTGGGCGCGCGCGCGATGGAGCAGGCGCGCCGGCTCTTCGCCCAGGCCGACCTGCCCACCTACGACACGCCGTCGAGCGCGGTCAAGGCGTTCCTGCACGTGATGAACTTCCATCGCAACCAGGAAATGCTGATGCAGATGCCGCCGTCGCTGCCCAGCGAGTTCCAGCCCGACGTCGCCGCGGCGCGCGCGATCGTCGAGCGGGCGCTTGCCCGGGGCGATGGCCTGATGACCGAACCCGATGCGAAGGCGGCGCTGGCCGCCTACGGCATCCCCGTGGTCGAGACGCGCATCGCCGATTCGGTCGAACGCGCTGCCGCGCTGGCTGCCGAGACCGGCTTTCCGCTCGCGCTGGCAGTGGTTTCGCCCGACATCGCGCACCGCTGGGACGTCGGCGGCGTCGCGCTGCACCTCGAGAGCGTCGACGAGGTGCGCGCAGCCGCCGCCGGCATGGTCAAGCGCATCGGCGAACTGATGCCGGCCGCACGCATCGCCGGGTTCACGCTGCAGCGCATGGTGCCGCGCACCAACGCGCGCCAGTTGTTCATCGCGGTCGCCGACGACCCGCTGTTCGGGCCAGTGATCGTCTTCGGCGAAGGCGGGCGAGCGGTCGAGGTGCTCGGCGACCACGCGGTGGGTTTTCCGCCGCTGAACCTGCCGCTCGCGCGCGAGCTGATCTCGCGCACCCGCATCGATCGCCGCCTGCAGTCGCACCGCGGCCGTCCGGCCGCCGACATCGACGCGCTGTGCCTGGCGCTGGTCAAGGTGTCGCAGATGGTCGTCGACATGCCCGAGATCGTCGAACTCGACATCAATCCGCTGTTCGCCGACGAGCGCGGCGTCATCTGCGTCGACGCGCACATGCGGGTGCGTCCGGTGGGCGGCCGCGAGAGCCGCCTTGCGATCCGGCCGTATCCGAAGGGGCTCGAACAGAGCGCGCAGCTGCGCGACGGCCGCGAGATCCTGCTGCGGCCGATTCGTCCCGAAGACGAACCGGCGCACCATGCACTGATCGCCCGGATGTCGCCCGAAGACCTGCGGCTGCGCTTCTTCAGCTACGTGCGCGAACTGCGCCACGCGCAGATGGCGCGCCTCACGCAGGTCGACTACGACCGCGAGATGGCGTTCATCGCCACCGCGCCCGACGAACAGGGCGAGCCCGAGACGCTGGGCGTGGTGCGCACCGTCACCGATCCCGACAACGAGTCGGCCGAGTTCGCGGTGCTGGTGCGCTCCGACCTGAAGGGGCAGGGGCTCGGCCACGTGCTGATGAAGCGGATCATCGACTATTGCCGCAGTCGCGGCACTGCCGAGATCAAGGGGCTGGTGCTCGCGTCGAACGAGTCGATGCTCGGTCTCGCGCGGCGCCTGGGCTTTCGCATCGAGGCCGGCCCCGAGGCCGACACGGTCGTCGCGCGGCTGTCGTTGCGCTGATGGCGACGTCGGCCCGGGTCGTCGGCTGAACGCACGCGATCCGCGCACCCCGAATCCGCGATGGCCCGCCAACGCGATCCACCCTTCGACGCGGCAGACCCGCGCGCCGCCGCCGCCGCATCGCCTCGGCCGCGCGTCGCGCGCAGGCAGCCCGCCGCGCCGTCGCAACCCGCAGCGCGCGTTCCGCAGACGCGCGTCGGGCGCCTGGCCAGCGTCGCGCTCGCCGCCGGCGAGCTCGCGCTCGGCGGCCTGGCCGAGGGTCTGCGGCGCCTGGTCTCGGAGAAGCCCGCCGGGGGACGCACGGGCCACGATTTCGCCGATGCATTCCTGTCGGTCGACAATGCGCGCCGCCTCGCGGCGAGGCTCGCGCGGCTGCGTGGTGGGGCGATGAAACTCGGCCAGATGCTGTCGCTGCAGGGCGCCGACCTGCTGCCGCCGGAGTTCACCGAGGCGCTGTCGATCCTGCGCGCGCAGGCTGCGCCGATGCCGCTCGCGCAGTTGCGCGGCGTGCTCGGGCGCGAGTACGGCAAGGGCTGGGAGCGCCGCTTCGAGCGCTTCGACGAGACGCCGGTGGCGGCCGCCTCGATCGGCCAGGTGCACCGCGCGCGCACCGCCGACGGCCGCGACCTCGCGCTGAAGATCCAGTATCCGGGCGTCGCGCGCTCGATCAGGG
>Ga0232058_1133448_pt1 | contig 9018 bp, 6 predicted proteins | sample LAC_MetaT_2_FD_175983 | JGI IMG/M metagenome (GOLD analysis project Ga0232058, IMG submission 175983) | Metatranscriptome of anaerobic ammonium oxidizing microbial communities from anammox membrane bioreactor (MBR) in UC Berkley... | ecosystem: Engineered > Bioreactor > Anaerobic > Unclassified ... | reverse complement strand
GCCTTGGCAAAACATTACAAGAAACTTTCAATGCGTCTAACGGATTAAATATCCCATTGAACTGCAAATCTGTGGAGATTGAGACATCCCATCTTACTACCAAGAATATTGCTAAAATTGCCTTGACCTTCCATCCAGACATAATTTTTCTCATTTCGGCCTATGCCGTACACCATCATGTCTACTATACACTCTTGCAATCTTTAATAACCGTATTTACGAAGATACCGGTCATTTTAGTAATGGACAAGTGTCCGGATGAAGAGGTCTTTGATTTGCTTAAGACCGGGGCAACCGATTTCATCACGCCGCCGTTCAAGTCCGCCGATATCCTCACCCGTATCTGGCGATTGCTGGAACAAAATACACCAGCAGAGAGAATACACCAAACCCTTATGGAAAAAATCGGATTACAACAAATTATTGGGAAAAGCCCAGCCTTTCTGGCAGAGATAGAAAAGATCCCTCTGGTAGCGAAAAGTGATGTGACCGTTCTAATCACCGGAGAAACTGGCACAGGAAAGGAGGTATGCGCCAGGGCAATCCATTATCTCAGCCCGAGAACGTACAAACCGTTCATCCCGGTCAATTGTGGCGCAATTCCCACAGAACTGCTCGAAAATGAACTTTTCGGCCACAAAACAGGTGCATTTACCGGCGCTACTTCTTCCCAACTGGGATTAATACAGGAGGCAGACAGTGGTACCCTCTTCCTGGATGAAATCGACTCACTCTCTGCCACGGCACAGATCAAACTGCTGCGTTTCCTCCAGGAGAAGGAATATCGCCCGCTCGGTTCTCCGAAGGTATGCAAGGCAGATGTTCGGATCATCACTGCATCGAACATTAAGCTGGAAGATGCCGTAAAGACAGGAAAATTCCGCCAGGACGTTTACTACCGGCTAAACATTGTCCACCTCATATTGCCGCGCTTGCGTGAGCGACGCCACGATATACCGCTTCTCGCCAGGCATTTCTTAACTAAGTATGCAGAGGAGTATAACAAACAAGCAGCCGAATTCTCCCCTGATGCCCTGCAGATGCTCCTGCTCCATGACTGGCCTGGCAATGTCAGAGAGTTGGAACATGTGATTGAACGGGCAGTTGTCCTATCAAACCAAAGGGTCCTTGGAAAGAAAGATCTTGTCCTGCCATCGCCAGAAGGTGATATGCAAGCTGAGTCTTTCCAGGAAGCGAAAAAGAGAGTTATCGCTCAATTTGAAACAGCGTATATTCGCGGCCTCTTGCTTGCCCATCAAGGCAACATCACCAAAGCGGCACAGGCCGCAAAAAAGAATCGCCGGGCATTCTGGCAACTTATCCGCAAACATCACATCAATCCGGAAAGCTACAAAACCCTACCGCATAGCACCAACCCGCCTCAATCAAAGGAAAAGGAGCAATAATTTCATTACAAACACTTCCGTTTTCTGAAATATTTCAGCAAAAACAAGGTATTACATGCTGCTTCGGGGCAGGTTTGAAACCTGCCCCTACAATACAATATTATTCATACAGAGAATATTTCAAAAACTAAAGAGTTACCTTCTTTATCGTATCCACATTCATTTGTATTCATTCGTAATCGATTACAATTGTAAAACGACGAGTTGCGTCGCTCTACAATTGCGGCATTGAAACTCTTGGTATAGACTTAGATTTTTCATAATACATAACCAGGATATTTATCTGCATTTACCAGGACATATTTATCCTATTATTAATCCCCCTATCCCAAACGACTTACTATAAATCTGCTAAAATACCCTGGACAAAAAGAATATAGTTAATGCTTAATTTATAAAAAAATCGAAGATCTTGCCTGAACGTTACATATAGAAAAGAATTCTCCATCTCCTTCATTTCTCTGCATTTAAAAACTATCTGTTTCTTTATGCAATGAATTTTGTGTACAAGGGTATATCGGTTGCTCCATATTAGGTCAGTCGTAATGTCAGATGCTGAAAGCGAGTCTTGTCCTTGTGATCATGAGGAACACCATCACAATGTTTAATAATGAAAAAGCATGAAAACTGTACAACAGGAAAGCCATTCATAATGCAAGAGATATTAGCCTATCTGTCTGAACATCCCGATGCCCAGGATACGCTGGAGGGCATTGCGGAATGGTGGATTCTGGCGCAAAAGATCAGACACAAGACACGTGAGGTTAAAAAAATCTATCGCAGAACTGGTAGCGCAAGATCTCGTTCTGAAGCATGAAGGCAAAGACAGGCACACGTATTATCGAATAAATCGGAGCAAGTATAATGAGATAAAAACGATGAAACAAAAATCATAACGATAAGGGTAAACTCTGAGTGATCAGGGGACGCAAAGGAAAGGGTCTTTAGACACACAAGGAAGTGGGTTGCATAAGACAACCTTGCTTTCTCAAGAAAAGACAGGCTTACTGCCGAAGATGGTTAAATAAATATTTTTGCAGTAAGGCTTTTTTGTTTTTACGGATAAAGAAACGATTGCCTTATTTAAGGGTGAAGAGGCAGTGAAAGTAACTGGAATATATTTACATCAGGCACTTCAGAGTTTTCCTAAAATCACAAAAAATCTTAAAAGATAGGAGTCTGTTGCAATTGTTCATTTCAAAAATGTCTTAATAATTATCCGATCACACCCAGTAATAGTTTAAAGGAAGGCGGTGGGAGTTTTTTCAAGCTTGATAAGAAGCCGTAGAGAAGGGGAAAGAACTTGAGGAACATGAGAACATCACCAGCATAAAGTGGATATGAAAAAAATCGGAACAATACTCCTCAGTATCGCAGGGAATATAAGCGATTTTAGCGAGGAGAAGAAACTTGCTGTTTATTTTGGGATAGTGCCGAGGGTAAACAACTCAAACGAAACACTACGGCATGAAAGGATAACAAAGCATGGCAACAAATAGGAACGACAACGCTGGTACAGTGTTCCCTTGTAGTGATAAAGTATTTCAGGTATTTGAATCATTTTCTTTGAGGATAAAAGTGAAGAAAGGTTCAAGAAAGGAAAACAGAACATCAGCAAAAAGTTATTGGGAATAACATACCTTACGTTAAAGAACCAATGGGTGTTTGAAGACTTTTTGATTTTGTCATCAAAGCTGCTTAAATTTACAGAGTGGACTTTTATTATGGGAGGAGCTTTTTTTAGAAAGACGTGATGGATGAATGTTGCAAAAGACACAGGTTATTTACACTATATTCAACAAGAAAAAGGAGGTAGCTATCGTGGCTAAATCATTAATGAAAAACAAACGACGGGAGCTTTTATTTGGCAGCTTACTTGCGGCTTCAGTATTTATGGCTGGTTGTTGTAAGCCTGCTGTGATCGGCTCCCAAGCTGTTAGATTGCGCCCACAGGAGACGTCAATGTGGTGTTGGGCTGCCAGTGGGGAAATGATAATGGATTTCCTGGGCCATGATGTGAGCCAATGCGATCAGGCAAATAAGCGTTTTGGCCGCACAGATTGTTGTAATAGTTCCGTACCATCCGCATGCATCAATAGCGGATGGCCGGAATTCGATAAGTATAACTTTGACTTCAAAACTACCTCCGACGCGCCCTTAAGTTGGGACCAGGTGAAAGACCAGATTTACTGTAAAAAGAAACCATTTGCATTCTCCTGGCACTGGTCTGGCGGCGGAGGACATATGATGGTTGTGATTGGCTATGTAACTATAGATGGGACAAATTATGTAACCATCAATGATCCATGGCCGCCAAACGTTGGTGATCAACGTGTTATCACCTACGCTGCATATGTCAATGGTTCAGGGTATAGCCATTGGAATGATTATTACGACATTACTTATAAATAGGGAGGAAATTAAATATGCGTATCATAATGGCATTACTCTTACCATTGATAGTGATGATTGCAGAAGCAAATGCTCAATCAGATAATAGAGAAGCACAAAAGGTAGCATCTGAGTCGATTGTAACACTTCGTAAATTGGTCAACGGGCAGAACTACAAAGCACTGGGCTTTGAGTCACTCGACGAAGTGTCTGCTGTTGCATTGGGGGAGCCTATTCGTGTTTTCTTCATACGACTCGATCAGTTACAAGAGTATAAACCGGAGGCCGATCCCAGCAAACTACTTATAGACGCCAATAAAATTATTTATCCTTTCACGATAAGGGAACAGATACGATCGTCGGTTGTTGTGGAAAAAGTTAATGAGGCTTGGAATGCTACAAATTTTGGTGGCTCCCACTTGATTAAAATCCTTACGGATGTCCGAAAAAATATCACCGACTCTACCGGTCTGCGTATTTCTTCTTTTTTTGCAGTTCAAATACCAGCTTTGAATCTCTATTTTGTTGGGTATCGCACCGACAACGAACTGATGCTGATCCCTATATATGATGATCTGAGTTTTCAGTTCAAAGCAGGCCGTACCATGCTGGCAAAGGATGTGTTCTCTGCAATCCTTCCTTCAGCCAAGGAGCATAACGGATTGCCAAGATGAGTTCTTATAACAAACGGTTTAAGACAAATTGTCGTATAACAACTATAGCAAATGTAAAAGGCAAGTTGTTATTGCGAACAAACCGAAGCAAACACAACGGTTTAGATTGCTTTGGCTATCACATTCGCAATGACACATGCACGAATACTTATCTGTTTAGAACTTCAAATACCACCCCCCGCAAACGGTGGGGGAGTGGGAGGCCAAATGTAAGTTTGCTGTAGGCCTAATTAATTGTACAGGAATTTCAGAGTTGTGGTTGTAAAGCGAAAAGTCTTTTCTCTCTCCATTGCAAAGTAATCGAAATCCTAATTAGATTTAAGAAAGAGGTGGTTTATGAAAGTTGCTTTGGTAGGCGCTGAGTTGGAAGAAAACCTTGGCCTCCGCTACATAGCCTCCGCCTTGGATGATAAAGGGCATCAGGTGGCAATCGTTCCCTTCAATTCAGAGTTCGACGTATCGGATGCGGTGCAGCAGGTGATCGCATTTTCACCTCAGCTCACCGGCTTATCCATGATGTTCACAGGACGCGCACGAGAATTCTGTCGCCTGGCGCAGGCGCTCCGGGAAGGCGGTTATCACGGTCACTTGACGGCAGGCGGACCCTTCGCCTCGTTCAACTCAGAACACCTGCTCCGGGATTTTCCAGCATTTGATTCGGTCTGTCTGGGTGAAGGCGAACATATCGTGAGCATGTTGACCGATCATCTTGAAAATTTATCCAGGGTACATGGCCTTTGCTATCGAAAATCCGATGGATCAGTAACAACCAACATCTCAACGGGTAATCAGGACAACCTTGACGCATTACCGTTTCCCAGGCGTATAACATTCCACGAATATTTCGACAAGTCCATTGCCAGCATCCTGACCAGCCGGGGATGCTGGCGCAACTGCGCCTTCTGCAGCATCAATGCCTGGTACGAACGGGGAGGCGGGAAGAAATTCCGGGTGCGAAGCGTGGAGAACATCGTGACAGAGATGAAGGAACTCTACTTTCGCTACGGTGTCCGGATCTTCAATTTTCAGGATGATAACTTCTTTCTTCCGAAACCAGAAAAGGCACTCCGTCGTTTTGAGGAACTGAGAGAAGGACTGAAGCGGGAAGGAATCGAAGGAATTGCCGTAGCAGTCAAGGCACGGCCGGATAGCATCACCTACGACTCGATCCGCGTACTGGATGACCTGGGTCTGTTTCGTGTATTCTTAGGGGTGGAAAACGCCCATGAGAATGGGCTGCGTAACCTGAACCGCAAATGCACCCTCGACCAGATACTGAACGCACTGCGCATTCTCAATGACTTCGATGTGCACCTCGCCTATAACTTACTTATGTTTGAACCCGACACCGTTTTGGATGACATCCTGGTCAACTTGCGTTTTATCGAACGGCATATCGAGAATCCCTTCAACTTCTGCCGGGCAGAGGCTTACCCCGGCACCGGGTTAGAGATGAAACTAAAGGCAGAAGGCAGATTGCTCGGCGACTACTTCGGTTACGATTACCGGCTCAAAGACCCGCGCTCGGAGGCGTTTCACCAGATTGCCAACTATGCGTTCTTTGACCGCAATTTCAGCGATTTCGGACTGCACTACTTCAATATGCAGGTGGATTTCTATTTCCAGCTCCTGCGGCGATTCCACCCGGAAGCGCTGACGCAGACGCTGCGTGCGACTGTGCGCAACTTCATTAAGCAGACGAACCTTGATACATACGAATGCCTGTGCCAGATCTATGACTTCGTGGCAACCGCAGACCCGAACGATCACGTCATGATCCGGGGCTTTGCCCGAGAAATGCGGGAACGCGTTGATGAGAGAAGCAGAGACTTGCATGCACAGGGCGAACGCATCCTGCGCTGGTTGAGCAATACGTATGAACACCGCGATCAGGATGCAAGAGTACCGGGGTTTGTGTCAAATACCGGTACCCTGCCATTCCTGAACTTCAAACTCATGCCGTACTCCGGCACGGAAAGTCTGGAGAACTTGGAATTTGTGACGACGGAGGCGGGACGGACGGAAGACGCGGACTTATTGGGAGTAGCGGCTGCGCCGATCCCATATACTACATTTAAGAACCGGTTGGCTCAACAAAAAGATGAAAGGAGGTGAAATAAAATTTTGATTCTTGTTTCAGTGAGAGGACTCACCGAAACATCAAAGAAAGAAATTTTCTAAAAGTGCTACTTTAAGGAGGTGCGTTATGGAAGAAAAAACATTTGCTCGCATACGTGACTGGGTGGAACCGGCGCATCCGGCTGTCGTCAGGCTGTACGATGACCTGATCGAAATCTACGCCAGGATTCGGGAGAAATTTCAGAAAGAAATAGATGGTGCATTTGACAGGATATCACGGCAGATCGGGTTTGTGGTAACTACCACCGTGCCAGTCGTGTTCGAGATAGGAGACAAGGGTGTATTTAAGCGTATGTGCATGGGTGCTGAGCATCTCAAAGATACGCTCTTCGATAAGGAGCTATCCAGAGTATTTGGGCCGACTCCGGATCCCTGGAAGGTTGCTGCGGGGAACTACAATCTGTACCTAATCTGGTTCGATGCACTCCAGTTGAAGTTGCGGACGGACTGGATGGAGCCGGCCCATTTTGTCAGGGAAAGATTCGCGACTGACATCCGGTCTCAGACTGTGGTGGGAATCGGCAGTAAAGCGATGAAACAGGGGTGGGAATGGCAGGAGCCGGCGCACTGGTTTGATCCGGGAATAGCCATTGCCGTTGAAGAGCTGGTGCTGATAGAGGCGATTGACCGGGTATATCCCGAATTGCGCCTTGTAGATCGGGTGGCCTTTGTCCGGGACGCCCTCAGAAAGCGAGTAAGGCCTGAAGTAATGGAGCCGGCGCACTTTCATCAGATACAGAAAGAGATATGCCCGGAAGGCACGAAGAAAAGCTGTTAAATCTCAATCAAAAAATTATTGTGCATAACACACGAGAAAAACACTATGAGGTCAGAAAATTTCTTACCGAAGAAATAGCTATGCGGCTGCTGTCCGGTGCACGCTCACAACCTCATCGACATATTGCACTGTCTGGATTCTATGGCTGCTGCCTCCGTGACTACCTCTAGCCATTGCACTGTGAAGTGGTATTTCCTTCCGGTATTCATCAGAAGGAAATTGAAGTGGACTTTGGACAGAATCTGAAGAAGAGTTACAAGATAAGAGTGCCATTGGAGCGATAGAAAGTTTGCAGTTGTTGCTGGGTTACTAGTAATTTGGCAATACAAGCTTTTGTAAGCTAATTGGGAGAAGAGCAATTTTTAAGATATGACCATTCTCCCTTTCAGTGAAAATAAATAAATCTATGTAAGGAGGTGATGCTTGAGACTATAAGAAATATACCATCTATTTAGCGGAGAGGATGATAATACCTTGATTTTAAACCAAAAAAGAGGAGATGATGCTTATGGAAACACGAAGGGGTTCGATTGAAGCAATTAAAGAAATAGTCAGGCTTGGCAATAAAATTAGTGTCGATGAAATGGCAAAGATTTCCGATATGGCTTTAGCGCTAGATGGTTCAATTATCTCGCTAGATCCAGATGAGGACAGATGTGGCACAGGGCGTATTCATATTAAGTGGCCTCCCAAGAGGGATGAAGAGTTCATGAAACTGCTCCATCATTTGGTAGCAAGGAGGATCAACTACGAGATACTGATTAATGGTATCCCGGCACCAGATCACATAATAATTAATGTTTCTCGTCAAATCGGGCAGAGATTAGGCCGATAGGTCTTGCCATGACCCTATGACAACCATGTCCTTTTCAAGCATATGGTTATAAGCGACTGTGATTCTGTGAGGTATCCTCAAATTGAACAGGAGGAATAAAGAACATGAGCAAAGGGACAGTGCCGTCCAGTTATGATTTATCGTCGCCATTCCTTCTTGCACCGGGTGGAACACGAATTATACAGGTACAGCCTACACTTCGTTGCAATCTACGCTGCGTACATTGCTATTCAGAGAGTGGTCCCGACCGGACAGAAGAACTATCTCTCGAAAGTTTGAAGAATTTCCTTGCGGATGCAGGCAGTCTTGGATATCAGTATGTTGGTGTTTCCGGAGGAGAGCCACTCTTATGGGATGGACTAGAAGGCTTTCTTGATTTTGCGATGGAAATAGGATTTTCTACTTCCATTACAACAAATGGTACGCTTCTTACTGCAAAGAAAGCCGTTAGACTTCGCAAGAGAGTAGGCATTGTCGCTGTGAGTGTAGATGGGCCGCCTGAGGATCATGCGAAGATACGCAGATCAACAACTGCCTTTATTTCCATGAAGCATGGGCTTTCAGCGCTGCGTGATGCGGGTGTTCCCTTTACACTTGCCTTTACTCTGACCCGGTACAATGCTGATCGACTACGTTGGCTCTATGAGTTTGCCAATGAAGAAGGTGCAGTAGGAATTCATGTCCATCCTTTGTCAGGCATTGGGAGTGCTGGTATTTTTCTCTCTGCCGCAATTCCTGATAATGTAGAATTTAAGGTCGCATCGTGGCTTCTCGCACTATTAGCATGTAATAACG
>Ga0232058_1371426_pt1 | contig 9039 bp, 5 predicted proteins | sample LAC_MetaT_2_FD_175983 | JGI IMG/M metagenome (GOLD analysis project Ga0232058, IMG submission 175983) | Metatranscriptome of anaerobic ammonium oxidizing microbial communities from anammox membrane bioreactor (MBR) in UC Berkley... | ecosystem: Engineered > Bioreactor > Anaerobic > Unclassified ... | reverse complement strand
GTCGTTGGTAATAATGAGTTGCTGCTGCGCGTTATCCCAAATGGCAATTGCAAATACGCCCTTCAGGTAGCGCACAAACGTAGCACCGAGCTTTTTGTACAGCTTTAGAACAAACTGCTCATCCGGCAACTCTGGCGGAGCAAACTGGTGCAGCGCCTGCTTATTGTAAATTTCACCGGCCATCACCAACGCTGCGGTACCGGATTCGTCCCACACCGGTTGAGGCAGCGAGTTGAACAGGCCAATACCAACCCGGCCTAACCCCACCCCTCTCGATTGGTCACAATGGGTTTCAACCTGATGCCAGTCAAAATGAGCCAGCACGCCCTGCATTTTGGTTAGCAGCGCATCCAGTTCAACCCGGCTATTATTTTCAACGACACCAAAGATTCCGCTCATTTCTGGTAACTATTCCAAGTTGAAGATCGGTTAGAGATAGGGATGGGCAAATATTGGTTAGAAGTAAGGTAGGCCCAGAAAATCAGGTTGTTAAACTGCCTCAAAAAACGGCATTGATAGATTAATTTAAAAAAAGTCGCTCCCCAGTAAATGGCGATTAATGTGCCCGGATTATACCTGGCGCGATAGTTTGCCAAAACTGGGTTTGCTGTCTCCATCGCGATTTTCCGCAGTTGGTGCTGGCGTTGCAGATATTTCTGTTTCGCCTTTTTGTTGAGTTTGAACAAAAATATCAAGAGCGGCTTTATCAATCTGCCAGCGACGACCTTTTTTGGTAGCGATAATCCGGCCCTCTTCACACCAGCGGCGGGCGGTATCAACGCTAACACCTAATTGGGCCGCCGCTTCATCCAAATTGAGAAATGCCGAGTTGGCAGATTGCTTTTGGCCAAAAAGTTTGGCAAAAAATGACGAGTTAGCCGTAACCGGGCTACCCGGCGCATTCCCGCCGCGATAACCATAGCCATAGTTGCTATAATACGCCGACGCTAATTTGGTCCGGTTGACCACAATCCCAAGCAAGTTGTTGTTTTGCTTGGTTTTAAAGTAATCGACTACTTTCTTAATGTTTTTCTTACGGGTACGGCCGTCACTGACCACCAACAGCACCGCATCGACGGCGTTAGCTGCTGCTCGGGTATCAACCACTTCCAAAATGGGGGCAGAATCGATAATAACCAGATCGGCCTGACTTTTTAAGATATTCAGTACCGTTTTAAATTTGGGCGAATTCAACAACGCGCCCGGGTCCAACGGGGGTTTGCCCGCCGGTAAAAGCCAAAGGTTGTCATAATTTGTGGACTTAAGCGCTTTTTGCAGTGTGGCTTCAACAGCCGACTCCGGCGCGGCCAGCACATCGGTCAACCCAAAAATATTGGGGTGGTCAAAAATTTCGTGCGCCGTTGGCATACGCAAATCGGCATCTATCAAAATTACCGTGGTTCCGGCTGCAACGGTCGGTGAAGCCTGATCGGTGGCTGATGAGGCTGTGGTCGCCGCCAGGTTGGAGGCCAGGAATGATTTACCCTCGCCGGGTAAAGAGCTGGTGACCAGCACAGTAGAAAACGATTGTTCTTCTGCGGCCAGGTAGATGTTGCTGCGCAGAGTGCGCAACATATCAGCCTCCTGCGACCAAAGCTTGTCGTGGGTCACCAATTTGGTTTCATTTCGCCCCAACGCAGCGATATTGCCCAAAATCGGCAACCCGTACATTTTTTCAGTTCTTTCGTTGCGCCAAATTAAGGTGTCATCAGCAAATTCAAGCACGGTAATGGCCAATAAAGCCAGCACCAAACCCGCCAGAGCGGCGATAATAACATTATTCTTAATATTCGGAGAGATCGGCACGACTGGTTCCACGGCGGGCTCAAAAACCGATAACAGGTTCAAAGCGTTTTCAGACAGGTTCGACAAAAACTGGGTATAATTGCTTTGGTAATCGCGTTTAATTTGTTCCAGTTCTCTAAGATTGGACTGCGCATCGGCAATTTCTACCGCCGACGTTAAAGCAGGAAGTTTATCTTCCACCGCTTTAATTTTTGCATCGGTGTTTTCAATTTTTGTTTGCAGGTCCTGCAATTGTGACCGCACAAACTTTTCCCGTTCCTGGCGCCCCAGAGCACCCGTCGGGCTTTGTCGAATCAATTCGTCGGCCAGGGTATTGGCAATAAGCTGGGCGCGCTGAGGATTAACATCCAGTACATAGATTTCCAGCAACTGCGCCTGCGGAATGATTTTAGTACTGATCATTTGGGCCAATTGTTCGGGTGAAATATCCAGCCCCAACCGTTCAATCACGGCTCTGCCAATGGGATCACGCGTGGCCAATTCGGCATAAACCTCGGCCAGGGTGCCGATGTTGCCCAGGTTTTGAACATCCGGGTTGGGGTTTTCAATAATATTGCTCCCCACGGTGAGTGTAACCCGCGCCGAGTAGATTTTGGGTAATTGCTGACTGTAAAGATATGCAGCCGCGGCAGAAAGCACCACACTGATCAACAATAACCACCACCAGCGCAAACAAATTCGCAAATATTGTACTAGGGTCATAATCTTCTTTGTCCTTTACAGCCCTGTTTAAGGCCTGTAGCCGTTCTCTTCCACATAGATAACTTTGCTGCCTTGCTGAGAAAAAGCAAATGGCACGGGTTGCAATTCAGGCAGAACCCGGCAAATGTTCTGATGTTTTTCGCGGGGAGCATAAAATAATAAAAAGCCTCCCCCGCCAGCGCCAAGTAACTTGCCGCCAATGGCCCCGGCAGACCTGGCGCGGTCGTACCAGGTATCAATTTGGTCATTGCTGATACTGTTTACCAATTGGCGTTTTTTCAACCAGCCCGCGTGCAAAATTTCACCCATAGCATCAGCCTGATTATTGCTGAGCGCATCGTTGAGTTGGTGAGCCAGTTGCACCATTTCACGCAGAATCACCTGCTTGTCCTCACTGGAACGCGTCGCTTCGGCTTGCCTGGCCAAAATATCATCTGAATTTCTGGTTAACCCGGTATAAAACAACAGCATATTCTGTTGCAGTTCTTGTTTAGTTTTTGGCAGGCAAATAACGGGGTCTACATACACATTGCCATCGGAGTTAAACCGAATATATTGCAACCCCCCGTATGCGGCGATATATTGATCTTGTTTACCGCCGGCCCGTTGACAGCGGTCAATTTCAATGTAACAGGCTTCGTGCGCCAAGCGCTCCGCGCCGGCCCGCTGGCCTTTGTAAGCATACAGTGCATTGAGCAAACCTACCGTGTAACTGCCTGATGATCCCAACCCCGTACCCTGTGACGGAATATCAGAGATTGATGTTATTTCGATACCTTGTTCAAGCCCTAATAACATGAGAGACTCTCGAATTAACTCATGCTTGACCTCATTCACGGAGTCAACAATTTCCGTTACAGAATAGCTGGCCCGAATTTTGTGATCAAATTTGGGGTTAACGTTGATATAAATGTACTTGTTGATACTGGTACTAATAACCGCACCTTGTTCTTGTTCGTAGTAAGCTGGTAAATCGCTACCACCGCCCACAAAACTGATTCGCAACGGGGTCCGGGTAATAATCATGAAGGTGCTCCTGAAACAGTTTAAGTACTAATAATCATTTTTGCTAACAGACTGCCTCCCAGAGTTGACAGGAGACAAAGACTCAATATTTTATTCAATATCAAGGGCTATTTAGTGAATAATCGTTTTGGCAGGCAATACCATCTTGGTTAGTATCCAGCCTATGCAGGTCTACAGCGGGACCGCCCGCTGCATAGTAAAAGGCTTGAGCCTCGTTTTGAGTAGCAAAATCGGTGCAACTTCTGTCGGCGCCAAAGGGATCGTATGGGCCAATATACGGAATAAGTCTCTGGACGGCATTGTTAGCAATACCCGGATATTTTATCCAGACCGGCGCCCAATCGCTGTATTCCGGTTTGCTGATAGTATGCACCTCTGAACCATCGGCATTCATAATCCAGATACGACTCTTGTTATCCCGGTTTGACCAGAAAACAATCTGTGAACCATCTGGCGACCAGGATGGACTCCCATTAATTTCTGGCACAAAAGTGTCTTTGCCAATTTCACGAGAGTTATACCGCTCGTTAGATTCGGTCAGTTGGCGAATGTAACTGCCGTCAATGGCAGCGGCCCATATTTCATCATCGGCGCTATCGTTGGATATAAAAGCAACCTCATCTTTAGCGGGCGACCACACGCCGTTGTAGGCAATTCCGTTTCCAAAGTACGTCAACTGCTTCTCAACGTTATACAACGAGTCGTACCAGAAAATGGCCGGGGCATCGGTGCGAATACTTTTGCCCGTATATTTGTCAACACCGTAGCGCAAAGCGTCTTTGGTAAAAACCCTAAACCGGCCATCAGCCGAAAACTGATCGGCCAGCACAGCCACGTTGTACGGCCACGGATTTGTGAGCAAGGCCAGCCCGGTGCCATCGGGATTGATCACATAAATTCGATCATCGCCGGTACGGTTGGATTTGAATGCGATTTTGCCAATTAATGCCGGCGGAATAGTGGGAGTGGCAATCGGTGTTAATGAAGCGGTAGGCGTTGGCGTCAGTTCGGGCAAATCACCGTTCAGCACAATAAATACCGGCGTAGCCGTAGGCGTAGCTGATGGCGTTGGGGTGACCATATTTTGCGGCAGAGGTGTGGACGTACCGTAGGCAACTACCGCCGCCGTAGCTTCGAGAGCCAGGTATTGAGCCGTGGCCGCGTTTTCAGCGGTGGGGGTGGGCGTAACTACCCACGGCGTAACCCAGTTGGCCGGCAAAGCGGTTGGCGTGCCCGTGGTGGTGGCTTCTGCCGTGAGAACAGGTGCTACGGCGGCCGCCGTCAGCACGTTTTCTGGTGTGGGCGTACTGGTGATCATAATAAAAGTTGGCGTGGGCGTAGGCGTACTACCGGGCGGCACAGCAGCGGCCTCGGTGGCAGGCGGAGGAATTACACCCAGGCGCAGTTTGGGCACCTGCCCCAGCGAGTCGTTACCGTAGCCGCTATCCCACGAGAACCAGCCTTCGGGAAAGAGGCTGTCAATCCGCAGCGAGAGGGCCCTGGTTTTTAACCGGCTTTGAATGATGCTGCGCTGAGCCGCGTTAAAAACCAATACACTGGTTTGACCCCGTCCGAGGCCATCGCCGGTTAGGGTGGGCAGCAGGGTGTCATCAACCCCGGCTTTGTTGATTTCGGCGTAGCTGTGACGCGACCATCTTTCGGCAATTTCGGGTTGCAGAATTTGCACTTCAAAGGTGCTTGATGAGTTTAACGCCGTATCGTCTAACCCGGTCAATTCCAGTTCGGCCATAAAAATGGTTGAGTCAGATTGAATGAAAGACAGGTCAAACTGCATCGCGCCAATGTAGAGTTTGCCCCCCTTTACGCCGGAGATCAGCGCACCTTCGCCAAAATGGTTGCCTTGTTCGCCCTCCTGTACCCAGCCCACCGAATTGATGTCGGGTTCAAGCACGTACACCAGGCCGCCGGGCGGTACTTCTGATGTTGCAGTTGGCTGCGGCGTAGCGGTTGAGGTGGGTACAGACGTATTGGTTGGGGGAATGGGTGTTGCGGTAGGTACGGGCGTATTAATAACAACCGGCGTTGCCTGGGGCTGGACAGCCGGCACCAGCATAGTAAAAAATGAATAAACGCCAACGCCCGTTACCGCCAATACAACTGCGCTGATTAAAATTATTCGCCAGATGTTACCAGAATTATTTTGCCGCATGGTGCAACCATTTTCTCTGTTTTCAAAAGCTCAACCAAGAGTTACGGCTTTAATTACCAAATGCCTGTGTTGAGCAGAGACAGATAAAAAACACGTTTAACTTCTAATAAAAGACAATGTTTGTAGCCCGGCGCTAACGGCACTTTTGAAACCGGCCCAGGTATTTAACCCTTTGATGATGGTCCAGATGGGAGCCGGGCGCAGCGCCCACTCGCGGGTGGCCCGTTTTTGCCAGTAATTTAGCTGTTCGGCAGACAGATTTTCGTAATCCAGCACGGTGGATTGATCCATATCTACCTGTTCCCAGTTGGTACCTGGACGGAACCAGCCGTTTTCAACCACTTCATAAAAGAACGGCGTGCCGGGATAAGGCGCTGCAATGTGGAAGATGGCCACATTGAGCGGCAGCTTTTTAGAAAAATCAATAGTCTGCCGAATGGTTTCCTCGGTTTCGCCGGGCAGGCCGATGATGAAATAGCCAAAGTTTTTGATGCCGGCGTTTTTGGCCCAGGTCAGCGCCTGCTCAGCTTTGCCGGGATCGGCGCCTTTGCGGGCGCGTTTCAAAATCTCGTTCGACCCCGACTCGATGCCCCACGAAATCATGTGGCAGCCGGCTTTGCCCATCATTTGCAGCATTTCTTCGTCTACGTAGTCAACCCGGCTGTTGCACATCCACTTCATATTAATATTTTCGTCGATCATGGCCTGGCACAGAGACATCACCTGGTCTCGATTTACGGTAAAAAGATCGGCGTAGAGCATTACGTTGTTAATGCCCAGGTTTTTCAGGCTCCACAGTTCGGCCATTATATTTTCGGCAGTTCTGACCCTAACTGAATAATTATAGCTCACATGTTTGATGCAATACTTGCAACCGGCCGGGCAGCCGCGACTGGGGACCACAAAGGCATACGGCCCTTTGATGATCGGCAGCCGGTACGCGTTGAGCGGCAACAGATGATGCATAGGCAGCGGCAGCTCGTTCAGGTCGGGGATGAAGCCACGGTCATGGTTGATTTTGATTTCGCCGCGCTGCCGCCAGGCCAGGCCGCTGATGCGGCTGAAATCGCCCTGGGCCAGCAGTTCGGGGGTCATTGGCTGGCGAGCCGGATCGGTTTTGTTGAGCAAATACTCCATGTGATCGTTCTGGCCGGTTTTGCTTTCCAGCGCATCAATCAGTTCGCGCAGGGTCAGTTCGGGTTCGCCGCGCAGCACAAAATCCAGCGCCGGGTAAGATTGCATGGTGTTAACCGTGTTGGGCGTAACGTGGGTGCCAAAAGCAATAGTGGTTGCCCCTTTGGCTTTGGCCAAAAACACGCCCATCATGTCGTTGGTGAGGGTTGGCGCGGTAACCTGAGTCAGATAATATTTGGGGCGCTTTTCGTTTAGAATTTTTTCAAATTCTTCCCAGCCCATCCGCGTGGCGATGGCGTCAACCACATCTACTTTGTAATCGGGCGACAGGCAGGCAGCCATTGTGGCCAGCTCAACCTGCGGCCAGATCATATTTTCACGCGAGCGGCGGCCCACCCGGTGCTGCGACCGAATCCAGATGCCGCCATCCGGGGCCGGCGGGTTAACCAGTAACACATCCACGTGGCCTTCGCCGCGGGCGGCCTGGGTTGGCTCTTTCATCATCGCGCTGATATCGGGAAATTCGGCCGGGCGCAGTTTTTTGATGGGTCGAGTGCCTAAGTTAATCCAATTTTCTGACATTGTTGTTTCCCCCCTTACAATTCTGCTTTTCTGTTTTCCATTTTAGTAAATCGTGTTCCCTAAATCAGATTCTACCTTTGCATCTCTATCGCGCAGTTCAGAGAGAACAATAGTTAACAGCCACGAAGCGATAAGCTGCAAACCAGTGAGCACCAAAACAGTGCTGCTGGCCGGCACAAACCAGGGCGCAATCTCGTTGCGGGGTTTGTTCCAGCGCCGCCAAACGTAGAGGCTGTATAACAACCCGCCGGCGGCAGCCAGGCCCGATCCTATCCAGCCAAAATATTCTTCCAGGGGTTTTTCAAAGATGGGCTGACCAAACAACCCCTGCCGCACCGGCCGTTTGTGAAATAGCGAGACTGTGTAGTTGAACAACGTTCCCACTGAAAAAATGAACACGCCGGCCGCCGACAGAACCAGCCCGGCAAACCACGATACCAGCAGCGAGTCTTCTCGTTTGGCCGGGCTGCGCCGGATGGTGCGCCAGAAACTGGATAAAACCCCCATGCCAATCAGCGAGGTGCCAATCAGCCCAAAAATACGGGCCGGATTGTAGGTTAGCGCGGTAATCAGGATGGTGTTGAGAAAGCGCATGCCGTCGCGCACCACACTCAATTTAGAGCGGCCCAATCGTTCTTTGTAGGGGATGGGCACTTCAACAACTTTAATATGCTCGTGCATGGCCCGGGTACTCATAACCGGGGTAAAGTTGAGGCCATCGGGCAGCGGGTAAAGCGTGGGCAACACATCGTTGCGCAAAACACGCTGACCGCTGGCGCTATCGGTGACCCGCCGATTGCTGATAATGCTGACCAGCGTGGCAAAAATAGTGTTGCCAATGCGGCGCACCAGCGGCATTTCACTGTCTGCGCCGGCCATCCGGGAACCGATCACCAGGTCCGCGCCATCTTCCAAAAGCGGCACGCATAATTGGGGAAAAAATTCGGGCGGGTAGGTGCCATCGGCATCCAGAAAAGCTAAAAAATTTCCTTTGGCTTCCCGAAAACCGGTTTTGATGGCCGCGCCATAGCCTTTGTTAACCGGGTGTTTTACCAGTACTACATCCGGGTAAGAGGCGACAATATCCGGGGTGCGGTCTGTTGACCCATCGTCTACCACAATCAATTCCAGGTTATCTACACCTACCTGGACCAGCGGCTCTTTAACAGAGAGTACACGTTCTACAATATTGGCAATGCCATCTTCCTCATTGAGGGCGGGAATTACTACCGAAAGCGTGTTCAACATTATCCTCCTGGATCAGTTCCGAATTTCTTCAAGCGCCCCAAAAAACACTGCCGCCTCCTGAGACGCGCTGATATCTAAGTGTTGTCGGTTTCTTACAGGCCGGGCCGGCGTGCCAACGGCAATACTGTACGGCGGAATATTTTGCGTTACCACCGCGCCGGCGCCAATAATACTGCCCCGGCCAACAGTTACGCCATCGACCACGGTTACATTTGCGCCCAGCCACACATCATCTTCAATAATGATTCCTTTGGCGGTGATGCCCTGTTCGCGGATAGGGCGGTTGGGGTCGCTGTAAACATGATTAACGGCCACAATCTGAACCATTGGCCCGGTGTAAACATCGTTGCCAATTTGCACCCCACCCTGGC
>Ga0232058_1024703_pt1 | contig 9243 bp, 8 predicted proteins | sample LAC_MetaT_2_FD_175983 | JGI IMG/M metagenome (GOLD analysis project Ga0232058, IMG submission 175983) | Metatranscriptome of anaerobic ammonium oxidizing microbial communities from anammox membrane bioreactor (MBR) in UC Berkley... | ecosystem: Engineered > Bioreactor > Anaerobic > Unclassified ... | reverse complement strand
TTTTAACAATATTTTCTTGAAAAAATGGCTGAAGAATGAGACAAGAAATCATGTATCGTCCCATAGGCGTTATACATTCTCCTTTCCATGAGCCGCATGATGCTCCAATACAATCCTCCTGCGCCGGCGATAGTGAAGGAACTATTGAAATATTTCCTGAATATGCCGAGGGACTCGCGGACCTGGAAGGATTTTCGCATATTATTCTGCTCTATCATTTCCATGTATCGAAAAAAGGGTATTCCCTGAAGGTGAAGCCTTATCTGGATGATCAGTTACACGGAGTATTTGCGACGCGTGCTCCGGCGCGTCCGAACGCCATTGGCATGTCGATCGTGCGCCTCATCAGGGTTGAAGGAGGGAGGCTCTACATACGTGGTATGGATATTCTGGATGGCACGCCTCTCCTCGATATCAAGCCTTATGTACCGGAATTTGATTCACGTAACGTCAGTAAGATTGGCTGGCTTTCCGGTAAAATCGGCAAGCTTTCTGAAACAAGAAGTGATGGCAGATTTTATCGCAGGACAAACATCTTTGACCTTTTAACAGATACCTACGATGCCTGGTACGACTCAAATGAGGGGCGCCTCATTTACGAGAGTGAACTGGGGTGCATCCGGCCGATGGTTGAAGACCTTCCCGGACCTATCCTTGAGATCGGAGTCGGCACAGGGAGGTTTGCCATGCATTACCCCGGTGCAGTAGGGATCGATCCCTCGCTGAATGCGCTTAAAGTAGCGAAAAAAAGAGGGGTAGTGACCGTATGTGGTTGTGGAGAGCGCCTTCCCTTTAAAGATGAATCCTTCGGATCTATTTTCATCATCGTTACCATCTGTTTTGTCGATAATCCATGGGAAGTTTTAAGAGAAGCCGGAAGGGTGTTAAAAAAAGAGGGAAGCATCATAATCGGCCTCGTTCCAAAGGATTCTCCATGGGGCATGTTTTACGGGGAGAAGAAAAAATCCGGCCATCCCTTTTACAGCAGTGCGAGGTTTTATACCGTGAAAGACGTAGAAAATATGCTGCAAACAGCAGAGTTGAAAATATCCGGGATCAGGAGCACCTTGCTGCAAAGACCTGATGAACCGCGTAAAGCAGAGGAGTCCGCAGAAGGATACATAAATGGTGCGGGATTCATCTGCATAGAGGCGAAGCCAGTCCATTGCGAAGGTATTTTCTGATCGTGAAGGGTTTGCTTGCAAATCAACGGGTTTGAGTCCGGAACTGATTCTTGTTGCATTGCGAGGGCTTGCCGCTATTTTCCCGTTCATTCGTTAAGGAAGATAATTATCGTAGTCCCTGCATCTTTGAGAAAACAATGGCAGAATGAACTCCTTGAGAAATTTGACATCCCTGGTGTTATTGTCGATGGATCAGAATATAAAACATCGAAAAAAGATGCATTACATTCTTTTGACCGTAACAACCTTGCAGTTATAGTATCCACTCCTTTTGCCTTTTCAAAGAGGATTAAAAACAAATGAGTAATAAAAAAGATTTGTCGGAAAGAGATATATGCACGCAGTTTATTCTTCCCGCACTTGTTAAAGCAGGATGGAATGTTGAGAAACAAATCCGGGAAGAGGTCTTCTTTACAGACGGCCGAATTTTTGTCAAAGGCAAAAAGACTGTCCGGGGTAAAAGAAAACGTGCTGATTTTATTCTCTACCTCAAACCAAATATTCCCTTAGCCGTTATTGAAGCAAAGGACAACAATCATTCCGTAGGAGCCGGATTACAGCAGGCGTTAGAATATGCGGAGATACTCGATGTCCCGGTCGCATTCAGCTCAAACGGTGATGGTTTTGTTCGGCATGATCGCTCTGGGTTCTCTGCGCAAATCGAAAAGGAATTGCCTTTAGACGCATTCCCTTCTTCTGCTGAACTTTGGAAGATGTATAAAAAGTACAAGAAGATTGAAACGCCAGAACAGGAAGAGATCGCCTCTTTTGATTACTTTTTTGACGGATCAGGGCGGGCGCCTCGTTATTACCAGCAGATAGCCATTAACCGAACTGTGGAAGCCGTTGCCCGCGGGCAGAACAGAATCCTCCTCGTGATGGCTACCGGAACGGGAAAGACCTATACCGCCTTCCAGATTATTTATCGCCTCTGGAAAAACGGACGTAAAAAAACGGATTCTTTTTCTCGCAGATCGCAATGTGCTTATCGATCAGACCAGACGTAACGACTTTAAACATTTCAAAGATCGCATGACGGTCATCAAAAGGAAAAAGATCGACAAGGCGTTTGAAATCTACCTTGCCCTCTATCAGGGATTAACAAACTACAATGAGGACAAGGATGCGTATAAAGAATTCAGCCGGGATTTCTTTGATCTTGTGGTTGTTGACGAGTGCCATCGTGGAAGCGCGGCCGCTGATAGCGCATGGAGGGCTATACTTGATTATTTTCGTTCCGCAACGCATATTGGCCTTACTGCAACGCCGAGGGAAACAAGAGAAATATCCAATATCGAATATTTCGGCGAACCGATTTATACTTACACGCTCAGGCAAGGTATCGGGGATGGATTCCTGGCCCCCTATAAAGTTCTACGCGTAGGATTTAATATCGATCTTGAAGGCTGGCGCCCGGAAACAGGCAAGACAGATAAAGACGGCATCGAGGTTGAAGACCGTATTTATAACGCCAGGGATTTTGACAAAAACCTCGTGATTGATGAGCGAACAAAGCTGGTTGCCAAAAAGGTGTCGGAGTATTTACGGAAAACAAACCGATACGATAAAACGATAGTTTTTTGTGTGGATATTGAACACGCAGAGCGAATGAGGCAGGCCATCGCTAATGAAAACCCGGATTTGACGCTTGAAAACGGTAAGTATGTCATGCGCATTACCGGCGATGATGCGCAGGGCAAACGCGAGGTGGATAATTTTATAAATCCTGAGGAGCGTTATCCGGTTATCGCTACTACGTCGAAATTGATGACCACCGGCGTTGATGCACAGACCTGCAAATTGATCGTGCTTGATTCAAACATCGGGTCAATGACCGAGTTTAAGCAGATTATCGGACGCGGTACTCGTATTAACGAAGAGTATGACAAGACGTCCTTCGCCATTATGGACTTCCGCAATGTGACGAATCTTTTTGCGGATCCGGCCTTTGACGGCGACCCGGTCATGATCAGGGAGGTTACGGGAGAAGACGAATTAACGGATCAGGATATTCATCCTGAAGAAGACCGGGAGATCATTGATCCGGAGACCAGACAGCCCGTGGATTTTGAAGAAGAGACACCGGACGAATACTCCCCACCGGACATTGTTCAGGGTGGTGAAATTGTGTCTGAGCCCCGGCAGAAGGTGTATGTGGCCGGAGTAGATGTTTCTGTGTTAAACGAGCGGGTTCAACATCTGGATGTAAACGGAAACCTTATCACCGAAAGCCTCAAAGATTACACAAAAAAGGGCATCTTACAGGAGTTCCGATCATTCGATGATTTCCTTGCCCGATGGAACAGCGCTCATAAAAAGAAAGCGATTATAGAGGAATTAGAATCGCAGGGGATTATTCCGGAAAACCTGATGTCGGGTGTAAAGAAGGATTTGGATGTCTTTGACCTTATCTGCCACATTGCGTGGGACCTGCCTGCGCTTACCCGGCGGGAGCGGGCGAAAAATGTAAAGAAGCGCAATTATTTTACGAAATATGGGGAGAAGGCGCGGAAGGTTATTGATGCCCTTCTGGATAAATATGCTGATGAAGGCATTGAAAATTTAGAAGACCTTGCAATTTTGAGAATAGAACCGTTTAATCAAATCGGGACACCCACGGAAATCGTGCAGATTTTCGGCGGGAGAGAGCAATATCTTCATGTTCTTGAAGAACTGGAGCATGAACTCTATACAGCGGCGTAAAGAGTTCTCACAAAGAACACAAAGCTCACGGAGAAAAAAATGGAAGAAATGGTTATAAAGCGGAGGTGCAAAAAAGTATTTCAATAAAGTATAAGGGAATAATCCTGGCGCAGCTATGCCGCAACCAATTCCCTTTATGAAAGTGGGGAGATTGCTTCGGAAAAAGCCCTCGCAATGACACTGGCTATGCATTTTGAGGGCATACTGCATATGGTCATTGCGAGCGAAGCGAAGCAATCTTTCACTCATAAACAAACAGTGCCTCCTGATAAGTGTTGAATTTATAGAAGCACTAACTATTTAAAATATAGTATATTTGCCTTTAAGTTTTTAAAACAACTAACCCGAACTAAATCAAATAAAAGAATGATATCTTATCATAAGAAATATTTGGTTGTTGAAGCGATAAAGAACAGTTCATGGGTATTGATAATCTTTTCCGCCTTGTTCGGGTTAGGATTACTCATTAATTTTAACGAAACCCTGCTAAAGAATGGTATTCGGCGAGTTATCAACGGAAAAATTTAATTCCTCTGTGTTCTTCGTGCCCTTTGTGAGAGAAACAAGATGAAAAACATCGGTAATATTATTAAGACATTACAAAACATCATGCGCAAAGATCCCGGTGTTTCCGGAGATGCCCAGCGCATCGAACAACTTGGCTGGATGATAAGCCTGAAAATTCTGGATGATAAAGACAAAGAGCTTGAACTCCTGAATGATAATTATGTTTCACCCATGCCTAAGGAACTTCAGTGGCGTAACTGGGCGGCTGATGACGAAGGCATGACCGGTGAAGAATTAAAGAATTTTATAGATGGGAAACTCATCCCGAAACTTAAAAACCTCGACGTCAGTTCCGGGAATAAACGAGCCCTTATCATCCGCGAGATATTCGACGGCACCAATAACTACATGAAGAACGGCACGATCATTCGCCAGGTCGTCAACCAACTCAACCAGATTGACTTCAATAAAGCCGAAGACCGACATGTCTTTGGCGATATTTACGAAACGATCTTGCGTGATCTTCAAAGCGCGGGAAATTATGGGGAATTTTATACTCCCCGCGCCTTGACAGAATTTATTACGGAAATGATCAACCCTCGATTGGGAGAAAAAGTGCTGGACCCTGCCTGCGGTACGGGTGGATTCTTAACCAGCGCCATAGAAAATATCCGCAAACACGATGTGAAAGGCGTTGAAGACCTTAAAACGCTGGAGAAAACCATTCATGGCATGGAATTCAAACCGCTTCCCTTCATGCTCTGCGTAACCAATCTGATATTGCACGACATTGAAGTGCCGAACGTGGATTACACCGACAGCTTAAACCGTGAATATACCTCAATTGGTCAAAAAGACCGGGTGGACGTCATCCTTGCCAATCCGCCTTTTGGCGCCTCGGTTACCGATGGGGCAGAGACCAACTTCCCCCAAAATTTCCGCACAACGGAAAGCGCCGATCTCTTCTTGATGCTCATGGTGCGGTATCTGAAAGACGGCGGCCGTGCCGGTATTGTCCTGCCGGATGGTTCGCTGACCGGCGATGGCGTAAAACAACGCATTCGTCAGCATTTTCTCGAAACTTGCAACTTACACACTATTGTCCGCCTGCCCAATTCTGTGTTTCAGCCCTATGCCAGTGTGGCGACCAATCTACTATTTTTTGAAAAAGCCAAACCGACAAAAGAGATTTGGTACTGGGAGCATAAACTGCCAGAGGGCGTGAAGGCATACAGCAAGACCAAGCCGATTCAGAAAAGCGAGTTTGATGGCCTAAAAAAGTGGTGGAGGAAACGCAAGGAAAATGAACAGGCATGGAAGGTCACCGTTGATACGATTGCCTCCCATGGCTATAATCTCGACACAAAAAATCCGCATACGCCGGAGGAAAAACACACGTATTCAAGCGCCGAACTGGTAACAATGCTTCACGAATCATTTCGAAAGAGTGGTGAGCTTCTTCAACAATTGAGAAAGGAGTTGGAGAATGGATAACACAGAAAATAAATCACAACTCATTATTTATCAGGCAGAAGATGGAAAAATCAAAATTGATGTTCGTTTTCAGGATGAAACGGTTTGGCTGACATAGCAGTTGATGGCGGAACTTTTCCAGACAACCAAACAGAATATAAGCCTGCATATTAAGAATATTTTTGAGGAAGGTGAACTCGCGGAATATTCAGTTGTCAAGGAATTCTTGACAACTGCAGCTGATGGAAAACGTTACAAAACAATGTTCTACAATCTGGATATGATCATATCAGTTGGATATCGCGTTAAATCCCACATTGCCACACGTTTCCGCCAATGGGCGACTCAACAATTGCGAGAATATATTATTAAAGGGTTTGTGTTGGATGATGAACGGCTTAAACAGGGCGTAAACATCGGTTCTGATTATTTTGACGAGATTCTTGAGCGTATCCGCGATATCCGTTCCAGCGAGAAACGTTTTTATCAAAAAATCCGGGATATTTATAAGCTGGCAGTTGATTACGATCCGAAGGCTGAAGAAACCCTGGAATTTTTCAAAATTGTTCAAAACAAGCTCCATTTCGCCATATCCGGCAAGACGGCGGCGGAGATTATTTCCGAGCGGGCCGATGTGTCAAAACCCAACATGGGTCTTACTTCGTGGAAAGGTGCAAAGGTGCGCCATGGCGATGTGACCATTGCCAAAAATTACCTCAACGAAAAAGAAATGGAACAACTTAACAGAATCGTGACCATGTACCTTGATTATGCTGAAGACCAGGCGAAACGCCACCGTCAAATATTCATGCGAGACTGGCGCAAAAAGCTTGACGCCTTTCTCAAGTTTAATGAACGCGATATCCTTGAGCATGCCGGAACCGTTACCAAAGAAGTTGCTGACGCACTGGCTTTGGAGCAGTATGAGGCTTTTTACAAACAACGTTTGAAGGATGAAGCCGAAGCGGAAGCGCTTGCCGATGATGAGACATTGAATGAAATCGAACAGAAAGTGGCAAAACGCTTACCGAAGAAAAAGGGGCGGAAGAATGGGTGAGTGGAAGAAGATAGATGATCTCTTTGATTTTGAGAAAGGAATTTTGCAAAGCTCAAAATGCAAAGCTGGCAAATACACATTTGTAACTGCCGCTGAAGATTGGAAAACCCACGAAAGTTATACGCATGATTGTGAGGCTTTGGTTTTCGCAATGGCTGCTTCAGGGTCATTGGGAAGAACTCATCATGTAAAAGGTAAGTTTATTGCGAGTGATCTTTGTTTTATTCTTACGCCCAAAAATGGATTGCAGCTTGATTTAACATTTTATTACCGGCTATTCAATTTTCTGCGTTCCGACATCGTTAAAAAGACATCCACTGGCACTTCAAAACTTTCGATTAATCAAACCAATTTTAGTGCATACCAGCTTCCATATTTTGATTACGAGCATCAGCTAATTTTCAGAGATAGAATTGAGAGAATAAACGATATTAGTGAAAATATTTCGAATGGTCTTGATGATCAATTGGCGTTATTAAAGCAGCTCCGCCAAGCTGTGTTGCAGGAGGCTATTGAGGGCAAGTTGACGGCAAAATGGCGTGCGCAACATCCTGAACTTATCCGCGGAGATAATCACGCCTCGAAACTGCTTGAGAAGATCAAAGCCGAAAAACGAACTCTCACAGAGAGCGCTAAGCACACAAAGAAAGACAAACCCCTGCCGCCGATCACCGATGCCGGAAAACCTTTTGATTTGCCGGAAGGATGGGTCTGGTGCAGCCCTAAAGATTTAGGGGTATTTTCAGGTGGTGGTACGCCGAGTACACATATAAAAGAATATTGGAATGGAAATATACCTTGGATTACTCCGAAGGATATGAAGACAGAGGATATTTTTGACTCGGAGCTCTATATTACTCAAAAAGGATTAAAAAATTCTAATGCCATGACACTTCCGCAAAACACTTTAATATTTGTTGTAAGAAGCGGTATCCTTAAGCGTATGATTCCTATTTCAATAACAAAGGTAGTTGCAACGATTAATCAGGACTTAAAGTCTTGGATGTTATTTATTCCTACAATGGCAAATTTTCTTAAAATTAACATTAAAGGCAATGAGCACAGAATTCTTCACGATGTAATAAAAAAAGGCATGACCGTTGAGAGTTTTGATTTCGACAAGTTTAAGGTTTGTTTTCTTCCATTACCGCCTCTTACCGAGCAACAGGCCATTGTTGAGCGAGTGGACAAAATTATGGCGATGATTGATGAACTGGAAAAACAGGTATCCGAACGCAAAGAACAGTCCGAAATGCTCATGCAGTCCGTTTTACGAGAGGCGTTTGCAAAAGGATGAATTATTTTAGGAGTACGAAGGATCAGACCTTGAATACAGAATACAAAATCTGATCTGTCCCTTTCTTAAATCTTCTTTGCGTTTTCATTTGTTCGCTTATCTGCAGGGCAGCCTTCGTTACCGCACTTGAACTCACACCAAAGACTTCCCCAATCCTCTTATTATCCAATCCACTGTGCTCCTTCAAGAAGTACATGCATACATCTCTGTCTCTCTGCGGTACTCGCCTTTTCCTCTGTAATAACCGGCTTTGCTCCACCTCAAAATGTCTTGCCACTTCATCCAATACCTTTTCTATAATCCCGTTATTTCCTGCCTGCGTTTTCCAGGGCAATTCTACTACCCTTTCAGAGAGTCGATGGATAAACTTCTTTAGCACCCAACGAATAAGCGCATCGCTTCCCAGGACAAGACCGTGTTTGATCTCATCCAGAAATCTCTTTACCTGACCCGTTTTCCATTTTATTAATTTCCTATATTCAATCCTTGATTTCTTTTCATCCTTATTAAGTCCCCTTCAAAACCCTTCACAGGATACCCATGGATGGATTCTCCAGTGTCGCTCCATGATAGTAGGTCAAAATAAAGTGTGTTGTCGCATTATCAAATCTATTCTCTGATCTTGGTCTGCCCCAATTCTTCGTAATTCTGTATCCACATTTCTGTGAGGAACAAGAGAAATAATCCTGCCGCCTACTCGACTGATAGTTTTAAACTTGTTATAATGTTTTAAAACATGCTATAAGATTGGTAAAGAAAAAATGATCCTGCAACGCATATGCACGATATTTTTCATGTTGTAAGGTCGCGAACGGATTTGATGAGAGCTCAGAGATATCAGAGACATTCAGCGCTGTATTTATGGGCGACAAGACGAAGAACATCATCGACGAAAATGTCGACTTGCATGCTATCCGATGTCTGAATCAGAATATAGGTAGCTCATTTTTACTCACCCGATAAGGAGAAGACCCATAATTATTTTTATTGATTCCAGCTATAATCCGGAAAGAAGGCTTGGG
>Ga0232058_1274404_pt1 | contig 9567 bp, 10 predicted proteins | sample LAC_MetaT_2_FD_175983 | JGI IMG/M metagenome (GOLD analysis project Ga0232058, IMG submission 175983) | Metatranscriptome of anaerobic ammonium oxidizing microbial communities from anammox membrane bioreactor (MBR) in UC Berkley... | ecosystem: Engineered > Bioreactor > Anaerobic > Unclassified ... | reverse complement strand
TCGGATGGGGCCTCCTACAGAGCTTATTTATGAGCTAAAGTCAGCTTTTGGAATCTCAAGGTTTATAGAAACAGGAACTTTTCTCGGCGATACGGCTCATTGGGCTAGCAAAATATTTGAAAAAGTAATAACGATAGAATGCTCAGATAGTTATTATAACCAAACCATTCAAAAATATGGATACATTAATAATATTGAGTTTCTGTATGGAGATACCAAGTATAAGCTTTCGGAAATTCTACCTAATATTGGTGTACCGGCCATCTTCTGGCTTGATGCCCATTGGTGTGGAGGCCAGTCGTATGGAAAAGGGGATGAATGTCCATTAATTCAAGAGATTGAGACCATAAATAAGTCTTCATACGATAATTTTATTTTCATTGACGATGCACGTCTATTTATGTCTCCTCCACCTCGCCCCCATTTGATTGATCAATGGCCGGATATTTCAATGATATTAAACTCTCTTACCTCGGTAAATAATGGTAGGTATATTGTGATTATTGAAGATGTTATAATCGCAGTGCCTATCTTTGCAAAGTCAATAGTTGCACGATATTGTCAACAGATAAATACTAAATTAAGCTTAGAGGATTCATCAAATTTTAGAAAAGGACTTAAACTAATTTTTTTATCTCTAAAAAATTCGTGGCTAAAATTCGCGATAAGATTTATAAAAAAATTTAGCTCATGAAAACATTTCTCTTTGTAAAAAATTTTCTTAACCAACATACAAATATTAAACTGTGCTATAACTTCTTTGACTCGTTAAAGAAATGGTACCGTGTGCATCCTTGCACATTATCCTATTATAAATTTCTGAAGGAATACAAAGATTATTGTAAAAATGACAACAATCCAAACTTTAAGAAGTCATCCGAATTTTTGTACCCGTGTTTAGAAGATAGGGTATCTTGTACACCAGTTGAACCTACATATTTTTTTCAGGATGCTTGGGCGGCACGAAAAATATTTCAAGACAAACCGTCTCATCATTACGATATTGGTTCTTCGGCAAAAGCTATTGGAATTATTTCACAGTTTGTGCCAACAACAATGATAGATATCCGCCCTTTAGAATTAAAACTAGACAATCTCTTTTTTCAGAAAGGATCTATATTGGCGCTTCCGTTTGCGGATAATTCAATTGAAAGTCTTTCATCTTTATACGTCGTTGAACATGTTGGCTTAGGGAGATTCGGAGACGATTTTGATCCCTGGGGAAGTGAAAAGGCAATTAAAGAGCTTAAGCGAGTTTTGAAAATCGGAGGAAATTTGCTATTTTCCGTTCCCGTTGATAATGAGAATCGTGTTTATTTTAATGCCCATCGCGCTTTTACCCGTGAATACGTTTTAAATTTATTTCAGGATATGGAGTTGATAGAAGAAAAGTATATTTATGGTTCAACGCTCCATGATAACTATGATAGATCAAAAAAATTTGGAACGGGGTTGTTTCAATTTAAAAAGATTCTTAGATGATTATTAGACAAAGCTTTCTCAGGAATAAATTTCGATCTTTAGTTTTACGTATTTTTTGCTATCTGGAGAATAATAACAACGCCGATTTCTTAACAAATGGCGAAAGTTTCTTCCTTGATAGTTTGTTCGATCATTTAGGGAAAAATTACCGTGATCATGATAAAGTAATACTTTTTGATATAGGAGCAAACGTTGGTAAATATACTCAAGTATTGCTTGACAAAAGCACGCATCTTAACAATACGGTAAAAATTCATCTCTTTGAACCTACCCATGCATGTTTTGATATTCTTCAAAAGAAATTTTCTCATATCGACCAGGTTGTATTGAACAAGAAGGCCGTCTCAAACAAATTCAAAACTGTTGAAATCTTTTATGATGAGCAAAAAAAGTGGATTGGCTTCATTTTACAAAAGAAATTTAAATGCCTATTCTATCCAGATGAATCAATCTGAGTTGGTAGATGCCATTCGTTTGGACAGTTATATCAATGAGAAAAATATCGAACACATCCATTTTTTGAAAATAGATATAGAAGGGCACGAATCAGAAGCACTAGAAGGGGTAGGAGCATACTTAAGCGGAGATTTTATAGACTTTTTACAATTTGAATACGGTGGCGCCAATCTGGATTCACATACAAACCTTATGGATATATATCATTTTCTCGAAAAAGCGGGGTTTGTTTTGGCGAAAGTTATGCCAAAAGGACTGAACATCCGCCCTTACAAACCCTGGATGGATAATTTCCAATATGCAAATTACGTTGCAGTTTCAGCAAAGATCATAGGCAAATTAACATGATTCAGATTAAGCCTGAAATTCAGCAGAAGTTGAATTGCCCTTATTGTAAGGCAGTGCTCATGCCTGAAAAGATATTATGGCAGGGCATTCATATTTGTGTTGTAGCGAGTTGCAACCGCTGTCATACTGAAATCATTGAGGATTTGAAGGTTGGCCATGCCCTGTATACGCCTTACCAAGTTGATTTAAGAAAGAATGCAATCTTTGGTGACGAAAAGCCTAAATGCTGGTTTGGAATGCCTTTGCTGAAATCTTTACAAAATCCCAAAACTGATTTTGATATTGAATTTAAAGTCGAAAAATTTCAGGAATATAAAAAGGTTATTATCCTCAACTGCATCGACTTCCTCTACGGGCACGCCCTCCTCAAGTTGCTGAATGCAGAAAGACACCTTAAAAATAATTCCGAAGTTGGCCTCATTTTGCTAATACCAACATTTTTGTATTGGATGATTCCAAAGGGTATTGCCGAAGTGTGGACTGTGAATATTCCATTAACAAAGGCTCAAAATTATTTTCCATGCCTAAATCAGTTAGTACAAAAGGAATCAGAGCGTTTCGTAGAAATTTATGTGAGCCGTGCTCACTCACATCCCAAAGATTTTAACATTACAAACTTTACAGGAATTGATAAGCACGACTTTAAACGAGTAGATTTTAGAATTACCTTTATCTGGCGGGAAGATCGTCCCTGGTGGAGCCATGACTTTTCTTTAAGGGTCGCACGCAAATTGAACTATATGAGACCCTTGCTTTACTGGCAAAACCACAAGATTTGTAAATTATTTTTCTTCCTGCGTAATAAAATACAAAATGCCAGATTCACAATTGCAGGATTGGGCACGTCCACAAAGTTTCCAAAATGGATTGATGATCGAAGGGTTAATCAGTTTAACGAAGGGTTGGAGCGTGAAGCGTGCAGAATCTATGCTGAAAGCCGTTTGGTTATCGGAATTCATGGCTCTAATATGTTGCTACCATCAGCCCATGCGGGAATGACATTAGACCTAATGCCTTACGATCGATGGGGCAATTTTGCGCAGGACATATTGTATCAGGAATGTGATAATCGTTTATCTTCATACAGATATCGGTACTTGCCAGTGAAGACGGATTCGGGATTATTAGCTTCCATTGCTTCTTTGCAAATAAATGAATATTCATATTTTAAAAAACAAATGCTATGCGAATTAACCGAATAAGCATCTTCAGAAAATCAATATAAAAGAAAAATGGAAGCGGCGCCAATAGCGTTATTTGTTTATAATAGAATTTGGCATACTAAACAAACTATCGAGTCGTTACAGAGAAACGAGATGGCTGAGGCCAGTGAGCTTTTTGTATTTTCAGACGGTCCAAAGTTTGGAAATGATAGAGAAAAAGTATCTGAGGTACGGGAATACTGTAAAACAATTACTGGTTTTAAAAGGGTAACGCTTATAGAACGACAGCAGAATCTTGGTTTGGCGCAATCTATCATTACTGGTGTTGCAGAAATAGTTAATTGCTATGGCAGAATCATTGTGCTTGAAGACGATATGATCAGTTCCCCATACTTTTTGGGGTTTATGAATAAGGCTTTGGAATTTTATGAAAACGAAGAAAGGGTTGCAAGTATTCATGGCTATATTTATCCGGTTAAATCTCAACTTCCAGAAACATTTTTTTTAAGAGGCGCTGACTGTTGGGGGTGGGCTACCTGGAAAAGGGGCTGGAATTTGTTTGAAACAGAAGGAGGTAAACTTTTATATGAATTGAAGAAAAATAATCTTTGCAGAAAGTTTGATCTAAACGGTACATATCTGTACACGAAAATGTTGAAAGATCAGACTAAAGGGAAGAATGATTCCTGGGCAATCCGATGGCACGCTTCATTATTTTTGAAAGAAAAGCTTACCTTATATCCTGGCATATCGTTAATCCATAATAATGGAAATGACGAAAGTGGAACGCATTGCTCTGCAACGGATATTTTTAATACTACAATCGCTAAGAAACCTATTCGGATCGGGCACATTCCTATAGTAGAAAACGAATCTGCCCTAAAAATATTTGAAGATTATTTTAGAACAAACAAATTCTTTTCTGTTTCTTTGCCCGGCAGGATTTTTTGTAAAGCCTCAAAGTTATGTAAAAAAAACTACGATTGGTCAAATCATACGAGAAATTACTCCACCCATTATTTTTAGAATTTACAAAAATAAAGCAGCGAAATATGGTTTTTGGGGAAATTATCCTGATTGGGAAGCAGCCAAAAAGGCTTCTGCCGGTTATGATTCAGAGATCATTCTCAAAAAAGTTACAGATGCTCTTTTGAAAGTCAAAGACGGTGAAGCATCTGGTGAACGGGACTCTGTCTTGTTTGATAAAGTCCAATATTCATGGCCTTTATTAGCGGGATTGCTATGGATTGCATCGCGGAATAATAATAGGCTCACTTTATTAGATTTTGGTGGGTCTTTAGGCACATCTTATTTTCAAAATAAACTTTTTTTAAGCCATTTAAATGAATTAAAATGGTGTGTTGTGGAACAGGAACATTTTGTGCAAGTTGGGAAAAAGTTTTTTGAAAATGATAATTTAAAATTTTACTTTGATTTCAACGAATGCTTCATAAAAGAGAATCCACAAGCAATACTTTTGTCAAGCGTGCTTCAATACATTCCATACCCTTATGCCTTGCTGGAAACAATTATAAAAAATAGATTTGAATATATCATTATAGACAGAACACCTTTCTTACAGAGGGGAGGGGATCGAATAACCGTGCAAAAAGTCCCTCCTGAAATATATGATGCAAGTTATCCTGCGTGGTTTTTTAATTTAACTAACTTTCTCAATTTTTTTCTCAGAAAAATATCAATTAATTGTAGATTTTGAATCAGCCGATAAATCAAATATTCAATTTTCATCTTTTATGGGTTTTATTTTTGAACTGAAAAACAGATGATTGAGAAAATAAAGCATGTATTAAGAAAAGAACAATTTCAACCAGGAATTCTGGCGCTTTTCTTTAACCCATATTATTTTTCCAGAAAGGGCTTGTTTCGGCACATTTCGCAATGTGCTTCACATATTAGAGGAGAAACTTTGGATGTAGGCTGTGGTACAAGGCCATATGAAAAGCTTTTTTTAAGTGCCACAAGTTATATTGGCCTTGAGCTCGACACTATTGCAAATCGGAAAAACAAAAAGGCTGACTATTTTTATGATGGAACTACCTTTCCTTTTCAGGACAATGAATTTGACAGTGTCATTACAAATGAAGTCTTTGAGCATGTTTTTAATCCTGATAACTTCTTACGCGAGATATATAGGGTTTTAAAACCTGGTGGAATCTTGCTTATAACAGTTCCTTTTGTTTGGGATGAGCATGAGCAACCGTTTGATTATGCACGGTATTCTTCCTTTGGTCTGAAACATCTGCTGGAAAAATCCGGTTTTGAAATAATTGAACATCGAAAAAGTGTCTGTGATATTAGGGTGATATTTCAACTGCTAAATGGCTACATTTACAAGAAAACAATCACGAAGAATATGTATGCAAACATGGTTAGTGCAATTTTTTTAATGTCCCCGTTTAACATTTTGGGTGAGTTGCTTTCTAAAGTGTTGCCAAAGAATGAGGACTTATACCTGGATAATGTAATTCTGTTAAAGAAGAAATGACAATATGAGAGATTTTAAGGAATTTGTTAACGCAAAAGTGCTCATCACCGGTGGGCTAGGTTTTATTGGCTCATCGCTTGCCCGTCGATTGGTTCAGCTCAATGCAAAAGTCACTTTAGTAGATAGTCTCATTCCTCTCTATGGTGGTAATCTTTTTAATATTCACGATATAAAAGACCAGGTGACAGTAAATATCAGTGATGTTCGGGATCCTTACGCCATGGCGTATCTTGTTCAGAAGCAAGACTATTTATTTAACCTGGCAGGTCAAACCAGTCATATAGATTCTATGAATGATCCCCAAACCGATCTTGACATTAACGCCTCAGCTCAGGTATCCATTCTTGAGGCCTGTCGTAAGCACAATCCGGATATAAAAATTGTTTTTGCCAGTACCCGTCAAATTTATGGTAAACCAGAGTACCTGCCGGTAGATGAAAAACATCCGATTCGTCCTGTTGATGTAAATGGCATTAATAAGCTGGCAGGCGAGTGGTACCATCTGCTCTATAACAATGTTTATAAAATCAGAGCCTGTGCGCTACGGCTAACAAATACCTATGGTCCAGGTATGCGGGTAAAGGATGCACGACAAACATTCCTGGGAATTTGGGTGAAAAATCTTATTGAAGGAAAACCAATTAAAGTGTTTGGCGATGGATTGCAAGTACGTGATTTTAATTATGTCAGTGATGTGGTGGATGCCCTCTTGATAGCGGCAATTAGCCCAAAAGCAGATGGTGACGTGTTTAATTTAGGGAGTAAAGAATATATTAATCTGAAAAATCTGGCTGCTCTGATGATCGAAATCTTTCAGAAGGGAACATGTGAAATTGTGCCCTTCCCTTCCGATCTTAAAGCAATCGATATTGGCGATTATTACAGTAATTACCGCAAGATTGATGAATCTTTAGGATGGTCGCCAAGGGTTTCCCTTAAAGACGGGTTGAAGCAAACCATCGAGTATTACGTTCAGAACCGGACACACTATTGGGACTAAATATGATTTTAATGAACGATTTTCGGGCAGAACCCCCGGAGCTCATCAGACAGGAAGTTGCCGCCGTTGAAAGGGTGATCAAGTCTGGTTGGTATATCCTCGGAAATGAAGTCAAGGATTTTGAATCAGCCTGGGCTAGTCGTTGCGGGGTAGACTATGCCATTGGTGTAGGTAATGGGATGGATGCCATTGAGATAGGGCTGCGCGCCCTTAACATCGGGCCCGGGGATGAAGTGATTACTACTCCGATGACTGCCTTTGCCACCGTGCTGGCTATTATTCGTGCCGGTGCGACAACAGTTCTTGCTGATATTGACCCTGCAACAGCCTTGTTGGATCCTGCAAGCGTTGAGCGATGTCTTTCCTCTCGTACTCGGGCAATATTGCTGGTACATCTTTATGGACAAGTGAGAAATATGGACGCATGGATTGCACTTTGTAAGCGCACCGGCATCCGTTTGCTGGAAGATTGTGCACAATCACACGCGGCCTCTTGGCAGGGTAAAGTTGCCGGGTCTTTTGGTGATTATGGCGCCTACAGTTTTTATCCAACCAAAAATCTGGGCACAATAGGAGATGGCGGTGCAATTATCACGAATTCTGAAGATATAGCGAGTCAGGCAAGAGTACTGCGAAATTATGGGCAATCACAGCGGTACCATCATGCAGAACTCGGTTTAAATAGTCGTTTGGATGAAATGCATGCCGCCATCCTGTCTGCTCGCCTTAACTGGTTTGATTTTTTTACTGCCAGACGTCAGGAGATAGCGAAAGCCTATTTCAACGGTATCAAAAATTCTCTTATTCAGTTAATGGCCGAACCGTCAGACAGCGAGAGCCATGTTTATCATCTCTTTGTAATTTTATGTAAAGAGAGAGAGCGGCTTGGCAGTTACCTTAGAGAACGTGGAGTTGACAATCTCGTTCACTACCCAATACCTGTTCACCAACAAGTACCATGCAGAAACATCCGGCACGATCCGAAAGGCTTGATTCATGCTGAAACGCATGCTGCCCGCTGTCTCTCCATACCATGTCACCCTCAGATGATCGATGAAGAAGTTAACAAGGTAATAAAGGTCATTAATGATTTCAAATAAATCTGCAGAGCATTTTGTAACTTTATTTGACAGTAAATTTTTACCTTTGGGAATGGCGCTCCACAATTCCCTGATGATTCATGCACAGCCATTTCATTTATGGATTTTGTGTATGGATGCTCTGGCGGAAGAACAGTTAAAACAGATATCCTTGCCCCATGTAACGTTAATTTCATTAAAAGAAATTGAAACACAAGATTTATTGGAGGTAAAATCTGGTCGCACACCGGTTGAATACTGCTGGACATTAACACCGTTCACACCCCAGGCCGTGTTTGACAGAGATCCGCATATTGAGCGTATTACTTATCTGGATGCAGATATCTTCTTTTTTGATAATCCGCGAATCCTGCTCAAAGAATTGGATTATAGTGAAAAACATGTTTTGATTACTGAGCATGCCTATGCTCCCGAATATGAGCAATCACAGGCGAGCGGTCGGTTTTGTGTTCAATTTATGACTTTTAGAAAGACCCAACAAGCCACAAAGGTTATGAAATGGTGGCAGAGCAGGTGTCTGGAATGGTGTTTCGACAGGGTAGAAGGCGGAAAGTTTGGCGATCAAAAATATCTGGATTGCTGGCCTGAATTATTTGGCGACACAGTCCACGTTGTTCAGCAAGTTGAAAAAACTTTAGCGCCTTGGAATGTATTATTTTTTGAAAAAAAGATAGGTGCAAAACTGAGTCCTGTTTTTTATCACTTTCAAACATTAAGAATTGTTGGCCCATGTAAGATTCGACTGTACCTCGGTTATAAGATCGGAAAACTGGGGTTAAACTTATACGACCAATATTTGAAGAGTTTACGCAAATGCCTTACGGTTCTAAATGCACATCATCTAGAAGTGCCTTATGTCAAACTAAAAAAGGAAAAATGGGGAATATTGCGTAATCTTAAAAGGGGAATAACTAAAATAGTGCGCTTTGCTTCGATTGATTATTTGTAGCCGTTTATACCTTTCTTTCGAAGAGGCCATGACAAAGGAATTGCCTTCCTGCAGGATGGAAAGGTCATTTCTCTGTAAGAGTCACCCTATCACGGTGATATCATAAGAAAGCTCTGAAAGCATCTCAACAGTATCATCATAAAATGAGGGTTTATCTTCTTAGGACAGATGATCTAGATCCCCTCGCCCTTTCTAAGGGTTGAAAGACAAGAGGTGTGGTTCAAAAAAAGGATTACGCAAAATTTGGTATTTGTTGTATGGCAGGAGCATTCCATGTCTTTTCACACCACCTTGTAAAAATGAAAATTACTGCCAAAAGATTTATACGCGAACAGGGTTTTTTAACAATCCCTTTGGGTGCTAAAAGGTATTGTATCCTTTCACCGCCTCAATCGTTTCAAGTATGTTGTATTGGATGATTTTTGCCTGATTTGAAATTTGGGATGGATCTACTTCTTGGTATTGAGTTCCTCCAAGATTTCCTGGGCAAGTTCTCTGACGGAGCCATCTTCATCGTTGAGCGCATTTTTTATGTACTCAATGGCTGCCTCTCCGCCTATCTC
>Ga0232058_1293649_pt1 | contig 10161 bp, 4 predicted proteins | sample LAC_MetaT_2_FD_175983 | JGI IMG/M metagenome (GOLD analysis project Ga0232058, IMG submission 175983) | Metatranscriptome of anaerobic ammonium oxidizing microbial communities from anammox membrane bioreactor (MBR) in UC Berkley... | ecosystem: Engineered > Bioreactor > Anaerobic > Unclassified ... | reverse complement strand
GGAAAATCTATCTATTTCAATCGGTCAGCAATATGTAAACGTTTTCAAGATAAACAGGTCGCCATGGATCAGGAAACAGTGTTAGACAGCCGCGTGGGATTTAAACGGGTCAACGCTCAATTTGACCGAGAGCAAACTCTGGAGAAACAGAACCTGCAACTGCGGGTGCTGCTGGAGGTAGGCCGTCATTTAAATTCAACATTAAACCTGGAAAATTTGCTCGACTCCATTATTAAAGTCGCCAGTGAAGTAATTGAAACTGAACAGGCGGCTATTTTGCTTTTTGACGAGCAAACGCACGAGTTGCATTTTGCTGCCGCCACCGGTTTAAAACAGGCTACCGTAAAATCTATCCCGGTGCCGATGGATGGCAGCATTGCCGGCTGGATTTTTATTCATAACAAGCCTCAAATTGTGCAAGATATCCAGCACGATGCCCGCCATTTTAATGAGGTTGATCAAAAAGCACAGTTTCGGACAAAGTCCATTTTGGGCGTTCCGTTACAGGTTAACGATACGGCTATTGGGGTTCTTGAAGTTGTTAACAAATGCGATAACCGCGGCTTCAACAATCAAGATATTGAGATGCTGGAAACGCTGGCTGCTCAGGCCGCGGTGGCTATAGAAAATGCCCGGCTGTATCAACAACTGCACAACCAGATGGCCGCCCTAAAAGATGCCCAGGCCCGCCTGGTGCAGAGCGAAAAGCTGGCGGCTATTGGCGAGTTGATTGCCGGTGTAGCCCACGAATTGAATAATCCGTTAACCACGATTATTGGATATTCAGAAATATTGCGCTCGTTGTCGAAGGATGAGGAGAGCATTAACGATCTCAATCGAATTGTCACTCAGGGGCACCGGGCTGCGGCCATTGTCCGCAAACTGCTTGATTTTGCCCGGCAGCACAAATCTGAACGCAAGCCGGTTGATATTAACTCGCTGGTGCATCAAACGCTGGATCTGGTCAAGTACGATTTTCACAACCAGAATCTTACCATTGAAACAGACTTTTCCCTCGACTCCCCCTGGGTGTTGGCCGACCCCAGCCAGTTTCAGCAGGTTTTGATCAACCTGTTCAACAATGCTCGGCAGGCTATGGCCAACACAAAAAAAAGTGGGCGGTTACGGATTTCAACCCGTTTGGTGCCGGCCAGCATCGATAATAAACAGCCTGTCCAGCAACAGGCCGCTGTCAGGCTGGCGATTCAGGATAACGGCTCTGGAATACCGGCAGAACATTTATCCCGTATTTTTGACCCGTTTTTTACCACCAAAGAACCCGGAAAAGGTACCGGCCTTGGGCTATCGGTGTGTCACGGTATTGTCAGCGAGCACGATGGCGTAATCTGGGCAGAAAGCGAGCCGGGGCGGCGCACCACCTTTTTTGTTGAACTGCCCGTAATTGCCAACCGGCAAGCCTGCGTTGGGGTGGCTTCGGCTGCGTCACCCAAACAATTTTCTACCTGGCCAGAAGCCGGTCAATCCACAAAAAATGTCAAAATTCTTGTAGTGGAGGACGAAAAAGACCTGTTGCTGTTAACCAGCCGCATTTTTCAGGATAAGGGGTATGCCGTAGATGCTGTTAGCAATGGCCTCACCGCCCGAGCCTGCCTGCTTGAAACAGATTATGATCTGGTGGTGTGTGACATCCGTCTGCCAGGTATAAGTGGCTTGAAGCTGTACGAGAAGATACGCGTTGAAAAACCCAATATAAGTAAGCGTTTCATTTTTATCTCCGGCGATATTTTTGACCAGGCTACCCGCCAATTTCTTGACCAAAACAACCTGCCATTTATTAGCAAGCCCTTTCAGCCGGCAGAAATCCAGGCCGAAGTTAGCCGTCTGCTGGATGAACGGCAGGCGTGAGAAATCCCGGTTAAAGGTTTGCCGGGGGGATGATCCAAAGAATAGTCAGCGGTATTAGTCAAAAAGAAATTCAATGTGAAGATACGAATTTGGGGTGCCCGAGGTTCAATTCCAAGCCCGCTGAAGCCCGCTGAAGTAGAAAGAAAACTGCACCAGGCTATTTTAAATATGCCGGCAATCGATACCAACGATTCGGAGGCGGTCTGGGGCTATATTAAATCGCTGCCGGTGTTGGTTCGGGGAACAGCCGGCGGAAATACCACCTGCGTTGAGGTACAGGCCGGCGGCGAAACCTTCATCATCGATGCCGGGTCTGGTCTGCGTGATTTGGGGCTGGAATTAATGAAGGGGCCGTGTGGCCACGGCGAAGGCACAATTCACCTGCTGTTTAGCCATCTTCATTGGGACCACATTCAGGGGTTTCCCTTTTTTGTGCCGGCCCATATCCCCGGCAACCGAATTTTTATTTACAGCATCCACGATGCGCACCTGGGCCTAAGAACCCAACAAAATCCCCTGAATTTCCCTGTTTCATTGGAACAAATGAATGCCACCATTGAGTTTAAACAGCTCCAGGTGGGGCAGCCATTCCAGATTGGTTCGGTAACGCTCAATACGCTTGAAAACGCACATCCGGGCAAATCTTATAGTTATCGTTTTGAGGATGACCACAGCATTTTCGTTCAGTCCAGCGATTCGGAGTACAAACGGCTCGACGAAATCACCCTGCAACCCTACGTTGATTTCTTCAAAGATGCCGACGCGCTTGTTTTTGATGCCCAGTACACGCTTGAGGATGTTTGGCGGCACAAAGTAGACTGGGGCCACAGCTCGGCGATGATCGGCGTAGACCTGGCTCAGGCCGCCGGCGTTAAAAAGCTGATCCTGTTCCATTACGACCCCACTTATTCCGACAACCAGTTGCTGGATATTCAGGCGTCGGCCATTGCCTATCGTGATCAAAACGCCAAACAGAACCACTGCGAAATCCTGCTGGCCTACGAAGGCATGACCCTGGATTTGACTCCGCCCGGTACGGTTAATCTGGCGGTTGCCGACGATGGCCACGCCGCTATTTTAACCCCAACCCGCATTTTTGATGAGCGCGGGATTGACCAACTGAGCCACCAGCTAACCAAACTGCGGCAGCAGGATGCTCCCTCTAAATCCATCATCGACCTATCCCACGTGGAGCGGCTCACAACCTCCAGCCTCAAATCATTGGTCACGCTCAATCAGGGGCGGCAAGGCGAACCGATTGTGCTGGCCGCGCCATCGCAGGCCGTGCGCCAGGTCATCGAGCTGGGTGGCTTTGCCGATCAATTTATTATTTACCCCTCGGTAGAAGTTGCCCTGACGGCCGTAAAAACCCGCGAAGCCCTCAACCTGCCCGGCAATTTGATCAAAAAACGCTATCAAATTGAAAGCAAACTGGGCGCCAGCCTGCTGGGCACAACTCTGCAAGCTATTGACACCCAAACCAACACCCCCGTTGTGGTGAAAATATTAAACCCAATCCTGTCGCGAGACCCGACGCCGCCGGTTTTTCGGCAAATGTCCAAACTCAGCGGCTTAACCCATCACGCCATTGCCAAAGTTATTGATTGGGGCAACGTGGATGACAACTATTTTGTGGTAGAAGAGTATATTACCGGCCAAACGCTGGAAGATTTACTGGCCGCTAAGGTTGAGCTGCCGTTTGACCAGATTTTTGACATTGCCATTAACCTGAATATGGCTTTGGAGCATCTTCACAACAACGGCATTGTCCACGGTAATCTCAAACCCACCAATATTTTCCTCACCAACAATGGCATCAGAATTAGTGGTTTTGGCCAGGGACGGCTGGTTGAAGGGCGAAATCTGTTAAATGCCCCGCTGTTGCAGCTTGACCCCACCTACCTGGCCCCCGAACAAATCCTGGGGCAACCGCTCGATGCGCGGGTTGATCTGTACGCGATGGGGGTAACACTGTACCGGCTCTTTACCGGAGAACTTCCGTTTGCCGGCAGCAGCCAGGAAATTATGCTGGCTCAATTGCAGCAAGCGCCCCGCTCCCCCCGTGAAATCAACCCGACCCTGTCGCTGGCGTTGGAACATCTGGTGCTCAAGTTGCTGGCCAAAAACCCCAACGAGCGCTACGCCAGTGCCAGGCAGGTTAAGCAGCTTACCCACAGCGCGCTCAACCCCATGCAAATCCAATCGTCCGAGGCGTTGGTGGGCCGGGAGCAACCGCTGGCAGCCATTACAGAATTGTGGGCCAAAGCTCGCGGTGGCGCCGGCCAACTTGTTTTTGTCTCCGGCGAATCGGGCATTGGCAAAACGCGGCTTATCCAGCACGCGGCCACCCACTGCGCGCCGCCGGTGCTGCTGGCGGGCAGTTGCAACGAACTCAACGGGAGTTCGGCCTATCACCCCTTTGCCGAACTACTGCAGGCCTATTTGGCCACGGTGCCGCCTGAATTTTATGACGATGAAATTCGGATGCTGCTGGCCAATTTTACCCGGATTGTGCCTCAAATCAAGCAAATTTTGCCGGAATTAACCGAACCGCCGGCGCTCGATCCCAAGTTGGAACAGCTCCGGTTAATGACCAGTCTGACCCAATTTGTGAAGCTGGCCACCCAAAAACGGCCCTGGTTTATTGTGCTTGAAAACCTGCAATGGGCCGATCAGAATTCATTGGAATTGTTGCGCCATTTGTGCTATCATCTACCTGCAATGTCATTGTTGATTTTGGCAACATATCGTGACACTGAAGTTGACCCCGGCCACCCACTGGTAAAAGCCATCAACACCATCAGCAGCAGTCCCGTTTGCCATCATCAACACTTGAACCGATTGGATCAGCCGCAAGTGGCGCAATTATTGGCCAGCCTGCTGCAACAATCCGTACCGGATCATTTTAGCCAGACAATTTTTCAGCACACCAGCGGCAACCCTTTTTATGTAGAAGAAATCGCCAGAAGCCTGATTAAAGATGGCGTTGTTACCCGGCAGCAGAACAGTTGGCAATTCCCTGTCGTCGAGAGTATCTCGCTGCCCAACAGTGTGCGCGAAGCCGTATGGCGGCGGATCCATCGCTTAACACCAAATACGCAGGATTTTCTGCGCCAGGCGGCCGTGCTGGGGCAAAGATTTCGTTTTGATGATATTTTAGCGCTCAGTGGTTTTTCAAAATGGGAGGCCATGGAATATCTCAGCCTGGCTATGGAAGAGCAGCTTGTTAAAGAAGACCGGGGCGGGAATACCTTTAACTTTGGCCACACCGAAATTCGGAGCGTTCTGTATACCGATCTGAACGCCCTGCGCCGGCAAATATTGCATCGCCAGGCGGGCGAAATTTTGGAAGGCCAGCTTTCCAAACGGCGCGATCAGGCTATTGAGGAATTGGCCTGGCACTTTGAAGCTGCCGGCGATGCCAAACGGGCTTTGCCGTACAGCTTCCGGGCGGCCCAACAGGCCCAGGCGGCCTACGCCAACGATTCGGCGCTGCACTGGTACGAGCGCGCGCTGCGTTTGCTGGCCCGGCCCGAGGCCGTGGATGATGATTCGGAATTGCCGCTGGCCATTTATGAATCGATGGGCGATTTGTTGGCGCTCATGGGCCGCTACGAAGATGCCTTAACAAAGTATGATCTGGCCCGGGAAGAACTTGAAGTGGTGCATCCGCAACGTTATCCGACGCAGCGGTTGATTGGGATTTATCAGAAAATTGCCGAAGTCTACAAAAAAAAAGGTGAAATTGACTCGGCCTTTGATTTTTTGAATAGGGGGCTGGAGTTACAGGCTGGCAGTCACCCCACCGTAGAAACCGCTTTGTCTTATTTGGATGGCGCGGTGCTGTTTCTGCGCCAAAGCAACACTTCACAGGCGTCGGAGTGGTGCGAGCGCGGCCTTGATTTAGCCTCGCAGATAAAATCTCAGGCGGGACAGCAGGCCATTGGCCGGGCCTATTACGTGCTCGGCAACGTGTACAGCCAGCTTGGGCAGCTATCTCAGGCGGCCCAGTTTTGCCGGCAAAGTATTCAGATTTATGAGCAGCTTGGCGATCTGGTCAAGCAGTCAACGGCGCTCCTTAATTTGGGCATTGTTTATTACGAGCAGGGTAACTGGGAGCGCGCCAGCGAAGTTTACTACCAGAGTCTGGCAATCAAACAAAAAATTGGTGATGTTTACGGGCAGGGTCAGGTAAGTAATAACCTTGGCAACCTGCAAATGGAGCGCGGTGACTGGCAGCAGGCGGCGGAACTCTTTGAGCAAAGCCTGGCTATTTGGCAAAAAACGGGCGCTATTGGTGAAGAGGCAAATACGCTCAGCAATTTTGCCCAGTTGCACATTTACATGGCACAAGACCTGGACCAGGCTCAGGCTTATCTGGAACGCAGCCAGGCGCTTTTTGCCGAGGTGGGCTCTGATGAATTCAAGTCGGAGTTGGAACGGCGCTGGAGCGAACTGCACATCAAGAAAAACAATCTGGACCTGGCCCTGGCCTACGCTCTGCGCTCGGTAAAACACGCCGCCGAGTTTGATGACCCGCTCGAAGAAGGAATATCCCAGCGAACCCTGGGTGTTGTGCAGTGGCGAATGGGCCGGTATCAATTGGCCGAGTCCAGTTTGCAGTACAGCCTTGAAATTTTGGGCAAGCTCAAAAGCGAATACGAAACAGCCAAAACCCGGTTAAAGCTGGCCCAATTAAAATTTGAAACCAATGCGGTGACCGAAGCCAGTACCTATTTGGCCGAAGCAATGGTCACCCTGAAAAAATTAAAAACCCAGCCAGCGCTCGGTCAGGCCCACCAACTGGCTCAGACAATTTCCCAAGCCCCCCTTGAATTGGCAGTTCAAAAAGAGTGGATACCGCTGGAAAGTTGGATCGAGTAGAATCTGCGGTGCTAATGACAATAGAAGAACAACCTCAGCAAAGCCAATTGCCCACTGTTCTTATTGTTGATGACGACCCGACCAATTTGCAGGTTACGTTTGAACTGCTAAAACAGATTGGCATTTCGGCCAAAATTGCCCACAATGGCGAACGGGCGCTGCAACAGCTCGAACATACCTCCGTTGATCTGATTTTGCTTGATATTATGATGCCCGGGTTGAGCGGCATTGAAACGTGCAAACGGTTAAAAAGCCAGCCGCATACCCGGGATATTCCTATTATTTTTATGACCGCGCTGGCCGACATTGGCAGTATTACGATGGCTTTTGAAGCTGGCGGGAGCGATTATATTACCAAACCCTGTTTTCACCAGGAATTGTTGGCCCGGGTAAATACACATCTGAAAATCCGCCAGCTCCACAAAAATCTCAAAACCCGCAACGAAGAACTTCAGCGCAACGTTACAGAACTGCAGGCCACTCAAGAAGCGCTGCAACAGGCCCACACTGAACTCGAAGGCCGCGTCAAAGAGCGCACCGCCGATCTGGAAGAGGCTAACAGCCGGCTTGAAAAGAACATTTTAGAGCAGCGCTGGACAGAACGCGCCCTGCGTGAGAGCGAACGCCGGTTTCGGCACGTGATCGCTTCTATCAGCGATCATATTTACGTGATGCGCATCACACAGGATGGCCAGCAGCGCATTGTTTATCTTTCGCCCAAAATTGAGGCGATAAGCGGTTACTCGCAATCAAAATTTCTTAATAACTTTGATTTTTGGCCTTCATTTGTGGTTCACCCGGACGACCAGCACATTGCAAAACATCAATGGGTCGCCTTAAGTAAGCAAAGAAACAGCGAGGTGGTGTACCGTATTATCCGCGCCGATGGCACGGTGATTTGGGTTAGAGACAGCGCGCGCGTGGCCAAAGAAGCCGATTATTTGGCCATTTACGGCGTGATCAGTGATATCACCTCGCGCATTCAGTTGCAGGAGCGCCTGCAAGCCATTCGGAAAACCAGCCAGGAATTGACGCTCCTGCACGATGAAACCGCAATTTTGAAAGAAGTCTTTCAAATTATCGGCGATGTGATTGAGTTTAGCCGGGCTTCGTACGCGCTGCTAAATGAAAACAAGGATCGGCTTGAATACTGGTCCTTTTCACCAGAAGGCTGGCAGCAAGGCATCACGCTTGCGGTTGACTCAGAGCGGGGAGTTGGCCCGCAGGTTGTACGCACCGGGCAGGCCGTGTTGATCAGCGACGCGCGTAAGGATGGCCGTTATGTTTCGTGCCACCCCGGCTGGTCGGCGTGCGCAGAGTTGTGTGTGCCCATGAAAATAAAAGAGCAGGTGATTGGGGTGCTCAACGTAGAGAGCGACCAGCCAGGTTTCTTTACCCGGGACGACCAGCTTTTGCTGCAAACGCTGGCCGATCAATCGGCGGTAGCCATTCAGAGTGCGCGTCTTTACGCCGAAGTAGAAAACCGGGTGGCCCAAATTGGCGCTCTGGCGGCGGCTGGCCGGGCCATGAGTTCCACGCTCGATTTGGAAACCGTACTCAACCAAACTATGGACGTTGCCCGGCAGTTACTGGCAGCAGAGGGTGTGGCCGTGCTTTTGTACAACCCGGGCCAGAATAACCTGTATTTTGCAGCGGCTGCCAGCCCCGGCTCAGCCGTGATGATTGGTAAACCGGTGCCGCTGCAAAACAGCGTGGCCGGCTGGTCATTTGTCAACAACGAGCCGGTTTTGGTGACCAACGCCACCGACGACCCCCGCTTTTACAACGGCATCGATCAGGTTACCGGGCTGGTAACCCAATCATTGCTGGCAGTGCCGCTGGTCCACCGGCAGAACAAAATTGGTGTGTTGGAGGCTGCCAACAAAAAATCTGGCCGGTTCAGCCAGGGTGATCTGAGAAAACTGGAGACTCTGGCTTACTCGGCGGCCATTGCCATTGCCAACGCCCGCTTGTTTTCACAAGTGCAAATGGGGCGGGAGCAACTTCGCCATCTGGCTCAGGAAGTTGTTAACGCTCAGGAAGCAGAACGGCAGCGCCTCTCTTATGAACTTCACGACGATGTGGGCCAAACCCTCACCGCGCTCAAATTGTCGCTGGAACTGCTGCAAAGTGATTTGCCGGCTAGCTGCAATTTTTTGGATAAAAGAATTGATAAGGCGGTTGATCTGACCATCGCCCTGACTCAACGGCTGCGTAGTTTGGCTCGGGACCTGCGCCCCCCGGCGTTGGATGTTACCGGTTTAAATGGCGCGTTAGAGGATCACTGTGCTGAATTTGCCGATAGGCTGGGTATTGAGATAGTGTATAAGGGACAGGAATTTGCCGAAGCATCTGAGCAGGTCAAAATATTTTTGTACCGTTGTGTGCAAGAGGCCCTTAACAATGTTGCCAAACATGCCAGGGCCAGCCGCGTGGTGGTAATGCTCCAAACGCTTGATGGGTTGGTTCAACTTTCTGTGGAGGATAACGGGATTGGCTTTGATGCCGAAGCAGTTGCCGCTATGCCCCCCCGTGTGCATGGCATTGGCCTGTTGGGGCTTCAAGAGCGTCTGGAAATGTTAGGCGGCGAATTTAAAATTGCCTCGCAGCCCGGGCAGGGCACCACCCTCACCGTACAATTGCCCCTGGAAGGATAGCACTATGATCAAAATTATCGTTGCAGAAGACCATCATCTGGTTCGAGAAGGAATCCTGTCGCTGCTGGAAAAGGCAGAGGATATTGAGATTATCGCGGAAGCTGAAGATGGCGAAGAGGCGGTGCAGTTGGTTCAGCAGCATCGGCCCGATGTCTTGTTGACGGATATTGGCATGCCGCGGCTCAACGGTATTCAGGCGGCAGAAAAGATCCGTGATATGGGGCTGGAAACCCGGGTCGTTATCCTTTCTATGCACTCCAATAAAAGTTTGATCCGCCAAAGTATGCGCAGCGGAGCCAAAGGCTACGTCCTCAAAAGCGGCATCAAAGACGAACTGCTGATGGCGCTCCGGGCCGCCGCGCGCAATGGCACCTACTTAAGCCCGGAAGTGTCAGAACTGTTGATGGCCGACTTTGGAACCCCGGCCGCAGAAGGGCAAGACGGTTTTGACCTGCTTAATCCCCGTGAGCGCGAAATTCTGAAACTCATTTCCGAAGGCCACACCAACAAATCTATTGCGGATTTAATGCACTTGAGCGTTAAAACTATTGAAAAAGACCGAACCTCGCTGCTGGAAAAGCTACAGGTGCGTGATCTGGCCAGCCTGATCCGGTTGGCCATGAAACACGGCCTTATTTTTGACGAAGATTAACCGTAACTACTCAGCCCCACCATTCTGGATGTCATTCCCGCGTGTTTTTAGCGGGAATCCACCGTTTTGGCCTTCAGTGGATGCCCGATAAAGACATTCGGG
>Ga0232058_1445415_pt1 | contig 10208 bp, 6 predicted proteins | sample LAC_MetaT_2_FD_175983 | JGI IMG/M metagenome (GOLD analysis project Ga0232058, IMG submission 175983) | Metatranscriptome of anaerobic ammonium oxidizing microbial communities from anammox membrane bioreactor (MBR) in UC Berkley... | ecosystem: Engineered > Bioreactor > Anaerobic > Unclassified ... | reverse complement strand
TGGAATTCGAGCCCGGGAAACGCCGCTTCGAAATGCGCTGCCTCGTGACCGATTTCGAGCAGCAGCAGCCCATCGTCCGCCAAGTGGGCCGGTGCGTCGGCGACGATCCGGCGCACCAGATCCATGCCGTCGGCTCCGCCGGCCAGCGCGGTGCGCGGCTCGGCGCGGAATTCCGGCGGCAGCACCTGCATCGACGCTTCGTTGACGTAGGGCGGGTTGCACAGCACGAGATCGAAGCGCCGTCCTCGCACCGGCGCGAACAGGTCGCCTCGCACCAGTTCGAGGCGCTGCTGCAACCCGTGGGCCGCGCGGTTGGATTCGGCCAGCGCGAGCGCATCGGCCGAGAGATCGGCGCCGACCACCCGCGCATCGGGAAAGCGGTCGGCAGCGAGGATCGCCAGGCTTGCCCCGCCGGTGCACAGGTCGAGAACCGAGGCCGGCCACGAAGGCGCCCGCGGATGCAGCTCGAGCCATTGCGGCAACGCCTCGTCGAGCGCCTCGGCGATCAGCGAGCGCGGCACCAGTGCGCGCTCGTCGCAGGCGAATCGCAGCCCGCGCAGCCAGGCTTCGCCGGTGAGGTAGGCCGCTGGCCGGCGCGTCGCGATGCGCCGCTCGACGAGCTCTGTCGCGGTGCGCCGTTCGCTGCCGGCGAGCCTGGCGTCGAGCCAGGGCTCGAGCGGGTCGGGAGGCAGGTGCAGCGCCCACAGCAGCAGCGCCGCGGCCTCGTCGAAAGCGTTGCCGGTGCCGTGGCCATAGGCGATGCCGGCGGCTTCGAAGCGCGAGACCGCCCAGCGCATCAGGTCGCGCAGCGTGCGCAGTTCGCGCGCCGCGGCGTCGGCGTCGGCCAGGCGACGTTCGACCGCACGGCTCATGGCTGCAGCAGCGCGGAGATCGTGCGCCGGTAGATGTTCTTCAGCGGTTCGAGTTCGTCCAGCCCCACGTGTTCGTCGACCTGGTGGATGCTCGCGTTGACCGGGCCGAACTCGACCACCTGCGGGCAGATGCGCGCGATGAAGCGGCCGTCCGAGGTGCCGCCGGTGGTCGAGAATTCGGCCGAGATGCCGGTTTCGGCGAGGATCGCCGCCGAGAGCGCGTCGCACAGCGTACCGCGCGCGGTGAGGAACGGCGAGGCCGGCGGCGACCATTCGAGCGTGTAGTCGAGCCCGTGCGCATCGAGCACTGCGGCGAAGCGCTGCTTCAACCCGTCGACCGTGCTGGCGGTCGAGAAGCGGAAGTTGAAGTCGAGCGTGAGACAGCCGGGGATCAGGTTGGCCGCACCCGCGCCGGCCCGAATGCCCGACACCTGCCAGCCGGTGGGCGGGAAATGCCCGTTGCCGCGATCCCATTCGACGGCGACCAGTTCGGCGAGCGCCGGTGCGAACTGGTGGATCGGGTTGCGCGCCAGGTGCGGATACGCGATGTGGCCCTGTACGCCGATGACCGTGAGCCGGCCCGACAGCGAGCCGCGGCGGCCGTTCTTCACCGTGTCCCCGAGGCGCGCGACCGAGGTGGGTTCGCCGACGATGCAGCAGTCGATGTGCTCGCCGCGCGCTGCGAGCGTCTCGACCACGCGCACCGTCCCGTCGGTGGCGGGGCCTTCCTCGTCGGAGGTGAGCAGCAGCGCGATGCGCCCGGCGTGGCTGCCGCCACCGGCCGCGAGGAATTCCTCGATCGCCACCACGAACGCGGCGATCGAGCTCTTCATGTCGGCCGCGCCGCGTCCGTAGAGGCGGCCGTCGCGCACCGTGGGCACGAAGGGATCGCTGGTCCACTGCCCGGGCGGGCCCGCAGGCACCACGTCGGTGTGCCCGGCGAATGCCAGCGTGGGTCCGCTGGCGTTGCCTTCGCGAACAGCCCAGAAGTTGGTCACCCCGTTGCCCTCGATCGTCTCGCAGGCGAAGCCAAGCGGGGCGAGGCGCTCGGCGACGAGGCCCTGGCAGCCGTGGTCGTCGGGGGTGACCGATCGCTGCCGGATCAGCGCCTCGGCCAGCGCGAGCACGCGGCTCATTGCGCCGCAGGGCCGCAGTCGGTTCCCGAACCGAACACTGCCGCGTACAGCGCCTCGGAGAAGCCCACGAGCAGGCGATCGTCGACCTGCAGCACCGGCCGCCTGATCAGCGTGGGGTCGGCCAGCATCAGTTCGGCCGCGCTCGTCTGGTCGGTGATCGTCGCGCGGCGCTCGGGGTCGAGCTTGCGCCAGGCCAGGCCGCGGCGGTTCAGCAGCGAATCCCAGGGCACGCGGCCCAGCCAGCCCGACAGGCGCTGCGCATCGAGCCCCTCCTTGCGGAAATCGTGGAAACGGAAGGCGACGTGGTGCGCGCGTAGCCAGGCGCGCGCCTTGCGAACCTGGTCGCAGGTCTCGATGCCGTAGACGACGACCTCGCCCATGTCAGATATTGAGCATGAATTCGGAGAAGGACGGTCCGTGCGCGTCGCCGTCGCTGCCCGGCCTGGGCGGCTGTCCGAGTGCCGCCGAGGCCATCGCCGGGCTGACCAGGTTGCCGGGCTGCGCGGCGGCCTTGGGGGCCGGTGCAGCGCCTTCCTCGGCCGCGTTCTCGAGCATCCAGAGCAGGTTGGTCGGGGAGTCGGCGTGCGCCATTGCGTCTTCCCTGGCGATGCGGCGCGCACGAACCAGCTCGGCCAGCGCCTGGTCGAAGGTGCGCGAACCCGCAGCCAGGCTCTGGCTCATCGCGTCCTTGATCTCGGTGAGCCGTCCCTGCTCGATGAGTTCGGCGATGTGCCGGGTGTTGAGCAGGAGTTCGACCGCCGGCAGGCGGCTTCCGTCGAAGGCGCGCACGAGGCGTTGCGAGACCACGGCTTTCAGCGTGGCCGCCAGGTCGGCGAGCAGCACCGGCCGGTTGTCCGGCGGGTAGAAGCTCACGATGCGGTTCAGCGCGTGGTTGGCGTTGTTCGCGTGCAGCGTGGCGAGCACCAGGTGCCCCGACTGCGCGTAGGCGATCGCGTTGGACATCGTGGCGGTGTCGCGGATCTCGCCGATCAGGATGCAGTCGGGCGCCTGCCGCATCGCGTTCTTCAGGGCGACGTCGAGCGACTGCGTGTCGGTGCCGATCTGCCGCTGGCTGACGATCGAGCGCTTGTTCCGGAAGGTGAACTCGATCGGATCTTCCAGCGTGAGGATGTGCCCGGTCTTCTGCCCGTTGCGGTAATCGATCATCGAAGCCAGCGTGGTCGACTTGCCGGAGCCGGTGGCGCCGACCACCAGCAGCAGCCCGCGCTTGTCCATCACCAGGTCGCCGAGGATCGGCGGCAGGTGCAGCGTGGCGAGCTCCGGGATGTCGTGAGGAATGAAGCGGATCACGCAGGCGGTCGAACCGCGCTGGCGAAAGACGTTGACGCGGAAGCTGCCGACGTTGCGCACCCCGTAACCGAGGTTCAGTTCGTGCTGGCGCTCGAAGGTCTCCCAGTGGCGCTCGTCGACGATCTCGCGCACCAGCGCCACCACGTTCTCGGCAGCGAGCCGCTGCTGGTTCACCGGCACCATCGTGCCGTTCACCTTGAGTTGCACCGGCGAACCGGGGGCGAGGAACAGATCGGAGGCGTTCTTCTCCGACATCAACTGCAGCAAGCGCTCCATCATCATCGCGGTCTCCCGATGTACTCGCTTCGCGCACCACGCCCGTCCGGGCAGGGCGGGAACTGGAGCGATCGCCGCGCATTGGCTCCGGCATGCCGCCGGTATCGGTGCCCCCCGGCAGGCGGGCGCTGCGGCCGACCGGCGTGCGCCGGCCGACTGCGGGGTCGGGCGTCGACCACCGTGCCTTCGTCGACGTACGTGCCGATGTTCGGGGACCGGGGCATCGGGCCGGGCCTGTTTCCGACGAAGGAGCCGCCACGCGCGACGGCTGGCGGGACGGCGCGGAGCTTCCCGGTGAGCCTCGCGATCATCGCGCAAACGGCTTCACCGGACTCGGCCGAGGGCCCCTTCGTCGCAAATAATGATAAACAAGTTGAATGAACGATCGCAAGTACCTGTTATAGAATAGGTTATGTTTTCAGCCCCTGATGCTCGTTTCGGTCGGGAAGTCACCCAGCTCGATGCGTGGAGCGGGTTTCCAGCCCTTCTTGCGGTGCTCGGCCACCACCGTCGTGAAGATTCCGCCGCGCACGAACCAGCGGGCAGTCAGGCGCAGGTAGCGCGGCGCGGCCGCAGCCACCAGGTCGTCGAGAATGCGGTTGGTCACCGCCTCGTGGAACGCGCCTTCGTCGCGAAAGCTCCACATGTAGAGCTTGAGCGCCTTGAGTTCGAGATTGCGCTGGTCGGGCACGTAGTCGATCGCCAGATTGGCGAAGTCGGGCTGCCCGGTGAGCGGGCACAGGCAGGTGAATTCCGGCACCTCGATGTGCACCAGGTAATCGCGTCCGGGCGCCGGATTGGGGAAGGTCTCGAGCGTTCGGGAGGGTCTTGAAGGCATGATCGGAATCGAAGGCGAACGGCCCCGGGAACCGACCCGCTCATGCTCCCGGGAGGTGGGAGGATCGGGTGCTATTATACGGAGCGTCAAAAGCCGCCCAGAGCGGCTTTTGCGTTTTGCCGGGCGGCCGGTCGCGCTCCGTGCCGACGCCCGCGACTGCAGCAGGAATCCTCGGTGCGACTGAAACAGATCAAACTCGCCGGCTTCAAGTCCTTCGTCGACCCCACCGCGTTCGACGTACCCGGCCAGCTGGTCGGCGTGGTCGGCCCCAACGGCTGCGGCAAGTCGAACATCATCGACGCGGTGCGCTGGGTGCTCGGCGAATCGAAGGCGTCCGAACTGCGCGGCGAGTCGATGCAGGACGTCATCTTCAGCGGTTCGTCCGAGCGCAAGCCGGCCGCGCGCGCATCGGTCGAGCTGGTGTTCGACAACACGCTCGGGCGCATCGGCGGCGGCTGGGGCCAGTACGCCGAGATCTCGGTCAAGCGCGTGCTCACGCGTGACGGCCAGTCGACCTATTTCATCAACAACCAGCCGGTGCGCCGCCGCGACGTGCACGACATGTTCCTCGGCACCGGACTGGGGCCGCGCGCCTACGCGATCATCGGCCAGGGCATGATCTCGCGGATCATCGAGGCGCGCCCCGAGGAACTGCGCGTGTTCCTCGAGGAAGCCGCCGGCGTGTCGAAGTACAAGGAGCGGCGGCGCGAAACCGAGAGCCGGCTCGCCGACACGCGCGAGAACCTCACCCGCGTCGAGGACATCCTGCGCGAGCTCGAGGCGCAGATCGACAAGCTCGAGCGACAGGCCGAGGTGGCGCACCGCTACCGCGACCTCGAAGCCGAGCGCGAACGCAAGCAGCACATGCTCTGGCTGCTGCGCCGTGACGAGGCGCGGGCCGAGGAGGAGCGGCTGGCACGGCTCGCCGCCGATGCGACGGTCGCGCTCGAGGCGCGCCACGCCGAGCAGCGGGCGATCGAAGCCGACATCGAATCGGTGCGCAGCGCGCATTACGAGGCCGGCGACGCGATGCACGCGGCGCAGGCGCGCTACTACGAGTGCAACGCTGACGTGAGCCGGATCGAATCCGAGATCCGCATCGTCGCGCAGACGCAGGGCCAGCTGCGCGAACGGCTCGACAGCGTCGAACAGCAGGCGCAGCGGGCGCTGGCGCAGCAGGAGCACGCGCACACCGGCCGCAGCGGCGCCGATGCGCGCCTGGCCGATTCGCGCGCGCTCGCCGACGAACTGGCCGCCCGGGTCGCCGCGCATGCCGACGAGGTGCCCGAGCTCGAAGAGCGTGCCCGCCAGGCGCGCGCGCGGGTCGACGAGGCACGCGCGCGCGTTGCGCAGACGCGCCAGGCGATCGAGGTCTGTGCGCTGCACGAGCGCAAGGCGGCCGAGGGTCTCGACCTCGCGTCGCGCCGGCGCGAGCGGCTGCAGGCACAGGCGGGCGAGCTGGGCACTTTTCGCCCCGAGGAGCTCACGCAGGCGCGCGAGGCCCTCGCTGCCGCCGACGAGGCCGAGCGGCTGGCCACCGAGCGGCTGGCGGCGATCGAGGCGACCTGGAGCGAGCTCGAGGCGCAGCGGCAGCCGTCGCAGCAGGCGTTGCGCGAGGCCGAGGCGAAGCTCGCACAGGTCGAGGCACGCATCGCCGCGCTGCGCCAGTTGCAGGAGCGCGTCGAGAGCCAGGCGAGGGTGCAGCCGTGGCTGGAGCGTCACGGGCTCGGCCGGCTCGCCAGGCTCTACCAGAAGCTGCGCATCGACGACGGCTGGGAAAACGCGATCGAGTCGGTGCTGCGCGAGCGGGTCAACGCACTCGAGGTCGGGCGGCTGGAGAACGTGGCCGGACTGGCCGCCGACGCGCCGCCGTCGAAAGTCGGCTTCTTCGCACCGGCCCCGATCGGCGGCAGTGCGGCCGGGGTCGGCGGCCTGCGGCCGCTGCTGTCGGTGGTGCAGGTGGGCGATGCCGGCGTGCAATCGCTGCTCTCCGACTGGCTCGCCGGCTACTACGTGGCCGATTCGCTCGAAGCCGCGATGGCGCAGCGTGCGAGCCTGCCGCCGGGCGGGCAGTTCGTGGTCGCCGCCGGTCACCTGGTGGGTCGCCAGTCGGTGCTGATGTACGCGGCCGACTCCGAGCAGGAGGGCGTGCTCGCGCGGCGCCACGAGCTCGACAACCTGGTGCGCGAGCAGCGCGCGCAGCAACTGATGGTCGACGACGTGCGCAGCCACGCGGCGCGCATCGAGGCGGGGGCGTCGGAGCAACTCGCCGCGCTGATGGCGCAACGCGACGAGCACAACCGCGGGCTCAAGGAGGTCGCGAGGCTGCGACTCGAGGCGCAGCGCCTCGAACAGGAGCAGGCGCGGGTCTCCGAGAGCCGCGAGCGCATCGAAGACGAACTCGGCGAGCTCGCGGCGCGGATCGCCGAATTCGAGGACACGATCGCCGGCGAGACCGGGCGCTTCGAACGGCTCGACGCCGAACTGGGCGAGCGCCAGCAACACGCCGAAGACCTGCAGCTCGCGTTCGAGCAGGTCGAGCGCGAACTCGCGCAACGCCGCGAGGCGCTGCGCCAGCAGGAGCGCGAGGCGCAGGAAGCCGCGTTCGCGGTGCGCGCGATCGAGGCCGAGATCGAGCGCCTGGAGGCATTGCTCGCGCAGGGCCAGGTGATGGCCGAGCAGGCGGCGGCCGAGCGCGCCACGGTTCTCGGCAAGCTCGAGCAGCTCTCCGATGCGGCGGCGCGCCAGGCGCTTCAGGACGCGCTCGCGCCGCGCGCCAGCGCCTCGACGAGCTGACGCAGGCGCTGCGCAGCCGCGAGGAGCAGCGCCTCGCGGTCGAACGCGCCCAGGAGCCGCTGCGCCAGCAGCTCGTCGAACTGCAGTTGAAGGAGCAGGCCGCACGGATGAACGCCCGCCAGTACGCGCAGCAGCTCGTCGAAGCGCAGGTCGACGAGGACGGCATCGCCGCGCTGCGCGCGGCGTTCGCCGATCCGCCGCGCCCGTCGTGGCTGCAGGGCGAAGTGACGCGCTTGTCCAACGCGATCGCCGCGCTCGGGCCGGTGAACCTGGCGGCGCTCGACGAACTCGCCCAGGCGGCCGAGCGCAGGGGTTTCCTCGATGCGCAATCGGCCGACCTGAACGAGGCGATCGCGACGCTCGAGGACGCGATCCGGCGCATCGACCGCGAGACGCGCCAGCTGCTGCAGCACACCTACGACACGGTCAACGGCCACTTCGGCCAATTGTTCCCGCAGTTGTTCGGGGGCGGCGAAGCGAGACTGATCCTCACCGGCGACGAGATCCTCGACGCCGGAGTCCAGGTGATGGCGCAGCCTCCTGGCAAGCGCAACACCTCGATCCACCTGCTCTCGGGCGGCGAGAAGGCGCTCACCGCGATCGCGCTGGTGTTCGCGCTGTTCCAGCTCAACCCGGCGCCGTTCTGCCTGCTCGACGAGGTCGACGCGCCGCTCGACGAGGCCAACACCGAGCGCTATTGCGACATGGTGCGGCGCATGTCCGGGCAGACCCAGTTCCTGTTCATCACCCACAACAAGATCGCGATGGAGCTCGCGCAGCAACTGGTGGGCGTGACGATGCAGGAGCGCGGCGTCTCGCGCATCGTCGCGGTCGATCTCGAGGCCGCCGCCCGGATGGCGGAGGCGGCGTGAGCAGTCTCGGCCTGAGCCTGTTGCTGCTGGTGGCGCTCGCGGTCGGCGTCGCGCTGGCGTACAACCTGCGCCAGGCCTGGCCGCGGTGGCGCTACCCGCAGGCAGTGCGCTGGCTGAAGATGCGTCGCGAGCGGCCGGGTGCCGGCGCGCAGGCCGGCAGTGTCGCGCCCCAGAGCCGGCGTACGCCGTCGGCGGCCGGGCGCAGCGCCCCCGACGACACCGGCGCGGCGCGCGGCGAGCCGCGGCTCGGGGCTACTCCGGTCGTCGACGATGGCGGCCCTGCACCGGGCAGTCCCGAGGCGCTGCAGGCGTCGCGTACGGCCGCGCGGCCCACGATCCGGAGCACCCACGGCGCAATCGCGCCGGCCACGAAGGCGGCCGCACCCGAAGATGCGGGCGCCCCCGAGAGCGCAGCCACGGCGCCGTTTGCGCAGCCCGCGGCGAGCCCGTCGCCAGGCGCGTCCGCGGCCCCGACGACTGTCGCTGCCGCAGCGCCCGCGGGCATCGCGCAGCCGCGGCTGTCCGAGATCTGCGACTGCATCGTCGAGATCTCGCCCGCCGAACCGTTCGGCGGCGAGCGGCTGACGGCGATCGCGCAGCGCTTCCGGCGCGCCGGCGGCAAGCCGATCATCGTCGAAGGCCAGGCGGCGGACGCTGCGCCTGGCGACTGGAGCGTGCCCGATGCGGCGCGCCAGTACGCGGCGCTTCGCGTCGGCATCCTGCTGGCCAATCGCCACGGTCCGCTCAACGCAATGGAATTCTCCGAATTCGCAACCGGTTTGCAGGCGATCGCCGAGTCGCTGGCCGCGCTCGCCGACACGCCCGACATGTCCACGGTGCTCGCGCGCGCGCGCGACCTCGACGCCACCTGCGCACAACTCGACGCCCAGATCAGCCTGAACGTGGACGCGCCCGAGGCGGTCTCCCCGGCGCAACTCGCGGCACTGGCCGGCGTGCTCTCGATCGCCGAACGGGGCAGCAACCGCTACGCACGGCTGGGCCCGCAGGGCGAACTGGTCTTCTCGGTGGCGCTGTCCGACCTGCCCAACCGCTTCACTTTCCTGCTCGACGTGCCGCGGTCTTCGCCGCAGCTGCAACCGTGGACGCAGATGCTGGCGACAGCGCGCGCCTGCGCGCAGCAGGTGGGCGGAGAACTGGTCGACGACGGCGGGCGTGTACTCGCCGAGGCCGCGCTCGCCCAGATCGGCCGCCAGCTGGTGCAGCGCTACGAGTCGCTCGAGGCGATCGGCCTGCCGGCAGGCTCGGCGCTGGCGCTCAGGGTGTTCAACTAGGCCGCCCGAGGCCGGCAAGCCAGGTGGACACCGCCTCTGCGCGCGCCGCGAAGCTGCGCGAACTGCTCGCCCGCTACGACTACGAGTACTACGTGCTCGACGCGCCGAGCGTGCCCGACGCCGAATACGACCGGCTGTTCCGCGAACTCCAGGAGCTCGAACGCGCCCACCCTTCGCTGGTCGTTGCGAGTTCGCCCACGCAGCGTGTCGGCGGCGCGGTCTCCGGCGCGTTCGCCGCGGTGCGCCACGCCTCGCCGATGCTGTCGCTGAACAACGCGTTCGCGGACGAGGAAGTGCTGGCCTTCGACCACCGCGTGCGCGAGCGGCTGGCCGAGGAAGGGCTGCCGGTCGAAGAGCTGCGCTACAGCGCCGAGCTCAAGTACGACGGTGTCGCGGTGAGCCTGCGCTACGAGCACGGCGTGCTCGTGCAGGCAGCCACGCGCGGCGACGGCGCCACGGGCGAGGACGTGACCGCGAACATCCGCACGGTGCGCGCGATTCCGCTTCGGCTGGCGGGCATCGCGCCGGCGCTGCTCGAGGTGCGCGGCGAGGTGCTGATGTACCGGCGCGAGTTCGAGCGGCTCAACGAGCGCCAGCGCGAGGCGGGCGAGCGCGAGTTCGTCAATCCGCGCAACGCGGCGGCCGGCAGCCTGCGGCAGCTCGACCCGGCGATCACCGCGTCGCGGCCGCTGCGTTTCTTCGCGTATGGCCTCGGCGAGTCGGCGGGCGCGGCGCTGCCCGCCACGCACTCGGCACTGCTCGACTGGCTCGCCCGCATCGGACTGCCGGTCGGCCCCGAGCGCACGGTGGCCGAG
>Ga0232058_1114613_pt1 | contig 10433 bp, 9 predicted proteins | sample LAC_MetaT_2_FD_175983 | JGI IMG/M metagenome (GOLD analysis project Ga0232058, IMG submission 175983) | Metatranscriptome of anaerobic ammonium oxidizing microbial communities from anammox membrane bioreactor (MBR) in UC Berkley... | ecosystem: Engineered > Bioreactor > Anaerobic > Unclassified ... | reverse complement strand
GTTTTAACCCAGACACAAGCCAGATAAACGATAGATTGTGATGGCAAGCCCTTTCTAACCTTCGGGAACTACGGTTACCATAGGAATAACCGTAAATAATGAGCTTTAACATCGCTCTGGGATACTATTCATGGGCTCCTGCCTTGGTGGGTTGAATAGGAATCCCTAATTCTTCCAGATTAAGGGCATCTACAAATGCATCATATACTCTTACGGGATCTTCAGAGCCAATGGATTCATCTATTGTGTGAGGGAAATAGGAGATTATACCATATATGAGACTTGTTTCATTAATAAATGCTGTATATAGATAGACTTTTTCCATTTGAACCAGTCTGTTCGACTTCCAGACAATCCCCATGAAGCTCTACCCCAAAGCCGTTCAAAATGGTATTCAGCTCATTTTTTCGACGTTCGGTGTTAAATTCAAGGCCGCTTATTTCCAAATCCCGAATTATGTAACCGTCATCGGTAAGGAGGAACCCGGAAGGGGTTGTCTTTATATATATCTATAAATAATCATTACGTCTATCAACGAAAGGAGTCGTAAGTTCACAGAACTCGCCGACTTTTTTCACTATTACTTTTTCCTTAAGCCAGCGCGTATAAGTTTCGACAAGTTGATAGCAATCCAAAACACTCATATGAATACGAAAATACTTTCCACAAAAATCAGCCTTCATTAAACCATAGCCGACATTAAATTTTTGGCATTGAACAACACACATCTGCGTGCGAACACGCACAGGCAGGAATGAGGGCGTTTACCAATCATCTGTAACACCTTAGCTCTGTCATTTTGCCTATTTGATTTTTTAAATGACACAGCTAAGGTGTTATTTATCAAGGATTTTCGTTCTTATCTGTAACAAATAGCTTTATCATTATAATTATTGTTTTAATCTCCAAAAGGCCTTTTTATCACCTTTAACTATTCTTGGGTTACCTATCAATTCTATCTTTCCGCCATCTTTTAATTCCCTCAAGTACCTATTGATTGTATATCTTGGAATATCTCTCAATGCTTCTACAAAATCTTCAATGTAGCCCTTTTTGTAATTTTTTAAGTGTTCTATAATCAATAATTTATTTGCCTCTTTATCTAGTCCTTTTCTGCGGGTATATTCGCCTTTTTTACCAAAGTGCTCATAGTATCTTTTTGATAAAATAAACTTTGTTCCACGCCCTCTTCCTACCTTTTCAACAAAACCGTTTTCCAAAAATCTTTTTAGTTCGTGCCAGCGTTGTCCGGTTAGAAATTTGCTGGTCTTATTTTATTGTTCTCACGATGTCATTCCCGCATGTTTTTAGCGGGAATCTAGAAAGAACAAGGCTCACTGGATACCCGATAAAAGCATTCGGGTATGACAAAAACTGTACACGCAAATTTCTAACCGGACAACGCTGAGTTCGTGCGTTCTTTCACTAATTATTTCACCATTTTTTATTTTTTTCCAGAACGATTAAATCGGTTACCGAAAAGTAAATCCGTGTTTCGTTAGAAATACGTTCCAAATATTTTACAAACTTTTTATCCCTAACAACCGCATCAATTACTAGCTTTACGCAAAAATCTGTTGATCCGTTATAATCCGGAATTCCTTTACCTCGATTCTAACTTTTCGGCTCAGCTTCTGAGAACTCAATATATCCACCTTCAACCTTTCAACATCTTTAAAAACTGTAGTGCCAACGATTTGTTTTTCATTGTTAACACCAAGTACAAGGTTGCCTCCACCTTCGTTAGCAAATGCGGAAATGTATTTCAGCAGATCGTCAAAATGAAAATTATTTTGGACGCTTTTAAATTCGACATGCTCATTTTCTTTGCTTTGCAAAAGCTTTTGAAGATTAGTCATAACGGATAAACTTCTCTCTCCAAATATCAGCAATAACTCGCTCGATGCGCATTTCTGTATCTTGTCACAAAAGCCGCACTCCTTCCAATGCCGCCAATCCTGGAACAAGTTTTTGTAACAGGAGCGCTGACCCTATTTACCCGAACTAAATAAGTCAACTGCCTGTAACCCTGTGCTTTCTTGAGACGTAAGATGCAAATTGCTAAAAAATGATCTATAAACCACTATGCCAGTTCCTAACCCTGCCCTTTAGACCGCAGAAGCGATCTTTTCGGATTGGACGATTCCTATTTATTCGTCCCGCTTTTCGTGGGACTCAGAGTTTCACGCTGTTTAGCAGTAATTTTGTTAATTAAATTCTTATCATTTACTACAAAAGCAACACTGTACTTTGCTCTCGTAACAGCGACATACAATTTGGATTTATCTCCAGCTTTTGTTATGTCTTCAGTTTTTAAATATTCAAGCATTGGCTTTGTGGGAAAAATCAATACTCTACTATAAGTTCTTCCTTTAGATACCCCGATATTAATTGCGTCAAAACCTAAAGTGTCTGTTTTCTTATTGTATCTAAGTATTACTGGGTTATGAGTGCTAATATAGATACTGACATTCTCGTTTGGGATATAAAAAATTCCGTCATGTTTTGTTGAACTTGCATTTTTAGAAACAGTTTTCGGCAAATCAGGAAATAACTTGTCAGCAAAATCACATATATGTTGATTACATCTATGGCAATCATTTATTTCTTCGATTTTTATTTTCTGCTCACGCTCTTTTTGCTTTAGCCATGAATAAATATTGCTTCTCCTATGTTGCCTATTTTTTTGTGCGTTATTGGTGCTAAAAGTTGCTTGTCTTGGATCGCCAACCGCAATAATATAAATACTTGAATTGAAAAATATTTCCAGCAAATTCAAATCATAACCAGCGAAATCCTGCAATTCATCGATAAAGATATACTCGTAAATCTTTTGGAGTCTTTTTGAAATTAAACTTTTAGTTTTTTTGTCACACTCGTAAACAAACTCCGCAACTTTATTACTATATATGTTATTTGACGAAGTTAAGTAATTATCTTTTCTATGATAAGCAGAACTTTTTGTTTGAAAAGATATTGATTGTATTCTTTTTTGATCGTTCATGTGATTTTGATATGGTCGCACACCTTCTTGTAACAAAAAACTAAACCATGACTGAACAGTGATATTGGCTGGAATACAACCATTTTTTTCAAAAAAATATGCCTTAATCTGGTCTAAATTTTCATTTGTATAAGTAGTAACCAGCACCCTTTGTCCTTTCAATTTGAGTGCTTCTTCAATAATATAAGTTGTTTTACCAGACCCGGCTGAAGCAACAATAATCTTATTTTTATTCGATAGAATCTGTGACATATTGAGGGAATTTAATGTCTTCTTTAGCTTCAAAAATTTTTAAAGCACACTCTGTTTTATTATTTTCCATATATTTCTTCAAAGATTCTTGATCTTTGTGTAATGTCCCAAAGATTTTGTTTAAAAATTTAAGACTATTACAAGCGACAATTTGAGGTTCCATTGTAGGGAGTAAATTATTATCTGATCTGCAAATTTTGATATTAGAGAATAATTTGAAATCTTTATATTTTTCATCTACTTTGTTTGCATAATCGCCATCGTTATCAGTTACCACAACCACATCTTTTTTTAGTTCCTTAGCAATATCAAGAAATCTAGAAAACGATAATCCTCGAATGTTTATGACATCAACTCCATCTTCGATAGGCAATTTATTATATTTTTGTAAAAAGGCTTTTTGCACAATCAGTTCATCTGATGGACCCTCTACTAAAATTGCCTTTTTAGCAAGAACAAGCCGGAGCGTATCATAACCGGATAATTTCTTGAAGTAATTTTGAGTATCGGGAGGCAAACATTTTAAGGTTGTTGTTTTATTATCGTGAAGTAAAATAAGATGTTCAAGCCCAAGCTTATTAAGAACATAAGCACTATGAGTTGTAATGATTATTTGCTTTTTCGCACATTTTTCTCTTATTTTTGAAACTAACGTGTTCATTGAAGAAAAAGATAAGTGGTTCTCTGGTTCTTCAATAAGAATTATATTTGACTCGTCAGCTTTACGTTCAAGCGCAAGCATTATTTTAAGAGCATTTTGTTCACCCTTACCAATAAGTTGAAATGGTAAGTCGTCAAGATGTGGTACTAAGTTAGTTTCCCAGTTTGATTTCTGAGAAATATCAATTGAAATAGAAAGGTTCTTATCAGTAATAGCACCCTTTTTACTTGTCAATTTATCATTAATCCCTTTAATAGACTTCTCTTGGGCAAAGGTTTCTTTCAATTTTCTGTATGCAATATTCAGGTCAACCCGTTCTTTTGTATCAAGCTCCGTTTTAATAATATCTTGAAGGTAATAGTCAGTACCGCTTTGCAATCGAATCGTTGTAGCATCAATATATGATAATCGGATGTGTAAACTTCTTGAAGTAATTGCATTATTCGCAAAAGAATACCATTGAACTTTGTAATATTCTGCCGGAATTAATTTTGTTTCAGATAGCTCTTTAGTAAGATTTTCATATTCTTCCTTATAGTCTTCGTCGAAGACGATTTCTATTTTTATACCAATGCAATTTTCTTTTTTTGAATTCATGCTTCCTCGTAATGATTCCAGTTCTGGATCATCATCAAGATAAAGCTCGATAATAATTTCTGGCAATTGTGCCGGTTTATCGCCTTTTAAAGATTTCAGATATTCATCAACACATTTCCTATTAAACAAATAGGGTGTTAGTTCATATTCAATCAATCTGCCGTTGAGTCTTTTTGTTAATGCAAGATTTATAGCTTCAAGAATGGTAGATTTTCCGACTTCATTATCACCAACAAGGATATTGAAAACATTGTTCAACTCTAAGTCAAACTTATCAAAAATCTTGTAGTTTTGAATGAATATCTTTTTTATCATAATTGATTTACTTTCCCCACACTTCCGTTAAAATTTCCTCAACTTTTTTTTGGGCTTCTTCTTTGAGTAGTCGCACACCCTCCAAAGCCTGCATTTGGCGGTCAAGTTTTTCTACAATTTGGCACTGAGTTTAGATGGGGTAATAATCAATTATAGTTTGGGCTAATTCTTCTGCATTGATATTTGCTTGACCACCGGCAGGCTTTGCAGTATTTGAAAAATATTTTTTGTACTTATTCTTCGCAAACAAATATCTTAAATAATAAGGCGACAATTGGTCATTAAATCTTAACCTGATAAGATATCCAGCCCAAGTTCCAGAAAAACCAAAGTTAATCACACCTGATTTACCAACCAAATCAATACTGTTCGTCCTGTTGAAAAGAAAATCTCCGTTTTTTAATTTCCTTTCTCCTTTTATTTCTTCATTGATGTATTTAAGGTCGTCTAAAAACCAATTACCTTTTGAGTCAAGGTTATTCATTCTCAAGACTGGATATTTCCCCTCATTATTAAGCGCCGATGAAATTCCATATAGGGAATCAACAATAAAGTCTTTTAATGGCTTCTTTACTTGTGATTCTTGAATTTCAGGTTCCCAACTATCGAGAATTCTCTCTGCACCCTCAATAATCTGTTTTTGCCTTTCGATTTTTTCGACAATTTCTTTTTGGACTTCCAATGGCGGAAGGGGAATTTTGAATTTTGATAAAAATTCAGAACCAGCCTCATTTTTAATACCACCTGCTTTTTCTATATTTACTATCTCTAAAAATTTTCCTGAACGCATCACTAAAACTAAATATCCTGAATTTACTTCAGTTTGGTTTATTTCATACACCTGATAATGCGTAGAGCATACTAAATCCGCTTGGCTTAAAGCGATTGCGCCTTGATGAACATTAATTTTAGAAGTGATTAAATCCCCTTTATTTGCTTTGTATAAATCCATTCCAGTTTCTCTTGTCTCACGCAAATAAATCTGACCATCACTAAAAGAAATTTTATCAATTATTTCATAATCTCCCTGGTATTCATCTTTCTTAATCTTTTCGTATTTTGGACTAATAAGTTTTCCTAATTCAGCCAGAGGATATTGAAAACCTCTTCTGAGAATTGTCCCCAATTTCATCAATTGCTCATCTTTTTCTAAAACTTGCTTATCTACTTTACTCAAATACTCCCTTGCAATATCCATTTGCAGGGCGTTTTTGGGGTCAAATGAGGCAAGGATTTGTAAGGTGGTTTTGAGATCGGAGGTTTTGAGTTCCTGATATCTTTTCTCTATGCTTGAGCCTTGAGATTCTTCGCTTCGCTTAGATTACTGCGGTAATTTTGCAGGTTAAAATGATACGAATTGGCTTTTTCAATGGCTTTGGCAATTTCGTTGTCAATCTGAGATTCTACTACATTATCAAACTGCCAGAGTTTTTCGTTATACATAGCCTTGCTCAATGTACCTTTGGCAAGTTTTCCATCAAGACTGGTGAGGAGCTTTTCGCGTTTGGCTTTGTTCTTCTGCGTAAACCTTTCTTTAACTTCTTTTTTAATACGCTCCGCAACACGCGGATCAAGCGTTTCAATCCATTCTTTGGGAATACAAAAACTATGCTTTGTGTCTTTTGGTTTTTTACCCTGCTTAATCTCCTTGAAAATCTCTAAGAGTTGAGGAATCTGGCTTCCCTCAATCGGTTTGCGGTTCGTTCCCATCGAGAAACCGTCATTTTCTATCTTGTAATACCAGATAAAACTTGTCCCGGCAGGCTGTAAGCCGGGATCAGCCGGTTGACCTTTTTCAAAATACAGGATTGAGGTCTTGGCGCCTTGACCGCCCTTCGATACAAATACGCCTTGCGGAAGGCTGATGATAGCCCGCAAGTTCGCCTCGTTTAACAATAGTTTTCTCAGGGCGCAGGCGCTATTCTGCCCCCATGTTAAGAACCCTTCTGACACAACCACAGCGCATCGGCCACCTTGCCTCAAAAGATCAAACATGAGTTTTACAAAGAGGATCGTGGTTTCTGATTCTTTGGAGTATTCTTCCCATACATTTGGATACGCCGGCTGGTCGCGTTCCGCGCCAAATGGCGGATTGGCAATTACTACGCTTTTACTACCGGCATCGCTTGAGGGATCGTACATTTTCAGGCTGTCCCCCTGGGCGATATTGTGCGGATTGAGTCCGCGGATATACATATTCACTGCCGCCATCTTTCTGATACGGCCTTGATATTCAATACCACCAATACCTACGCGGTAAAATTGATTTGCAATATGCTCAGGTGGAAACCGTCTTGTTTTTCTTGCCTTCTCAATAACATATTCGTAGGCGTTAAAAAGAAATCCGGATGTACCGCAGGCAGGGTCAAAAATAATATCCGTAAAATCGGGGTCAACCATCTCCACCATCATTTTGCGGATATGGTCTGGCGTTCTATAGAGTCCCAAATCTTTTGTACCCCCGGTTTCCGATAACGCCGATTCGATGGCGTCTCCCAAAAGATCAGTTTTCAAAACCCGTTGTTCTTCAATCTCGTTCACCAGTCCGATAACTTCTGCAATCACACCGCCTTTGACATTGTTGGTAAAGTTTGAGTTGGCAAATACTTCCTCCATAAGGACAAGCTGATCCTGCATCTTGGTTGGCATATTACCGCTTATTACTTGTCTGGCTTTGGTAAGAATAGAAGCGTAGAATGGAAAAATGTTTTTGTTCAGTTCTGATAGTATCTGATCGCCCGTGAGAGAAAGCAGGTGGGAAAAGAGAAGGCGATAGTTTTCACCTTCAAAAAGTTTTCTCAAGGGAGTAAACGTTTCATCCTGCTTGAGTTTAGCTTCAAAAATACGAAGCAGGAGAAGTTCAATAATATACTCCACGCGTTCAACCGGAGTGCCGGCCGGGCGCAGCTTATTATGCAAACGCTTTAAGATATTGTTTGTTTCGTTATCGGCGTAATGAACGGTTGATCTTCCCATAGTCTAAACCTTAAATTAGGTCTTCGGCGATTTTTATAATAAGGTAAAACCCACCCCTGAATCCCCTCCCAGGAGGGGACTTTTCTAATCCCCTCTCGAGAGGGGGTTGGGGGTGTGTAAGGCAGCAGCAGAAAGTTTGAAAATTTCTATACCTTAAAAACAGTTTGCAACTCCTCAAATACTTGCGGCAGGCGGTTATCAAACCTTTGATTGACTTCCTGATAATCTGCCCCAATTATGCGCATATAAACAGGATTATCAAATATCTCCTGTGCAGTGATCCGCCTTTTTTGAACAATGTTTTCTGCGAAAATGTCTTTTATATCCTGCAGAATATGTATTTGATCGTCGTTAAAGCTATACGTCTTCAAATATGAATCAAATCCCCGCTCGATACGCTCCTTCGGAGTGGGTATTTTCTTAATCTTCAAGGCATGCAGGAAAAAATCCCAAATGGAGCCCTGTTTAAAATCATACACTTTCCGGAGTTGTCCTTCATCAAGATATACTTCAGGCTTTTTTGCCCAATCCTTAATTGTTTCCACATCATCTGCGCTCGGTTCATACTCTTTGTCTTTCTCTGCCTTTTTCTTGATTTCAAGAATCTCTGGTTTGTCGGCCTTTTCCAGCTCTTCCTCAAACAAAGTCCGGGCTTTTTCAATGGGGATATTGTCAATTACCTGTATCTTATCGCCATGCAGATATACACGCTGGATAAGATGTGCGGGGTCTGGATTGTCGATGATAAACCATTCGCCTTTGGGTTCATATATTCCACCATCCCCACCGCCTTTTCCATCAACGACCTTTATATTCGGTTTTGGCGTTCCTTTGCCATTATCTTCCATAGCGGCGCACAGGCCGACAAAGTCTAGTACTTTAAAACTGAATTTACCTGTCTTTGGATCAAGCCGCGTACCGCGACCAAGCATTTGAACATATTTGCTGACGGATTTAGTCAGCGCGGCAAAAGAAATATACCGAACGCAGGGGATATCCACGCCAGTACCCATGATATCAACCGAAACTGCTATAAACGGCTTGTGATTAATGTCCTTAAACCACTTTTTGAAGGTTGCATTGAGGTCATTGTTATCGGAAATAATTGCCTCTGCATAGCGCGGGCTGGCTTCGTCACCAAGGGTGGCAAAAACTTTGTTGAGCGCTTTGGTGAGCATGGTACAGTGAGCTTGACTGACACCAAACAAAAGAACTTTTTCGCCGTATTCGGTATGGGCTTTTATTTCTTCGGCAATGCGCAGACATCTGTCTTCGGAAATATATTTGCGCTCTAATTGCTCAAGCATCAGTTTTTTCTGTTGATCCAGTTCAATCCTTCTTCTTTCATCAGGATCAAGGACATAGCTAAATTCAACACCCTTTTCGCGCGCTAATTTGGTAAGTTCGGTTTCAATTGATAAAACCTGATAGGGAGCCAAAAATCCTTCGTCAATTCCTCTCGTCAGGTCGAATTGATAGTCCGGCTCTCCGGTTTCGCACCCAAAGAGCTTGTATGTATCCAATATGGCAAGGTCTTCTTCCGAAATGTCTTTTCCTTTTGCCGCGATTGCCTTCCGTGGGGTGGCGGTTAGTCCGACACGCGGGCAAAGAAAATGATCAAAGATGAGCTTTCTATTGATATTGATAGACCTGTGGCATTCATCCACAATGGCCAAGTCATAAAAAGAGCTTGGAACGTTTTGGTAGATATTTTCCAGCGTGTCTATTACTACGATGTGAATTTGCGCGTTTTTGTATTGGCGATAGTTTGACGAAGTAATTCGCACTGCCGAAAACTCTTTACTAATGAGAGAAAAACCATCATTAAGCGCCTGGTCTGCAAGCATAATGCGGTCAACCACAAAAAGCACTCGTTTCGCCATGTTGTACTCAAGGAGCGCTTTGACAAAGGCAACCATTGTTCGGGTTTTTCCAAGACCCGTTGCCATATGAACCAGCATTTTTTGCTTGCCTTCCCTGTATTTCGACAAAAGTGTTTCAATGCACTCGATTTGATAATATGTTTCTTTTCTACAACTTGGATTAATACCGCCTGCAATTGTTTTATCAATGAATACTTCCCGATTAAGGTTTATTTTTTTTGCCTGCTCGATTTTTAAGCGCATTTCTTCAAGCGACATGAAGCCATTGACTTGCCGAAATTCGCCCGACTCGAGGCCCTTCCATTCGGTGTCGTAAAAGAGAGTCCTTTCGGGTGAACAGGCATATAAAAAACGGGGTTTTAAAACTGCTGCGTAAAGTGTGCGGAGTTTGGTAAGCGCTTTTTTTCTCGTCCTCAAACTTGTTCTCAAATACAGCAAGAATGTTGCCGCTGAGGTCTGTCAGGGTAATATCTGGCCTGATGCTTTTTTTACCTTCAAATAATTTTTGCTGTTCTGGCGTTAAACTGTACTCTTGCTGATACAGCAGAGTATCTCCCGGCTTCCAACCAGCCTTTTTCAAGTCTTCAATTATTTTTAGATCGGTATCTGTTGCTTCGTTGATTTTTGCCATTTTGTCCTTTGATTAAATCATCTGCATTATGCTTAACCAACTGAGGGACGTATTCCTTTCTGAGACTACCTTTATATAAAAAATTTTTCCGGGTATAAACATTTTACATTTTTT
>Ga0232058_1418935_pt1 | contig 10731 bp, 10 predicted proteins | sample LAC_MetaT_2_FD_175983 | JGI IMG/M metagenome (GOLD analysis project Ga0232058, IMG submission 175983) | Metatranscriptome of anaerobic ammonium oxidizing microbial communities from anammox membrane bioreactor (MBR) in UC Berkley... | ecosystem: Engineered > Bioreactor > Anaerobic > Unclassified ... | reverse complement strand
GGATAAGGGGAAGAAGGTTCTACCGGATTTGGGTGGCCAGCCCCATCATTTCATCGGTGGTGCGAAGCGCCCGGGCCATCATCGAGTAGGCCCGCTGGGCGCTGATCATATCCACAACTTCGTTGCTCAAATCAATGTTGGATTGCTCCAGCGCGTAGCTGATCACCGTACCGTACCCCTGGCTGCCGGCCTGGGCCAACTGGGCCGCACCGGAAGCGTCGGTAGGCAGAAACAGGTTTTGGCCGGCGGTTTCCAGCCCGGCCGGATTGGTGAAGCGGGCCAGGTTGATGGTCGCAATTACCTGCGGTTCCAGTTCACCGGTGCGGCGGACCATCACTTTGCCCTCGCCGGTGATCATTGTTTCTTCGGCGTCGGGGGGAATAATCACTTCCGGCTGCAGCAGATGGCCATCGGCGTTAACGACGCGGCCCTCGCCATCCAGCCGAAAGGTGCCATCGCGGGTGTAGGCCAGTGTGCCGTCATTACGCAGCACCTGAAAAAAGCCCTCGCCTTCAATGGCCAAATCCCACTGAAAATCGGTGGCTTCGATGACGCCCTGGCTAAAAATATGCTGGGTATCTACCAACCTGGCTCCCGCAGCTTCTCCGGCGGCGCGATTGTTGCCTTCCGGCGGCTCTTCCAGCCGGTCATTGAGCAGCTCCTGAAACTCGGCCCGGCTGCGTTTGAAGCCGGTGGTGCTGACATTGGCAATATTATTGGCGGTTACATCCAGGCCGGCCTGTTGGGTTAGCAGACCGGCGCGGGAAACGTGCAGCAGCGCCGAAAGTGAAATTGCTGGCATTAAACTCTCCCTATATCGCTAACGGTTTTTTCGTTGATCTGGTCCTGGTAGCGAAGCAGCCGCTGGCTGGCCTCGTAGGCGCGGAGCACGCTCATCATTTCGGTGATGGCCTGCGAGGTGTCAACATTGGAGTCTTCCAGGTAACCCTGATAGATTTTGGTGTCGGCGGCGGCCATAACTTGCGGCTCAACGCCGTTGCGCCCGGTAAACATAGTATCGTTCACTTTGATGATGTCATCTGTATTTTCAAAATTGACCAGCGCCAGTTCGCCAACGAGCGCTTCATCCACAAATACCTGGCCGGTGGGCGAAACAGTCAGCAGGCCATCGGGCAGGGTTAGCGTGCCGCTGCGGCCCAACACCAGATAGCCATCGGCGTTAACCAGCCGGCCATCGCTGTCGCGGTGAAAGCGACCATCGCGGGTGTAGCGCACGCCTTCTTCAGTTTGCACCTGAAAAAAGCCTTCGTTGGCCACGGCAAAATCCATTGGATGATCGGTTAATTTTAGCGGGCCGGTTTCAAAATTGGTCACCACATCAGAGAGCGACACGCCGGTACCGGCCCGGCCAATTTCAACGCCGGGTTTATCTTTGTAAACCTGGGTCAGCAACATCGACGGGAAATCGGTCACGGTGGCGCGGTCGGCTTTGTAGCCAATGGTGCGCACGTTTGACAGGTTTTGGATGATGCCTTCGTGCCGCAGCAGGCTGGATAGCATGCCGGCGGCGGCGGTGTACAGGCCTCTGATCATAACTAACCTCCAGAAAAGTCAGCGTGCATCCCAGCTTTCGGGGAATTGGGGCACACCGGAGAAGGTTCGGGGGACACCCCCGGCGTTTTCCCAAAATTTGGGACGCGCAAAAAAAATCACATCGAGCGGCGTTTGATAGCCAGCCCCAGACCGAACAACCCCAGCCCCAGGGCCAACCAGATAATCGCGGCCAGTGCCGTAAAATCGACATTGCCCGTTACCGGCAGCCCGGCGGGCGCGCCCGGCGTGGCGGTAATGCCCGGCCCCAGCGTGGGGGTAGGCGTGCCGCTCACAACTTCGAGCCGGGTGTTGGGAAAGACGCCGGCAATGGTGCGGCGCGAGTCGGCGACGGCGGGGTTGGGGTCGGGATCCGGCTCAACGCTGACCACAAAATAGCGATACTCCAGCAGCGGAATATCGTCGAATTCGGCGTAGTAATCCACGTTGCCGTCGGCGTCGCTGGTAAATTTGCCCAGGCTGATCATCTGGTTATTGTCGGCGGTAACCAGCCATACTTCATATTGAATACCTTCCAGTTGGGGTAGCCCCTCGGCCTTGATTTCTACCCAGGCCTCGCCCACGCTCACCTGGGCCACGCCGCTGGCGGTGGTGGAGCCGTAGTTAGAAAGTTCTGGCAGATAGTTGAGAAATATTTTAACCGGCGCGCCATTGGCCAAAGCCGCCGACCATATGCCGGCGGTTCCCAGTAACATCACTGCCAAAATTAGCGCCCATTTTAAAGATTTCATCGGTTCCTCCTGAAATGTGATTGGGGGCACTATATCACATCCAGTTAAAAAAATAAATGTTACGAACCGGCATACGCTTTTTGGCCCATCAGCAGCAACATACGGACGGCCTCTTGCTCCAGCCCGGTTTTGGCGGCGATGGCCAATTGATCCAGCCCCTCTTCCGCCAGTGAAAATACGGTGCGGTAACGGTCGGCTTTGGGCTGCTCGGCGTCAGCCGGGCCGAGCAGCGCCTCGCGTTCGGTGTGGGCGCTGTCGTCGCCGGTGGCGGCGGGGGCAGGTTCGATGGCGTCAGCCGGCACCAAATTATTAATCCAGTTGAGGTAGGCTTTCAGGGCGATAACCCGGCGGCCGATGGTATCGGCGTCAACCCGCTGGGCGGCCAAATCGGCGGCGTATTGGTCAAGGTAGTGCGGGGCAATCCGATGCGGCGCGGGTTCGTCATCTTTAAACTGGCCGGTGAACCAGATCATAAATTCCTGAGCGTGCTGCGAAGCCAGAGTGACCACTTCCGGGCCGCAGCCGCTGGTTCGCAAAAAATTGCCAAAACGGGCCGGCGAGTAAAGCAGTTCCAGCGGCACCAAAGGCGGCTCGGCCGGTTCGGCGGCCGGCGCAGCAGTTGGGCCGCCCGGCCAAACCAGTTCCGTGTCGGCTTCGGTTTCCGGCGCGGCGGCGGGCGCGGCTTCGGCCTGGCTCACCAACTGCCGGAGTTCGGCGGTTACGGCTTCGGCGTGTTGGAGCATCACCTGCAATTCGGCCCGTTGTTTGAGCAGATCGGTGCGGGTATCACCGGCCACGATTTGCAGTTCGGCCACCAGGGTTGCCACATCCTGAGCCATCTGGGTAACTGAAGCCTGATTTTGCACCCAGCCGGGCTGGGGCAGCGGCGCGGGCGCGCCGCTATTTTCAACCAGGCGGCGGGTAGTCCAATAAAGGTAGGCGGTAGCGCCCAGCAGCAAAAACTCAACCAGCAGCAGCGAATACTGAAGCATGGGCTCCTCTCCTGTTATACATTACGGGGTTGGGTTCGGTTCGGCTTTTAATCATGCCGCGCAGGGTAAGTACCGCCCGGGCGTGAATCTGGCTCACACGTGATTCCGAAACATCGAGCACCTGGCCAATTTCTTTCATGGTCAGGCCATCGTTGTAGTAAAGCGAAATCATGAGCTGTTCGCGTTGGGGCAGTTTGCGAATGGCGGCAATCAGTTCGGCTTTCATTTCAGTGTCGTCAATTTCTTGTGAGGGTGAGGGCATGTGCGTATCCTCCAACGATCCGTACAGGTTTCCTTCTTCGCCGTTGTCATAAACCAACGTTTGGTCCAGCGATACAATTGAAAAGTTGATGTCGCCCAACCAGCCGTAGTATTGTTCCAGACTGATATTGAGATGCTGGGCTACTTCGTGGTCTTCCGGGGCGCGGCCAAATTCCTGGCTCAGCGCGGCGAGCGCGCTTTCAACTTCGCGGTTGTGCCGGTACACCGAGCGCGGCAGCAGGTCCATCGCCCGCAGCGAGTCGATGATTTGGCCGCGAATCCGGGTAACGGCATACGTGGCAAACTTTACGCCCTGTTCCGGGTTAAAGCGGTCAATCGCTTCGATGAGGCCCAAAATCCCGTAGCCCACCAAATCCTCGTATTGCAGGCTGGGGGGGAGGCCCAGGGTTAGCCGGCCAACCACATATTTCACCAGCCGGTTGTAGTGAATAATCAACTCCTCCCGGGCCTGACGATCATTTTGTTGTCTGTAGCGTTGCCAGAGTTCTACCGCGTTGTCCATCATACTATCTTCCTTACTAATTGGCAGTTAACCTGCCGGGCTTATTGAGCCGATGCGTCCGCCTGCGGCTCAAACGTCGTTGCCGAATCCGGGGGCGAGGCTTCGGGCTGGTCGGGGTCTGTTTCGGTGAGGGTGGGCTGCGGAGCCTGCCACACCACAGCCACGGCCCAACCCAGCGCCACAAATACGGTAAAAGCCGCACCGCTTCTGAATACGGCGGTCAGCGGGCCGGCGCCGGTAAAGATGGCCACCGCCAGCGTTGCCAAACAGATTGACACAGCAATTTTTAAGCCGATATTGAAAATCCAGTCCGAATGATGATCTGCCATAATGTCTTCCTCCGAAAATAGGATTCAGGATTCAGGATTCAGGAATTAGGAATTAGGAATTAGGAATTAGGAAAATATTCAGATATGTAGTCGCAATTCGTAATGCGTGTTGCGTAAACCGTCATTGTTCATTGGTCATTGGTCATTGGTCATTGGTCATTGGTCATTGGTCATTTGTAATTAGTCGTTCGCTATTCGCCACTCGCATCGTTTTTACTCAGCCGGCTCGGTTTTGAACGACAAAATTCGTTTTAAGAAGCCGGCCACGCCGCCCGACTCAGCCTGGGGGGCGGCGGGCAGTTGGCCCGTCCACAACTGTTCGCTCAGGCGGGTGATGGCCTGCGCCGCCGGCGAGCGCGGGTAGCTTTGCAGCAGCGGCGATTGGGCACGAACCGCGCGCGGGACCATGTCGTCGTAGGGCACCACGCCCAGCACGTCAATTTGGCGGCCCAAAAACTGGTGGGCCACGGTGGTCAGTTTGCGGCCCGTAATTTCGCCTTCTTCCCGGTGGCGGGCGTTGTTAACCACCACCCGAATATCAACCGGCACGTGATAGCTATTGAGAATTTTGATCATGGCGTAGGCGTCGGTGATGGCGGTGGGTTCCGGGGTGGTCACAATCAGCACCTCGCCGGCAGCCTGGATAAACTGGATAACTTTGCGGTCAACGCCGGCGCCGGTATCAATCAGCAGCAGGTCAACCAGGCCGTCCAGCATTTGCAGGCTGTGCAGTAGTTGTTCGCGCTGGCGTTCCGGCAGGTCGGCCAGTTCCGGCAGGCCGGACGCGCCGGGGATCACTTTTAAACCAAAAGGCGCTTCAACAATGATCTCCGATAGTTGTTTTTGGCCGGTTACCAGGTGGTGCAGGTGATAACGCGGGTGCAGCCCCAGCACAATATCGGCGTTGGCCGTACCCAAATCGGCATCGAGCAGGGCCACTCGCAGCCGGCGGCGAGCCAGCGCCAGCCCCAGATTAACGGCCAGGTTGGTTTTGCCCACCCCGCCTTTGCCGCTGGCCACAGCGATGACCCGGCTGTGGTAGTGGGGATAGGTGAGATAGTTTAAATCAGACATAACCTGATAATTAAGCGCCATAGGAATATCTCCTGTTCAACACCGAAACGCTGTTTGGCGACGCGCCATTTCGGGTACTGCGAATTTCATCGGGCACCGAACCGACCAGCAGGTCAACCACGTGTTCAGCGGTGGCTACTTCAATGTCTTCCGGCACGCGCTGGCCGTTGGTTAAATAGCTCAGGGGCAGGCCGCATTCGCAAGCCATTGAGTAGGCCGCCCCCAGCGACGCCGTTTCGTCGATTTTGGTAAAAATGAGGCCGTTCAGCGGCATGCTGCTGAAGGCGTTGATAGTGTGGCGCATGTCTTCCTGTTTGGAACCGGCGGTGAGGGCCAGGTGGACGGTTTTGTTGGGTACGGCGGCCAGATAATCTGTCAGGGCGGCCACCTCACTGGCGGCGCGCTGGCTGCGGCCGGGCGTGTCCACCAAAATCAAATCCCGATGGCTGTGGCGGGCAATCAACTCGTTGAGTTGCTGCGGCGTGTAAGCCACCTCAACCGGAATGCCCAAAATCTCGCCAAAGGCCGATATTTGGGGGATGGCCGCCACCCGAAACGTATCGGTGGTAATCATCAGCACCCGGGCTTTGTGGTAGGGTGCGTGGGCAAATTTGGCGGCCAGTTTGGCGATGGTGGTGGTTTTGCCCACGCCGGTTGGCCCCACAATAAAGAAAACGTGCGGCTGGCCGGGCGTCAGTGTGAGCGGGCTGGGCGCGGGCAACTGCCGGCCCAGATACCAGTGCAGATGCTCGTTGAGCACACCCTGGTTATCGAGCGTCCAGCGGCTGAGTTCGTTGGCCACGCGCTGGATAATATCGTGGGCCAGCGTTTGGCTGACGCCCTGATCGATGAGGCGTTGATACCAGTCTTCCAGGCTGGCCACGCGGGGGGCGGCGGTGGGCAACGCCGGACGACTTTGGGTGGCCTGGGTAATGGCCACTTTGAGGCTTTCCAGTTCGTCGCGCATGGCCTGGATGGCGTGATCGCCGTTTCTGGCCGGTTTCTGCGGAAAATCCAGCAGGTCGGTATCTACCGCGGCCATCACTTCCAGTTTGGTTTTGCCAAACAGACCCAGAATCCCGCCCTGCTTCACTTTTTCAGAATGCAGGATAACCGCGTTTGGCCCCAAATCGAGCCGGATCAGGTCCATTGCCTCTGGCATATTGTTAGCGATGTACTTTTTTACTCGCATTGCGTCAGCTCACTTACCAAAAATTTGAAGCCGATCAAACCGCGGCCGGTTCGGCCTGGGCCTGTTGTTTGAGCGGCAACTCAACCATGCCTTCCGCCTGCACATCAACGCCGGCAGCGATTTCGCTGTACGACAGCACAATCAGGTTGGGCAGCGCCCGTTCCGAAAGCCGTTTAAAGGCCAGCCGTACCGCCGCCGAACACAGGATAATGGGCGTGTAACCGTGGCTGGCCACCTGTTCCATCTGCTGAGCCGTCATCTCTAAAATTTGTTGGGCCAGGGCCGGTTCCAGATTCAGGCTGATACCCTGGTGAATGTCGCCCATCGCCTGGCTGAGCAGCCGTTCAATGCGCGGGCTGAGGGTGATCACGTGCAGCGTGCCATCGTGGGCGCGGTTTTGGTTTGAGATGGAGCGGGCCAGTTTTTGACGGGTGGCTTCGGCCAGCAGATCGGGGTCTTTTACGCCGGGAGCCAAGCCGCTGACCGTTTCCAAAATGGTGACCAAATCCCGAATGGAGACCCGCTCGCGGAGCAGATTTTTGAGCACCTCGTGGACATCACTCAAGTGGAGGGTGTTGGGCACCAGGTCATCGACCAGAGCCGGGTAGGCCTGTTTCAAATTGTCCAGCAGATCGCGCACATCCTGCCGGGTGAGAATATCCGGGGCGTGGGCTTTGATCACTTCGGTGAGATGGGTGGCCACCACCGACGCCGGATCGACGACGGTGTAGCCCAGGGTTTCGGCCCGTTCTTTGTGGGTGGAGTCAATCCAAACGGCCGGCAGGCCAAAAGCCGGCTCGGTGGTGGAGACGCCGGGCACATGCTCGGCGACCGGGCCGGCGGCCATGGCCAGATACTGGGCCGGCATAATTGAGCCGCGAGCCACTTCGGCGCCGCGCAGTTTGATCAGGTAAACGTTGGGCGGCAGTTGCAGGTTATCCCGAATGCGGATTTTGGGCAGCACAAAACCCATTTCCATCGCCACTTGCCGCCGGATCATGGTAATCCGGTCCAGCAGGCTGGAGCTGGAACCGCTGTCAACCAGCGGGATCAAACCGTAGCCAATTTCAACTTCAAGCGTGTCCACTTGCAGCAGCGTCGTCACCGATTCTGACTCGGTGGGCATGGGGTGGGCGGCTTTTTTAACGGCCACTTCTTTTTTGGCCGCAGCCTCGGCCTGCTGATCGCGCCGGATAAAATACGCGCCAACGCCAACCACCAGCCCCATAATCAAAAACGGAACTTTGGGCAGGCCGGGCACCAGCACAAAACCCAGCAGCATCGCCGAGACAATCATCAGCGCCCGCGGCTTGCTGGTAAGCTGCTTCATCACGTCGCCGCCCATGCTCTCTTCGGCGGCGGTACGGGTAACAATAATACCGGTGGCTGTGCTGATGAGCAGCGCCGGAATTTGCGAAACCAACCCGTCGCCAACGGTGAGCAGGGTGTAGGTTTGCAGCGCATCCAAAAAAGACATATTCAATTGGATCATGCCGATGATGAAGCCGCCGATAATGTTGACCAGCACAATTACCACACCGGCAATGGCATCGCCTTTAACAAACTTGCTGGCGCCGTCCATTGCGCCGTAAAAATCGGCTTCGTGTTCAATTTCTTTGCGGCGGGCGCGGGCGTCGTCTTCGGTGATGAGGCCGGCGTTCAGGTCGGCGTCGATGCTCATTTGTTTGCCGGGCATGGCGTCCAAAGTAAAACGAGCGCCAACTTCGGCCACGCGGCCCGCGCCGTTGGTGATCACAATAAACTGAATGACGGTGAGGATGAGAAAAACCACCACCCCAACCACGTAGTTGCCGCCAACCACAAAGTTACCAAAGGCCACAATCACGTTGCCCGGGTTGGCCGTGAGCAAAATCAGGCGGGTGCTGGAAATGTTCAGCGCCAGCCGGAACAGGGTTAAAATGAGCAGCAGCGAGGGGAATACTGAAAAGTCGAGCGGTTTTTCAATGTACAGCGATACCAGCACAATGGTTACGGCCAAAGCAATATTGAACGACAGCATAATATCCAGCACGGCCGTGGGCAACGGAATGATCATCATGGCCACAATCGCTATTACGGCGACGGCCAGCAAAATATCACTGTTACCGAGTAGGCGGCGCAAACCTGTGTTTTGAGCCGGGCTTGAAACGCTCATCAAATTCTCCAAAAATTAGCGGCTGCCGGATTTTAGTGATTTAAGCCGATAAACAAAGGCCAGCACTTCGGCCACTGCCTGGTACAATTCGGTGGGCACAGCCTGCCCTACTTCAACCATTTTGAACAGAGTCCGGGCCAGCGGTTTGTTTTCTACCAGCGGGATGTTGTGTTCGCGGGCTTTTTCTTTAATGCGCTGGGCCACCAACCGCTGCCCTTTGGCCACCACCTGCGGCGCGGCCATTTTGCCCTGCTGGTAGCGCAGCACCACCGCAAAATGGGTGGGGTTGGTGATCACCACATCGGCTTGAGGGATGGCGGCCATCATCCGGCTCATAGCCAGTTGCCGCTGCCGGGCGCGAATTCGGCTTTTGAGCTGCGGATTTTCCTGCTGTTTCATTTCTTCTTTAACTTCCTGCTTGGTCATTCGCAGGCTTTTTTCATGCTCGTAGCGCTGGTAGGCATAATCGATGGCCGCAATCACCACCATCACCATGGCCACCCTGAAACCAATTTCAATGGCCAGTTGAGCCAGCATGCTCACGCCGCTGGCAAGCTGCATGCGGCTGGTAGAAATGATGGTCGGGTAGTTATCGCGCAGAGTGATGTAGATGATAAAACCGACAATGACCACTTTCAGCAGCGATTTCAGCAGATCAACCAGCCCGCGCAGCGAAAAGAGTCGCTTAAACCCGTTGGCCGGGTTGATTTTATTAAAATCCGGCTGGAGCGTTTTGCCGCTAAACAGCCAGCCTACCTGAGCCACGTTAGCCACCACCCCCACCAGCAGCAGCGGCAGCACAAACGGGGCGATGGTCCAGATCATGGCCAGCCCGGTCGCCAGCGCCCCGCCCTGCAATTCCTCGATGGTCATATCGATGCCGGGCAAATGGGCAAACGAACGGCGCATCACGGTGGCCAGCCCATCATAAAAATGGGAACCCATCAGCCGGAGCAGCCAAAACGCGGCCAGCATCACCGCTGCCGAGTTGATTTCGACGCTCTTGGCAATTTGCCCCTTCTGGCGGGCTTCGTCTCGCCGGCGAGGGGTTGCTTGTTCGGTGCGTTCTCCACTCATAGCTACTCTACGGGACGCTTATCCAAATAATGTTGCGAGAAATGTTGCTGAATAAATCTCTGATCACCGGCAGGGTGATCGACATAGTCAGAGCCAGGGTTAAAAAACCCAGCCCAACCTTGAGCGGCAGGCCCACAAAAAACACCTGAATTTGCGGCACCACCCGGGCCACCAACCCCAGCCCCACATCAGTGAGCAGCAGCGTGCCGACGACCGGCAGCGCCAGCAGCACACCTGTGCCAAACGACTGGTTAAAAATAGCCAGTAGCCGGTCCAGCGAAATCTGTTCAAGGGCAAAGGTGCCGGGCGGGGTCAGATCAAAGGTGCGAACCATTGCCGTAATCAGCATGTGATGGCCGTTAACGGCCAAAAACAGGGCAATAGCCACCAACGTATAAAACTGGTCCAGCGCCGAGGAAGAAGAGTTGGTGAACGGGTTAAAAATTTCACCGGCCTTGAAACCGGCCTGCAACCCCATCATGCTGGCCGCAATTTCTACGGCAATAAAAACCAGGTTGGCCACAAAACCCATTAGCACCCCCAGCAGCACTTCCTGGGCCACCGCCAGCGTAAACATAGTGAGGCTGTTGGCAATGGCGGCCAGATGCTGGGCAGAGGCAGTTACCGGCAGCGGCAGCATAATCAATGAAAAAATCGCAGCAAAGCCGATTTTCACCAGCGTGGGGATCACCCGATTACTGAAAAGGGGCGCCGTCATCAAGACAGCTAGCACCCGAACAAAAATCAGGAATAAATTGAGGAATTGCAGTGGTGTTGGCATATGGTTTCTGCCGCTCACCGAGCGGCCACTGGTCGCACTTTTCT
>Ga0232058_1065583_pt1 | contig 12537 bp, 12 predicted proteins | sample LAC_MetaT_2_FD_175983 | JGI IMG/M metagenome (GOLD analysis project Ga0232058, IMG submission 175983) | Metatranscriptome of anaerobic ammonium oxidizing microbial communities from anammox membrane bioreactor (MBR) in UC Berkley... | ecosystem: Engineered > Bioreactor > Anaerobic > Unclassified ... | reverse complement strand
GGGAATAATACTGTCTCCATCTCTGGCTTCTCTCACTTCAAGAGAACAAAGAGAATTTAAACGGTTAGCAAATGATTTTGTAAATGACTGTGGCATGTGTTGTACAATCAGTATTCCCGGTGCATTCGGCGGCATTTGCATTAATACCTCTTTGAGCGCCTCCGTTCCTCCCGTAGATGCCCCAATGGCGACGATCTTGTGCGTACTATTGATCAATGCATGGCTTCTTTGTGTGCTTCTGGCTATTGTATTTTTAGTATCAGTATTTTTAAAATATTCCTTTTTTTTAACTTTAACACCTGCTGATTCTTTTATTTTTTCTGCTAATTCGGTTACTATCTCGTTCAGGGTGTGGGATACATCCAGTGAAGGTTTTGCGACAAAATCCAGTGCACCAACTTCGAGTGCCTTTAGTGTGGTTTCACAGCCCGACTGTGTCAGGGAACTGACCATAATGACAGGTAGGGGATAGTATGTCATTAATCTTTGCAGGAAGGCGATGCCGTCCATCCTGGGCATTTCCACATCAAGGGTAATTACATCGGGTTTTAAATTTATAATTTTGTCTCTGGCAATAAATGGGTCTGCTGCTGTTCCTACGACTTCGATCCCTTGATCTTTACTCAGTCCGGCAGATAAAATTTTTCTGACAACGGCAGAGTCATCCACAATCAGTACCTTTATTTTTTTTAACACGATAGGTCTCCTGGCAAATATTTTAATGGCAGAATATCAAACAAAGACGACAATAAATATCAACCTTCAATGACTGTGTCTCAACAGAAATTAAATACCAAAGATAAAAAATCAAAAGTACATATCAAAATGCAAAACCCTCTCTTGCCTTCTAGATCTAAAACTCATCTTTGAATTTTGGTCTGTCATTTTCCATTTTAATTTTTAACTTTTAAATTTCTTTATAACATTGGGCAGATTAATCATGGCGGGCGATGCCCACCCTGCATAATGATCGCCCTAGAGAGTCACTTCTGATAAATTGTTGGTTGTATGTACCGGAATTTGCTGTCTGTACCGGTAAGGCTTTCGGAATGACCGATGAAAAGATATCCATCAGGGACAAGATGTTTATAAAATTTTGATACCAGATTACTCTGGGTTTGTTTATTAAAATAAATCATTACGTTTCTGCAAAATATGAAATCAAATTGTCCTTTAAAAGGAAAGGCTTCATCGGTAAGATTAAGCCTTCTGAATACGACCGTGTTTCTCACGAAGTCTTTTATTTGATAACAATCTTTGAAATTATATATTACCTTTTCGAAATAGCTATTTTGCATTTGAATAGGGATTGCCCTTAACCGGTCTCTTGCGTATATCCCCTGCACAGCCTTTTTTTAAAACCCGGGTCGATAAATCGGTAGCCAATATTTTTACATCCCATTCTCCAATTCGTTCTATAAATTCCGCCAGTATCATCGAAATGGTATAAGGCTCCTCACCTGTGGAGCACCCCGCACACCATACCCTGATCTTTTTTTCATGGCGTCCCTTTTTTGTTGCTAATAAGACAGGAAGCACTCTTTTCGAAAGGAATTCAAAATGCGCCGGTTCCCGAAAAAACTCTGTCAGGTTTGTAGAGATGCAATCAAGCATGCTGATCAGCTCTTCGCCCGTAGTATCTACTTCGGTAACATATTGATAATATTCCTTAAATGAGGTCAGTGATCTTTCCCGTAAACGTTTCATTAAGCGGGATTTCAACAACTCTTTTTTGGCTGAGGTAAGACTTATTCCGCTTTCGTTATAGATTAAGCGCTGGAAAAGATAAAATTCCTTATCCTTGATATCAATATCCATGGGTTGTTTCCTTTAAGGATTTTCAATTATATAATCTAATAATATTCCTATTTCTGTTGACTTATTAAGAAGGTCTATTCGAGCTTGTTCATTTAGATATTCACAGTAAAAATCAAAATCAACGCATATCCGCGTTTCGCTGTTTTTCCTATCTGTATCAGATATCTTAATTATAAAAGGTGTTGGGCACTGACTATTTTTATATTCTTCGGCAATGTTTGTATAGAACAAACGTGACGACCTTCTGGTTTCGCTTGTCAGTGAAAAAAGTTCGTCTCCGGGAAAATTCTTTGTCAGGCGGTAAATCTTTCATTGCCAAACAAAATATTTCTCTGGAGGCAAACAAATCCTTAAAATTATTACTTAGTAATGTATCCACTGCCTATTGTCTACTGCCTACTGTATCTTCCTGTTTCTTCGCAAATATATTTTTCATTGCCGCTACCATACGGTCGTCTTCAAACGGTTTTACTACATAATCTGCTGCACCATATCGAAGGGATTCCATTAATGAGTCTCGCTGATCAATGGCAGAAATCATGACTACCTTTGCCTGGTTATCGAACGCAATGATCTCTTTGAGCCCCTGAATTCCATCCACTTCTGGCATTACAATATCCATAGTTACTGCATCGGGTCTTAATTCCTTATACTTTTCAAATGCCTCCCTGCCATTACCTGCTTCTCCCGCGATCTCAAATCCATTTCGTGTCAAAATCTGTCGGATTATCATTCTTATGACTTTTGCGTCATCCACCACTAATATCTTTTTCATGTTTTTACTCCTATAGAATCTAACAATTTTACGAACGAATTCATTTCAGGAACTAAAAATAGATAACATTCAAGTTCAGTACCACTAATTTCAAATATTGTTTCTATCAGCAAAAGCTTATCATCGATCGTGCCTTGTTCTAGTACGAGGTTTGTAAATATAACCCCTGCATAATCATTATGTACTTGTGGTGGCTGTGGAATTAACTGTGCATTAAAATCCGAGACTAATGCATTGCTGATGTGACTAGAAAGAATGTTTCCTAGCTCCTGTATCGCACTTTCAGTAAAAACATCGCATTCTTTTGAAGTTCCTATGCGTTGCCGGAGAAACAGATCCGTGAGAATTAATGATCCTTCCAGTGGTAACATAAATAAAAGCTTGCAGCCTTCATTTCCCTTAAAATTAACCATCACGCTTATCATTTCTCTTTGATCTTCATTCATCTTCTCGGTAGTCTCACCAAAATCCGCAATGGATACTTTTGAAAGAGAAATTCTTGCGCCTGTCCTTAGAGATTTGGATAATGCTCTGGAAGCACGATCAATACTGAGGCTTGACATGATCTCCAATATCTTTAGACGATCTTGTGTAATGTTCATTGTATTACCTTTCTTATTTTTTTAATTTTTCACTCTTTTGTATCTAAGTTGATCTTACGAGAACTGGGAAACTGCTAGCGTGCCTTGTGTCTAAGGAAATAAAAAATCAAAGATAAAAGGTTAAAAATGCATATCAAAATGTTAAAATTATCTCTTGCCTTTCAAAGTAAGTATACTGGAAGCCAATATATTGGCGATCTCATTTGTTTCCTTTAGAAGTTTATTGGTTCTGTCTTTATCTGCTTTTCCTGAATCTCTTAATAGTGCCAACCAAAATTTGGTCTCGTTGGCCGACTTTAGAGAATAGTTAAAGAAATTGGTGTAGTCTTTCCTTGAACTGGCAGCACTGGCTTCTATAATATTAGCCCCAATACTGGTAGCGCTCCGAAGTAGTTGATTCCCAATGATCTTACATGTATTTCCTTTTGGTAATTCATCAATGAATCTGATTATTTCAAGAGCAAATCTATAAATTCTTCTTTTGAACTCATCTTTAAATTTTGATTTGTCATTTTGCATTTTGATTTTTAATCTTTACGTTATTCCATGTATGACATGTTAATAGATCATAACTGCTTCGCCAAATACGCGGCATGTCACATCCCCGGTTTCTGTATCAAACAAAATATTGTATCCTTTTACACCGCCAGTCCTCGACGCTGCTATCCTGATACCTTCTTTTTTCAATATCTGTCGCACCTCTAATTCATTTGATTCTCCAATATTAAACAGGCCATTGGTTTCAAACATCTTTGCCCCCCCAAAGATCTTTGCATAAAGAGATCCTCTGGATGCACCCGTATGCGTAACCATTTGATAAATAAAATAGGGCAGTCCAGTATTGGCGTATTTAGTTATCTTTAAATCATTGCCGTTTTTCCTGGGCAACATCACATGCAAGAGCCCGCCGATTTTATTGATGGGGTCGTGTAATACTACGCCAATACAGGAACCTAATAATGTCTTTAATACATGTGGTGCTTGTGTAATCTTTAAATCGCCGACGCCAACGGTAATCATACGCTCAGTATTATCCACCTGGAAATTCCTTTCTCGAAGTGACCATTCGGATTAACGGCATAGATGCTTAAATTATTTGCTCAAGAAGAGATTCTTTTTGATTTCAAATCTGGCTACCCTGAAGTATGCCAATAAACCATGTTTGCCGTTTTAAGCCAACAACCTTTTGTGTATTATGACTTTTGCGGCTAGCACGGAATAGTCACACTTTCAGGCGTTAAAAATCCTTAAAATCATTGCTAAGCGGTATTAGTTCTTCCGGCGTTCTAATGGTTACTTTTTTTCTTTCCTTTGAACCATTTCCACTCTTTCTTTCGTCGAGACTTAAAGAGATATTTGCTTTTTTGACATGCGCAGATTGCTTACTTCCATTGACAATTACCTCTTTTCGTGAGGAACGGGGTTTCTTTTCAAAGGTAATACGTGATTGGAGTTGTTCAGAGTCCTCTAACTCATTGTCATTATGTCCAATTTCCAAAGCCAGTTCCTGTATAATTGATTTCAGATTTTCTGCCTGTGCGGATAACTCTTCACTCGATGAGGCCAATTCTTCAGCGTTAGCCGCATTCTGTTGTGTAACAACGTCTACTGCCGTAACTGCCTTGGATATCTGACCGATTCCATCCGATTGTTCCTGCGAGGCAGCGGCAATTTCACCGGCTAAGTCCGTGACCTTCTTTGCCTCTGTTGCAATTTCTCTGAGATTGGCTGCGAACTGATCAGAAATCTTTGCAGCATTTTCACTGCTTACTACCCTTGAATTGATTAAGTCTGCAGTTTCCTTAGATGCTACTGAACACCTTTGCGCAAGATTGCGTACCTCCTCTGCTACAACGGCAAATCCTTTTCCGTGTTCTCCTGCCCGTGCTGCCTCAACGGCTGCATTGAGAGCAAGGAGATTCGTTTGAAATGCTATTTCATCAATTGATTTGATTATCGAAAGAATTTTATCGTTGCCCGAATTTAGATCTCGCATCGTTGTCTGCAAGGTATCCAGCGCCTCATTTCCACTTTCCGCAGATATTTTTGTCTTTATTGCAAGTTGGTTGGCTTCCTTCGCATTATCAGCATTTTTCATTGTCATAGAGGCCATTTCTTCGATTGAGGCAGAAGTTTCCTCAATTGACGATGCCTGCTGTGATGCCCCATCAGCGAGGGATTGGCTGGAAGAAGAAATCTGGTTTGCTGCCGATGAAACCTCTTCTGCACCATTTTTTAAATTGTAAACTAACCTTTTAAGTAAGGACACGATGCTCCTGGCTATGAGAAAGACGATAGTCCCTACCAGTATCACGTAAACTCCGTTTCCTAAGATGTTAAAGTTTCTATTGGAGGCAATTGCTGAATTTATGGTATCCATTGGCGCCATTACGCTTATCCCGCCGCGGATATCTCCTAATTTGTAATTTTCCATTTGTCTGCCGGTAAGGTCTTTTCCATCACCAGTTGGACTTGTTGCCGGATCACCATGACATTTCAGACATGCCTCTTCGATTTTTAAGGGTACTACGAATCGAAAGACCTCTGATCCGTTTTCTAATTTTGCTATTTCAGAGATGTCTTTTAAATTTTGATCTTTCTCAAATTTTTCTAACTGCTGAATCTCCCATGCATCAGGTTTGTTTAATGGGTTTCTGTATTTAATACTCGTCTGTTTCATCTTAAAGATGGTTTTTTGACTGAAATCTTCAGAAATCTCACGTCCTACAAGCGCAGGAAATACACCTTTGAATTCAAAGCCACCTTTTGAATCCGTGTTTATTAACTTTTGTTTCTCCGCAATCACTTTTCTGGCAGAGATGAGTTGATCCGCCATCATTTTGGCCTGTTTTTGCACTTCTACCAACATTTGTGCTTTCTGTTTTTTTGTGTTGATGTACGTCAAGATACTAGTCGATATCACAAGCACTGAGACGATGGTAACAATAAGTCTTGTCATTATAGTCATTTTGCCAAACATTTTTTTCTCCCGTTTTTCATTTTGTTATTGTTCTGTTGTTATGCCTTTTACGCAGCTACTTAGGTTATCAGGTTCCTGGCTAGTTGTTTTACCTATTTCATAATTCTTAGGATAATTGATAATCCATGGATGGCAGTATGTGTTTTTTCCCCTTGATTATAGACTTCTTTGAATCCATAGGATGATTCTATGCTCTTCATCCAGAACTATATAAAGTATGCTCTGAACCCTCATACAAGGCAGTTCAATATAACATGCCGTAAGAACTGAATGGGCTCGGTGTTTGTACCACGACAATATTACGCATCGATGCTCCTAAGCAATTATTTGATATAAAGAGCCTGAATATTAACTGACACTAGTCAGATTCTCGACCATACCAATCTCTTCCGTACCTACGACCTTATCGATGTCGAGAAGAATTTTTACCTTGTTCCTTATCTTCGCCATGCCCAAAAAGATTTCCGTATTTATACCCTCTCCAAGGTGAGGTGCGGGTTCCAGATCCTCACTACTGACGTCAAGTACTTCTGAAACTGTATCTACAAGAACTCCGGTGAGTTTGTTTTTGACTTCCACAACTATGATGCACGTTTCTTTTGTGTGGTCAGTCTCTTGAAATCCGAATTTTAATCTTAAGTCTACTACGGGAATCACCTTTCCCCTGAGATTGATTACTCCCTTCATGTAACCGGGGGTCTGAGGCACAGGTGTTATATTCATAATGCCTATAATTTCTCGTACTTTTAGTATCTCTATGCCGTACTCCTCACCGCACAGCACAAAGGTTAGGTATTTTCCTTCACGAGACGTCGCATCCATGGCGTCTGATTTTTTCTTTTGTTCCATTACTGCCTGCATGTGTTTTTCCTTTCTTTTATTAAATGGAATGTGTAGAAAATGCAATTACACCTTCATCTTCAAAAACGCACCGATTTTTTTATCCTCGTTCCCGATGTGATTTGTCAGCCAGTTACAAATCTTTTGTTGTACCTGGATTACCAGATGTGGGGTAACACCTCGTGTTTCAAAATCTTTTTTTAAGACAGAAAAGTCTTTTATAAACTGCGCATGCTCTGCCTTCTGCGATAGAAGGCCATCGTAGTTGTTCTTCGCCATAATTGCCTCTTCCGCACTGAAATGCTTTACGACATAATCTGCTAAAAATACTATTACTTTACCCACTTCATCCCTCCCCTTACCCTGTGCCATTGCGCTCAACAGATTGTTTACTCTGCTAAATATTCCTTTATGCTGTTCGTCAATTGTACCTACCCCTACCGACAAGCTTTCAGTCCATTGAATTGCCATTTTTTCTCCTTTCGTAATGTTAAAGAATTTCAAAGTTACGGTTGTAGAGCGACGAGACTTGTCGCTCTACATTAGGAAAGCCGTCTAAAGACCTGATTTACACCATATTTAAAAATCTTTAAATTCATTATCCGTCATGGGGATTATACGATTGGACTTAGTAGCCGAGACAACATGTTTATTTTTGTTCTCTCCCTGTAAACTTTCGTCCAGTACATCGTGATGAAATTCATTGCCGTCCTCGCGCTTGTTTCCCCACGTAGTGCGATAGTTTGGCTTTTTCCGGGCGGATACGGTTCTTTTGCTCGGATGGAGGAATACCTCTTTTTTCGATGACCGCGTCTTCTCCTTCGTTGAACCTTCTGTTTGTTCCTTGCCGGTACCAACTTCTCCGGCGATTCTGCTCACAAGCGACTTCAGACTTTCTGCCTGTGCGGAAAGTTCTTCGCTGAACGATGCTGTCTCCTCAGCGTTTGCGGCGTTTTGCTGGGTAACTTGATCCATCTGGGTGACTGCCCTGCCGACCTGGTCTATTCCATCTGCCTGCTCCTTCGAAGCGTTCGTTATCTCATTTACAAGATCGGTAACTTTCTTTGCCTTTGTAACGATTTCTTTGAGAATTTTGCTTGATTGTTTAACAAGATCTGTACCAGAATTAACTTTCTTTGCGCTATCTTCAATCAGTCGGGCAATGTCCTTCGCCGCACTGGCGCACCTCTGAGCAAGATTTCGCACCTCTTCTGCAACCACGGCAAAACCTTTTCCATGTTCCCCTGCTCTTGCAGCCTCTACGGCAGCGTTGAGTGCCAAGAGGTTGGTCTGAAAGGCAATGCCGTCAATAACCTTGATAATGCTTACGATATTATTGCTACTTTCATTGATTTCCTGCATGGAGTCATTTACCTTAGTGATGGACTCATCACCAGTCTGGGCGGACAGATAGCAGGAGGTTGCTAATTCGAATGACTTGTGGGCATTCTCTGCATTCTGTTTGGTCATAGAGGACATCTCTTCCATAGATGAAGAAGTCTCTTCAATTGAGGCTGCTTGTTCCGATGCCCCCTGTGCAAGACTATGGCTTGATGCTGAAATTTGCTCTGAAGCAGAGGCTACCTGCGTAGAACTCTCGGTCAAGTCATCCAGGAGTACCCTGAAAAGTCCTGATATCTTGTTTGTAATCTTGACGACAATGATACCTAACCCGGTGACAAAGACTGCCGAAGCGATGCCAATAATAATAATCAATTTCCGTAAGTCAGCAACAGCCTTGAACGCCTCTGCTCTGCCGATCTCAGCTATAATTACCCAATTCATGCCGAGTACATTAAACGGTGCATATGCACTCAAAACAGGTACGCAGCGATAATCGTTAATAATCTTACAGTCGCTTTTCCCACCGGCGGCCTCTTTTACAGCCTCTGTATCAACCTTATTAATCAAAACTGTGGATTTTTCTGAGAATCTTGAATTGGAACGCATCAGTCTATCCGAACCTACCAGATAGGTCTCTCCCGTTTCTCCAAGACCTGAGCGTTCTTGCATGATGGCATCAATTTCACTGATAGGCATCTGGAATATGAGTACACCTACCTTCTGATTACCGTCATAGATTGGAGAGGCAATAAAAGAGGCGGGGTCTCTATTTGAAGGGGCATAAGATTCAAAATCGGCCAGTTTTGTATAGTTACGTGCATTGGCCGCATTCGCGGAGTCAACATCCTTATACAACCTCGCAATATTTGTTGTATTATAGGGACCAGTAACTATATTGGAGCCAAAATCCAGTTCTTTAAAAACGGTATAAAGGACATTCCCTGTATCAGCATCTACAAGGAAAATATCATGATATGCATTTTCTTCGAGGTATTGTTTGAAGATAGGGTGAAGGCGTGCATGTAACTTGCTATAGTTACTGCCGTCCTGTGCATCAACATATTCCAATTTCTTCCCGGCCGGGAATGGGTTTTTCGTAATATACAATTCCCGAACCTTTTCAGCCCCCAACTCGTAAAACGCCTTTTTAAATTCCTTTACGGCATTGATGGCCATTTCATTTCGTGCAAGAGTTATTGCATCGCTTTTTCTCTTTGTGAACCAATCATCAATAAAGACTTGCTTGATATTTCTCACAGAAACTAACTGATTAAATGCTTGTTTTTCCAATGCCTTGCTGGAGCTATAATAGCTTAATATTCCGATAGCAATCAAAGGTACTAAACCACCAATTATAAATAGTGAGATAGTCTTTGTACTTAAATTCATCTTCACGCAATTCTTCTCCTGCCTTTTAAAGGATTAATAATATGGGTCTATACATAGTTTTTGAATCTCGGATGTTCTTGATTATATAGAGATCCTTCCTTTCAAATGTGTATGATGAAATAGTTTTAAAATAAGTAACTTTTGAGCGACCAGCCATCAGGAGTCCGTGGGCTGGGCATCTGGGATCGAGGATTCGACGAATGATCAATCGTCTAAAAATCGTTGATAAAAAGACTGAACCTTATCCTCGATCCCTGATACCGGATCGCTAATTTAACGCCATACTCATAATGCCCCCTACATCAAGGATAAGGCCTACGTGTCCATCTCCAAGTATAGCGCTGCCGGAGATTCCTCTAATATTGCAGAACGGTTCTCCCAGGCTCTTAATGACTATCTGTTGTTGGCCAAGGAGGTCGTCGACAAGAATTCCACACCTTCGCCCCTCACCTTCAACGATTAAAATGAGGGCATCCCAAGGATCTGTTTTTTTTGGTTTAACGTTATACAAATTGTGGAGCCGCAACATAGGCAGCAAATTGCCGCGCACGTTAATCAGCTCGCCGCGCTGTTGTACGGTGGAAATGTCTTCCTTCTTTGGACGAATGGATTCTTCAATAGAAAGCATGGGAACGATATATTTTTCTGAGCCGACCTGTACAATCATGCCATCGATAATTGCCAGAGTAAGTGGTAACTTAATAGAAATTTTGGTGCCCTTTCCTTCTATCGTGGAAATCTCGACCTTTCCTCGTAACCGTTCAACATTCTTTTTTACAACATCCATGCCTACTCCACGTCCTGAAACGTCAGTTACCTTTTCCGCTGTAGAGAATCCGGCGGCAAAGATGAGATTATAGATTTGTTGATCGGAGAGTGAGGTGTCTTCCTCAATCAATCCTTTTTCAATTGCCTTCTTCAAAATTTTTTTTCTTTGCAAAGACCTTTGCCATCGTCTTCAATTTCAATAACGATATTTCCACTGCGGTGGAATGCGTTTAATCGAACAATGCCTTCTGAGGGTTTTCCTTTCCTCATCCGCTCGTTTTGAGACTCAAGCCCATGATCTATTGAGTTTCTGATAATATGCACCAGCGGGTCGCCGATCTCTTCGATAACGGTCCTATCCAGCTCTGTTTCTTCTCCGGAAATTTCCAATCGCACCTTTTTGCCTACCTTTGTGGAAACATCCCGTACCAGCCTGGCCATCTTTTGAAATGTTGATTTCAAAGGCACCATTCTCATGCACATAACCTGATCCTGTATATCCTTGATGATTTTATTGAGGTGGGTAAGATTTTTATTTACGCCGTTATTATTGCTTCCCAACGTATCACGAATAAGGGCGTTGGCAATTACCAGTTCACCTATAAGGTTGACAAGGTTGTCCAGCTTTTGAGTATCTACTTTAACGGTATCAGAAGATGGCTTGCCCACCATGGATTGGGTCCTGAGCGCTTTTTCTACTCTCTCCTGCGTTGTTATACCTTTCTCAACCAGTATTTCACCTAATCGTTTTCCGTGTGCCTGTTCCTGCAACGTAATTTCCAGCGGATCTTTACTGATATCGCCGGCTTCCAGTAGTATTGCACCAATATGTTTTCCTTTTGGAGAATTTGTTTGAGTCTCTTTCGGTTGAGCCTGGTTTTGATTCTGACTCAGAATAACGGAGATTTCAGACAAAAGGGGTTGATAATCAATCACATCTACCGGTGCATCTTTGTTCTCCATCTTCTTTGCTATGGCTTCTCTCAGTTTTTTCAGTATATCGACGCCTTTATAGAGAATCTCAATAATTTGCGGTGTAAGTTTTATTTTTAACTTTCTTGCTTCATCCAGGAGGGTTTCTAACTCATGACTTACCTTGCCAATATCTTTCATACCCAAAAAACCTGCACTGCCCTTCATGCTATGAATCGGGCGGAATATGCTGTTAATAACATCTGCATCTTCTGGGTTTTTTTCCAACTCCAGTATCTTGGCTTCAACGTCATCCATGTGGTCGTTAGATTCGGCAAGAAATTCTCTAACGATCTCAACATCATTCATAAAATTTGTATTTTCTTCCATGTTCTTTGTCCCTAAAATCAAAATTTTAAAGAAAACGACAAATCTCTCATTCTGTATTTTTTTATTACATCTTAGGTAGTGTCTTATTGGCAAGGCAACAATACGTTATTGTTTTTAACATGTTTGTTGATTTTCTGAATTAATCTTTGTCTTGTGAAAGGTTTTGCGAGGAAATCTATAGCGCCAGCCCGAATAGCCTTTATCACATTTTCCTGTGTCGGAGAAGAGGAACATATTATGATCGGTACCGCATTGGATATGGCATTTCGTTTAATTCGTTCGCAGAGTGTTATTCCGTCGACACCAGGCATATATATATCCATCAATACGAGGTCGATATGGTTTTTTTGGAGTATGGAGAGCGCGTTGTTGGGATTGTCAGTAACTACGATCTTATATTCGCTACTCAAAAGCTTTCTGACTATTCGCAGATCCGTGTTTGAATCATCCACAACCAGTATAGTGCCCTTGAATTGTTTATCATTTTCTTCGATGACTTCACAAAAAAACTCTTCACCGGTTAGCTTTGGTATGCTTAACATGAATAGGCCGTCATCAAAGCCAAGAATTCGCATGGTGACTGTGAGAACAAGATGTTCTTCATTCAAAACTTCTTCGCTGAGTATGGTATTCACATTTTCTTTGTTAATTAATACGGTACTTATTAATTTTAAATGAATGGGCTTTGGTAGCTTAGATCTTAATTCGCTATCAAACAT
>Ga0232058_1324954_pt1 | contig 13096 bp, 13 predicted proteins | sample LAC_MetaT_2_FD_175983 | JGI IMG/M metagenome (GOLD analysis project Ga0232058, IMG submission 175983) | Metatranscriptome of anaerobic ammonium oxidizing microbial communities from anammox membrane bioreactor (MBR) in UC Berkley... | ecosystem: Engineered > Bioreactor > Anaerobic > Unclassified ... | reverse complement strand
CGATCCGGCAGGGGAGACCTTCATGACGCTCCGACTCGGCGATCTGCTGGTAACACGCGGTCTGCTCAGCCCTGAACAGCGCGACCTGGTGCTGGACGCCCAGCGCACGCGCGGCCGCCCGTTCGGCGCGCTGGCGGAGGACATGTTCGGCCTGGACCCCGCGCTCGTCGAGGCCGCGTGGGCGGAGCAGTACGCGGGCGTCGCCCCGCGGATCGACCCGCTCGCCGAGGCGATCGACCTCGAGGCGCTCGCGCTGGTCGAGCGTCGGCAGGCGTGGCAGTTCTTCGTGCTGCCGCTGCGGTTCGAGGGGGGCGAACTGGTGGTCTGCACGACCCGCGAAGCGCTGCCGCGAGCGCTGAAGTTCGTCGGCTGGCGGCTGGCGCAGGCGGTCTACCTGGTGACGGCCGAGCATGAGGCGTTCGTCGCCGCGCTGAAGCAGCACTATCCGGCCGAGGGCATGGCGGGGTTGGTGCGTGAGGGCCGCCCGGGCGCGCCGATCGTCTCCTGAACGCCGGGGTTTCCCGCTCGGGGCCTACAGTCCCAGTCTGATGCCCCGCGGCGGACGCACAACCCGGAAGCAGACTGCCGAACCGACCGTTCGGACGGTGTCGTTCGTCAGCCTCGGCTGCCCCAAGAACCTCGTCGATTCCGAGAAGATGCTCGGACTGCTCGCCGAGGACGGGCTGATCCCGGTCTCCTACGACCCCTCGGCGCACGATTGGGGCCACGACGACGCGCTGTCGGTCGAAGGGGGCGGGCCGGTCGAGGACGGGATCGAGCCGGCGGATGCCGTCGTCATCAACACCTGCGGCTTTCTCGAAGCGGCGAAGCAGGAATCGCTCGGCGTCATCCGCGACGCGGTGCGGGCCAAGCAGCGCGGCCTGGTGAAGCGGGTGATCGTGGCGGGGTGCCTGGTGCAGCGGCACCGGGCGAAGATGCTCGACTGGGCGCCGGGCATCGACGCGATGATCGGCGTCTTCGACCGCGACCGGATCGTCGAGGCCGTGCGCGGCGCGGGCGCGACGCGGGTGACGCTCGACGAGCAACGCCCGCCGTACTGGATCGCCGCGAACGCGCTCCAGGCCGCGAAGGAGCGCGGGCGCGACACCGTGGGCCTGACGGTCAACGGGAAGGACGGCAAGGGTGTCGGCTACTTCGAGGACGACTCGGCCCGCCTGCGCCTCACGCCGAGGCACTACGCCTACCTCCGCATCAGCGAGGGCTGCAACCAGAACTGCGCCTTCTGCACCATCCCGAGCATCCGCGGCAAGATGCGGTCCAAGCCCGTCGAGCGCTGCGTCGCCGAGGCCCGCGAACTGCTCAACGACGGGGCGTTCGAACTGAACCTGATCGGCCAGGACACGACGAGTTACGGGGACGACCTCGGTCGAGGCTGGCGGCCGGGCATGGGCCGATTCGAGGGCGGGCTGCCCGCGCTGCTCGACGCCCTCGACCGCGCGGCGGAAGAGACGGCCGGCGCGGCGTGGATCCGGCTCATGTACGCCTACCCCTCCAACTTCCGCGACGAGTTCATCGACGCCTTCGCGGACCTGTGCGCACGCGGGCGGATACTGCCCTACATCGACATCCCGCTCCAGCACGCGTCGGACCGGATGCTCGCGGCGATGCGTCGCAACGTGACCGCGGACCAGCAGCGCCGGCTCATCCGGACGCTGCGCGAGCGGGTGCCGGGCATCGCCATCCGAACCACATTCATCAGCGGCTTCCCCGGTGAGACCGAGGACGACCACCGCGACCTGCTGGCGTTCGTGGAGGAGTCGGCGTTCGACGCGGTGGGGGTGTTCGAGTACTCGCGCGAGGAGGGCACCCCCGCGGGCACGATGGAGGCCGACCCGGCGCTCGCCGTTGCGGGCGAGGTCAAGACCCGTCGCAAGGCGGAGGTGCTGCTGCTCCAGCAGCGGATCGCGTTCGAGCGGGCGGCCGCCCTCGCCGCGAAGTTCGATCCGAAGCGTCCGACGGAGACCGGGGAGCGGCTCGACCTCCTCGTGGATGGACAGTGGACAATGGACAATGGACAGTGGACATTCGGAAGCCCGGACAGCCCGCCTGCCGCCGACTCAGATGTCCATTCTCCACTGTCCACTGTCCACTGTTTCCAAGCCCGAGCGCGGTTCCAGGCCCCGCAGATCGACGCCGTCACCTACGTTGTCTCCGATTCGCGGCTCAGCCCGGGCGAGGTGGTGCGGTGCGTGGTGGTGGGGAGCGAGGGGTACGACCTGATCGCCCGTCCGGTGGCGGACTTCGACCGGCGCGTGCCGCTGGCGGTCGTCCGCTGAGCCTGCGCCGGGCCTGCTGCGTGCCGTTGCAGGGATTGCGGCGAGACTCCCGATACACAGGGACGCCATGCTCCGCGCCGGCCAGACCATCGCGATCTGCGTGCTCGCCCTGCTGACGCTGGGCGTGGTCATGGTGAACTCGGCGGGGATGGCGGTCTCGCCGATCGGGGCCGAGGTAGACGCCGAGGGCATCACGCCGCGGTCGATCATCTTCTCCCGTTCCACCGTGTACATGGTGGTGGCGTGCGGGGCGTTCGCGGCGGCGGCGTTCTCGCCGGTCAGACGACTCGCGGGGCGAGAGTGGACAGTGGACAATGGACAGTGGACATCCGGAGCCGCGCCGGGCGTTGCTCCGACTGTCCACTGTCCATTGTCCACGGTTCTCTGTCCGCCCGGGCGGGGCCTTGCCGCGGCGGGGCTTGTCGCGTTCGGGCTGGTCTGCGTGCTGGGGCTGGTGTACGTCCCGGGGCTGGGGCGCGAGGTGAACGCTTCGTCGCGATGGATCGCGCTGCCGATCGCCGGCGGGCTTTCGGTGCAGCCGTCGGAGATCGCCAAGTGGGGGTTGATCGGGCTGATGGCGTGGCTGGCGGCGCAGCGGGCCGCGTTGATGCCCCGGTTCTGTCTCGGTTTGGCGCCCGCGCTGCTGCTGACCGGCATCGTCGCCGGGCTTGTGGTCATCGAGGACCTCGGCACGGGCGTGCTGATCGCCGCGGCGGCGAGCGTCGTGCTGCTCGCGGGCGGGGCGAGGCTGCTGCACTTTGCGATCATCGTGCCGTTCGGATTGCTCGGCATCGTCGGCGCGATTGTCGTCAGTCCGTACCGGGTGCGGAGACTCACGGCCTTCCTCGACCCGTTCGCCGATCCGCAGGGCGCGGGCTACCACATGATCCAGTCGATGGCGGCCGTCGCGGGCGGGGAGGGCTGGGGCCGGGGCCTGGGGCACGGCATCCAGAAGTTCGGCTACCTGCCCGAGGACCAGACCGACTTCCTGTTCGCCATCATCTGCGAGGAACTCGGCATCGCCGGGGCGGCCCTCGTCGTCGGGCTGTACGCCTGCCTGCTCATCACCGGCATGGTCATCGTGCGGCGCGAGCCTGCGCCGTTCCTGAAACTGCTCGGTATCGGCGTTCTGGCGACGGTCGGCTTGCAGGCGATCATCAACCTTGCCGTCGTCACCGGCCTCGGCCCGACCAAGGGCATCGCGCTTCCGCTGCTCTCGTCGGGCGGGACGGGCTGGGTGCTGACGGCCGCCGCGCTCGGGCTGCTCGCCGCCATGGACCGCACGCAGCCTGTCGCGACGGAAGGCGACGAGGAGCCGGACCCGAAGATCGTTCCCTCGATGCCCTGATGCCTTGATCCCTCGATCCCTGCTTCCATTCAATCCGCAGCATGAGCGTGCCCGGCATGATCTTCGCGGGGGGGGGAACGGGCGGGCACCTGTATCCGTCGCTCGCGGTGCTGGAGAGGCTGAACGAGAAGGTCGGCGGGGGGGCGCGTGCGGTCTTCGTCTGCTCGTCGCGTGCCGTGGACCGCGCGATTCTCGAGCGCGAGGGCGTCGAGTTCGTGCCGCTGCCGATCGCCACGCCCGCGATGCGCCCCGTTGCGATCGCACGGTTCGTCGGGTCGTGGGGCGCGTCCGTGCGCGTCGCGCGCGGCGCGATCCGTCGGCTGCGGGACGAGTGCGGGGGTGTTCGCGTGCTCTCAACGGGCGGGTTCGTGAGCGCGCCCACGGTCCAGGCGGCTCGGGCGGAGCGGTGCCCGGTGGCGCTCCTGAACCTGGACACGCCGCCGGGGAAGGCGAACCGCTGGCTGGCCCGCCACGCCGCGCTCGTGCTGAACGCGGGTCGTGAGGCGCGTGCCGGGTGGACCGCGATCGCGCCCGTCGTTCGAAAGGCCGCGCTCGCGCCGGGCGATGCGGCAACGTGCCGGCGGGCCATCGGCCTCGACCCCGATCGTCGAACGCTGCTGGTGACAGGGGCGAGCCAGGGGGCGAGCAGCGTCAACCTGTTCATGGCGGCGTTCGTGCGCGCTCACGCCGCAGAACTCGGCGACTGGCAGGTCCTGCACCAGACAGGCCCGAAGGACGCCGACGCGGTGCGCGGCGCATACGCGCACGCGGGCGTGCCGGCGCTGGTTGTGGAGTACATCGGTGCGATGGGCGTCGCGTGGGGCGCGGCCGACCTGGCCGTTGCGCGGGCCGGCGCGGGCACGGTCGCCGAGGTTTGGGCCAATCGAGTCCCGACGGTCTTTCTTCCGTTCCCGTACCACCGCGACCAGCACCAGCGCCACAACGCCGAACCGCTCGAACGGGCGGGTGGAGCGGTCATCGCCGCGGACCTGATCGAGCCTGCGCGAACCATGACCACCGCGGGCGTCGCGCTCGTCGAACTCCTTCGCGACGCCGCCCGCCGCGACGCCATGCGCGCCGCGCTCGCCTCCCTCGGCCCAGTGGATGGCGCGGCCCGCATCGCCGACGCCTTGCTGCGGTGCTGACCGATCCCCGCTCTCTTCATCTTCTTGTCCACTGTCCACTGTCCACTGTTCATTGTTCATTGTCCCACCGTCGGCGTGCCGTACACTGGGAGCATGGAGGGACCGCGTCCATCGCCGCCGTGTGTGCTCTGGCACACCCCGCGTGCCCGGCCCCCGGGCGCGCTGCTGGACGCCCTCCGGCGGCGGGGGATCGAGCCTACGGCGGAGGTCGGCCCGTTTTCGGCGCTCGCCCGCCTCCTGCGTCTGAGCAATGCAGCACCGGAGGTCCGCCCGGTTCTCGTGCTGGTCGAGCCTGCGACGCTGCCGGGGTGGGAGCACGTGGTTGCCGCGGCCGCTCGGTACGCGCCCGCATCGGTGTGCTGGGCGTTCCGGAACGGCAACCCGGACTCGCTCTCGGTAGTCGAGGCTCCGAGGCCGAGGGCGGTGACCCCGATCGACCCGGGACCGGCCCGTCGGCCCGTGGTGCCCCTGCGGTTGTCGGGTGGCGGACCGGTGCGGGCGGACGCTCCCCCCGCGGCGAACGGAGAGGAATCCACACCCGCTCCCGAGTCGATGCCGAACGCGAGAACGCTCCTGACCGAAGAAGAGTTGGCGATGTTATTGGCCGATGATTCCTCCGGAGACGCCCGGCGCGGTCGCTGAGGGTGCGTCCCGGACCTGAGCGGGAGTGGCAGGTGGCCCCGGAGTCCCCCGAGTTGCGAGTGATCCTGGTGGGCCGGACCGGCCTCGACGCGCGCCTGCGCCTGGACCCCGGCATCGAGGTCATCCGCGCCCGCACGCCGCTCGACGCGATCGGTGAACTGAGCGACCCGATCGACGACCGCAGCCCGGCCGCGGCTGTGGTGGTCGTCGCGCCGGACGCGGAGCCGCCGGTGAACGGGGACTCGGCGTCGCGCGGCGACAACCTGCCGAACTTCCTCGCGGGCCTTCGCCATATTGATCCGTGCGTGCGCGTGTTCCGCGTCGGGGCGGGGAGTGCGCAGGCGGGGTTGTACGACGGCGTGGTCGAGCCGAGCGCGACGGCGCAGACGCTCCGCGAGATGCTGCGCGAGGCGTCGGCGGACGGGCGGGCGCACACGGACGGGGTCGATCACGAGAGACCGAGCGCGGAAGCCGCGGTCGATCCGATCGTCGATGCGCTGCTGGCCGCTGGCTCGGAGCGACCGATCGGCGATGCTCCGATGGTCGAGCGGTTGCTGCGCGGCGGGGAGGCGCTCGCCGAGGGCCTCGCGTTGATCCGCGACCGAACGGGGAGGGCCGACGTCGAGTTCATGCCGCCCGGCGCGGAACGCGATGCCGCGGGCGCGGTTGCGCTCGTGCCGGGGGGCGCGGGCGGCGCGCCGGCGGGCGCGCTTCGGAGCGCGGCCGCGACGCCGGATGAGTTGCACCCGCACGCGGCGTGGCTCGGGCTGTGGCTGCGGCTCTCGTCGCAACTGGCCGAGTTGCGCCAGGCCGCGTTCCGCGACCCGGTCACAGGCGCGTGGAACCGTCGCTACTTCGATCGCTTCCTGACGGTGGCGATCGACCGTGCCCGCGAGGCGAGGCGCTCGCTCACCGTGCTCATGTTCGACATCGACAACTTCAAGCAGTTCAACGACGAGCACGGGCACGGCGCGGGCGACGAGATCCTCCGCGAGACCGTGCGGATGCTCACCAGCGTCGTACGCCCGACCGATCGCGTCTGCCGTATCGGCGGCGACGAGTTCGCCGTCATCTTCTACGAGCCGCACGGACCGCGCGACCCCGGCAGCCGCCACCCGACCTCCGTGTTCGACATCGCGGAGCGGTTCCAGCGGCAGGTCCACTCGTGCCGGTTCCCGAAACTCGCGGGGCTGGCCCCGGGGACACTGACGATCTCCGGCGGACTCGCCACCTTCCCGTGGGACGGCTCGACGGCCGGGAAACTCCTCGACCGCGCGGATCGCCTCGCCCTCGAGAGCAAGAAGGCCGGCAAGAACGTCATCACGCTCGGCCCGGGCGCGCTCAAACTCCGCGACGGCGGCTCGCCGGAGTGAACGGGGCACGACCGCTACGATCCCGCGTGCGCCGATACGACATGCTCGCGATCGACCTCGACGGCACGCTGCTCGACCCGGCGGGGCGCGTCAGCGCGCGCAACGCGGAGGCGATCGCAAGGGCACGCGAGGCGGGGCTGGCGGTCACGGTCTGCACCGGGCGCGGGCTGGCCGAGTCGCACTTCGCGCTGCGCGCCATCGGGCAGGAGGAGCCGGTGGTCGTCGCGGGCGGGTCGATGATCGCCTGCCCGCGCACCGAGGCGACGCTGCACCGATTCCCGATGCACCCGACGCTCTCGTCGCGGCTGGTGGAGGCGATCCTCGAACACGGGCACGCCGCGCTCGTGCTCAAGGACCGGCACGCGGCGGGGTACGACTACCTCGTCGTCACTGGCGAGCAGCAGCACGCCGTGGACCCGACGACGCAGTGGTGGTTCGAGACGATGCGCGTGAACGTGCGGCTGGCCCGGTCCATCGCGGAGGACGAGCATCCGGACCACACGGTTCGCGTCGGGGCCTGCGCCCGCCCGGCCGCGCTCGAAGGCGTCGAGGCGCTGGTCCGGGCCGAGTTCGGCGGGCTGGTGTGCTTCCACAACTTCCCCGCGGTGGTCGAGGCGGACAAGGACGCGGACTCGGTGCACATCCTCGAACTCTTCGACGCGCGGGCGGACAAGTGGTCGGCGATCCGCCACCTCGCCGCGGAGCGCGGGGTCGAAGCCGAGCGCATCTGCGCCATCGGCGACCAAGTGAACGACCTGACGATGATCCGCGGGGCGGGCTTGGGCGTGGCGATGGGCAACGCGATCCCGGACGTGCGGGCCGCGGCCGGGCGCATCACGCGCTCCAACGCCGAGGACGGCGTGGCCTGGGCGGTGGAGCGGGTGCTTGTCGGAGAGTGGTGATCCGGCGCGACTCTCCCTGCTCGTACAATCTTCGCGTGCCCCAATCCCTTTCCGAGATCCGGGTACTGCTCGCGTCGCACGGGCTGGCCCCGCGCCACGCGCTCGGGCAGAACTTCCTGATCGACCACAATCTCCTCCGTCGGCTCGTGGACGAGTCCGGCGTCGGCGCGGGCGACCTCGTGCTCGAGGTCGGGCCGGGAACGGGGACGCTCACCGAGGAACTCCTCGCGCGCGGGTGCGAAGTCGTCGCGTGCGAACTGGACCGCGGGCTGGCCGATCTCTTGCGCGAACGCCTCGGCGACGAACCGCGCTTTACGCTCGTCGAGGGCGACTGCCTGGAGGGCAAGCGCACGCTCGCTCCGCGCATTGTCGGCGCGCTCGCCGACAGGCCCTTCACGCTCGTGGCGAACCTGCCCTACGGCGCGGCCACGCCGCTCATCCTCACGCTGCTCGTGGACCACCCGGGCTGCCGCGCCGTGTACGCCACCATCCAGCGCGAGGTGGCCGAGCGCCTCGGCGCATCGCCCGCGACGAAGGCGTACGGCCCGCTGAGCGTCGTCGTCGCGCTGCTCGCTCGCGTGCGGACGATCGCGACGCTCGCGCCGGAGTGCTTCTGGCCCCGCCCCGAGGTGACGAGCGCGATGGTGGCGGTCCAGCGCCGGCCCGACGCCCCGCCGCTTGACGCTCGTTCATTCGCCGACTTCTGCCAGCGGTTGTACGGGCAGCGCCGCAAGCAGATCGGCTCAGTTCTCGGACGCGACTTCCCATGGCCGGAGGGCGTTCGGCCCACGGACAGGGCGGAGAGCCTGCCGCCCGAAGCCGTGCTGTCGGTGTTTCGGGCAGAGGTTGTGCGGAACAGCGCGGATCGTGTAGCGTGATGGCGGCGGCGTCCGGGCCGCCGCGGGAGCGCACGCCGATCCGATGAGCGGAGGACCGTCCAGCCCCAGCCCGGTGGGAGACCCGCAGACGCTGGCCGCCGCCCTCGAACCCGCGTTGCGAGAGGCGTGCGGCGGGCGGCTCGGCGAGATCGAGTGGTTCCGGTCCACCTGGCAACGTGGCGGCGCAGCGACGGGCTTCGCCCAATGGACGGACGGTGAGAGTCGGCCGGTTGTGGTGAAACTCCCGGTCGGGCCGCGCGAACACCGATGGGCGATGCTGCTCGGCGCGGTGGAGGCGGACAGGTTCCCGCCGCACGAGGATGATCAACCGGTGCCGCGCATCTTCGCGGGCGGCGATTCGCTCGGGGGTTACGACCTCGGCTGGCTGGTCATGGAGAGGCTCGACGGGCACACCCTCGCGCACGCGATCGATCGGGGAGCGATCGAGGACCTGCTGCGCACGGCGGCCCGCTTCCACGCGCTGGCGGAGTACGCCCGGCCGGTCGAGGGGCCGCTGCCGGAGCGGGAATGGGGCGCGCTCATCGCGCGGTCTCGCGATGCCCTGCGAGCACACGAGGTCGAGATCGTCGACGCGCAGCGGTGGAACGAGGCCCTGAAGCGGGTGCAGCGCGCGCTGCCGATCCTGGAGGCGGCATGGCGAGCGAGGCCATTGGACACCTGGTGCCACGGCGATCTGCACCCCGGCAACGCCATGCGGAGGGCGACGAGCGGTGGCGGGGCGGGGCCGTGCGTCTTGTTGGACCTGGCGTTTGTTCATCCCGGCTGCTGGGTGGAGGACGCGATTTACCTTGAGCGTCAGTTCTGGGGCCACGAGGATCGGCTGGGGGGAGTCAAGCCTGTCTCGATGCTCGCTAAGTTCAGACGGGAACAGGGGTTGCGCACGGAAGGGGACTACGGTACCCTTGCCTCGATCCGACGGGTGTTGATGGCTGCGTGCGTGCCCGGGGTGGCGGCGCAGGAGGGCACCCCGTCCTACGCCTCGGCGGCCTTGGGTATCATCGAGCGCGTCCTGCCGCAGGTCGCCCGCTGAGGGCCGGTGGGGCGGTTTTTTGGCCCCGTGGGCGGGGCGGATGGGGTATGCTGTGGCCGGGCAGGCCCGGGGGTCTGCTTGTATCCTCGGGGGTCCGAGGTCCAACCGCACGCACGCGACCCGGCGTCCGTCGCCGGTTCGCCCAGCAGCAGGGGCGCGAGGCCGTGGAAGCATTCGAACACCTCAAGAAGCTCGTCGCCGAAGCGCAGGACGACATCGAGAAGGCAGAAGGCGGGAACAAGGCGGCCGGGACGCGGGCGAGACAGTCCATGCAGCAGATCAAGGAAGCGGCTCAAGAGGTCCGCAAGCAGATCCTGGAACTCCGCGATGCAGGGAAGCCCTCCTGACACCACGACGCTGGAGGGGCGACGACCAGTGGGTTCCGCCGACGACACCCGGACGGCAGCGCCCGAGGTGAACCCGGACGGCCTGCTGTTCGACCTTTCGGGGCTGGACCTCGCCCGGACCATCGTCGATCGCGCCGGGCTGGAGCGGTACCTGCCGCACCGGGGGCTGATGCTGCAACTCGACGGCGTGCTCTGGCAGAACGAAGAGAAGACTCGCGTGGTCGGCGTCAAGCGGGTGCGCGACGACGAGTTCTGGGTCGCCGGGCACTTCCCGGGCAGGCCCATGCTCCCCGGCGTGCTGATGGTCGAGACCGCGGCGCAACTGGCCGCGTACCTGTTCAACATCCGTCAGCCCGAGCCTCAACTGGCCGCGTTCCTGCGGATCGAGAGCTGCGTGTTTCGCAAGAGCGTTTCGCCGGGCGACACCCTGCTGGTCCTCTGCCAGGAGTACAAGATCGGGCGGCGTCGGTTCACAAGCGACGTGCAGGGCGTGGTGGACGGGCAGCCGACCTTCGAGGCGCGCGCCAGCGGGATCGCCCTCGGGCCGTTCCGGGGCAGGGTCCCCGAACAGCCATGACCGCGCCGTACCCGCTCACGCTCGAGCCGATCCTGAAGGAGAAGGTGTGGGGAGGGCGTCGCCTGGCGCGCTACGGCAAGGCGCTGCCCGAGGGCGCGCTGGTGGGCGAGTCGTGGGAGGTCGCGGACCTGTCCGAGACGAGCGCCTCGGGCGGAGGGGGGGGCGAGGCGCGCTCCGTGATCGCGTCGGGTCCGATGGCGGGTCGTACGCTCCACGACGCCGTCGAGGCGTGGGGCGAGGGTCTGCTCGGCAGGGCGCGACCGGCGGCGGACGGCGGGTTCCCGCTGCTGGTGAAGTTTCTCGACGCGCGCGAGCACCTGAGCGTGCAGGTGCATCCTTCGCCCGAGTACGCGCGTGCGCACCCCGGTGCACACCTCAAGACCGAGTGCTGGTACGTGCTCGAAGCAGACCTCGGGAGCGTGATCTACAAGGGCATGAAACGGGGCGTCTCTCGGGAGGACTTCGCGCGTGCGCTTCGTCGCGGCCGGGGCGAGGACGTGGTGGCGTTGCTCGAGGCCGTGCCCGCCGTGCCCGGCGAGTGCCACAACCTGCCGAGCGGCACGGTGCACGCGCTGGGCGCCGGCGTGCTGGTGGCGGAGGTGCAGACGCCGAGCGACACGACGTTCCGCGTCTACGACTGGGCGAAGGAGTACGGGCGTGCCGGGCGCGAGTTGCACGTGGAGCAGGCGATGGCGTGCATCGACGTCAAGCCCGCGCCGCGCGCGGTGAAGTTCTTCGGCGAGGGGACGCTGCCGATGGTCTCGACGGCGTTCTACACCGTGACGGCGGCGGGGCGGGGCACGACGGAGGTTGCCGGGGCGTGCACGGTCGTGGTCTGCGCGGCAGGGCGCATCGCGGTCGGGGAGACCCGCCTGAAGGCCGGAGGTGTCGTCCTTGTGCCCGCGGGCGTCGGTCTTCGCGTGGATCACACGGAGGGGGCGGCGCTGCTGGTGGGATTGGCGGCACGCTGACGGCTTGTCGTGAACGCGCGGCCGTGGACATCGACAACGATCGCGAGTCGTTCAGACGGCTCCATGCGAGAGCCTCCGCGCGACTTCCCGGCGGATTCGATCGTCGTCCCATTCCGGATGCTGTTCGCGAAGAACGTGCTCGATCATGTCGCGTGCGGAACGCCACATCCCATCGAGCACGGCCAGACGCTCCGCAGGCGTCTTTCTGCGCAGCACCTCGGCCATCGCGTCGCTGACGCACTCCGGCTCCGGCGGCGGAAGACCCCATCGACTCATGCCGCGATGGTAGGAATCCGGGGAGCCCTTCGGCGAATCCATCGGCGCGGGAAGGGAGGTCAGGCCCTGTACGCCTCCGCCACCTTCCGCAGCGATTCCTCGACGATGCGGAAGTGCTCGTCCGTCAGGGCGTGGTGCATCGGCAGGCAGAAGACGCGATCCGAGAGCGAACTCGCGACCGGGGTGTCGTGCCGGTTCCATGCGGCGAGCGCGGGCTGATCGACCGTCGCGCGCGGGTAGTGCACGGCCGTCGGCACGCCCTCGGCCTTCAGGGCGGCGCAGAACTCGTCGCGCGTGCAGGTGAATCTCGGCAGGTCCAACTTCACCGTGTAGAGGTGCCAGACGGCCTCGGCCTTCGGCGTCACCGTCGGCGCGGCCAGCCCATCGACGCCCGCAACGATCGCGTCGAACCTCGCCGCCGCGGTCCGGCGGGCGGCGGTTTCATCGGGCAGGCGGTCGAGCCGCGAGCACCCGATCGCCCCGGTGATGTCGTTCATGCGGTAGTTGAAACCGATCCGCTCGTGCAGGTACTTCTCCGTCTCGCCGTGCGAGCGCAGCAGGGCGATCTCGCGGGCGAGCGCATCGTCGTTGACCGTGAGCAGCCCGCCCTCGCCCGTGCCGAGGTTCTTGGTCGCGTAGAACGAGTAAGTGACGGCGTCCCCGAACGCGCCGATGCCGCGATCGGCGTAGCGGGCCAGGTGGGCCTGCGCCGCGTCGTAGACGACCTTCAGGCCGTGCCTGGCGGCGAGCGACTGGAAGGCGTCGATGTCCACCGGGCACCCGTAGAGGTGCGTGGCCGCGATGCCGCGCGTGCGGGGCGTGACCTTGCGGGCCGCGTCGGCCGGGTCCATCTGGAACGTGTCTTCGAGGCAGTCCACGAAGACGGGCGTGCAGCCGGCGGCGGCCACCATGCTGACGGTGGCGATGTAGGTCCAGGCCGGCACAAGAATCTCGCTGCCCGGCTCGAAGAGCGCGCCGTAGGCCAGTTGCAGGGCTGTCGTCCCGTTGGAGCAGGTCAGGCCGTGGCGGGCGTCGGACATCTCGGCGAACCGTCGTTCGAGTTCCTCGCACCTGGCCGCGGCCCGGAGCATTCCTGACTCGAGCACGGCGATGGCGGCGTCGATGTCTTCCCGGTGCAGTTGGGGCTTCATGAAGGGGACGGGCGTCGTGGTGACGGGCGTGCCGCCGTTCACGGCGAGGCGGGCGGTGGGGGGGGAAGCCTGCATCGTGGGCGTGGGCACCGGGGGGCTCCGTTGGGCAGTTATGGTGGGATGAGCAGCCTCGGATCG
>Ga0232058_1182825_pt1 | contig 14250 bp, 26 predicted proteins | sample LAC_MetaT_2_FD_175983 | JGI IMG/M metagenome (GOLD analysis project Ga0232058, IMG submission 175983) | Metatranscriptome of anaerobic ammonium oxidizing microbial communities from anammox membrane bioreactor (MBR) in UC Berkley... | ecosystem: Engineered > Bioreactor > Anaerobic > Unclassified ... | reverse complement strand
GTCGGTGGCCTGGCCAATGCGGGCGCGTTCAACCACGTAGTTGGCTTTGCGCACCGGGCTGAAAATTGCGTCAACCGGGATTTCACCAATGGGCAGTTTGCCGCGTTCTTCGGCCGGCGAGTAACCACGCCCCATTTGCACAACCAGCTCAATATCAAGTTCGGCTTCGGCGGAATCGGCGGTGAGCAGGTACAATTCCGGGTTGATAATTTCCACGTGCGGCGGCACTTCAAAGTCACCGGCCGTTACCGCGCCCTCACCTTTGATTTCTACGCGCAAGCGAGCCGACTCGTTTTGATGCAGCTTAAGCCTGAGCTGTTTGACATTGAGAATGAGCGCGGTCATATCTTCTTTAACGTGCGGAATCGCCGAAAACTCGTGATGAACCCCACTCACTCTAATTGACGTTACGGCCGCGCCGGTGAGCGACGACAACAACACTCGCCGCAGGGCATTGCCCAACGTAATCCCATACCCATTTTCTAACGGGCCAATCACAAACCGGCCATAACTCTTTGAACTGGCTTCGGTTTCAATTTTGGGTAAGACCATATTAAATTCAGACAACGGAACACCCTCCAAAATTGCTACACTAAATAATTATTGTTGTCTCTGTTGATTGCCAAACCACAACCTAGCGGCTGTAGTACTCAACAATCAACTGCTCATCGAGGGTGGCATCAATGTGATCGCGGGTTGGCAAGCTGACCACGCGCGCCGAAAGCGCTTTGGCGTCTAAATTCAGCCAATCGGGCACGCGTCCCTCGTCCAGGCTCTGGGCAGCCTCTTTAAAGAAGGCGCTCTTTTTGCTGCCTTCACGGACCACAATGACATCGTTAGGGCTAACCAAAAACGACGGAATGTTGGTTTTGCGGCCGTTTACATCAAAGTGGCCGTGAATAACCAGTTGCCGGGCTTGAGCCCGCGATGAAGCAAGGCCCAACCGGTAAATAACGTTGTCCAGGCGACTTTCCAGAATTGACAGCAGGTTTTGGCCGGTCAACCCTTTTTGAGTTTGGGCCTGGCGGAAATAGCGGCGGAACTGGCGCTCGTAAACGCCGTACACGCGCCGCGCTTTTTGCTTGGCTCTAAGCTGCATGCGGTAATCTGATTCTTTGCGGCGGAACTGGGCCTGGCGGCCATGCAGCCCGGGCGGATACGAACGTCGCTCAAAGGAGCATTTGGGTGAAAAACAGCGATCACCTTTTAGAAATAACTTTTCGCCTTCCTGGCGACACAGTTTGCAAACTGGGTCTGTATAACGTGCCAACTTATCCTCCTGAATAGTATCTCTAATAAATTAAAGAGGTTTACGGGCTTGGCTCACCCTTCGTCCCTCTTTGACATGACTTATAGATGTCGTGCTAACCAACAACCCCACTTAAACGCGGCGCTTTTTAGGCGGCCGGCAGCCGTTGTGTGGAATCGGCGTTTTATCGGTAATAGACGTCAGTTTCATTTCAGCGGCCTGCAACGCCCGAATAGCAGCTTCGCGGCCAGGGCCAGGGCCTTTTACAAACACATCCAGTTCACGCACCCCGTGTTCCTGGGCAGCCTTAGCGGCATTGGTTGCCGCCAACTGGGCCGCATACGGCGTGCTTTTGCGCGATCCTTTAAAGCCGCTGGTACCAGCGCTGGCCCAAGATACCGTGTTACCGTAGGGATCGGTAATGGTAATAATGGTGTTATTAAAGGTTGCGTAGATAAATGCTTTACCGGACGGGATATTTTTTCTTTCTTTTTTACTGCCAGTTCGTACCCGTCGTGCTTTTTGTTTTGCCATCGGTCCTCCAGATCAGATTAAAAAATACCTTACTTGCGAGCAGCTCGTTTTTTACCGGCCACGGTTTTGCGACTACCACGCCGGGTGCGGGCGTTGGTGCGGGTGCGTTGGCCGCGGGCCGGCAAGTTTCGGCGATGCCGCAAGCCGCGGTAACAGCCAATTTCTTGCAGGCGTTTGATGCTCAGGCCAACTTCCCGGCGCAAGTCACCTTCTACCACGTAATCGCGGTCGATGGTATCGCGCAAGCTGATAATTTCATCTTCCGACAGGTCCTTGACGCGGGTATCCGGGCTAATGCCCGCTTTGGTTAAAATTTCCTGGCTTGTCGTTAAACCGACGCCATAAATATAGGTTAACCCAATTTCAACGCGTTTTTCGCGCGGCAGGTCAACACCAGCAATACGAGCCATATTTTACTTCTCCTTATCCTTGGCGCTGCTTGTGCCGGGGGTTAGTGCAAATCACCCTAACAACACCACGACGTTTGATAATTTTGCAGTTGTCACATCGACGTTTGATAGAAGGTTTTACTTTCACAATGCACGCTCCTACGTAACTTACAATAGCGTTAAAATGTCTGCTTCACCATCGGTAACGGCGAACGAATGCTCAAAATGAGCGCAGAGGCTGCTGTCGGCGGTTACTACCATCCAACCATCGTCAAGCAATTTGGTGCGCCAGGTTCCTACGTTGACCATTGGTTCTAAGGCGATGGTCATTCCCTGGCGCAACGGCACCCCGTGATTTTTTTCGCCGTAGTTGGGCACCTGCGGGTCTTCGTGCATGTTGCGCCCAACCCCGTGCCCGGTGTACTCTCTGACAACACTGAAACCGTTTTGTTCGACAAACTCCTGAATCGCGGCCGAAATATCGCCGGTGCGGTTACCAGTTTTGGCCTGAGCAATGCCCAGGTACAAAGCCTGTTCGGTAACCTGGAGGAGTTTTTCGGCCTCTTTAGAAATGCGCCCCACCGCAATGGTTGTGGCGGCATCTCCCACCCAGCCCTGGTAGTAGGCTCCGCAATCTACGCTAAAAATATCGCCTTCGCGCAAAATTTTATCGTAGCTGGGGATACCGTGAACCAGTTCTTCGTTCACACAGGCGGTGATAGTGGCCGGAAACGGCTGCCCGCCAGCATGAGGGCTGGGGTATCCTTTAAATACAGGTTTGGCGTTGTGCCTGTTCAAAACCTCTTCGGCAATGTCGTTGAGTTCGCCGGTAGAAATACCGGGTTTTACATTTTTTCTAACTTCAGCCAGAGCCTTGGCGACAACAGAACCGGCTTGACGCATCAGTTCTATTTCTGCTTTTGATTTGATGACAATCCGTCTGGCTCTATTTAGCATTCTAACAAAAACTAGTTGATAAACCCTTCGTAGTTGCGCATAAGCAACTGGGCTTCAAGCTGCTTCATCGTATCCAGCACAACCCCAACCACAATGAGCAGGCCAGTGCTGGTGATCAGCAACGACTGGGTTTGAGCGCCGCTCTGGCTCACGCCAGGAACCAGATTAACCAGCCACGGCAAAATGGCCACAAAACCCAGCATCAGCGCGCCAACCAGGGTAATCCGCTGCAGCACCGTTTCCAGATAAACTTTGGTCTGCCGGCCGGGGCGTTTGCCCGGAATAAACCCACCCTGTCGTTGCAGGTTTTCAGACAGGTTTTGCTGCTTAAAGATGACGTCGGTGTAGAAGTAGGTGAAGCCGACAACCATCAAAAAGTACAGAATCCAGTACGGCCACGAATGCGGGTTGGGGCTAAACCAGTTAACAATGCCGGTGGCTACACCGGAGATAAACTGGTTTTCGCTAAACTGGAACGAGGCCGCCACCGCGCTCGGGAAAATCATAATCGACTGGGCAAAGATCAGCGGGATCATCCCGGCGCTGTTAACTTTTAACGGAATGTGGGCCGACTGGCCGCCGTACACCCGGGTACCGCGCACGCGTTTGCCATACTGCACCGGGATCCGGCGCTGACCTTCTTGCACAAAGGCAATCACGGCAATGGTAGCCACGGTAATCAGCGAGAACAGGATCAGGTTAACCCAATCCCCACGGCTCACAAAGTTGGCCACATGGCTGGGCATTTGGGCCACAATCCCACCAAAAATGATGATTGATAACCCGTTGCCAACGCCCTGTTCGGTGATGAGTTCGCCCATCCAAACGGCGATCATGGTACCGGCCACCATTGTTACCATCGTGGCCAGCGTCCCCAACGGATTGATGCCAAAACCAAAATCGGTCAAGATGCCAGGCACAGAACTCTGAATAAAGATGATCTGGCCATAAGCCTGCAAAAAGGCTAACGGCACGGTCAACCAGTGGGTGTACAGGTTCATTTTGTTCCGACCCTGTTCACCTTCTTTGGACAGCTCTTGCAACTGCGGCACCAGTGGGGTGAGCAACTGGATAATAATCGAAGCGGTAATGTAGGGATACACCCCCATTGCCATCACCGAAAAGTTAGCCAGCGCACCGCCAGACAGCAGGTTCAAAAATTGAACAATAGTGCTGCCACCTTCGCCAGAGGCCAAAAAGTTTTGCAGCGCCTGGCTGTCAACGCCCGGCACGGGCACGTGTGCCGCCGCGCGATAAGCCACCAAAATGAGCAGCGTAAAAACTATTTTTCGCCGCAGGTCTGGCAGGGTAAACGCGTTTCTAATCGCTTCAACCATTCTGTAATCCTTAAAGTATAAATTACGAGAGCGGCAAAACTTCTACTGAGCCGCCGGCCGCTTCAATTTTTTCCTGAGCCGATTTAGAGAAGCGATGGGCCTTTACCGTTAGCGCCGCCGTGATTTCGCCCCGGCCCAAAATAGCCACGGCTTTATCCGAGGGTTTGATAATGCCAGCTTCTACCAGCGTTTCTGGGGTAACTTCCTGGCTGCCTTCGCCAAATTTTTCTTGCAGGCGCTCAACGTTTACCGGAGAATATTCAACCCGGTGAATGTTGGTAAAACCGCGTCGAAACGGCAGCCGGCGCACCAGAGGCAACTGACCACCTTCAAAGTACGGCCCTTTACCGCCGCCAGAACGAGCGTTTTGCCCTTTAATACCGCGCCCACTGGTTTTACCGTGACCAGAAGCCATACCGCGGCCCACACGTTTTTTTCTTTTAACACTTCCCGGAGCGGGTTGTAAATCGTGCAATTTCATTGTTGGTTCTCTCCTGATGATTAAGGATTAGAGGATAGAAGGCAGATGAATCCATCTGGCTTCCAGCGCCCGGCCTCTAAACTACTCTTTATCCACCTTAACCAGGTGAGATACTTTATGGATCATGCCTCTGATTACCGCGGTATCCTGATGCTCCACGGTTTGGCCCAGGCGGCGCAGCCCCAAGGCGCGAACCGTTTTTTTCTGCCGTTCCGAATACCCAATGGCGCTTCTAACCAGAGTGACTTTCAGTTTTTTCTCAGCCATTATTTATTCCCCCTTGCCATCCAAAAGGGTTGAACCCGGCTGACCGGCAGGCCACGATTTTGGGCAACCTCTACCGGGTCTTGCAATTCACCCAGCGCTTTAACCGTGGCTTTGACCACGTTTAAAATATTGGCGCTGCCTTTGCTTTTGGTCAAAATATCGCGGATGCCGGCGGCTTCAACCACCGCGCGAACACCACCGCCGGCAATTACACCGGTACCGGGTGCGGCAGGTTTCAGAAAAACTTCGGCTGCGCTAAACCGAGACGTAATTTCATGCGGGATGGTGGTTTCCATCAGTGGCACTCTTCTCATAGCGCGGCGCGCCTGCTCAGAGCCTTTGCGAATGGCTTCCGGCACTTCACGGGCTTTGCCCACGCCTACACCCACGCTGCCTTTGTTATCGCCAACTACAACCACAGCGCGAAAACTAAAGCGGCGACCGCCTTTAACAACCTTGGCCGTGCGGGCGATGTGTACTACGCGTTCGTCCAGTTCTTCTACTGCGTCTTCAAATTCACGTTTCGCCATGAACCTTCTCCTCTTAGAATTTCAGTCCCGCTTCGCGCGAGGCTTCGGCCAGGGCCTTGATTCGGCCATGATATTTGTAGCCGCCACGATCAAACACAACTTCGCTAACACCGGCGTCGAGTGCACGTTGAGCCACAGCTTTGCCTACTTCAGCCGCCTGTTCAATTCTGGATTTACCCTCCAGCGCGCCGGAGGTTTTAATTTTGCCATCCACAGTGGAGGCCGACGCCAGGGTTACACCGTTGATATCATCAATTACCTGAACATAGATGTGGTTAAGGCTTCTAAACACATTTAGGCGTGGTCGTTCTGGCGTGCCGTTTACGGTTTTTCTAACCCGTGCATGACGGCGTTTTCTGGCAAGATAACTTTGATTAACTTTTCCCATTGGTAGCACCTAATTCCTGATTTACTTAGCCTTACCCGCTTTACCCGCTTTGCGTCTGACCACTTCACCGGCGTAGCGAATCCCCTTGCCTTTGTATGGTTCGGGCGGGCGCGTCCGCCGAATACGAGCAGCAATTTCGCCGATCAGTTCTTTATCGATCCCAGACACCACAATTTGGCGGCCGTTCCGATCCGGAACATCAAAGCTAATCCCTTTTGGTGGATCAAATACAACCGGGTGCGAATACCCAACATTGAGCACCAGCTTGTTACCTTCCATTGCGGCGCGGTATCCCACACCCTCAATATCTAGCTGGCGGCTAAACCCGGTGCTCACGCCAACAATCATGTTGTTCAGCAGCGCCCGGGTTAAGCCATGTTTGGACCGATGAAACCGGTTATCGCTGTTGCGGGTTACCACAACCCGGCCTTCTTCTTCAGCAATGTTGATTTCGGGAGGCAAGTCCCGGCTCAATTCACCTTTGGGGCCTTTAACGATTACCGCATTTTTATTGATATTGACCGAAACCCCTTTTGGAATGGGGATGGGCAGTTTTCCTACTCTAGACATAATTCCTCCTGGTTGTTTCCGCCATTACCACACGTAGCAAATCACTTCGCCGCCCACACCCAGCCGGCGAGCCTGTTCGCCCGTCATAACGCCTTTGGGGGTGGTCATAATTGCTACACCCAGGCCACTTCTAACATAGGGGATGTTGTCTTTACCGGCATACATGCGGCGGCCAGGTTTGCTTACCCGTTCGATCCCAACAATTACCGGAACAGAACGGCGATCCCGGGTATATTTAACATGGATCAGCAAAGACGCAACCTTGCCCGGCAACACTTCATAATCCTTAATAAAGCCTTCGTCTTTAAGAATTTTGGCAATGGCTTCTCGCACTTTTGAATGCGGCATGGCTGCCTGGGCATGCCCGGCCATCCCGGCGTTTCTAATACGAGTTAGCATATCGGCGATAGGATCTGTTACGCTCATACAAATTCCTCTTTATCTGAAAATCAAACTTTACTTCGATGATTAGCTCGGTTGCGCCTTAAGTTAATAAATGCAGGCGTTTCTACCAGCTAGATTTAACCACACCGGGAACTTTGCCTTCGTTTGCCAGTTTTCTAAAGCAAATGCGGCACAACCCAAACCGGCGCATGTAGGCCCGGGGACGCCCACACTGGCTACAGCGATTGCGCACGCGCACAGCAAATTTCCGACGTTGTTCACGAATGGGCATACATTTTTTGGCCATAGTTCATTACCTCCTAAAGGGCATCCCCATTAAGTCCAGCAACCGGCGGCCTTCCTCATCGGTTTGGGCCGTGGTTACAATGCTCACTTCCATACCACGCACTTTGTCAATTTTGTCGTAGTTGATTTCCGGCCAGATCAACTGCTCGGCCAGGCCCAGGGTATAGTTGCCGCGCCCGTCAAAGCTATCGGCCGGAACGCCCCTAAAGTCACGCTGCCGAGCCAGAGAAATATTCACCAGCCGGTCCAGAAAATCCCACATTCGCACGCCACGCAGGGTAACTTTGGCTCCAATCGGCATACCTTCACGCAGGCGGAATGTAGCAATAGACTTTTTGGCGCGGGTGATCACCGGACGTTGGCCGGTAATGGTCACAATATCCTCAGAGGCTTTTTCAAGAGCCTTGGCGTTTTGCAGCGCCTCACCTAACCCCACGTTTACCACAATTTTGGAGATTTTTGGCACTTGCATAATGTTGTCGTAGCCAAACTCTTTGAATAGGGCCGGGACAACTTCTTGTTGGTACTTATCTTTCATCCTAGGCATTTCTTAAACCACCTAATCTGTTAGTCAACAAACGCCTGGCAGCGTTTGCAGTAGCGTTTTTTCTTGCCGTCGCCATCCAGTTTAAAGCCAACCCGCACGGCTTCATCACAGTTGGGACACACCAGCAACACATTAGATATATGAAGCGGTACTTCTTTATCAATGATACCGGTCTGGGTTCGGGTTTGGCTAATGGGCCGCTGGTGCTTTTTGCGGATGTTTATCCCGCGTACCAGCACTTTATCCGCGTTAGGGTTGCGCCCCTGGCGCTGATTGTGCCGGTCAATAGTCCAGGCATTGATCACCCGATCAACTTCACCACGCGCGCCAACTTCGTTGCCGCTAATTACCTGAACGGTATCCCCTTTTTTGATCCTTTGCATATTGCACTTCCTCAACTAAATTAGAGTACTTCTGGGGCCAAAGAAACAATCCGCATAAAACCTTTTTCGCGGAGTTCACGGGCAACCGGTCCAAAAATACGGGTTCCGCGCGGGCCTACGGCATCGTTATCCAAAATTACGGCAGCATTATCATCAAACTTAATCACCGAACCATCACGCCGGACAACCTCTTTAGCCGTGCGAACGATCACCGCTTTAACCACCGCGCCTTTTTTTACGTTACCTTGCGGGGCGGCCTGCTTAACCGAAGCCACAATGACATCGCCCACACCGGCATACCGGCGTCGGGAACCGCCGATCACTTTGATGCACAAAATTTCTTTTGCTCCGCTGTTATCAGCTACTTTCAGGCGACTTTCTTGCTGAATCATGCTACACCTTTTGCTTCTTCCAAGATTTCTACCAAAGCCCAGCGCTTTTCTTTGCTCATGGGTTTAGATTCGATGATCTTGACCGTGTCACCCTCTTTAGCCTGGTTTTGTTCATCGTGGACTTTGTACTTGTTGTGAAAGCGGATAATTTTGCCGTATTGGCTGTGCCGTTTTAACCGCTCCACCTGAACCACAATGGTTTTGTCCATTTTATCGCTTGTTACGCGACCGACCAGAATCTTGCGTTGCGATCTTGCCATCTCTCAAATATCTCCTGTACCTTTATTGCGCAGCCAACTGGCGTTGTCGCAGAACCGTCTTCATCCGGGCGACATCTCGTTTGAGTGCGGCGATGCGGTTGGTATCGCTAACCTGGCCAATGGCCAGTTGAAACCGCAGGTTAAACAATTCTTCGCTGGTTTCCTCAATCTTTTGATTGATCTCAGCGTCAGACAGGTTTTTAATCTCGTAAGCCTTCATCTTGTTCGCACTCCTACCCTATTGTCCTGCGGACAAATTGGGTTTTAATTGGCAGCTTGTGCCCGGCCAGGCGCATGGCTTCTTTGGCAGATTCTTCCGGTACGCCGGCAATCTCAAACAGAACTCGCCCGGGTTTAATCACGGCTACCCAGTGGTCAACCGCCCCTTTACCGCTACCCATGCGGGTTTCGGCGGGTTTGGCGGTAACCGGTTTGTCCGGGAAAATGCGAATCCACACTTTACCACCGCGGCGCACGTAGCGCACAATTGCCCGCCGAGCGGCTTCAATCTGGCGGCTGGTCATCCAGCACGGCTCCAGCGCCTGAATACCGTATTCACCAAACGAAACTTCGGCGCCCCGAGAAGCACGGCCTTTCATACGGCCACGCATTTGTTTTCTGTACTTAACACGCTTAGGCATTAACATAGCACTTACCTCATTACGATTTACGATCTACGATTTTAGATTTACAGGCTGTAAAACAAGTCGTAAATCGTAAACCCAAAATCGTATCTAGCAGATAGTCGATATTGTTCAAACAAATTGGTGACGCCTTAGGGCGACACATACGCGCCCATCGGGGCCGTTTCTTCTTTACGTTCGGGCAAAATTTCGCCCTTGTAAACCCAAACTTTAATGCCAATTTTGCTGAAGGTGGTTAACCCTTCAACGTGGGCGTAGTCAATATCGGCTCGCAAAGTGTGGCGCGGCACCTGGCCTTCGCGCTGCGTTTCGCGGCGAGCCATATCGGCGCCGCCCAGCCGGCCGCTGCAGGTGATCATAATTCCTTCGGCTCCGGCTTTGATGGCGCGGCGCACGGCCTGCTTCATGGCCCGCTTGTGAGAGATACGGCGTTCAAGCTGCATGGCAATGCTTTCACCAATGAGCTGGGCGTTCAGGTCCGGGTTTTCCACCTCAATCACATCGATGTGGACTTTTTTGCCGGTCATGTCTTCCAGCGTTTTGCGCAACTGGTTAACCGACGCACCCTTGCGGCCGATAACTACCCCGGGCTTGGCCGTGTGAATTTTTACCGAAACCTGCTTGGCCGCCGGCAGCCGTTCAATTTCCACATCGGCAATTGAGCCGCGGTCATGAACTGCGATAACCAGCTTGCGGATTTTCAGGTCTTCTTCCAGCAGATCGCGGTAATCGCCCCGTTCGGCATACCAGCGAGCGCGGTGTTCTTTGATAATTCCTAATCTGAACCCATAAGGATGTACTTTGCGACCCAAATTACATTCTCCTTGACTACTTAAGAGTTTCTCTTTCGGCGGCAGGTCACGCTTACAACGTGACTTTCGCAAATTGGGATGAACGTCACGTTAGAACCGTGGCCTACCCCGGAAAGCCTGTACCAATTAATCCTGATAATCTTCCTGCAATATTACCGTAATGTGCGACATTCGTTTTTGAATGGGCTTAAAGCGACCGCGTGCCCCATACCGTGCCCGGCGCAGCCGGGGGCCTTCGTCAACCTTGATTTCAGAAATAACCATATCTTCTGGATCAAGGGCAAAGTTCTCTTCGGCGTTGGCCAGTGCGCTTTTTACCGTTTTCAACACGGGTTGAGCCGCTCGCTGCGGTAGCAGAGCCAGGACTTGCAGAGCATCCTGGGCTCGCATTCCGCGCACGCTGTTGACCACCCGACGCATTTTGATAGGCGATCCCAAAATGTATTTGCTAACTGCTCTTACTTGCATTGTTCTCTACCTTATTCAGTAAACTTGTTGCGCCTAGCGGCCTTTTTTCTCTTTGCTGATGTGTCCTCTAAAATAGCGCGTCGGGACAAACTCGCCTAACCGGTGTCCTACCATGTTTTCGGTAACGTAGATTGGCACGTGCCGGCGGCCATCGTGTACGGCAATGGTGTGCCCCACCATTTGCGGAAAGATGGTGCTGGCCCGCGACCAGGTGCGGACGACGCGCTTTTCGCCGGAGGCGTTCATCGCTTCAATCTTTTTGAGCAACTTCGGTTGAACAAATGGACCTTTTTTCAGTGAACGTGTCATGTACTACACCATCCTTACCGTCGTTTAGTGCGACGTCGCCGCACAATGTATTTGTCGGTTCGTTTATTACGCCGGGTTTTAGCCCCCAGGGCCGGTTTACCCCACGGCGTTTTGGGGCCGGGCATACCGATGGGCGCGCCGCCTTCGCCACCACCGTGCGGGTGGCTGTTGGGGTCCATTGCCGAACCGCGCACGCCGGGCCGAATACCCATCCAGCGTTTGCGCCCGGCTTTGCCCAGCACCACGTTGCTGTGGTCAGAGTTGCCAATCTGGCCAATGGTAGCCAGGCAGTTCTGATTAATGTATCGAACCTCGCCGCTGGGCAGGCGAACTTGAGAGTAAGCCCCTTCTTTGGCCAGCAACTGTGCTGATGTGCCGGCGGCCCGAACCAGTTGGCCGCCCTTGCCCGGCTGCAGTTCAATGTTGTGCATCTGCGTACCGAGCGGGATGCGGTAAATTGGCAGGGTGTTGCCCACGCGGATTTCCGCATCCGGGCCAGACATCAGGCTGTCGCCTACAGACAGGCCGGTGGGGGCCAAAATGTACCGCTTTTCGCCATCGGCATAAACGAGCAGGGCAATATTGGCCGTGCGGTTGGGATCGTACTCAATGGCCGCAACTTTGGCCGAAATCCCGTGTTTATCGCGTTTAAAGTCGATCATGCGGTAGCGGCGTTTGTGGCCGCCGCCCTGGTGCCGCACGGTAATGCGGCCCTGGTTGTTTCGGCCAGACCGTTTCTTTAACGGAGCCAGCAAACTTTTTTCTGGTTCCGTTTTTGTGATTTCATCAAATCCGAGGACCGACATTCCCCGACGACCGGGTGATGTGGGTTTGTACAGTTTTACAGGCATACTAATTTCTCCACTCGCGCCTAGTAACTTTATACCCCTTCAAAGGCCTCGATACGCTGGCCCGGGGGCAGGGTGACAACGGCTTTTTTCTGAGCCGACTGGCGTTTTACGCGCTTGCGCCCCCAACGCCCAAACTTGGGCGCTCTGTTCATTACTCTTACCTTCACAACATCCACATTAAAAATGTAGGATACTGCTTCGGCAATTTCCACTTTGTTAGCCCGTGAATCTACCAAAAAAGTGTACTGGCCGCTTGCTGCAGCGCCGGCGCTTTTTTCGGTAATGATCGGGCGAACAACAACATCGTATGCGTTCTTTGACATGATGCTTTCTCCCGTACCTACCCTAAAAATCCTTCAATGAGCGACACAGCGCCTTTGGGGATAATCACATAATCGTACCCCAGCAAATCGCGGATATTCAGGTAGTTGGCTCGCAGCGTTTTAACATCGTTCAGGTTGCGAGCGCTTTTTTCCACGTTCTCATCGCGCTCCGGCAGCAAAATCACGGCGCTGCCCTGGATTTGCAGGTTGTCTAAAAGTTCCAACACCTGTTGGGTAGCCGGTTTGTCAAAAGCCAGCGCATCGAGCACCACCACTTCATCGGCCGCAGCTTTGGCCGACAGGGCCGACCGCAGCGCCAGCCGGCGCATTTTGCGCGGCATGTTTTTGGTGTAGTCACGCGGGGTGGGTTTGTGAACCTGGCCGCCGCCGATAAAAATGTTGGCTTTGCGGTCGCCGTGGCGGGCGCGGCCGGTACCTTTTTGGCGATACCATTTGGCCGTAGTGCCTTTTACTTCGCCTCGAGTTTTGGCTTTGTGTGTTCCCAGCCGCGCATTGGCCTGCTGGCGAATCAGCGCCTGGTGCATTACATACGTATTTGGCTCAATGCCAAACACGCTGTCCTGCAACTCAATTTCTTCTACCGTTTTACCTTCAAAGTTTTTAACGTCGATTTTCATTACTCAACCTCTAGCCTTTTACCGCGTCGCGGATAATGACCAGGCCGTTTTTACCACCAGGCACTGCGCCTTTAATCCCCAGCAGGTTTTTCTCCGGGTCAACCAGGGCCACACGCACGTTCTGCACGGTTACCCGTTGATTACCCATTCGGCCTGCCATTCTGAGGCCTTTAAATACGCGGCCTGGCGTAGAGCCGGCCCCAACCGAACCGGACGCTCGCCAGCGGTCTGATTGACCGTGGGTTTTTGGCCCACCCCGGAAATGGTGGCGTTTTACCACACCGGCAAAGCCTTTACCTTTGCTGGTACCGGTTACATCAACCTTATCGCCCACCCGAAAAACCGAAACATCGATCTGCTGGCCTTCTTCAAAGGCTTCGGGATTGTCCACGTGAAATTCACGCAGATATTTTACCGACGGAGCGCCAGCTCTTTTCAGGTGGCCATTTACCGGTTTGGTCAACCGTTTTGCAGGTACGTCGCCAAAACCAACCTGAATGGCGTTGTAACCGTCTTTTTCAACGGTTTTCTTTTGCGTTATGTAGCATGGCCCAGCTTCAATAATGGTCACGGGGATCACCGTTCCGTTCTCATCAAATACCTGGGTCATTCCAACTTTTTTACCCAAAATTCCCTTCATCATACCTGGCTCCGATTTGGGAACTGTTGGCGCGTAGCAGTGGAAACGCGCCGCATCATTCCACAAACCATTCCCCTTTCGTATTACTTAAATCTACACAGCAGATGTTATTTAATTTCAACATCAACGCCGGCCGGCAGGTTCAACCGCACCAAAGCATCGATGGTTTTTGACTTGGGATCGACAACGTCGATCAGGCGTTTGTGGGTTCGAATTTCGAACTGTTCACGCGAATCCTTGTCAATAAAAGGTGACCGTATTACCGTGAATTTCTCGATTTTGGTTGGCAACGGCACTGGCCCTACAACCATAGCCCCGGTGCGTTCAGCCGTATCAACAATTTGCCGAACCGACTGATCCAAAACTCGGTGATCATACGCTTTCAGGCGGATTCTAATCTTCTGTTTAGCCATATCTGCTCCATTCAGAATCTGTTCGTGATTATCCTAACGGTCACCCGTTAATGGTTTATTGGATAATTTTGGTGATAATCCCGGCGCCAACGGTCCGACCACCTTCGCGGATGGCAAACTTCGACCCGTCTTCCAACGCCACCGGCACAATCAACTGCACTTTCAGGTTGATACTGTC
>Ga0232058_1037969_pt1 | contig 14259 bp, 14 predicted proteins | sample LAC_MetaT_2_FD_175983 | JGI IMG/M metagenome (GOLD analysis project Ga0232058, IMG submission 175983) | Metatranscriptome of anaerobic ammonium oxidizing microbial communities from anammox membrane bioreactor (MBR) in UC Berkley... | ecosystem: Engineered > Bioreactor > Anaerobic > Unclassified ... | reverse complement strand
GGGCTGCGATCTTTGCTGGATAATGAACCGGAAATTGAAGTGGTGGGAGAGGCCGGCGATGGGCAGGAAGCCATTCAGAAAACCGAGCAGTTGCGGCCCACAGTGGTGGTTATGGACATCACCATGCCCATCCTCAACGGGTTGGAAGCCACCCGGCAAATTAAAAAACTTTTCCCCGCCGTGAAGGTAGTGATCTTAACCGTCCATTCCACCGAAGAGCACATCTACCAAATTCTGCGGGCCGGGGCCTCGGGTTATGTGGTTAAGCAGGGGGCCGTCCCGGAGCTGATTGAGGCCATTCGGGCTGCCGCCCAGGGTAATACTTTTCTCAGCCCCACCATCTCCCGCCAGGCCATCGATGAATATGGCCGCCAGGCCGAGGTTACCGTGGACCGATACGACCGGCTGACCGACCGGGAACGGGAGGTGCTGCAACTGATTGCCGAAGGCCGCACCAGCCGCGAGATGGCCAGCCGTATGCACGTCACCGTCAAAACCGTTGAGGCGCACCGGGCGCACCTGATGGATAAACTCGGCCTGCACACCATTGCCGATTTGACCCGGTATGCTCTGCGCAAAGGCATGATCGGCCCGGACTAAGCTGAGTCCGTCGGGTCGCAAAGATTAGGGTTTTCCCTAATAGCTATTATCGTTCATTTCCTTTATATTAGAATTAGCTTCTGGCAAAATTCCCTGATTTTTGGCGCTTGTAACAACACCTGAGCCTACCCTTTTCTGATTCTCTGCTTTGAACCAACCAAAAGCACCTGTAACGACGCAGGCCAATTATCTCAATTTGCCGTAACCGCAATCGAGCAACTTATTCTTAATTGATTCCCCGCAACCGCCCGGCCGGGTTTCTTTTGGGATTCCTGTCCGCGGTTTACCATCGAACATCAAAATTTAGAGGCCAAAACTACATTTTTGGCTTCCGACAAGCCTATTTTCAAAGGAGAAAATAATATGGCTTTAAGAGCAGCTTTTATTTTTGTAGCTCCCGAAGTTGACCCCCAGCAGCATCGAGCCACAGTGTTGACGCCGGCGGTGGAACTGGCTGCGGTCGCCGTTAACAATTATACCGAGGCGGTAGAGGTGTGTCTGGCAATGGCCGATGAAGGGTTTGTGGCTTTTGAGTTATGCGGCGGCTTTGGGCACATTGGCGCGGCCAAAGTTGCCGAAGCGCTGGCGGGCAAGGCGGCGGTAGGCGTGGTTCGGTTTGATAATCATCCCGGCCTGGAATTCAAAAGCGGCGACGAGCTTTTTAAGTAAAAGAGGTTGTGTCTCTCGCCGAGACGCAAAGCCGCTAAGATTTGTCGATTAAAGTCAGGCTATTTCCTGGCGGCTTTGCGCGACATGTATCTTTTTCTGGTAGTGTCAAAGGAGACCACGGGTGAAGTTGGATCAACCATTTGTCCGCGAAATCAACAGCTGGGTGGCTACTCAGCTTGAGGCCTGCACGCGCTGCGGCATTTGCGCCGAGGCCTGCCCCTTTTACCTGTCGCTGGGCAATCCGGAATTTACCCCGATCTGGAAACTGGAATTACTGCGCCGGGCCTACGAACAAAACTTCACTTTCAGCGGTAAATTCAAAAAAGCCATCGGCCTGGAGAAACCCATTACCGAGGCCGATCTGCATCACTGGCGAGATTTGAACTACGGGGCTTGCTCCACCTGCAATCGCTGTTCTATGGCCTGCCCGATGGGCATTTCTGTGGGCTTGCTGATGCACCAAATGCGTAACGCGCTGGCCGGAGCCGGGGCGCTGCCGGATGAACTGGTGCAGATACAGCAAACCATCGCCCAAAACGACAACATTTTTGGCTACCCCAACTACGAGCGCATCGGCTGGGTGGAGTACATGGCCGATGCGCCGGACGACCTGTACGTGCGGGAACAGGCCGAGGTGGTCTATTTCATCGGCTGCGTCACCTCTTTTTCACCCACTGCCCAGCCCACCGCCGAGGCGCTGGCCCGAATTTTTACCGCCGCCGGGGTGAATTTTACCCTGCTCGGCGAGAACGAAGCCTGTTGCGGCTTTCCGCTGAAAACCGCCGGACTAACCGAGGCCGCCGAAGAACTGATTCAGAAAAATGTTGAAGCCGTAGCCGCCACCGGGGCGCACACCATTGTTTTTTCCTGCCCGGCCTGCCGCCTCACCTGGCTGCGAGAGTACGCGCCGCGCCTGCCCCACATCCGCCCCCTGCACACCACCGAATTTTTGGCCGAGTTACTTCGCGCCGGCAAGCTCACCCTCAAGCCGCTGGAAACCAGCGTGGTTTACCATGACCCCTGCGACCTGGCCCGCACCGGCGGGGTCTACGAAGCCCCGCGCGAAGTTTTGCAGGCCATCCCCAATGTGACCATGCTGGAACTGGCCGAGCGCCGGGCCAGCGGGCTGTGTTGCGGTGGCGGCGGCAATGTGGAACCGGTGGCCCCGGAGCATGTTAGCCGGGTGGGCACCGACGCGGTGAAAAAGTTTGCGGCCACCGGGGCGCAGATTATGGCCACCGCCTGCCCGCAGTGTGTGCGCGTTTTTTCCAAAGCCGGCAAAGCCGCCAACTGCGACATCACCGTGCTGGATGTGGCCGAAGTGGTGGCCCGGTCGATGAGGCTGGAATAACAAATTTAGTGGATTTCCATCTAATTGACGAGTTACGCGGTTGGACGTCATTTTAAGGAGCGCAGCGGCGAAAAATCTCTGAACCCTATGTTAACGGGCAAATTTTGCCGAGATTCTTCACTCCCATTGGTCGTTCAGCTTGACAACTGCTAACTCACATAATTTATAAGGAGAGTGTCTATGCCAGATTTTAACATGCCGGAAGATTTATATTACCACCCGGAAACCCATTTGTGGGTAAAAGTTGAGGGCGACCTGGTGCGGGTGGGGCTGGATGACATGGCGCAATATTCGGCGCGGGCAATTGCCAATATCCGGCTGAAGCCGCCGGGACGGCTCATTCCCAAAGACCGCCCCTTTGGCACGATGGAAGCCGGTAAATATGTGGGGCCGTTAAATCTGCCGGTAGCGGCCAAAGTCATCGAGATTAATGAGGAGGTGATTGATAATCCAAAAATAGCCAACAGCGATCCCTATAAAACCGGCTGGCTGGTGCTGGCTGAGCCGGAAAACCTGACCCGCGATTTGCCTACGCTGGTACATGGCGAGGCGGTGCGGGACTGGGTTGCCAAATATGTGGCCGATTGGACCGCTCGCGGTATCATCAAACCGTGAGTCGTTGCCCATCTATTATATTTTACGAGGAGGTAAAATTATGGCTGAAATAAGCAGGGAAAAACTACTTCAGATTTACGAGCGTATGCAGTTGATCCGCCAATTTGAAAACAAAGCCGCATCCCTGTTTGCCGAAGGTAAACTGGCCGGCTTTGTGCATCTGTACGCGGGTGAGGAAGCCATTGGAGTGGGGGTTTGCTCCCATCTGACCGATGCCGATTTCATTACCTCAACCCACCGCGGGCACGGCCACTGCATTGCAAAAGGTGTTGAAGTTAACCCCATGATGGCCGAGTTGTTTGGCAAAGTGACTGGCTCTTGCAAGGGCAAAGGCGGCTCCATGCACATTGCCGATGTAGACAAGGGCATGCTCGGCGCTAACGGCATTGTCGGCGCGGGCGGGCCGCTGGCCTGCGGCGCCGGCCTGATGGCCAAAGTAAAGGGCACGGATCAGGTGACGGTCTGCTTTTTTGGCGATGGCGCGTCTGAGCAGGGCACCATGCACGAGGCTATGAACATGGCCAAAATCTGGAAACTGCCGGTGGTCTTTGTCTGCGAGAACAACGGCTTTGCCGAAAGCACCCCGGCCAGCTACCACTGCGCGGCCAAGGATATTTCCGACCGGGCCACCGCCTACAACATGCCGGGCTTCACCATCGATGGCACCGACTTTTTTGCCATCTATGAGGCCGCCGGAGAAGCTGTGGCCCGCGCTCGCCGCGGCGAAGGCCCATCGTTAATTGAGGCCAAAGGCTTCCGCTACTACGGCCACTTTGAGGGCGATGCCAAACGCTACTACACCGACGCCATGCTGGAAGACTTTAAAAAGCGAGACCCCATTCTGCGCTTCCGACAGCGTGTGCTGGATCGCAACCTGATTTCCGCCGCCGAGTTGGACGCCATTGACGCCAAAGTTAAGCAAGTCATCGATGACGCCGTGAAATTTGGCGAGGAATCGCCGCTCCCCGCTCCCGAAGACTGTCTGACCGATGTTTATGTAGCTTACGCTTAAAGGAGACTGATTATGACTGAGCGAATCATTACTTTCCGGGAAGCTGTCAATGAGGCTATCCGCCAGGAAATGCGCCACGATCCCACTGTGGTTTTGTTGGGTGAAGACGTGGCCGGCGGGGCCACACTGGATCACATCGAAGGGCAGGACGACGAGGCCTGGGGCGGCGTGTTGGGCGTTACTAAAGGGCTGGTGCAAGAATTTGGCCGCAACCGGGTGTTGGATACCCCCATCAGTGAATCGGCCATTATGGGCACTGCCGTCACCGCCGCCGCTACCGGCTTGCGCCCCGTGGCCGAGTTGATGTTTGTCGATTTTTTTGGCGTCTGTATGGATCAAATTTTTAACCAGGGGGCCAAATTGCGCTACATGTTCGGCGGCAAAGCCCAGGTGCCAATGGTGGTTCGCACCATGATTGGGGCCGGTTTCCGCGCCGCCGGACAGCACTCCGGCTGCCACTACTCGGTCTTTACCCACATGCCCGGCCTGAAAACGGTGGTGCCCTCTTGCCCCGCCGATGCCAAAGGTTTGCTGGCCGGGGCCATCCGCGATAACGACCCGGTGGTTTTCTTTGAACACAAAGTGATGTATGACGATGAAGGCCCCGTGCCGGAAGGCGAGTATGTAATCCCGCTGGGTGTAGCCGACATCAAACGCCACGGCAGCGATGTGACGGTTGTGGCTATTGGCCGTATGGTTAACTTTGCCCTCAAAGCCGCCGATCAACTGGCCGCCGAAGGCATTGAAGCGGAAGTGGTTGACCCGCGCACCCTCTCGCCGCTGGACGAAAAAACCATTCTGGAATCGGTGAAAAAGACGCACCGGCTGATTGTGGTGGACGAGGACAACCCTCGCTGCAGTATGGCCACCGATCTGATCAGCCTGGTGGGCATCAAAGCTTTTGAATACCAGGACGCGGCCCCGCAGGCCATCACTGCGCCGCACACTCCCGCCCCCTTCAGCCCGCCAATGGAGGATTACTACATCCCCAGCGTGGAGACGATTGTGGCCGCGGTCAGAGCCGCCGTCAACGGCAACTAACAATTTGGCGATGCCCCACCATCGGGCATCACTAAAAAATGGTATTGACGTACGGCAAATTGGTTTAGATACGACGCCCCAGCATGGCGGCGTCGTATCTAAACTCAAGTTAATATTGGATTTTGTATTTTGTAATGAGGAGGTTTGGGATGAAAGCAGCAGTATGGTATGGCCGACGCGATGTGAGATTTCAAGATATTCCCGAAGCCCCTGCCCCCGGTCCCGGCGAAGTCAAACTCCAGGTAGGTTGGTGCGGTATTTGCGGCACCGACCTGCACGAGTACGCCGCCGGGCCCATCTTCACCCAGGTTAACACCCCTCATCCTCTCAGCGGACGAATGGCTCCCCTCACGCCGGGTCATGAGTTTGCTGGCACAGTAGTAGAAGTAGGGCCGCATGTCACCGGCTACAAAGTGGGCGATCGGGTTAGTCCGAACCCACTTTTGCGCTGCGGCGAGTGCGTTTATTGTAAACAGGGGCTGCCCCAATTATGTACCGGCATTGGTTTTTTGGGCTGCCACTCCGACGGCGGGTTTGCCGAATATGTCACACTCAATGTGACTCGTGGGACAAACCCAATTCCGGTATTGTACAAGTTGCCGGATAGTGTATCGCTCGAAGCGGGCGCCACGGTTGAACCGCTGGCCGTTGCCGTGCATGCGGTTAATCGGGGCAATTTGTTGGATGGCGAAACGGTGGTCGTTGTTGGAGCCGGGCCAATTGGCATCTGTACTACGATGGCGGCCAAAGCAGCCGGCGCCAGCCAAATTATTGTACTGGAAACATCGGCGGGACGGCGAGCTTTTGCCGAAAAATCCGGGGCAACCGCGGCGATAGACCCCAGGAGTACCGAGGCCATAAAAGCCGTACAGGATCTGACCAACGGTTTGGGTGTGGATTGCGCCTTTGAATGCGTTGGTGCAGAACCCACACTCAAGTTAGCCGTCGATAGTCTCCGCAAAGATGGCCGGGCCGTAGTGGTGGGCATCTTTGAACATCCGGCGGCGCTGGACTGGTTCCCGATTGTCTTCTTTGAGAAGACTATTATCGGCACCTTTGCCTATGTCAACGAATTCGATACCGTCATCGAAATGCTCGCCGACGGGCGCCTGCAGCCAGATCCAATGATTACCGGCCGGATTGGGGTCAAAGATATTGTTGCCGGCGGCTTTGAAGAATTGCTGAATAACAAAGAACAAAACGTTAAAATTCTCGTATCCCCCTCCTGAAAATCAGCAGCTTAACAAATTTTGGGTTAAGGCAGTATAGTTTTTAGGAGAAATAACTGTGAAACTTGAAGGTAGAGTTGCATTGGTAACCGGCGGTGGACGCGGGCTGGGGCAGGGCATTGTAATGCGCCTGGCCGAAGCCGGAGCTGACATTGCTGTAGTAGACGTCATTGAAGAAAACGCCTTGAAAGTGGCCGAAGCCGTTAAAGCGCTGGGGCGTCGAGCCATTGCCCTTAAAACCGACGTGACCAAGTGGGATCAGGTTCAGGCTATGGTTAAACAAACCATTGACCAGCTTGGCCGGCTTGACATTGCGGTAAACAATGCCGGGGTAATTAGTATCAAATCGGTTGAAGATTTAACGGAAGAAGATTGGGATTTTGTTAATGATGTTAACGCCAAAGGTGTGTTTCTCTGCTGTAAAGCCGAAATTCCGTTTATGAAGGCGCAAAGCTGGGGCCGCATTATCAATACCGCCTCCATTGCCGGGAAAGAGGGTTTCCCCGACCTGGCGCACTACAGCGCCTCTAAATTTGCTGTAGTGGGCTTTACCAACGCCCTGGCCAAGGAATTGAAGCGCACCGGCATTACTGTCAACGCCATTTGCCCCGGCATCATTGGCACGGGCATGTGGTATGGCCCCACCGGCCTGGCAGAAAAGTGGAAACTGCCGGGGGAAACTATGGATGAATCCTGGAAACGCCATCAGGATGTTCTGATTCCGCAGGGCGTGGCCCAGACACCGGAAGACATGGGCGATTTGGCGGTTTATTTCGCCACGGCTGACCATGTAACGGGCCAGGCCGTTAATGTAGATGGAGGCTTTACGTTCCACTAATCCATAACCGTCACCCGTAATAAAAATCTCTAAAAAAACCCGGTCAGGTCGGATTGGCCTGACCGGGTTAAATCGCGGAGAAAATATGAATCTCAAAAAGTTTATTGTGGAAATGGGGATGGGGATTGACCAGCATGGGCAAGACCCTACCCGGGCGGCTCAAAAAGCCGTCAAAAATGCAATGACCAGCAATTGTCTGATAGGGCTGCTGGAAGTGGCCCGCCTGGCAGACCTCAACGATATGGTAGTGGATGTGCTCATTGCCTGCCCCTACCCGGAACGGGTGAACCCGGCCGAGGTGCTTGAGGCTGTGCCTTTTGGCCGCAAGCACCTCAAAGTGGTGGCCGGCGGGATGATTACCCGCTGCCTCCATCGAGCCGAGTTGGGCGATACCTCTGACGAAACTTACGTGGCCAACGCCGCCATCACCGTTTCGGTGGATATGGACCGGGTACTGGCCGCGTGGCAAAAAGATCTTTCATAAACAAAACAAAGGAACGGCTAATCAACATGAGTCTGGTCGGTATTGTGGCTAACCCCGCCTCAGGCAAGGACATTCGCCGCCTGGTGGCGCACGGTTCTGTGTTTGACAACAACGAAAAGGGCAACATACTGCAACGTATTCTACTGGCGCTGGATGCGCTGGGCGTAGCCCAGGTCAGTTTTATGCCCGATTACTACGGCCTGGGCGAGCAGGCTCTGGATGGGCTGCACCTGTCATCATTGCAGGCATCGATTCTGGATATGACCGTGGCCGCCACCGAAGATGACTCCACCGAAGCGGGCCGGCGCTTTAAAGCGATGGAGGCCGGGGCCATCATTGTACTGGGCGGCGATGGCACCAATCGGGTGGTGGCCAAAGGTTGCGGCGATGTCCCCCTGATTTCCATTTCTACCGGCACCAACAACGTTTTTTCAACCATGATTGAAGGCACCGTGGCCGGCATAGCCGCCGGGCTGCTGGCGCTTGGGCAAGTTGAGCTGGAAAAAGTCACTTATCTGGCCAAGCGGATGGATATTTTTATCAACCAGCAATGGGTGGATATGGCTCTGGTGGATGTAGTGGCCTGTTCTGACCTGTGGATTGGCTCGCGGGCCATTTGGGAACCCAGCCACATTCAGGAAATTGTACTGGCCCAGGCTGTGCCGGGAGGGATTGGCATGTCATCGATTGGGGCCGGCCTGCAACCGGTGACGCCGCAGGAGCCGCATGGTTTGTATGTGGCCGTTGGCCAGGGGCAGGGGCGGGTTCTGGCCCCGGTCGCCCCCGGTCTGGTCGCCGAGGTGGACATCCGTGAGCATCGGCGGCTGGCCATTGGGGAGGAGATCACCCTGAACCCGCAGGTCTGCACTATTGCTTTGGATGGTGAACGCTCCATCGAAGTTTATCCGGGCCAAAACGTTACCGTGCGCTTAACCAACCACGGCCCCCGCGTGGTCAATGTGGCCCACTGTTTGGCCGAAGCCACCCGGCAGGGAGTGTTCAACCGGTAGCGTCAACAAATCGGAGTCAAAAAGCGTAGCTTATCGACTCTCAAAAAACATCGACTCATTTTGATAAAATCGGAGGAAATTCAACCGTGGCAACCAAAATTGTAATGCCCAAACTGGGAATGGCCATGAAAGAAGGCCGGGTTGTGAAGTGGCTGAAACAGCCCGGCGATAACGTCGCCGTGGAAGACGCCCTGGTGGTGGTGGAAAGCAAGAAAATCACCTACGAGGTACAAGCCTCGGTGGCCGGAATTTTGCATCCCATCACCGAAGTCAAACAGATGCGGCCCGTGGGGGCCATTATCGGCTGGGTGTTGCAGCCGGACGAACCGGCGCCGTCGGCGGCGGAGTCTGAAGCGATTGAGGACGTAGCGGTGGTGGAAGTGGCAGGCGCTCCGGCCAAGGCGGCAGCAGCCCCACCGACTCCGGCCGCGCCACCCACAACCGAAGGCGGCTTTGTGCTGGCCTCGCCGGCGGCGCGCAAGCTGGCCAAAGATAAAGGTGTCAATCTGGCCGAAGTGACCGGCACCGGCCCCAAAGGCCGGGTAACCGAAACTGACATTGAAAAATACGTGGCCGATCAGGCGGCCAAAAAAGCGGCGGAACCCCCGGCCACGTCCAGCGCCAAATGGCTGGCCCGCGAGCGTGGAGTCGATCTGGCTCAGGTGCGGGGCAGCGGCCCCGGTGGGCGTATCACCGAAGCGGATGTTGAGGCTTTTCTGGCTCCCCAACCGGCGGCGGCAGCGCCGGCGGGCGCGGTCCCCTTCAGCGGGATGCGTCAAACCATTGCCGAGCATATGCTGGAGAGTTTGCGGCAGGCCGCTCAGGTTACCGTAACCACCGAGGTGGACGTGACCGAACTGGTCAAGCTGCGCACCCAGCTCAAAACCGAATTTACCCTGACCTACACCGATTTAATCATCAAGGCCGTGGCCAAAGCCCTCAAACAGCACCCGCGCCTCAACGCCACGCTCAACGGCGACGAGATTCAGTTGCTCTCGGAAATTCATATTGGCATGGCGGTAGCGTTAGACGAAGGGCTGCTGGTGGCCGTAGTGCGTAACGCCGACAAGAAAAGCGTGGCCGAAATTGCGCTGGAAACCCAACGGCTGGCTGCCGGAGCCAGAGACGGTTCGCTGGGGATGGACGAGATCACCGGCAGCACCTTCACCGTGACCAATCTGGGCGCGTACGGCACCGATTTCTTCACTCCCATCATCAACCTGCCGGAAGTGGCCATTTTGGGCGTGGGCCGGATCAATGAAAAACCGGCCATTTATCAGGGCGAAATTGCCAAACGCTCGCTAATGGCTTTGAGCCTGACCATCGACCACTGCCTGGTAGACGGCGCGCCGGGCGCAGATTTTCTGCGCACGCTGAGCAACATTCTGAGCAATCCCTATCGGATTTTGTTGGGTTAAGGAGGGTAATTATGCCGGATATTATTGTTATTGGCGGCGGCACCGGCGGCGTAGCGGCGGCTATTCGCGCTACCCAACTGGGGGCGAGTGTGACCATGATTGAGCAGGCAGAACTGGGCGGCAACTGCGTTAACCGCAACTGCATCCCGTTGACCAGTATGCTGGCCAGTGTGGAGCTGTTCCGGCGCATTGGCCGGGCCGGGGAGATGGGAATTGAGGTGGGCCAGGCCAGCCTCAACCCGGCCAAAGTGGTGAAACGAGCGCGGCAGGTAAGCGATGACTTGCGCGAAGGCTTGAGCGCCCTGCTGCCGGTTTGCGGCGTGGAAGTTGTCGCCGGGACGGCCCGGCTGGCCGGCCCCAAAACGGTGGCGGTTAATGGACAAACGTTGCAAGCGGAACGAGCCATCGTTATTGCCACCGGGGCGCGCTGGGCCGCGCCGCCGGAGGGCATTGACCCCGACGCCGTGACCACGCCGCATCAGGCTATGAACCTGGAACCGCTGCCCGGCCACGCCCTGATTTTGGGCGGCGGGCCGGTGGAGCTTGAATTTGCCACCCTGTACGCGGCGTTGGGCTGTAAAGCAACCCTGGTTATCGACGGGGCTTACCCCCTGCCGGCGGAGGATTACGATATTGGCCAGCGGTTGCAGGGGGCGCTGCGAGAGCAGGGCATCCAGATGTTCACTAACGCCGTCATTAAATCGGCGGTAAAAACCGGCAGCGGCGTGCAGGCGGTAATTGCCTCCCGCAAAGGCGAAACGGAACTGACCGTTGACCAACTGCTGTGGGCCGGACGCCGCCCCAACACCGTTGGGCTGGGGCTGGCCGAGGTGGGGGTTAAGCTCGATGCGGAGCGCGGCGGGGCGGTGGTGGTTGACCCGCACCAGCAAAGCAGCGTGCCCGGCATCTACGCCGTGGGCGACGTGGTCGGCGCGCCGTTTTATTCTTCCGTGGCCACGGTGGAGGGGTTAATCGCCGCCGAAAATGCGCTGGGGCGGCCCCGGCAACTCGACCGGCTGCTGCTGCCGCGCTTCGCTTTCACCATTCCGGAGGTGGGCTGCGTGGGGCTGACGGAAGATCAGGCCGAGGAGGCCGGCTACGAGCTGGAAGTGATTAACATCGCTTTAGACAGCAACTCTCGCGCCGGCGGGCTGAATGAAACCGAGGGCGGCATCAAACTGGTGGCCAACAAAAAACAGGGCAAAATTTTAGGCGCGCACATAATTGGCCACCGGGCCACTGAACTGGTGGCGGAGGCGGCGCTGGCCATTCAACTGGAAGCGCTGGCCGAGGATTGGGCCTGGGCGGTGCGGGTGCACCCCACCCTCAGCGAAAGTATGGTCGAGGCGGGCCGGGCCGTGCTGGGCCAGGCGTTGTACATCCCGCCGATGTAGCAACTACAGGACTACGGTGAGGTATGAATTGGTCGGCTATCCTTGAATTTGCGCGCGGACCATTGTTTCAGGTAGCGCTGCTGGTATTTATCGCCGGAATGCTGTACCGGCTAGTCCGGTTGGTGCTGTTGGGCCATGTGGCCGGTCACAACCCGGCCCGGCCCAATCGGTTGAAGGCTGTTGGCCAGTCTTACCTGAAAAGCTGGGGGATCTGGCCGTTTATCCCGCTAGTAAAAAACACATTTAACGCCAACCCCGTCACTTTTCTGGCCGGTGGCCTGTTTCATCTGGGGCTGCTGGTGGTTATTTTTTTGGGCACGCCCCACATGCTGGTCTGGAAAAGCCTGATTGGGTTGGGCTGGCCAACGCTGCCCACGCCAATTGTCGATTGGCTGGCGGCGGGAACCATCGCGGCGATGGCGGCCCTGGCCACCAACCGACTGCTTCACCCCATCCTCAAAATGCTCACCGGCCCGGCCGACTGGCTCAATCTGGCGGCAGTCTTTTTGCCAATGCTGACAGGCTATATGATGACCCATCATCTCTGGTTTCGGTACGAGGTGTTGTTCAGCCTGCACATGCTGACGGTTGATGCGTTGCTCATCTGGATTCCGTTAAGCCGTATTTCTCATTTTATGTTTTACTTCTTCTCCCGCACCCTTCACGGCCGGGAGTTTAGCCAGATGGCGTAATTGATGGGGAGCCACGGTATGACCAAACAAGTGGTGATCGACCCCATTACCCGCAGCAAAGGGATTAAACTTGCACCCGATGACCACTATCAATTTAGATGAGGATTTAATTAACCGGGTGCGCGGCGGCGAAAAGTGGGCTTATCGCACCTGGGAGCCGGACTGGATTGCCGTTGTGCTGGGCCGCAGCAATCAGGCCGCACTGGAAGTGCACGAGGCGCGCTGCCTGGAAGATGGCGTGCCTGTTATCCGGCGGCGCGGCGGCGGCGGCACAGTGGTGCTGTCGCCGGGGATGGTGGTGATTTCGGTGGTGATTCAGGTGGACCACCAGCTTCATTTTCAGGAGCACTTTTGGCGTATCAACACCTTCATCATCGAGGCGCTCCAAACTCTGGGCATCGCCGGGTTATCCCAGCAGGGCCACTCTGATATTTGCCTGGGCAGCCACAAAATTCTGGGGTCGTCGATGTATGGCAGCCGGAACCTGCTGTTTTACACCGCTTCGTTGATGATCGCTAACGATCTTAGCCTGATTGACCGTTACCTGCGGCATCCATCCAAAGAGCCGGATTACCGGCAGGGACGCTCTCACCAGGAATTCCTCACAACTATCGGTCGAGATTACCCCCACCTAACCGTAGCGAAGGTTAAAGCCGGCCTGGATGCGCACCTCCCGGCCCGGTTGGTCGATCATTCTTCCCCGTGATTGCGTGATTGAGTGAAATACGCAGCTAAACCCCGTCGGTTGGCTAAAGTAGCCGGCACAGCGATGTTAAGCGATTACCTGTAGCAGCCAGTTGACCAACAATGCGAAAAGGTAAAGGCCTACGCCAAACGCAATATGATTCATCAAACTGCGAACTCTTGCCTGCGTAGGATTGGCCAGCTTTGAGGCAGCAAATCCAAGCCCAAATGAAGGTTGCATAATGGAAAATGGCGCCAAAACCGAAACAACCCCAAAAACGATGGCGGGGGTCGGTGTTGGATACTGAAGCCAGTTGTTACCTGCTACGGCGACAAAAGCAATGGCAAAGGTGATGCCAATCATGTAGTGAGCGATCCACCCTACCGTGCATTCTGCGTTCTTCCGTGGAGTGGATCCAATATTTGAATGCGTAAAGACTCCTTCTGGCATATATCTAAGCCAGCGCCCGACCAGACAGATGTTGGAAGGCGTAATTTTAAAAGCTTATTTGAGAAACAGCGCCCAAAGATCAAACGTGAGCGTTGCGCCAAGCCCAATGAGGATGACGCTAATAAAGGAAAGAACCAGATTATTCATGAGTCACCTGTTTATTTGTTTATTTGTAATTAATGATTCGCCGGTCCGTCTAAACCCTTGCATTTCAGGGCTTGATCTCTGCCCTATCTTGCGAGCCGGGTTCAACGGAATTTACCGCAAGCAATGGCATTCCCAGGTCGCGCACCTTTTTGAGTAATCCGTGGAGCGCCGCCTGATCAACGACCGGGCCGGTCAGGAGCGTATGGCCATCTTCTGCCAGGGTGATGGTCAGCCCTTCAAACCAGTCTATCCATTTGCAATCCAGATGGCCCTGGAGCCTGATTTGATAGACCCTTGGCCGGTCTGCATCACGTTTCGGGCTGTGTTCATTTGATATCATTCTGTCCCACCAGGGTGATGACAACATTCCCTTTTTGTGCCCCGCCTCGACATACCGGTGCGCCTCGGCCATTTACCGGGACACAACGGCTGATGCTCCGCGGGCTGGCCGCTGGCGGATAATCCATTCGGCTACAGCCAGATTGATCATCCAGCCTGCGCCCATCAGCAGCGCCCGGCTTAGTTCATCTGGCGGGCCGGCGATCAATTCCCCGACCATCAGGGTCAGCGCCTGCGTGCCTGCACCAAGCCCAAGCGCGTAGCCGCGCATCATCCACGCCTGGT
>Ga0232058_1299155_pt1 | contig 16010 bp, 16 predicted proteins | sample LAC_MetaT_2_FD_175983 | JGI IMG/M metagenome (GOLD analysis project Ga0232058, IMG submission 175983) | Metatranscriptome of anaerobic ammonium oxidizing microbial communities from anammox membrane bioreactor (MBR) in UC Berkley... | ecosystem: Engineered > Bioreactor > Anaerobic > Unclassified ... | reverse complement strand
CTTTGTGCTACCAAACTAATTGGGGTTAATTTATGAGATTCTTCAATAATCTAAAAGTTGGCGCCCGAATTATGACCGGCTACGCCATCGCTTTGATTCTGTTGGTTGTTGTTGGAACAGTGGCAGTGATCGGTATCCATCAAGTTGGCAACGTGGTAACCAACCTGGCCACCCACCTGGCGGCAGATCAGCAGATGTCAGACAGTGTTATCTCCAAAAGCTGGTCAATCCAATATTTTTCACAAAAGTATATCAGTAATCAGCAAAAAGAAGACCTGGACAGGTATCGCGTTGCATTTGCCGACCTGCGGGATTTGCTGCAAGTGGCCGATCAACAGATTTCCAGCCCGGATCGAGTGCAACTGCTGGCCGGCATCGAGACCGATGTTGAGCAGTACAATAACGACTTTTCACAAGTTGTGTACCTGATAACTTCTCGCAATCAGATTGTGCAAAACACGTTGGATGTTAAAGGTGCGCAAGCAGATGAAGCGCTGGAGTCGCTGCGCAAAACCGCGTTTGGCACCAACAACACGGCCATGCTCAACCATGTAACCGTGGCCCGGCAGGCGTTGGCCGGCATGCAGTTGGCCACCAACAAATACCTGACAACCGGCCAGCAAACCTGGACCACCCAATTTAAAGATTACAGAACCACTGTGCAGACGGCTTTGGACCGGATCAAGGTAATAGCCCCACCAGACTCAATCACTGCGTTTAACCAGGCCGACGCCGCAGTTAACGCCTTTAGCAACGGCTTTGATCAACTGGTAGAAAATCTGTCAAAGCAAAATGCTGTTTTAAGCCAGGGACTTGATGCAACCGGCCCTCGCATCCGCGCCGCCGGGTTGGCTATGTCTGACAGCGTTGAAAGAGATTTTAAAGCCCAAAATGTAACGGTCACTACGCTGGTCAGCCAGATTCAGGCCGGTTTGATGGCGGCGGCCGCGTTAGCAGTGCTGGTTGGTTTGGGGTTGGGTGTGGTTATTTCCAAAGGGATTACCCGCCCGCTCCGGCAGGTAACTCAAACATCGCAGCAGATTGCCGGGGTTGATTTAACATCCCTGTCGCGCGAGCTGGAGGCGCTGGCTCAGGGCGATCTGACTCGCACCATTAACATCACCGCCCAGCCGGTGGCAATTTCCAGCCGCGACGAAATTGGCCAGATGGCGCAGGCGTTCAACGCCATCATCAGCGAACTGGCCGTAACCGGCGCCGCCTTTGATCAGGTGAGCCGCGGCCTGCGTGATTTGGTGCACGAGGTCATTGATAGCGCCGGGCAGCTTGGCGCAGCGTCGGTGATGTTGGCAGATACCGCCGAGCAGGCCGCCAGCGGCGCGTCGCAGGTGGGGTTTGCCATTCAGCAGGTGGCGCAGGGCGCTAACGAGCAAACCACCGGTGTTTCCCGCGCTGCCGAACGGGTGGCGCAAATGTCGCAGTCCATCGACGAGCTGGCTGCTGGCGCTCAGGAACAGGCCGCTTCGGTTGCCTGGTCGGCGCAATTAACGGAACTGATCGATGAAATGATCCAGCAGGTTACCGACAACGCGCGCAAAAGCGCGGATGGCGCGCTTACCGCCTCGCAGGTAGCCAGCCACGGTGCAGAGATCATCGCCGAAACCATCGCCGGGATGACCAATATTCAAACCAAAGTGGGAGCATCCGCGCAGCGGGTGCAGGAGATGGGCGCGCACAGCCATCAGATTGGCGACATTGTGGACACCATCGACGATATTGCCCGCCAAACCAATTTGCTGGCGTTGAATGCGGCGATTGAAGCGGCGCGCGCCGGCGAGCACGGCAAAGGCTTTGCCGTGGTGGCCGACGAGGTGCGGAAACTGGCCGAAAAATCGGCGGCAGCCACCAAACAAATCAACACGTTGATCACAACCATTCAGCAGACCGTGGCGGCGGCGGTAACGGCCATGAATACCGGGATGTCTGAAATTGAATTGGGTGTTGAGCGCACAAATCGCGCCGGTACGGCTCTGGCAGAAATCCAGCAAACCTCGGAGGCAGTGCGGCTGGAAGTTGACCAAATTACCGTCGCTGCCGAAAAAATGACCGAATCCGCGCGCAGCCTGGTTGATGCTATGGCGCAGGTTTCCACCGTGGTTGAACAAAATACAACCTCTACCGGACAAATGGCCGCCAGTTCCACCGAAGTCACCACACTGATCGAATCGATTGCCAGCGTTAGCCAGGAAAACAGCGCCGCCGCCGAGGAAGTCAGCGCGGCCACTCAGGAAATGAATTCTCAAATTGACGAATTTCGCTCGTCGGCTGCCGATTTGAGCCAAATGGCGCAGCATCTGCAAACCGTGGTGGCTCGCTTTAAATTAGATGATGCTGCTGACCCCGCATTGCCCGCAGACGACCCGGCCCCGGAACCGGTGGCCGATGAATCCCTTGAAATTAATCCCGAACCTGCCGCTGACACCCTTGAAGATGCGCCGCAGGAAGAGTTTGTTGAACTGTAAGTGTTTGTTGCTGAGGCAGCAGTTGGCCAACCCAACCGACGCCTGTTCATCCAATAGTTGTTGAATTAACCCAAAAAGGAGGTTTTCTATGGAAAATCAGCTCGTTGTTTTCAAACTTGCCAGCGAAAATTATGGGGTTGATATTGCCGCCGTTGAAGGCATCATCAAAATGCAAACCATCACCAAAATGCCGCATACGCCTGCTTTTGTGGAAGGGGTAACAAATTTGCGGGGTGCGGTTTTGCCGGTTGTTGATATGCGCAAACGGTTTGGGTTGGCTGCCCACGAAGAAACCAAAGACACCCGGATCATTGTGGTAGAAATGGACGGGCTGACCGTTGGCGTGATCGTCGATTCTGTCAATGAGGTGCTGCGCGTCCCGATTGACGACATTGAACCGCCATCGCCAATGGTTACCACGGTTGATTCGGCGTTTGTTACGGGCATTGCCAAAGTGGCAGACCGGTTAATTATTTTGCTCGACCTGCGCAAGGTACTGTCGGTGCAGGAACAAAAAGCACTGCAAAAAATGCCCACAGTTTAGTAAAGGAGTTGCTGTGAACCCAGCCCCCATCATTCTGGTTGTTGACGACGATACTATCATCCGTTCTGTATTGACCCGCGCTCTGAGCAATGAGGGGTACGTAGTTGTGCAGGCGACCGACGGCGAAGATGGCGTGGCCGCGTTTAAAGGATGCCAGCCCGATTTGGTTTTGCTTGACGCAATGATGCCCAACCTTGACGGTTTTGCCACGTGCGCCCTTTTGAAATCCCTACCCGGCGGCGACCGGACTCCGATCCTGATCATCACCGGCTTGCAAGACCGCGAGTCTGTGGACAAGGCGTTTGAGGCCGGGGCCACGGATTTTATTACCAAGCCCGTTCACATGCCGGTACTGCGCCAGCGAGTCCGGCGCAATATTCAGGTTCGGCAGGCCGAAGACGCGCTCCGTGACAGCGAACGCCGGCTGGATTTGGCGTTGCGTGGCGCCAACCTGGGGTTGTGGGATTGGGGCATTACGGCCAAAACAATGGTGGTTAACGACCGCTGGGCTGAAATACTGGGTTATTCGCTGGCAGAAATAGATGTATCAGTGTACACCTGGTTTGATTTTTTGCACTCCGATGACGTGGCACCCACCAGAAACGCCATCACCGAGTTGTTAGCCGGCGAGCAGGACCAGTACGAAGCCGAATTTAGAATGCGCACCAAAAGCGGCGATTATCGCTGGATTTTGGCCCGGGGCCGGGTTGTTGAGCGCGACGAAAACGGCAATCCGGCGCGCGCTGCCGGAACTCACCTGGACATCACCGAACGCCGCCAGGCTGAGCAATCGCTGCGCGATAGTGAGGAACATTTTCGGCAGATGGCGGCCTCAATTCCAGATTACATCTATTTGGTAGAGATGTTTCCCGATGGCTCCTACGTTAATCGCTACAACTCGCCCAATTTAGAAAAACTGACCGGCTTCACCGTTGAAGAAGTGGCCCCGGACTGGAGTTTTTGGCCCAACCGGCTGATTCACCCCGAAGACCGGGACCTGGCCCAGGAAAAATTTACCGGCCTGCTGGTGCGCCCAAATTATGAAGCGGAATACCGGCTCATTCGGCGCGATGGCTCGATGATTTGGGTTAGAGACAGCGCCCGGGTGAACGGCGCCGGCAGTTCTCGCCTGATTTACGGCGTTGTCAGTGACATCACCGAGCGCAAACGCTCGGAAGAGATGCTGCGCGCCTCGCAAAAACTGGTGGGGTTGGGTACGCTGGCGGCCGGCGTGGCCCACGAAATCAACTCGCCATTGCAGGTGATTACCGGGGTAAGCCAGGGGTTGCTCAAACGGGCCGAAGAAAATCGGCTCGACCCCGATTTTTTGGTGAACAAATTAGATGTTATTCATCGCAACGGCTGGCGCTGCGCCGAAATTATCCGCTCGCTCAAAACATATGCGCACGCCTCGTCGACTACGTTGGAAGCCAACGATCTCAACCAGATTGTCGGCGATACGCTGCTTTTGATTGAACATCAACTCAGCAGTTGGGCCAACATTCACGTGGACACCGATTTGCAGCCCAACCTGCCGGCGTTGATGTGCGACAGAAACCAGATGGCCCAGATACTGATCAATTTGCTCACCAATGCCCGCGATGCCATGCCTCAGGGCGGCCAGATTTCTATTACCACGGCCTACAACTCCACCGCGCAGGAATTTTCTTTGCGCGTAGCCGATACCGGCCTGGGGATGATTGAGGCGGTGCGAGCCAAAATTTTTGATCCGTTTTTTACCACCAAAGCGCTCGATCAAGGCAGCGGCCTGGGGTTGTCGATCATTGCCGGGATTGTCAAGGCGCATGGCGGCCAAATTGAGGCAGACAGCCAGCCGGGGCATGGCTCGGTGTTTAAGTTGACCTTTCCGGCGGTGAGCCACTGCCCGGAGATACCCGCAAACGGCGTTGGCCGGTATGACGATGTGCAAACCTCAATGGCGGCGCTGACGTATATTGAAACCCCACTGTAACTTCAGGAGTCACCCGGAAAAATGACCAAAATTCTTATTGCCGATGATCAGCATGATTTGCTGGATATGCTTTGCGATGAACTGGCTGAGGCGGGGTTCAAAGTGAAAACCGTGGATAACGGCGCCGACGCAGTTGTGCTGGCCGCCGAGGAATCGTTTGACCTGTTTTTGCTGGATATGTACATGCCCGGCCTCAATGGCCTGCAAGCCATCAAAGTGCTGCGCAAATTAGCCCCGGATGCCCCCATCATTGGGCTTACCGGCTATCTGGGCCGCGGTTACATGGCCGAAGCCGCTGCGCTGGGTGTTACCTGTTTGAGCAAACCCGTCACCCTGGCCGAATTGCTGGACGAAATTTACGATGTTCTGGCGGTAAAAAGCGCCGGATTCTCCAAAAAATAGCGTGATCTGCATAAACAAAGGGGGACAAAAATGGCGCGCATATTAGTGGCAGACGATGAAGCTGATGTGCTTGAACAATTAGTAGACATGCTGGAATACGTTGGCTGGCAAACCGGCACGGCCGCCAACGGCGTAGAGGCGGTAATCAGCGCTTTGGATGAGTCCTGGGATTTGGTGTTGATGGATATCAGAATGCCCAAATTGGATGGCATCAACGCCCTGAGAATCATCAAACATTTTCATCCGAACCTGCCCGTGGTGATGTTTACCGGCCAGGCCGGGCAAGGCGATATGCTTGAGTCGGCCCGGCTGGGCGCGTTTACCTGCCTGACAAAACCTATCGACACAGATAAATTGACTCAGGTCATCCATCAGGCACTGAGTCATTCTGCGACGTTGCTATAAACCATCGAACCGAAACAATAACTTCGTACCGAAATCAGAACCAGGAAAGGAAGACCACCGTGTTCAACAAAACCATTTTACAAAAGTTTATGTTTTACCAGATCATAATTTTACTGCTGGGCTTTGGGCTGCTGTTTGGAGTTTTTTATTATATGCTGGTCCAGTACGAAAATTATGTTCTTTCAGTATCAGATGATTTGCTGAACAGCAAGTTTGAGCAAGAACTGCAAAGCTCAACCGAAGCGATGGCCAGCCTTCTGCAAGAAATTTACCAATCACCGGATTTAGGCAGCGACCAAAAGCTGCAATTGGCGCGGCAATTGGTTGGCGCCTCGCGCTATGGCAAGGAAGGTTACTTTTTTGCCTATGAGCTTGGCACCGGCGTTGCCCTGATTCAGGGTGGCAATCGCGCTTTGGAAGGCACTTCAATGTGGGATAGCCAGGATGCCGATGGTGAATATTTTATCCGCCAACTGGATAACGCTGCTATGAAAGGCACCATGTTTGTGCGGTATAAGTTCCCCAAGCCGGGCACAACAGAAGCCTATCCTAAATTGAGTGCGGCCAAACTTGTACCCAACGCCAACATGTGGGTGGGAACCGGCCGCTATATTGACAGCATTGATGCCGACAGAGCCGTAATAAATCAGGAAATTGACTCGATTACCAACCGCACCCTGTTATCTGTGAGCGGTGCTTTTGCGCTGTTGCTGGTGGTGCTGCTGGGGGTGGTTTGGATCATTGTTGGACGTATTACCCGGCCCATCCGCCAGATTGCCGGCGTGGCCCAAAGTATCGCCCAGGGTGATGTTGACCAGCAGTTAACAATTTACCAGCAGGATGAAGTGGGCCAACTGGCCGATGCTTTCCGGCAGATGATTGCCTACCTGCAAAGTGTGGCCGAGGCGGCCGCCGGCATTGCCGCCGGCAACCTGACCAAAGATGTTACGCCCCGCTCAGAAAAAGACCTGTTGGGCAACACTTTTGTGCAAATGATCACCAACCTGCGCCAGATGGTTCGCAAATTAACAGATGCAGCCATTAATTTAAACAACGCTTCGGCCCAGCTTTCCGGCACATCGGATCAGGCCGGACGCGCGTCATCGCAGATTTCGTCTACCATTCAGCAGGTGGCGCTGGGCGCCAGCCGCCAGACAGAAGGGATCAACAAAGTGATGTCTTCTGTGGATCAAATGAGCCGGGCTATTGAGGGCGTGGCTATGGGCGCGCAGGAACAGGCGTCGGCGGTAGCCCGCTCAACAGAAATGACCGGCCGCATGGCCGACTCGATTCAGCGGGTGGCTGCCAACGTGGCCAAAATGGAAGATGTACGCGACAAAGTGGGCTTATCAGCTCGCAAAGTCAACGAAATGGGGCGGCGCTCGCAGCAGATTGGCGCAATAGTACAGACCATCGATGAGATTGCGGCGCAAACCAACCTGCTGGCGCTGAACGCGGCCATCGAAGCCGCCCGTGCCGGTGAGCATGGCAAAGGTTTTGCCGTGGTCGCTGACGAAGTGCGGAAACTGGCCGAACGTTCCAGCTCGGCCACCAAAGAAATTTCGCAGCTGATCCAGGGCGTGCAGGCCGCGGTTGCCGAGGCGGTGGGCGCAATGGAGCAAGCCTCTACCGACGTGGATAATCAGGTTGAACAGATTTCCGTAGTGACTCGCGAAATGAACGTATCTTCCGATGAGCTGGTACAGGTGATGGAAACAGTATCGGCGGTGGTTGAAGAAAATACCGCCTCAACCGAAGAAATGACGGCGGGGTCAACTGAAGTGGCCGACGTGATTCGCAGCATTGCCAGCGTGGGCGAGGAGAACAGCGCCGCGGCCCAGGAAGTGAGCGCCGCCACCGAGGAAATGACCGCCCAGGTAGAAGAAGTGGCCGCTTCGGCTCAGGAATTGGAAGATATGGCCCTCTTGCTGCAATCACTGGTGAGCCAGTTTGTGATCGACGAGCAGAACCAGGCCAGCCAGCCGCAAAATGGAGCTGCGCCTGTTCAAAATGGCCACGGTCCGGCGCGAGTAGCCGTTGGCAAGATCAGCTAAATTCACCCTTTGGCGCTGAATTGTTTGGTTATTGCCCCGGCTCCAATTTTTGGAACCGGGGCATTATTCACTTTGTGGCGGTATGGCTAACGGTGTCGCTATTAAACACTAATGTAACCTTTACCTATTATTTATGGAGAAATTCAATAAAGTAGTCGATAATGAATAAGGAAAGTTTCAACACCGTACTCCTGTCAGGATAAGATTATGCCCAAAATTGATTTAAGACTCGTTGATGAAGTCACAGACCGGCTGCCAAGTTTGCCCCAGCCCACGCTCAAGGCGTTGCAACTGATTGACGATCCCAAATACAGCGCTGCCGGCTTGGCCAAAATTATCGGTATTGATCAGTCGTTGGCCGGCAGGCTGCTCCAGTGGGCCAACAGCCCGTACTACGGGTTACGTTACAAGGTATCTACGCTGGAACGGGCCATTATGGTGCTCGGTACCCGGCAAATCAGAGAACTGCTGATGGCCGTATCGGTCAACGAGATGCTCAGCCGCAAAATGCCGGGGTATGGCCTGGAACGGGGCGATCTATGGCGACATTCGGTGGCGGTGGCGTCTGGCACACGCTGGCTCACCGTGGAACACCATTACAGCCAGCCGGAGCAGGGCTTCATCGGCGGCCTGCTGCACGATATTGGCAAGCTTATTATGGACGAACTGCTGGTGTACGAACCGTCCTGGCAAGTAGAGTGGAACCAACTCCGCGCCGAAGGTGCGACATTTGTGGATTTGGAACGCTGGCTCACCGGTTTTGACCACGCTCAACTCGGTGGCCGGGTGGCCGAAAAGTGGAATTTACCCACCGCGTTGGTGGAGGCAATTGCCTACCATCACGAACCGGAAAAAGCCACCATCGAGCCAATTATCACCCACTGCGTTCATCTGGCCGACTCCGCAGCGTTGATGCTCGGCATTAGCCTGGGCTTTGACGGCTTGAATTACCAGCTCAGCGAGGCCAGCATTGAGGCCACTCATTTTCAATCGCTGGACCTGGAGGCTTTAATGCAGGTAGAAGTGCAGGCTATCAATCAGGCTGAGGGCGTTTTTACGTTCAGAACTTGATTGTTTATGCAACTTTTACGGTGGCCCGGCTCAAGAAAGCGCGGGTTGGGTCGAAAACAAATTTGACTACCACCACGAGGTAACCAATGGCCAACATATTGATCATTGATGACAATGCCATTATGCGCAAAAACATTTGGTTTATGTTACGGCGCGAAAAACACACCATTTTTGAGGCAGAAGACGGCCCCGTTGGCATTGCCATTGCCCGCAAAGAAAAAATCGATCTGGTTCTGCTGGATTTTATGCTGCCGTATATGTCTGGTGAGCAGGTGGCCCGTTACCTGTTTGACCACGACGACTTGAACCACATCCCCGTCATTATGTTGACCGCGATGAATCAATCCGAATTGATTTTTAACTTGCTCAAGCTCAATGTGCGCGCTTATCTGCTCAAACCGGTCAAGGCAGAAACGCTCAAAGAACGGATAAGCGTCGTGCTGAGCGACTCGGCGCCCGGAGCGACAAAGCCGGTCGCGCTCGAAACCGAGGCCCAGGCTCTGGCCGAAACCGAAATTGTCTCTGCGGCTCACTCGGAAGAATGACGCCCTCGCACTTGAACTGGTCAACTCTCATCGTCAACAAGGCGCTTAACTATGGACACAAAACTCACCTTTGATATTGAAGCCGACGAACTGGAAATTTTTCTCGACGAAGTCAATGAGCATATGCAGGTGATGGAATCCGGCATTTTGGAGCTGGAACGCACCACCGATGCGGCGCTGGTTAACGCTGTTTTTCGGGCGGCGCACACCATCAAGGCTCTGGCCGGAACGGTAGGCCACCACCAAATGGCCGACATCACCCATACTATGGAAAACATTTTTGATGCCGTGCGCACCCAGCAGTTGGTGGCCAACCAGGCCATCATCGATGACTTGCTGGGGGCCGTGGACGTGCTCAAAACTCTGCGGGATGAAATTATCACTCAGGAAGCCAGCGGCATTGATGTTACCGCTACTCTGGCTGCCCTCAAAGCGGTGGCCGGCGGCCAATCTGCGGCCGGTTCCAACGGCGCTCAGGCCGCGCCCCGGCTCTCACCGGCGGAACTGGCGCTGGTAGACCAGGCCCGCCAAAACAACAAACTTATTTTTGAAGCCGAAGTCACCACCGGCCCGGACACATTTGCCCCCGCCGCCCGCCTGATGCAGGCCGCGATGGCTCTGGAAGAGGCCGGGCAGGTGGTTAGCCAGCACCCCAACCTTACCCAACTGGCCAACGGGGAGCACAATGGCAAACTATGGGCGGTGGTGGTTGCCAAAAATGGCAGTTCCGCCGAAATTGAAGCGCTGCTGGCCGATGTTTCAGATTTGGCCGGGTTTAACGTGCGCCCCTACAACCTGTCTCCTGCCGCCCCATCTCCCGCCGAACAGGTTGCGCCCCAGCCGGTTCCATCCCAGGAAAATGGCAAAAGCCCCAAACCGGCCACCAAAACAGAATTGACTGCCGAAAAGACAGTCAGAATTAGTGTTGAACGGCTTGACGCGCTGATGAATTTGGTGGGCGAGCTGGTAACCAACCGCAACCGGCTGCAACAGGTAGAGGACGAACTGCGGTTGCTGCACGGCAAAGAAGAGGCGATGGGGCAGTTGAATGAAACATCTACCCATATGGGCCGGGTGGTAGACCAACTTCAGGAAGAAGTGATGCGCGCCAGAATGCTGCCCATCAGCAGCCTGTTTGATAAATTCCCGCGGATTGTGCGTGATGTGGCCCGTGTGGCCGGCAAACAGGTGAACCTGATTATTGAAGGGGGTACCACCGAGCTGGACCGCTCGCTGATTGAAGTGATTGGCGACCCCCTCATTCACCTGCTGCGCAACGCCGTTGACCACGGCATTGAGCCGCCCGCTGCCCGCGAAGCTGCGGGCAAACCGGCTACCGGCACTGTCAATTTGAGCGCGGCCCACGTTGAAGGCCAGATTGTGATCTCAATTGTTGACGATGGTCGCGGCATCGACCCCGACAAAGTGCGGCGCGCCGCCATAAAACGGGGGCTAATGAGCGAAGAACGAGCGGCCCAACTGAGCGATACCGAAGCCATCGATTTAATTTTTGAACCCAACCTGTCCACCGCTGAAAAAGTGACCGATGTTTCCGGGCGCGGCGTGGGCATGGACGTGGTGCGGACCAACGTTGAGCGCCTGAGTGGCGCGGTAGAAGTAGAAAGCGCGTTGGGCAAAGGCACTACTTTTCGGGTAACGCTGCCTCTTACCCTGGCTATTGTCGATACAATGCTGGTTCAGCTATCAAACGGCGTTTTTGCCATTCCGTTAACCAGTATCAACGATGTGCTCTACCTCTCAGAAGTGCAGGTGAGCACCCTTACCGGCCAGCAGGCCATCCGGTGGCGCGGTTCTGTGCTGCCACTGATTGATCTGAAAAAATTCTTTGCCGATCCCCGCATGCCCAATGTAGACCTCAACGACGCCAAACGGGCCATTGTTTCGGTGGCCTGGGGCAAGCAAAAATCTGGTCTGGTGGTTGATAAAATCATCGGCAAGCAGGGGATCGTTGTTAAATCGTTGAGTCGAATTATGGGCGAGCTGCCGGGAATTTCTGGCGGTACTATTCTGGGAGATGGCCGCATTGCGCTCATCATCGATGTGCCCAGTTTGATGAACGCCGCTCTGCGCGCCCGCCGAGGGAGCATAACTTAATGACCATGATGATTGACACCAAAGCCTTAAACTGGGAAAAGCTGGGAAACAGCGAAAAGTTTATGGACTTACTTGACAGCGCCATTCAAAATGTGGCCCGCGGCTTAACCGAAATGGTGGGCCGGAAAATTACCATTGAAACCACCAATATTGAGTCGCTGTCGATTGGCCACCTGCCGAGTTGGCTGGGTAACCCGGAAGCCGAGATGGTGGGCGTGTACCTGCTCATTGATGGCGATATTGCCGGCCAGGTCATCCTGATTTTGGCTTTGGCAGAAGCCCTCCATCTGATTGACTTGCTGCTGGGCGAGCCGGACGGCACTACCACCGAACTTGACGATTTGGGGCGGTCGGCGCTGGCCGAAACCGGCAACCTGGCGACCTCCTATTTTCTCAACGAGATGGCCAAGCGCACCGGCACAGAACTGCGTCCTTCGCCGCCAGCGGTGATGGTAGATATGCTGGGCGCTATATTTAATGTTATTTCCGCTCCGGTAGCGGCTGTGAGCGATCAACTGATGATTGTTGAAGCGGAATTTAGAGAACCGGACCGAACCGTAACCGCCCATTTCTGGGTGATGCCTTATCCCGTTGAGGAATAATGCCAGGTTTTAACTACACCCACCCCTACATCTACGAGGAAAGCCGTGCCAGAAATTGTACACTCTGTTTCAATTGGCGAACTAAAACTAGGTAACAGCCCTAATGATTTGTTAGTGGCTTATGGATTAGGTTCGTGCGTTGCCATTTGCGTGTACGATGCCGTTGCCGGGATAGGAGGCATGATCCATTCGCTGTTGCCCCAGTCGGCCAAAAATAACGGCGCTACGGCACCCACAGCAAAATTTGTTGATGAAGGCGTGCCGCTACTGCTTGAGGCCGTGAAAAATGCCGGCGCACAAACATCTCGGCTAGAGGTGTATGTTTGCGGCGGAGCGCAGATGCTGTCTGCGCCAGGGTTTAAAAATACGCTCAACATTGGCGAAAGAAATGTGGCTGCCGCCGAGACCGCCCTGGCGGCGGCCGGCCTCAGAATCAGAGGCCGTGACACCGGCGGTACATCGGGCCGAACCGTTAAACTCAGAATAGATTCCGGCGAAATTACTGTTAAAACTCTGGGCCAAGGCGAGAAGGTCTTGAACCCGTCCTTAATCAAGATGAGATAGGAGGCTTATTAAGCATGAGCAAAATTATGGTTGTTGACGATGCGCAGTTTATGAGAGTGAGGCTAACCAAGCTGCTATCTGGGCATGGTTACGAAGTAACCGAAGCTGAAAACGGTGATCAGGCCGTAAAAACCTACCGCGCCTTCAAACCCGATGCGGTGTTAATGGATATTACCATGCCGGAAAAAGACGGTTTAGAAGCCCTGGCAGAAATTCGCGGTTTTGACCCCAACGCCAAAATTATTATGCTCACGGCGCTGGGGCAGGAATCGATGGTAATTCAGGCCATCAAAAGTGGGGCCAAAGATTACGTGGTTAAACCTTTTGATCCCGACAGGGTAATGCTGGCATTACAAAAAGTTTTGGGTTAACTCCTATGGTCGATCCCATTAGAGTTTTGGTGGTAGATGACTCGCCCTTTATGCGGTACACTATTGCCAAACATTTATCATCAGACCCCGATATTGTTGTGGTTGGCAGCGCCACAGACGGGCTGGACGCGCTGAGCAAAATTCCGGCGCTCACCCCGGATGTGGTCACTCTGGATGTGGAAATGCCGCGCATGGACGGTTTGACCGCCCTGGAACACATTATGCACGACTGTCCCACGCCGGTGGTGATGTTGAGTTCATTAACTCAACGCGGCACGCGCACCACAATCCAGGCGCTAATGCGCGGCGCGGTTGATTTTGTGGCCAAACCCACTACCAGCACCGATATGCGCGCGGTAGTGATGGATTTGAGCGTTAAAATTAAAGCCGCCGCCTGTACCCAACCCAGCGAACCGCCCGCCCGGCAAAATGGCACCAGGCCGCTGCCGCTGCCGGCGGCTCCACCGCAAAAAACAAACAAAACCGGGCTGCGTCCCTTTAAAGACGGCGACCCCGTGGTGGTGATTGGCGCATCAACCGGCGGCCCGCGCGCCTTGCAGCAGGTCCTCTCTGGCCTGCCCTCTGATCTGCCGGCGGCGGTGGCCGTGGTGCAGCATATGCCGCCGGGTTTCACCCGGTCGCTGGCCCAGCGGCTCAATGAGCTATCTGGCCTGACGGTGCAGGAAGCCGCCGAGGGCGACCGGCTGGCGTTGGGGCTGGCTTTGCTGGCGCCCGGCGATTTTCATTTAAAATTTGAGTCCGGCAAAAAAGTGTCTTTAGATCACGGCGCCCGGCGCAATCATGTACGGCCGGCGGTTGATGTGGCAATGGAAACAGCGGCCCAGCTCTACGGCTCGGCGGTGATTGGCGTGGTGCTAACCGGTATGGGGTCCGATGGGGCGGTTGGGGCGCGCTGTATTAAAGAGGCGGGCGGCCGGGTTATCGCCGAAGACGAGTCGACGGCGGTGGTGTACGGTATGCCGCGGAGTGTTATCGAAGCCAACCTGGCCGATGAAGTGGTGCCGCTGCCGGCGGTTGCTGCCAAAATTGTGGAGATGCTGCGTGATGGAACTCGATGATTATACCTACATCAAACGAGAAGTGCTGGCGCTTACCGGCATCGATCTGAATTTTTACAAAGACACCCAGATGCAGCGCCGCCTGGGCACCTATCTGCTCAGATCGGGTGAACCAACCTGGCAAAACTATTTTCAAAAAGCTAAACGTGACTCCACCGAGCTGCGCAAACTGCGCGATTATCTGACCATTAATGTGTCATCATTTTTCCGTGATGTTGAAAAATACAACGCCCTCCAAAATAACGTTCTGCCCGAACTGCTCAAAGGGCGATCCAGTTTGCGGGTTTGGAGCGCCGGTTGTTCCAGAGGCCAGGAGCCGTATACCCTGGCCATGATGCTCACCGAACTCACCGGATCATTTCGACGCCACTATATTTTAGCCACCGATCTTGACCGTTCGGCGCTGGATGCGGCCATTGCCGGCGGCCCTTACACCAAAGATGATGTGGCCTATGTGCCGCCTGCCCTGTATAATCGCTATTTTAGGGAATCGGGCGGAAAATATTGGGTCAATGACGACCTTCGCAAATTGATCACGTTTCGGCAGCACAACCTGCTGGCCGATTCCTTTGAAATGAATTTTGATTTGATTGTTTGCCGCAATGTGGTAATTTATTTTACCGCACCGGTCAAGGATCAACTTTACTACAACTTTTTTAAGGCGCTGCGCCCCGGTGGGGTTTTATTTGTAGGCGGTACCGAAATTGTGCCAAAGGCCACGGAAATTGGATTCGATGCGGCGGGTATCTCCTTTTATCGTCGGAACGGGGCAAAATAATTTTTGCAATACAGGTGAATGGTGATGAATGTTCAATTTCTTAACCCGTTTATAGAAGCCGCTTTTATGGTATTAGAGACCGAGGTGGGGATCAGCGCCAAGCGCGGGCCACTTTCACTGCGCCGTTCTGCGGCTACCGCTGACGATATTACAGTGTTGGTGAGCATGGTTGGGCAGGTGAACGGTGTTGTTTTATATGGTTTGAGCGAAACCACGGCTATTGCTATTGTTTCTAAAATTTTGGATCAACCGTTTGATGAATTTGACTCGCTGGCCCAAAGCGGCATCGGCGAGTTGGGCAATGTGATTACCGGCCAGGCTGGCAAACGGCTGGCCGAAGCCGGCTTCGACTCCAAAATTTCGCCGCCAACTATGGTAATGGGCAAAGGGACATTAATTTCTACGCTCGATTTTGAACGGCTGCACGTTCCGCTGGAAACTGAAATAGGGCCGATTCAGATTCATTTGGCCTTGCGAGAAGCTAACAAATAAAACCAGTTTCCAAAGACTATTCCAGATTGGATGGGAGTGTCATGAGAGTTGAATTATTAAATCCGTTCATAGTTGCCGCCGGCGAGGTGTTAAACAGCGAGCTGGATGTAAAAGCCACGCGGGGCCAGCTCCGTTTGCAGCGAGACACCTATGTTAGCGATGACATTACCGTGCTCATCAGTTTGGTTGGTGATGTGTGGGGCGTGGCCATTATCAGCCTGAGTTTTGAAACCGCCAAGGCTATTGTCTCGCATATGCTCGGTGAAACGCTCACCGAATTTAATGAACTGGCCCAAAGCGGTATCGGCGAGCTGGGCAATGTGATTACCGGTCAGGCCGCCACCAAGTTGGCCCAGGTGGGTTACAAATGCGATATTTCGGTACCAACCATGATTGTGGGCAAAGGCTCGCGCATTTCAACATTTGATATCGACCGGCTGATTGTACCGCTTCAAACAGAATTTGGCATTCTTTCGCTAACCCTGGCCCTGCGTGAGTCTCAGGGAAAATAATTTTCATCGTCTCAACAACGAAAG
>Ga0232058_1295796_pt1 | contig 16462 bp, 16 predicted proteins | sample LAC_MetaT_2_FD_175983 | JGI IMG/M metagenome (GOLD analysis project Ga0232058, IMG submission 175983) | Metatranscriptome of anaerobic ammonium oxidizing microbial communities from anammox membrane bioreactor (MBR) in UC Berkley... | ecosystem: Engineered > Bioreactor > Anaerobic > Unclassified ... | reverse complement strand
TTTGCACCAAGTCAGGTCTCATCCACCAATCCTCGTTCAAGCGCCTGCGCTTGATTTTCAAAAAGCGCCATCGCGGTTTTCATGCGCTTGAATCCGAGTTTTTTGTAAAAGGATTCTTTGCCTACGGCGGCGTACAAGATTATCTTTTTGTGCCCGCGGGAGAGCTGGACCAATTTGGAAACGAGTTCTTTGCCGAGCCCTCGCCCTTGATATTCGGGATGAACGGCAATGTCACAAATGTACGCACAGTCCGCGCCGTCGGCGAGCGCGCGTCCTGCCGCGACAAGTTTGCCCGCGTCATAGACGAAAAGCTTGAACATGCTGTTGCCGAACGCGATTTTTAATTTGGCGGGCTGCTTGGTTCCCAGCGGCGCAATCGCATAGAGCCGCGCGAGTTCGTCCCAATCTAAATTGTCGGTGGTGGAAATCCAATCGAACGCCATTCTCTATTATCCTGCCCCCAGAGGTTGACAGCGTATGATTGTGCCTGCTCAAAATTCCATGACGCTATCAAGCCCGCGGTGAACTCCAACCAATGCGCTGACTCGGCGAATTGCCAGCAGCGCTCCGCCTACGTATGGCTCTGCGCTCGCGCCTGACTCGTGGCGTAGAATCAACCGTTGGTCGGGCATCCCAAAAATCGCATCTATCGAAATCACATAACTTGGCAATCGAACCGAGTGGACCTGCGTCCCTTGCACGCGCGCGCCGCGACTTGCCTTCGGACCCTCTATTTCGTCCAACGGAACTGCAAGTTCGGCTTTTTGGATTTTGGCAAGCCGATTGGCGAGCTCGCGTGCGGTGCCGCTTGGCGCGTCTTTTTTTTCGGCGTGCGCGTAATCAATGATCTCCCAGTGCGAAATATATTTTGCCGCCATCTCGGCAAATTTTTGCAAGAGGACTGCCGTCAGCGCAAAATTTCCAACCGCCAAAACGCCGCGCTGGACTTGGCGCGCGACATTATCTATCTCTGCGTAATCGTCAGCATCGAGACCGGATGTTCCGACAACGACGTGTGCGCCGCCGCGCAAGGCAGACAGAATATGTTGTTTCGCGACGTCCGGTTTTGTGTATTCGACGAAAACATCCGGATGGGTTTGTAGCGCGTCGTCAACGCTCGCAAAAATTGGCGCGTCAATTTCTTGAATCCCCAGCGCCGCGCCGAGATTTTTCCCCGCGCTCGTTCGCGCAACCGCCGCGACGAGTTCCAAATCATCGGCGCGCGAAATACCTTTGCATAATTCTGAACCCGCCCATCCCGTCGCGCCGGCGACGCAAATTTTCAATCGTGTCACGCTTGCCTCTTTTGTTGGCACGCTCTTGGATTACAGAATCTTATGTTGTCATAAAACCTTGTAAATCATCACAGAATAGGCAATCTATTGTTTTGATATATGCTCTTAAGAATTCGTCAGTCTCCATGTTTGGGCGAATATCACAGTAATAAACGCCGTCCAGAGGATTCAATTTAACTGTATAGCCTTTGAAGTGACCAGGGAGAAAGGTTGCGTTAATACCATATTCGTTTTCACGGTTCGTCTTTTTTCTCTGCACATCGTTTAAGAATATGGCAATATGGGGTGTGTTGGTTTCTGTCAACTTGTTGTATAAAAATTTGTCCATGAAAATCTTATCAAGGCGGTCTTTGCTGGATGTTTTTACAGAGCCAATAATCTTCAAATCACCTTTTTGATAAAAGAGCAAATCATGCTGGTAACTCATCGTAAACTGTTCAACGCCATCAACTTGAACAGGAACATTAACAACGCTGTTCTGACAATCAACTCCTAGTTTCAGCATGAGCAACCTGATAAATCGCTCAAATAAATCCCCGTTGATTTTCCTTGCAGTATTTGATTTGCCAGAGGGTAAAGCGTCTAAAGTTGCGCCAATGGCTTGTTGAATTGTGTAAATCGAATTGCGAATCACCGCACGGTTTGTGTTATCTGTTTCGGGAACATCCTGAGAGTTCAATAGAGTGGTTATAAAACTTTCACTGATTACACTGCTGTTTTCTGCCGAATACATCAAGTTAGAATTTATCGGGCGAGTTATGTTGAAATTGCCGTCTTGACGATATTGAAAGAAACGATAGTTCTGCTCGTTTTGAGAAACAATTACTGCTTGTAGTCCACTTTCAACAAAATCAAGATACCGTTGAGTGAATTCAATATAACTTTCCAGATCGTTGAAATTGTTTTTGTTGGTGGCGTGACGAAGTAAGTTTTTAATGCTCATCTGATACTTTCTCTACGTTCCGCATTTTTTCGGTCAAGTTCAATCCATTCGATAATGGACATTCTGCGGACATTCTCTAATCTTTCAATTGCCCATTGGTTATATTGAGAATTTAAATCGCAACCTAGCCATTTTCTTCCTAATTGTTCTGCAACAACGATTGTTGTTCCAGAACCTGAAAATGGGTCAAGAACGATTTGCCCTTCATCTGATGATGCCAAAACAAGCCTTCGTAAGAGTTCTTCGGGCTTTTGTGTTGGGTGAGGAGTCTTTTCGCCCATGCCATTACAAGTTGTTGGAATTTCTATAACATCCTTTGGCTTTGCGCCCAATGGATTAGGTGTCCAATGTTCTCGGTTTCTACCATTTCCAAAATTGCTAGTTTCTGCTTGTGGATGAACGGGATACTTTAACGTGTGATTGCCATACGGAATCCGCACATTATCAACTCTGAGAGAAAACTCATCTGTTTTTCGCAGATGTAAAATACTTTCGTGAGACCTTCCCCAATCGTTCCCAAGATTGGCTTTATTTCGGTAATTCCATACTAGCCAACGGCAAGCTTCAAAATACTTTGAAGAAGGGTGTTTAATATCTGCGAGGATTTCCGAAAAACCACAAATATACAGTGAGCCTGTTTTTTTCAATACCCTTGCGGCTTGTTCTATCCAACTAATTGACCACTGAATATAAACTTCTTGATTTTCAAAGTTATCCCAATCCGCCTTTTTTATGTTGTATGGCGGGTCTGCGAAGACCAAATCAACCGTTTCGGTTTCTAAACTTTTCAGCCAATCAATTGAATTTCCAAGAAACAGTTTTCCGTTGGGGTGTTCATAATGCAATTGGATATTTTCGGACTTTGCATTAACTGGAAACGTTTGTCCATTCCTGACTTCAAATAAAAGGGGGGCATTTTCAGTTCGTAGCGGTTTCATGTCGCTAATATAGCACAAAAGAGCGAAAATTGGATTTTTTACCTTGTTGTGCCGGAGGCGTGCCAACTGCTGATTATGCGGCAATGATGCCGCATAATCTTTTGCAGCGCGGTGTGGTATGCGGCAGAGGGCGGCATACCTTTTGATCTATTGCGTTTCACTTTTCAAACAACTGCGCGGCTTCGTACGCTTTGTACGAACTGCGTACTAACGGACCCGAGGCGATGTAGGTGAAACCCATCTTCATCCCTTCCGCTTTTAACATTTTAAAAACGTCGGGATGGATATATTCCATCAACGGATAATGCTGTCGCTGGTCGGTGGGGCGAAGATATTGACCGATGGCGAGCAAATCTACGTCGTGCGCGCGCAAATCGCGCATCGTTTCCAAAACTTCGTCGGTCGTTTCGCCAAAGCCCAAGAGAATTGACGATTTCGTTTTGCGCGTCGGGTCGAGCTCTTTGACCGCGCGCAGAATGTTCAAAGTTTGGTCGTATCCCGCGCGGCGGTCGCGCACGGTGTGCGTGAGGCGGCGCACCGTTTCGATATTTTGCGCGATGACTTCGGGCTGCGCGTCCACGATTTTTTTCATTTGCAGCGCGTCGCCGCGAAAATCGGGCGTCAAGACTTCGACGATGGTGCGCGGCGTGCGTTCTTTGATTTCGCGCACGGTCTGGGCAAAGATGCTCGCGCCGCCGTCCGGCAAATCGTCGCGGTCCACGCTCGTAATGACGACGTAATTCAAATCGAGCGCGCCGATGGCTTCGGCGACGCGACGCGGTTCGTCCACGTCCACCACGCCGCGCGGATTGCCCGTTTTCACCGCGCAAAAGCGGCACGCGCGCGTACACGTGTCGCCGAGAATCATAATCGTCAGCGTCCCCGCGCCCCAACATTCGCCGATGTTGGGACAGCGCGCTTCGCTGCAAACGGTATTCAGTTCGAGCGTGCGGACGAGCCCTTTGAGCTGCGTATATTTTTCGCCGAACGGCGCGCGCACGCGAATCCATTCGGGATGACGTCGGGGCGGCGCGGGCATTAATTCAATTGGTTGTGACATAGTAGATAACGGGTGACGGGAATTTCCCGTCACCCGTCGTTTTTTATTATCTGCGATACTTGTCCATCAATTTCTCGAACGAGTACGTGCCTTTGGTCGCTTTTTGACGGACGCCGCTGTAAGCATCGTCATACGTTGGACGTTCCTCTTGATAATACTTGCCGAGAAACAGCGTTTCTTCATTCATCGCATACAACATCCCCGCCGCTTTATCGGACGCGTCATGTCCTTCGGGCAACGGTTTTGTCACTTGTTTGAAATGGTCGTAGGTGTCGTAGAAGGTTACGCACGGCGAATACACTTGGAGGAATGAAAACCCTTTGTGCGCTATCGCTTGCTTGATGAGTTCGGTCATTTCTTTGGGGCGGGATGAAAACGCGCGCCCAATCCACGTTGCGCCGCCGGTGAACGCCAAGAGCAGGGGATTCAATGGACGGTCCACATTGCCGTAGGGCGTGGATTTCTTTTCCAGACCGAGCGGCGAGGTGGGCGACGCTTGCCCTTTGGTCAAACCGTAAATCTCATTGTCCATGACGATGTAGGTAATGTCCACGTTGCGGCGCGCGGCGTGCGGGAAATGACCCATGCCGATACTAAAGCCGTCGCCATCGCCGCCCATCGCGCAGACGACGAGTTCGGGGCGCGCCATTTTGATGCCGGTTGCCAGCGGCAGCACGCGTCCATGCACGCCGTGAAACCCATACGAATTGCAGAACGCGGGAAAGCGTCCTGAACAGCCGATGCCCGAAGCGATTACGAGTTGTTCCGGCGGGATGCCAAGTTCCGAAACGGCTTTGTAGAAGGAGGACAAGACGCCAAAATCGCCGCAGCCCGGGCACCACACCGGTTTGACATCGCTTTTATAATCGTTCGGTTTTAGATTGGCTTTATCAAAATGAAGCGGAATTGTTTGAATCTCTGGTAACATTACACGTTCACCTTCATCCCTTCGTACACTTGTTTAATTTTTGCATATACATCGCGCGTTGCCAGCGGCGTGCCGCCGTAACACGTCAATGGAATAATTTCGCGCCCGAACTGCGCTTGAATCATGCGTCCGAATTGACCGGTGAAATTCAATTCGGGGACAATCACATGTTCGCGCTCGGCAATGAATTTGCCGATATGGTCGGCGGGCAGCGGATACAAAAGTTTGGGATACAACACGGCGACGTGCATCCCTTCGCTTGCGGCGCGCAAGACCGCTTCTTTGACGGGTCCGATGGTTGAACCCCAGCCGACGATTGCGACCGGCGCGTCCAATGCGCCAAAAGTTTCGTACATCTGCCACGCTTCGTAATCTTGTAACGCGTTCGCCAACTTGCGCGCGCGTTTTTCAAAATTGCGAATGTGCGCTTCGGGCGTATAAATCGGCGCGCCGCTTTCGGCTTTTTCCAAACCTTCCGCCGTGTATTGGCCGCCGGGCATACCGGGCAATGACATGGGCGAAACGCCGCTCTCGGTGATTTTGTAACGCAAGTATTCGCGGTCGCCGCTGCCGCCGCCGCTCGCGCCATTGCCGCCGTGATTGACGCTTTGCGGGTCCCACAATAAACGCGGCTCCAATTTCACTTTATTCAAATCAAAGGGCGGCACGGTGACGACGCGGACGGACATGTCCTGGTCGCTCAAGAAAATCACGGGCGTCTGATATTTTTCCGCGAGATTGAACGCGTGGACGGTTTGATAAAAACAATCTTCGACGGAAACCGGCGCGACGACGATGCGCGGCGAATCGTCCGCCCCGCCGAAAATCGCCAGCCGTAAATCGCCTTGCGAAACTTTGGTCGGCATCCCGGTCGAGGGGCCCGCGCGTTGAACGTCCACCAACACCAACGGAATTTCGGTCATGGTCGCGTGCCCCAGCGCTTCCACCATCAAGGCGAGACCGGGGCCCGACGTCGCGGTCATGGAACGCGCGCCGGTGAACGAACCGCCGAGGCACATGTTAATCGCGGCGATTTCATCTTCGGCTTGGATCATCGTGCCGCCGATTTGCGGAAATTCCGCCGCGAGAAATTCCATAATGTCGGATGCGGGCGTAATCGGATAGCCCGCGTAAAAGCGGCAGCCGCCTGCGATGGCGCCCATCGCCAGCGCTTGATTGCCGTTCATTACGAGCCGTTCTTCTTCGACGATGCCCGTTTCGGGAATCAAATGATAGGGCGATTCCTGCGCGATATTTTGTTCGACATAAGCATAGCCCGTTTTGAGCGCGAGCAGATTTTGGTCGAGTAATTCTTTTTTGCGGCCCAATTGGCGGCGGACGACTTCTTCGGCTTTGTCGTATGGCAAATCAAAGAGTTTGACCATCGCGCCGATGGTGACGATATTGCGCCCTTTGGTGAAATTGATTTTTTTGGCGAGGTCGTTGAGGGGCAAGCCATACTGTTTGACGCCGTTGCCATTCGCGGCGGGAGGTTTTCCGTCGTTGCTGTTGTAAATCAAAAAACCGTTGGCTTTGATGAGGTGATAATAATTGTCAATGGATTCTTGGTCGAACGCAATCAACATGTCCACGTCGTCGCCTTGCGAATAAACCGGTTTCTCTGAGGTTCGCAATTGAAACATGACATGGCCGCCCTTGATTTCGGCGGGAATGGTCCGCGTGGTATAGACTTCGAGGCCTGAATATGCCGCGATGCGCGCGACAATTTCACCGGTGGTGACGATACCACCGGCGGCTGAATCGCCGCCGACGCGGACCGTAAGGTCAACTTGAGCCATTACAAATACTCCGTAAATTTATTTTTAGGGACTGGATGATTGGGGCTGGCGCGAACAAGAACGCAAGCCCCGCACTCTGTTTCAATGTCTGAAATGATCGCTGTCGCCGCGCCGTTTGACCCGCTTATTCTCCTGACGCGCCCAAACGCTTGCCCGTACGAGTTTTTAATTTCTCGGACGACAGCCGACGAAAGCATAACCGTAATACTATTTAGTGAAATAGCAGCGCCTGTCTTACCTCGTTGATGGCGCGGGTGACGTCAATGCCGCGCGGACACGCTTCGACGCAATTGTAGATGGTGCGGCACTTGTACACGCCGCCGGTTTCGCCCATGATATTGAGCCGTTCCGCCGTGCCGTGGTCGCGCGAATCATAAATGAACCGATGCGCTTGGACAATCGCCGCGGGGCCGATATATTCGCGGTCCGCCCAAAAGGTGGGGCAGGAGGTCGTACACGCCGCGCACAAGATACATTTTGTCGTGTCGTCGTATTTTTCGCGGTCCTCGACCGATTGAATCCGTTCGCGTTCGGGCGCGGGTTCGTCGTTGATTAGAAACGGCTTGACCGCGCGATATTTGGCAAAAAAGCCCTCCATATCCACCACGAGGTCTTTGACAATCGGAAAGCCGCGCAGCGGTTCGACCAGAATGGGCTGTTGTTTGCCCGCTTGCTTTTGCGCTTCCTGCATGACGATTTTGCACGCCAATTGATTGTGTCCGTTAATCATCATCGCGTCGCTGCCGCAAATGCCATGCGCGCACGAACGGCGATAGGTGAGCGTGCCGTCATTGTACCACTTGATTGCATTTAATCCGTCCAACAAACGGTCGGTCGGGTCGGCTTCAATGTTGTATTCTTCCCAATGCGGTTTCTTGTCCGTCTCGGGATTGTAACGCTTGATTTTGAAGCGATATTCTGTCACGCTAAATTCTCCTCGCTGAGAGATACGTTCCTCGCGCAGCATTTTCGATGACAATCCAACTGCCGCGTATAGTTTGCAAGCCAAGTAATTTGGTTTGAAAGCGCGCGCGTCGCAATGCGCCGAACGCGCAAAAGAGGGCGCTTGCCGACATTTACCAATGTCCCGTTTTCCAATAAAGACGCATTCCAATTGGTACGCCGATTGCCAGCCCGATGACGATGCCGATTATCAAACCCACCAAACAGGTAATATCAGGCAAGCGGCGCTCCGATAGCTTGAAATTTTGCCAAGAGATTGGGCGGCATGTGCGCGCGCAATTTTGGATGCGCTTCCAACAAACGCATAATATCCGACAAATCTTTTAGCCGTTTCCACGCGGGTCGCGTCGGCTCTTGACTGGAATCAATTTTTTCTTGCAGCACGTCTTGGAGGCGCGCCACCGGCAATTGTAAATCCAGCGTCGGACGCATTTCCGCGCGCGTCACAAATTCGATATAACGCGAATCCGTATGCACGTTCACCGTGAGCCGCGATTGGGGCGCCGTAATTTCGAGCAGACGCCGCTGGCGTTTGATGGTAAAAATGTGCGCGACCAACGATTCAAAACGGCCGAGTTGATAATCGGTGACCACCATATCGAAATCCAGCCCAAGGACCGGCTCGACAAAGGCGCTGACGGCGACATCGCCAATCACGCAATAATGAATCGCCTGGTCGTCCAAGAGCTTGAGCAACCGTTCCAGAAAATTGCTCTTGTCCGCCGTCACGGTTTTGTAAAACTGGAGCGCAGTCACGAAGATTGTCTTTCGTCAAAACATCCGCGCGCGTAAATCGTCGGTCACCAATTCGTTCAAGTGCGGATACACTTCGACCATGCGCGCCATGTCCGCCAAATCTTTTTGCCGCTTGCTCGCGCGGCGAGCCGGGTCGCGCGCGGCCCACACTTTGCTCAAAAAAACATCGCGCAAACTTGCCACCGGCAATTCCATGTCCAGAACCGGGCGCGGCGTCGCGCGTTCGATAAAGCCCGCAAACTGCGCGTCGCTGTGAATCTGCACGCGAAAATCGGAATTGCCGAGCGAGACGCTAAAGAACGGTTTAAAGCGCCGCACCTGAAAATGCTGCGTCAATAATTTTTCCGCTTGCGGCATCTGCTCCGGCGAAATTACAATGTCGAGGTCGAGACTGACCACCGGCTCGACGTACGCGCTCACGGCTTGGCCCCCGACGACGCAAAAGGCGATGCCGTGTTCCTGCAAAAATCGCGTGACGGTTTGCAGTAAACGCGGCGGGTCCGAAATGACGCTTTTCCAGGCGTCGTATTTGCGCGGTTCTGCCTCTTCGCTCATGCTCGCCTCCTTTGGCGTGCGCCGTTTCCTCGCCAGCGGTCAATCCCACGTTCCCGCGCGTTTGTACAACGAAAAGCCGATGCCGACGCCGATGATGAGACCGATGAGAATGCCGACTGCCAGACCAATCCAGAGCCACATTTTACCGATTGTCGCGCGTCCCGCGTTTGTCGCGAATTGGATTGCGACGCCGTACAAGCGCGGCGCGCGCTAGTATTTGCGTTCTTGCGGTTGATATTTTGTAATCGTCACCGGCTTGTAGCGAAATTCGACGCCGCCGGCGCTTTGGAACGCAAAGGTATGTTTGAGCCAGTTCACGTCGTCGCGATTCGGATAATCTTCGCGCGCGTGCGCGCCGCGCGATTCGGTGCGATTCAACGCGCTGGTCGCCGTCACGTATGCCAAATCGAGCAGATAGCCCAATTCCAACGCTTCGAGTAAATCGGTGTTGAACTTTTTGCCCTTGTCCATGATGGACACGTTTTGATACGCTTCGCGCAAATCGTTAATGACGCTGATGGCTTGCTTCATGTCTTCGCCCGTGCGGAACACGCCGACCTTTTGGTCCATCGTGAGCTGCATCTGTTTGCGAATCGCGGCGACGGATTCTTTGCCGGTCGCGTGGAGCAAACCTTCCAATTGCGAGATGGCGAGTTCGTCCGCTTTGGGCGAAATATCGCTCCAGGCCGTTTCGCGGAGATAGCGTTCGGCGTCCAAACCGCTGCGTCGTCCAAAGACGAGAATATCAATCAAGGAATTGGTGCCGAGGCGATTGCCGCCGTGAACGGATACGCAGGCACATTCGCCGGCTGCGTACAACCCTTTGACGACCTCGTTCTTTTCGTTGCGTAGCACGCGCCCGTTCAAATCGGTGGGGATGCCGCCCATCGCATAATGCGCGGTGGGCTGAATCAAAAACATTTCCTTCATCGGCTCAAAGCCCTCATAGAGCCGCACAAATTCCAAAATATCGGGCAGCGCTCTTTCCAAATCGTGCGCGGTGACCTGTTTGCCGCCCGGCGCGCTCTTGTAGCGGTTGATGGTTTCGGGCCGTACGTCGAGCCACACCGCATCCTTGTGCGGGCCCACGCCGTTGCCCGCGCGCACTTCTTCAAAAATAAAACGCGAAATCATGTCGCGCGGCGCGAGCTCTTTCATGCTCGGCGCTTGCCGTTCCATAAAGCGTTCGCCGTGCGCGTTGAATAAAATGCCGCCTTCGCCGCGCGCCGCTTCGGAAATCAAAATACCTTTTTCGTACACGCCCGTCGGATGGAATTGGAAAAATTCCATGTCTTCGAGCGGGATGCCGCGCCGATAAGCAATCGCCACGAGATCGCCGGTCAACGAATGGGCGTTGGACGTGACTTTGAAAATTTTGCCAAAGCCGCCGGTCGCCAGAATCACCGCTTTGGCATGAAAGATATGAATTTCGCCCGTCGCAATTTCGACCGCGATGCAGCCGCGACATTCGTCGCCTTCGATAATCAAATCCAGAACTTGGAATTCGTTAAAGAAGGTTGTTTCGTGTTTGACGTTTTGCTGATACAGCGTTTGCAGAATCATGTGCCCCGTGCGGTCGGACGATTTGCACGAGCGCATGACGGGGATGCGTTTGCCCGGATTGGCGGGGTCGGGTTTGGTGTGACCGCCAAAACGGCGCTGTTCAATTTTGCCTTCGGGCGTACGGTCAAAGGGCAAGCCCATGTGTTCCAATTCGACGACGGTGAGGATGGCTTCGTCCGCCAAAATTTCCGCCGCGTCCTGATCCACCAAATAATCGCCGCCTTTGACGGTATCGTACATGTGCCAATCGGGATGGTCTTCTTCCATATTGCCGAGCGCGGCGGCGATGCCGCCTTGCGCTGTGCCGGTGTGCGAACGCGTCGGATACAATTTGGTCAAGACCGCGCAATTCACGCCCGCGCGCGCCAATTCCAAAGACGCCCATAAACCTGCGCCGCCTGCGCCGACGACGACTGCATCGTATTTGTGTAGAGTAGCCATTGTGGAATGAATCAAATATCACGTATCAAGCAGCAGGTTTGCGATTGCATGGAAACGATGGCCTGCTGCCTGTTACCGCTATGCCGTTGCATTAAAAGTAAAGATGACGTACGCGCCCATTGCGAGCAATGCGATTTCGACCAAAATGGCGAGACCCAGCAGCGTCATTTTGAGACCGCGATGATGCACATAATCTTCAAGCGAATAGCGCAAACCAAACATGCCGTGAATCAGCGCGAAAAAGAGCAGCGCCAAGTCATAACTGCGCCAGAATAAACCGAGAACCGGGTCCATCCAGCGTTGAATGATGAAATTGAAATCCATATTCTCGACGCCGTAAATAAAGTGCATCAAGAAAAAGTGACCGAGCGCGAGGACAATCAACAACAAGCCGGAAATCCGCATAAAGAGCCAGATGTTGAGTTCGGTGCGATTCATGACGCGGTGCGAACGACTGGCGACGATGCGGTCAAAGCCGTCTTGATAATTGCCGACGCTGGCATCCGAATCAATTTTGATGCCGTCGCGCAGCGGCATGAATGAAAATAGCGCGACGATGATGGCGGGCAGGGCGATGATGCCAAAGGTGACCAGAATGGATAACGCCGCATTTTGCCCGAATTGATCCGCGGGCAAATTGTACATCATGTAAATTCCGGCTGGCACAAAAAGCAGTAAAAAGACCGCGAGTTGGATATAGATAAAGTTGCGCGTAATTTTGCGGCTGGCGACGATGGGGAAAAAATCCATCAAAATCAGACGCAGCCCATTGAGCGCGTGATAGAGCAGGCCGAACAAGAGCAGGATTTCGAGGACGCGGGCGAGCCATCCTTTGTAGAGGAACAAGAGTTCGTTAAAGAGCGCGGGCCCAAATGCCGCGAGAAAGATATCGAAAATGTGGAGCAACAAAAAGGCAAGGACTCCGAGACCCGCTGCGCGGTGGATTGCCCATGCCCATTGTCCTGCGCCGCCGCGATATCGTAACACGCTGGACGCAGTTTGAATCAAAGCAGCCATTGCTCGTTGCCTCCTATCACTTTTGAATCCGCCAAAAGTGAGGGTGAATCTGAAATGTACGCGTTGGTTGACTTATGCCGCACTCGCCGCGGCGGCTTGAAAGACCGGAATGCGTTCTCCTTTGTCGTTCAGACGAAATAAATCTTCGGGTTTTTCGATGCGGTCAGTGTACAAAATTCCGTCGAGATGGTCAATTTCGTGCTGCAATACGCGCGCCAGATTGTGCGACGCTTGCAATTTGACCTCTTTGCCTTTGCGGTTCAAGGCGCGCACGGTGATAAATTTCGCGCGGCGCACATTGCCCACATAGCCCGGAATCGAAAGGCAGCCCTCTTCGCCGAATTGTTCCTCGCGCTGTTCGACGATTTCGGGATTGACCAATTGCAGGCGGACCGGTTTTTCCGTGTCCGCATCGTCCTCGCCGGGCAGCGCGTCCACCACAATCACGCGCAGCGCGATGCCGATTTGCGGCGCGGCGAGACCTTGCCCCGGCGCGTCCTCCATCGTTTCAATCATGTCGTCAATCAGTTTCTGGAGCGACGCGTCAATCTTTTTTATGCGTTTTGCCTTGTGGCGGAGCGCCGGATGTTCCGACGTTAAAATTTCACGGACTGCCATCATTAACTATAGATATAACTGTGCCTAGCCCTCATCCGTCTCGGCGTTGGATTTCATGGTCGGCGTTGCGGCTTTGGCGGCGGACGCCGCGGCGGTCGCGGTTTTTGCCGCTGCCGCCGGTTTCTTGGCTTTGGCTTCTTCTTTTGCCAGCCGCGCCGCTTCTTCCGCCGCGTAATCCGTCGGTTTGATGCTCTCGTAATACGTCGTAGATTTCAACAGCGTATCCAAATCATAGACGTGATTGATGTGCCGTTCATAGCCCGCGAGCTCGTAATCGTTATCCATCTTGATGGCGTCAAAGGGACAAAATTCCGCGCACAAGCCGCAGTTCATACAAACGTCAATGTCAATATAAAATTCAGCGGCTTTAGGTTTCGGTTTGCCATCGTCGCCGACGGCGCGCACAATCCAGATGCACTGCGGCGGACACACTTTGGCGCAAATGCCGCACGCGGTGCAGCGCTCGTAACCGATTTCCTCTTTGCCGGTGGCGGCGTTCACAATCGGTTTGCCTGCGGCGTCGAGAACGGGTTCGTACACCAAGAACGGTACGAAACGGAAATTTTCCGGCGGCTTGAGTTTGACTTCGGGATATTCGACCGTAATCAAACCTTGCTGCTGCACGGACGCGCGTTCGGCGGCGACGGCGGTATCGGGCGTTGTTTTGAACAATACGCCCGCTTTGCGGCGTTCCGAAATATCATTCGGATAGGAGCGCAAAAAGCGCCGCATGATGACCCACATGCCTTTGAGAGTTCCGGTTGGAAAAATTTTCATCGGTCCACCGATCCCATAATAATATCTACGCTGCCCAAGACGCCGACGAGGTCGCCGATTTTGTGACCGACGCACATTTGCTCCATCGTCGCCAGATTTACAAAATCGCCCGCGCGCACGTGGTAGCGATACGGCGTCGTGGTGTTGTCGCTGACGAGATACCAGCCGAATTCGCCGCGCGGCGCTTCGATGTGGGCATACACTTCGCCTTTCGGCGTTTTGAACGAGTATGCTTTTTTGATTGACATGGTTTCGCCGTTTGGAATATCGCGGAGGGCTTGGCGTAAAATTTTGATGGACTCGCGAATTTCCTTGATGCGTAAAAACATGCGGTCATAAATATCGCCGTTGGCGCCGACCGGCACGTCAAAATCGAAACGGTCGTAAATGGAATACGGGTCGGCGCGGCGCAAATCGTATTTCACGCCCGACGCGCGCAGCATGGGACCCGAGACGCCGTAACTGACCGCGAGGTCGGCGGGCAAGACGCCGATATTTTTCGCGCGGATGTCAAAGATTTCATTGTGAACGAGATATTTCTCCATCTCGTCCGCCACTTTTGGGAGACGATTGTCCACCAGTTCGCGCGCGATGTCGAGCCATCCTTCCGGCACATCGCGCCACACGCCGCCAAAGCGCATGTAATTGCACATCATGCGCGAACCGGACGCGGCTTCGAACAAATCAATAATCAATTCGCGTTCCTCAAGCCCGTAAATGACGATGGGCGTAAAGAACGCGCCGAGGTCGGAATAAACCTGCCCGATGCCGCCGAACATGTGCGAAACGATGCGCGTAAATTCGTTCATGATGACGCGCAGATATTCCGCGCGTTCCGGCGGTTTGACGCCCATCAATTTTTCAACGCCAATCACATATCCCGTCTCCATGCACATTCCCGCCAAATAATCCAGGCGGTCGGTGAACGGCGTGTTCATGATGTACATGTTGCGTTCGCCGATTTTTTCGTGATTGCGGTGGAGATAGCCAAAGATGGGTTCGAGCGCCATGACCGTTTCGCCGTCGAGCGTGACGTTCATGCGAAACACGCCGTGCGTCGAAGGATGTTGGGGCCCGATGCTGACGACGACGGGTTGCGTTTTCAGCGCCTTGACGTCGCCCTCGTTAATGTTGGGCGCGACGCGCACAATTTCGCGAATTTGTTTGTACGTCGTCGGGTCAAAATCTTTGGGATAAATTACATTGTCGTGCCACGGCACACGGTCTTCGATGATAATGTGATGTCCTTGGTCCCAACGCGTCTCGAACGGTTTGCGGTCTTGTTCGTAATACGCTTCTTTGTACGACTTGCGCAGCGGGTATCCTTCAAATCCTTCCCACATGAAAATGCGGCGCAAATTTGGATGCCCCGCGAATTTGACGCCAAAGAAATCGTACACTTCGCGTTCTTGCTGGATGGCGCCGTAATACACGCTGCCGGCTGAATCAACGACCGGATTTTCCTTGTCGTTCAAATTCACTTTCAAGGCGAGCGGCGGGCCCCCGCGCGAGGTCGAAGAAACGTGATAGACCACTTCAAATTTGTCGGGCCAATCCACAGCTGTGACAGAATTGAAATAATCGTACGCGAGGTCGGGCGACTGCTTGAGCCATTGCAGCGTTGCGATGAGTTTATCGTTTTGTACGACAATGCCCGCGCTGGACGCTGAAACGACTGCGCCGTCAACGCCCTCTTTTAATAACGCGGCGACGCTTTCGCCATCAAATGCTTTGGATTGTTCGACCGGCTTGGTTTGTTCGGGTGATAAAACAGCCATGGCTTCTCCGAATTGTAAGATTCGAATTTTCTTTGTTTTCCGTCGGTAGATTTACGCGTTCTTGGCGGCGTCGTCCGCCGCTTTGGTTTCGGGCGCGTCGTCCTTGGCGGTTGCCGCGTGATGCTGCGCCGCTTGCTGCGCGAAATTCGCGTCGGCTTTGTTTTCTTCCAATTTTGCTTCGGCGGGCGTTTTGGCGACTGCGGGCGCGACCGGTTTCGGCGCCGGTTTTGCCGCGACCGGTTTTGCCGCCGCTGGCTTGGGCGCCGCTTCGCCTTCTTTGTGATGTTTCAATTCCGCGCGCGCGGCGAGGCGAATGTAACGCGCTTCCATCTCGCTTTCATTGCCGAGCAGTTGTTTGATTTCGACGGCGCGGCGTGGGTCAAAAATATCGGGCCCCAAAATCGGTTCGGGAATCGCTTCGTGTTCTTCGGCTTGGTACCACGGCGCATTGCGAATACTCTGCCCGTTGATTTTTTTGTGCAGCATCAAAAAACCATAGAACAGCGCTTGAGGGGTCGGCGGACAACCGGGAACGTAAATGTCAACCGGCAGAAATTTATCAATGCCCGAAACGACGTTGTACCCTTCTTTGAAGGGGCCCCCGGCGCTGGCGCACGCGCCCATCGCCATCACATATTTCGGTTCCGCCATCTGATTGTACAGGCGTACAATCGCGGGGACCATCTTTTTCGTCACCGTTCCCGCGACAATCATCAAATCGGCTTGACGCGGCGACGGGCGAAACAATTCAGAGCCAAAGCGCGCAATATCAAAACGTCCGCCGCCCGCGGCAATCATTTCAATCGCGCAACACGCCAAACCAAATTGCATGGGCCAAATGGAACCGCGTCGCCCCCAATTGTATAGCGAGTCCACCATCTTGATAGCTTGGTCGAGCGGACCCGTCCACACTTTCTTTTTAACCTGTTCGTCGAGCCAGGCGTCGTCGCTCTCGATACTCATGAGCGGTGCGCTTTTGTCAAAACTCATCAGTTCATTCCTCCGCGCAGGGTTCGCGTATTTGTTATCAG
>Ga0232058_1190346_pt1 | contig 32945 bp, 28 predicted proteins | sample LAC_MetaT_2_FD_175983 | JGI IMG/M metagenome (GOLD analysis project Ga0232058, IMG submission 175983) | Metatranscriptome of anaerobic ammonium oxidizing microbial communities from anammox membrane bioreactor (MBR) in UC Berkley... | ecosystem: Engineered > Bioreactor > Anaerobic > Unclassified ... | reverse complement strand
GCTGAAGCCGGCCTGGATGCTCTCCAAGTTCAGCGTGAGAAATCGGTCTTAATTGCCCCGCGAACAGGTTGGGTGGTTGACCGGGTGGCCCACGAAGGTGAAATGGCTGCGCCTGGCATTCCCTTGCTGACCCTGGCCGATTTAGCCCAGGTTAAACTGACTGTGTACGTGCCGGAGCCGGATATTGACCTGGTTGCGGTTGGTCAAGAAGTAAAGGTGTTTGTAGATACCTTCCCGGGTGAACCGTTTCCCGGCACGGTTACCTTTATTGCCGCTGAAGCCGAGTTTACCCCCAAAAATGTGCAAACTAAAGAAGAACGGGTTAACACAGTCTTTGCGGTCAAAATTAGCCTTGAAAACAAAGACCAACGTTTGAAACCCGGCATGCCCGCCGATGCAATCCTGTCGGGCGGGACTGAACTTTGATTGAGCTTTGTCATCAGCCCCAGTTATTGATGACTGCCAGAGAGGTGAAAAGATGAAAAACTACATTATTCTTGTGATCATAGGTTTAGTTGTGATTGGCGGCGGGTACTGGTGGTTTAATCAGCCCACGGCGGCCGCACGGGAACCGGCCACAGGTTCTGATATGTTGGTTGGTTCCGGAACCATCGAAGCCGAAACAGTGGCCATCACTGCCGAGTTGGGTGGCCGGGTGGTTGACCTGAGGGCAAATGAAGGTGACCAGGTAAAGGCCGGCCAAACTCTGGTTGAATTAGACAAGGCCGATCTACTGGCCCAACAAATGCAGTTGGAAGTGGCCCTGGTAAAGGCCCAGGCTAATCTTGAGCTGGTTAGCGCTCCGCCCCGGCCAGAAGATGTGGCTGCAGCCGAGGCCCAGTTAACCCAGGCCGAAACGGCCCGGGACGGCGCCAAAGTCACCTGGCTCAGGTTCAGAGAGTTGGTGGCTAACCCGCTTGAACTCGAGGCAAAAATCAACCAAGCTAAAGCCCAGGTCACCCAGGCTGAATATAGCCTGGAACAGGCAAGAGTAAACCTGAAACGGCTGGAGATTGGCGCCGAAGCCACCGGCCGCAGCCAAGCCACAATTCTGGGCGGCAATGAAGGGCTGGTGCAGCATCAGGCAACCCAGTATCAGGTGCAGGCCGCCCAAACGGGTGTTGAAATGGCCAAAACGGCTCTGGCTGGCGCTCAGAAGCAGGTTCAGCATTTGGTTCAAATTCGTAATAACCCCCTGCCGATTATTGTGCAGGCCAACGCGGCCGAGGCTGCCTATCGTCAGGCCGAGGCGGGAGTGCTGGCGGCCCAGGCCAATCTGGAGGCGGTCAAGGCCGGCCCAATGGCGGAAGATGTTAATGTGGCCCAGGCCCAGGCGCACGAAGCAGAAAAGGCGGCAGCAGCGGTAAAAGCCCAACTGGCCAAGCAAACACTCTCTGCTCCCCGGGCGGGTCTGATTAGCAAAAAGCTGGTGGAAGAAGGTGAGCTGGCCAGCCCCGGAACAACGCTGCTGGAACTCAGCGATATTGAGACGGTAGACTTAACCGTTTACATTCCAGAAACCCAGATTGGCCGGGTTAAAATTGGCCAGCCGGCTCGGGTTATCCCCGATGCGTACCCCGACCAGTTTTTCGAGGGCTTTGTCAGTTTTATCGCCCACGAGGCCGAATTTACGCCCAGAAATGTGCAGACTCAGGAAGAACGAGCCAATCTGGTTTTTGCTGCTCAATAATGGCCTCAATCGTCTGGCGGCGAACATCTTCCAGCCGTTTTCGCTCCTGCTCGGAGTCGGCGGCGATGGCCGGCAGGCGCAGAGTTACGGTAAAGGTGTGCGGCACGTTGCCCTGGCCCAGCGCAATCCCCGGCCCCAGCCGCGAGTTTGCGCCGAGGGTAAAGTTTTCGGCGCGATGTTCAATAATTTCGGCGATTTGCCCGGTGTATAACTCCAGGTATTTCAGCAGGCCCCAGCGGGTGCCCCGACTGCGGTGCAGGGCAATGGCCCAGCGAATAAGCTGCCGCACCCGCTCTTCCGGCCAGGATTCAACCAGTTCAAGGTCCAGCCACGAAGCCAGCCACGGCAAAAACGGCGACGGGGTCATACGCGGGTCAAAATAGTTGGCAACGCTGTCGATTTGGGTGTCAATGGGCGACCAGAAACTTTCAAACAGCATCAAAAAGCGACCCATCAACTCGTCCTGCTCATAAAGTTCCGGCAAATATTGCAGGTAGGCGCTTTTGGGTTCAATGGTGACGGTTGCCGCTTCCCCGGCCAGAACTTCGCGGGCGGCGTTGCTGACCACAGCCCGGCTTTGCAGATTCTTTTGCTGCTGGCTGGGCGCAACCCGGGCTTCAGCCTGGAATTCAAAATTTGCGCCGGTCGGCAGTTCGCCTTTGAGTGACCAGACCAGATAACGCCCGTTGGGGTCAATTTCAACGTAGGGCACCAAATTGCCCAGCGCCGCATCAGCGCAATACTCGCCCAGCTCAAGCCCGTTGGGAATGGCCACCCGGAGGGTGAGGTTTGAGAGCGGCGCGAGCGCCTGCACCCGGCTGTAAAACGTCACCAGTTCGCCGGGGTGGCGGCGGCAAAAATCTGCCACATGGGCTACTGCAACCGGGCCGGGCGCATCTGTGGCCATTACGGCGGCCGGGTTGATGAGGGTGGGGTAGCCGGTGTTGGTCATCGGATGCCTACGCTTCCTCGCTGTTCATATCAACCATTGTGATTTCGTGGCGCAGGGAGCAGAGCAGCGCGTTTGAGCGTACTTTGAGCAGTTTTTTGGTGACCGGCGTCAAATCCTCTTTGGCTTCCACTCCATCTTCGTCGCCGGTGGGCGGTATTTCTTCGCGAGGGATAACCGGTCGCCAGCTCAGTTTCACATCGAGCACGTGTTTAACCCCCGGAATCCGCTGCAGCAGCGAAAAAATCTCCGGGACGTAGAGGGTGCGGCCAAACGGCCAGCCATCCCAATTGGCGCCCATCAAATCATCAAGTTCGCCGGGGGCTTCGGCAATGTTCAGCGGGTTGATAAAGGTGTTGAGGCTGTCAATGATTCTGGCTTTGACAATTTCCGGCTGAACATACTCCGACGGGACAACCTCAACATCTACTTTAACGCCAATGTAATCCGGCTCGCGCACGTGTAAAATGGTGGTCAGCAGCCGATATTTGTCAAGATGCTGCCGGATGGTGTTGGCCAGCGATTCATCAATTTGCAGCCGCGACAGGTCGCCGGCCCGCAGCGCATCGGCCACGGCGGGCACCACCAAAATTTCAACCACGCCCGGCGACAGGCGGCCGTTGCTGTTTTGGGGAACATTGCATTTCACCCGTTCCACCGTTCGCGTCGCGCCTTTGGCCAAATCTTCGTAATCTTCCGGCGTCACCGCCCTGAGCTGCGCCCGCAATTCGCGCCTGGCCCGTTCCTTCAATTCATCCATACTTTCCTGATCCCGCCCGCCGATGGCCCGGTTAAGGTTGGTGACGCGCGATACGTAGGCCAGCGCGGTGGTCAACCCCTCCAGGCTGCTGATGGGCAGATTGCCTTTGGTGCCGCCGCCGTAGCGATAGCGATTGATGCGGATTTGGCGGCCCGATTCCGGGATGCGGCCGTACTGCCGCACCGTGCCATCCGGCTGCCGCACCGACGGGCCAAACATAATCTGGCCGGTGGCCGTATCGAGCACAAAATGGCGGTCGTAGCGGCTGGATTTTGAGAAGTCCGGCACACGCTGCCAGGGAACAAAAACCAGATCGCCGTAGCGATTTTCTTCCACTTCCACGGTTTCATCATCGCGCAGGTCCAGCAGGGGCGAATATTCCAGCGCAAATTCCTGGCCGGGATCGCCGTTGCTGCGCCCCAGAAATTCGTTTTCTACCACTACCGCGTGGGTGGCCGGCACGGTTGCGCCCAGCGTGTACGCCGCAACGTCGATCACCCGCGGCGATTCGGTGTACATACCCTGCTCCGGGCGGCGAGGTTCTAACCGGCAGCGCACCCAGTACCCGGTTCGGCCAAACAGTTGGTCCGGTTTCATATGCAGCGGCAGGTACAGGGTAATACTGCCGGTTTCGTTGTTGAGGCCGCCGGTGGTGTCTTTTTCATCAGCGAAGGTGCTGGGCGTCAGCTCGCGCCAAACATCGTTGCCCATCGCGCATTCCCACACCCAGGGCGGGTCATCGCGCTTGATACCCACAGCCTGTACCTGCTGGCACTCAAATTCTATCTGCAAAATGTGGCCGTTGATGGGGTAGGCTTCGTCAAACCCCAGATAAAAAGTGTCGCCAACCTGCGGCTCCTCGCGGTTAAAGGCGTAAAAATCTTCAATGCCCAGCCGGGGTAAATAGTTTTTGTGAAAATCTTCCTGCCGGCGCAACTGGGTTAGTTTGGGCGGCACAATGGTCAACTGGCTGTCGGTTGTAAAAACGATATCTTCTTCGCCAATGCTCTGCGAGACCACCTGCGTGCCCACCGGCACAATCACCGGGCTGTCGTTTTCCGGGCTGATGGGCAGCGATACGGACAGCCAAAAGGTCAGGTCGGTGCGGGCGCTGTTGGCCGGCCGGAGCTGCATACCCAGCAATTCCATAAATTTGATGTAATTCTTTTCCGGCACTTTGTTGAGCCGGTACACCATCAACTCGGTCATCCAGGCAAAAAGTTCAATCAGGGTGATGCCCGGATCGCTCAGGTTGTACTCGGTCCATTCCGGGCAGTAATGGATAATCCGTTTGCGGGCTTCATCCACCAAATCCCGTTGAAAACGCAGGTCGTCCAGGTTAGGGGCAATTAATGGCACGGTGTCTCTCCTGTTTAGAAATTTTCTTCGCCAGCCAGGAAGAAGGGATAAACAATGCTGCGGGTATCGTGGCTTTCTTTGATGACATACGTAATTTCAACAAAGATCGCGCCGTCGGTGTTGCCGCTGCCAAAGGAAACGTCAATATCCTGTACATCGATGCGCGGCTCCCAGCGGGTGAGCGCCTCTTGCACGTACCGTTTCATTGTGGTGCGGGCAGAGACATCGCGCGGCTCAAAAAGCATTTCGTGCGCCCGGCAGCCAAATTCTGGCCGCATTACCCGTTCACCGGGGCGGGTTTCCAAAATAATGCGGATAGCCTGCTCGATGTCGCGTTCGCCGCTGGCCAAAGCGATGCCACCTTTGGGGTCGATTTGCAGCGGAAAGGCCAGGCCGCGGCCAAGATACGCTTTGCTTTTAGACGTGTTGTTCATAATTTATCACGGTGTGTTTATAGTGGCCTGCCCGGCAAAGTTGATAGAAATGACGCCGGCCCAGTTGCACATCAATTTGCAGTTGTGGTTGAGCGCCGGTTTGTTGCGAATCATCACCGTTGGTGAGCCGGGCGCCCACGGCGCGGTGGTGGCCGGGATGCAGGGTTGTGGCGTTAGCACACCCAGCGCCGCCGAAGTGGCCGCCGCTACCTGCGGGTTGGCCAGCGATGAGCACATGCCAAAAGGCATAATATTTTTCATCGGCACATTATCCATAATTGTGGCCGCCGGTTTGCCGGTGGCGTTGACCATATTTTCCGGCGTCACCACCAGCGAACTTGGCGCTGCGCCAAATGAGCATTGCAGGCTGGCCCCCATACACACAAGTTGAGCCATAGTTTGCCTCCTTAATTGAGATTGACCGTTGGCCCGGACAGCGCCACTTTTGCGCCCGAACCATTGCTTACGTTAACCATCGCTGTGCCTTTGATTTCCATTTGCGCGCCTTCCACTTTGGCAGCTCCGCTGGCTTTAATGGTGAGTTTGGCGCATTCAATCGACACGTCTTTTTTGCTTTTCAGTGATAATTCGCCGGTAGATTCAATGCTGGCATTGCCGTTGGCCACAATGGTTAAATCTTTTTCAACGTTGATCGTCATGCTGTTTTTCTTGGAGTCGATGACGATTTTGTTTTTCTCAGTTTTATCCTGAATGATGATCTGCTCTTTGCCATCGGTATCGTCCAAAATTATTTTGTGGCCGCTGCGCGAGCACAACACCCGCTGGTTTACCTTTTTCTTGTCTTTGGCCACAATTTGGGCGGTGCCGGTGGGCGGTTTGTCTTTTTGGTTCCAGAGCATGCCCACAATGTACGGAAAATTCGGGTCGCCGTGTTCAAACGCCACCAGCACCTCGTCATCAACTTCCGGCAGGTAGTACAGCCCCCGGTCTTTGCCGGCCATCGGCGAGGCCAGTCGCGCCCAGTTGCTGGCCAAATCAGCGCCTTTGTACTTGGGTAGCCAGGGGTACATTACCTGCACCCGGCCCAACTGTTCGGGGTCTTCCAGGCTGATGACTTTAGCTGTGACCACTCCCTGGATTTGCCCCGGGCTGCTGCCGTTGGTGCTGCTCAGCAAGCGGCTGGCGGTGTAGGGCGCGCGCCCGCTGACGCTGAACGTGACCCGGTACAATCCTTTGGAATAAATGTGGCGGGCTTCGGTAATGTAGTAATTGCCGGAAAATCTGCGGCCCACGCCTTCAATTTTAACCACCCGCCCGGCAATCAGGCGCGGGTCGCCATCCCGAACCACGCCATCGGCCTGAATAAATTCGCTTTCGGCGGCGGCAAAGCGGGCGGCGGCCATCGCTTTGGCCTGATCGATGGTTAGGCCTGGCTGGGCTACCAGCGTATCCTCGGCGCTGCCTTTGAGCGCAGACTTGGCCACCTGGCTGCCGGTTTTGTTGGGGCCGATGCTGGGCGTGGTTTTGCTTTTGTCGCTGCTGCTTTTGCTTTCAACCTGTTTTTTGGCGCTGGGGTCCCAACCGGTGACCACGGCCTGGTTTACCTGTTTGGCCAGAGTCAGCCGCGGGTGGAAACTGAGCAGATTATCCGGCCAGCGCAGGGGGGCCGGTTTTTCGGCGATGCTGCCGCGATGGGCGTCGGCCTTTTGAAAATAGAGCGTTTTGTCTTCTACATACACCTGGTAGCCAATCAACTCGGCCCGCGACCACAGAAATTCCAGGTCGGTCTGGTTCATTTGCAGCACATACGGGTACTTTAAATTGATCAGCCCGCTGGCATCGACTTTTTTGCCGGTGATGCCCTCTGTTTCCTGCACAATGGTGTTGATGATCTTTTCTTCGGTGGTGCCGGCTCCTTTGGGGTTGGCGTCGCCAAAGGTGCGCGTTTTCTTGCCCCGGTTGAGCCGGTGCGAGCGGTCGTACCCTCTGATTTGCAGCAATTCCAGGCCGGTATCGGTAAAGGCCGGCTCCAGCGCGGTAATCTCGCCAATAATCAGCGTCGATTTGACCGGCATGTGTTCGCCGGGGATGTCATTGGTTTCAATTTCAATTTTTACTTCCGCGCCCAGTTTGAACGTGTCGTCGCTGTCGGTGTAGGTTAAGCGGCCGGTGGTTGGGTTCGGTTCGTCTGAAATGAGAATGCTGAACATATTGGGCAGATGAACATTGGTGTCAACCAAAACCTCAATCAGGTCGTTCAGTCCCTTTAATTTTTTACCGTTAATGGTGATGATAATTTTTTCTTCGGCCATTACGTGCGGCTCCTTGGCGACGGGCGGTTATCTTTTTAGGGCAGGGGCGGTAAAATTAATACCTGCCCCGGTTGCAGTTTGAGCGGGTTGAGCAGGTTGTTGCTGTCGGCCAGGTGCCGCCAGTGGCCGGGATGGCCATATTCGGCGTAGGCAATCTGGTGCAGCGTTTGGCCCTGTTGCACAACCCAGGTTCTTCTTGGCTCGGTGCGGGTGGTTGGGTTTTGCGGCTTGTTCCCGTCGTCAGATACCCATTCGGTGAAGCCAACATTGGCCGTGGCTCGCACCGGTTTGCCGTCGGGGTCAAACATAATAAAGCTGATTTCCACGCTGGTGATCACGGCTTCAAACAGCTCAAAGTCGCCCCAGCCAAAGCGAACCGGTTTGGGCGCGTCTACCTCACCCTTGGATGCGCTCTCGCCCAGCTTCGGCTTGCCGAGCGTTAAAGCCAGCAAATCATTGGTGTAGCGGCGAACATCTCTGGCCGTTGTCCCTGGCCGCTGGTCGGTGGTGTCAAACAGCAGTTCCAGGCTGAAGGTGGCCGAGCCGCCGCCCTTAAATTCCAGATCGGGCGCATTTTTGTTTGGCTGCGAACCGGAGTCGGCGGGGTGGTAGGTTATTTTGCCATCGGACCCTTTTTCAAAATAGGCGGGAGTGCCGTCGTCGCCCTCGCCGCCGGATGCTTCCCAGCTCACCTCTTTGGTGATGGTGATGGTGGCCGGGTTAAACTGGCAGTATAACCGCGAACCGGGCCGGACAATTGCCATTGGGCCAGAACCTATTTCTCCACCAACCACCTGAATGTAGGCTTTTTGGTAGCCGTGCAGCGAGATACCGCCAGCGCCAGCGTTTACTTGCGCCAGCCGCGCTAAGGGGTTACTTGTTACTGCGCCTAATGTTAATGCAGCCATATGTCAACCTGCTCCTTTAATGTCATCAATAGCCCGGCCGGCGTTCACGTTCCAGCGCCAGCAGCCGCTTGATCATGGGATATACCGCCAGCGCCAGCCGGCTCAAGTCCGGCCGCTCTTTGCGAGCCGGCCGTTTTGCGGCTCCGCCCGCCTTTGCTGCCGCTTTACTCCGCCCGGCCCCGGTTGCCGCTTGGCCCCCGGCGGCGAGCGGTTTGCGGGCCAAAACCAGATCGGTCCGGCGCTGAATGGTCTTTCTCGCGGCGGGTTTTTGTTTGTTTTTCTCGGCCAGGGCCGGGATTTTGGGTGCTTCCCGCTTCACAACTTTTATTTTGGGCTGACCCAATGAAATAGCGTTGATGTCAAACGGTTGCTGCGGCTGGGGCGCTGGCGGCTGCCCTGCCACGGCCTCCGGCCCACTCGGCGGAGGTGTTTTTGGTTTGGGCATCCCCAATTCGGCCAGCCCGCCCAACCTTGCCTGCGGCGAGGCCATTGCTGCCGGGCCAAATTTTCGTTCGATGGCTCGCAGCGCGGCCAGATGCGGGTCTTCGTTTTTGGTATCGCCGGCTGGTTGAGGCGACGGGCCGGGTAGTGGCGGCGTTGCTATTGGGTTAAAGGCCGACTGGCCGCCGCTGCTGTGCGGCAACGGTTCCGGCAATCCCGGCCGGCTCACCGGCAATTCTCCGGCCAGCGGCTGGGGCATCGCCGGCGGTTGGGGCTGCGCCGAACGGAAAATTTGCTGCACGCCATGCCCGCCCGGAAGTGGACCGGTTTGCCGGCTGATAAGTTTGGGGCCGGCCAACGGCTGCGGGCGATGCAGCGGCAACCGGCTGCGGGCTTCGGCCCGTTGCTGAATCAGCCGTTCCAGCGGCGGCGCGGCTGGCGGGGTTGCCGGGGCAGCGGGCATCTCTGCCGGCGGTGCGGCGGGCGACTCCACCGCTTTCGCCTCCGGCTGGCGTTGTCGCAGCGGCAAATCCTCCGGTAGTATCGCCGGCATTTTGTCCGGTTTTGCTGCCGCCGGTTGCGGCCCGACTGGCTCGGGCGACCCGTGGCGGCGCTCAGTTGTGTCCGCTGCCAGCGGCTCCGGCGGAGCCATTTTTTGCGGCGCAGCGCTCAACAATTGTTCGGGTTGATGAGCCAGGCTGGCGGCGTCGGGGCGGGGCAGGGTTGCGGGCGCGGCGGGCTGGCTGCTGGCGGCAGTGTCCAGCGGCTGCGGCGCGGTGGGCGGCGCTGGCTTCTGCTGCGGCTGCGTTTGCGGCACTGCTCGCTCCGGCGAGGTTTCGTCCGGTTCCCGGTTTGGCAGATCAATTTGGCGCTGCACCGGCGCATCCGGCGCGACACTCAATAATTGTTCGGGTTGATGAACCGAGTCGGCGACGTCGGGGCGGGGCAGCGTTGCGGGCGCGGCGGGTTGGCTGCTGCCGGTGATGTTCAGTGGCTGCGGCGCGGCAGGCGGTGCCGGTTTCCGTTGCGGCTGTGTTTGCGGCACTGCTCGATCCGGCGTGTTTTCGTCCCGCTCCCGCTCCGGCAGATCAATTTTGGGTTGTGCCGGCGCATCCGGCGCGGCGCTCAATAATTGTTCGGGTTGATGGGCCAGGCCGGCGACGTCGGGGCGGGGCAGGGTTTCGGGCGCAGCGGGCTGGCTGCCGCCGGCGATGTCCAGCGGCTGCGGCGGGGTAGGCGGGCGGTGGTCCGGTTCGGCTCGCTCCGGCCGGTCGGTTTTGGGTTGTGCCGGCGCATCCAGCGTGGCGCTCAACACTTGTTCGGGTTGATGGGCCGAACTGGCAGCGTCGGGCCGGGGCAGGGTTGCGGGCGCTGTGGGCTGGCTGCTGCCGGCGATGTCCAGCGGCTGCGGCCCGGCGGGCGGGCGGCTGTCCGGCTCGGCTCGCTCCGGCCGGTCGATTTTGGGCTGCACCGGTGTATCCGGCAGCGGGCCGGTGAGCGGCTCGTCGGGTTGAGCGACCGGCGTGGCGTCGGGGCGGGGCAGGGTTTCGGGCGCGGCGGGCTGGCTGCTGTTGGCGATGTCCAGCGGCTGCGGCGCGGCGGGCGGGCGGTGGTCCGGCTCAGCCCGCTCCGGCCGGTCGATTTTGCGCTGCACCGGTTTCTCGGCCGGCGGTGCGGGAGTGATCGGCGGGACGGCGGGTTGAATATTTTTTGTGGTGACATCCGCTGTTTGCGGCGCGTCGTCGGCTGCTTTTGGGGCCGCCGGGGTCTCGTTGGGCAGCGGTTCCGGCGCAACTGATTTTGGCTGAGCCGGGGCCGGCTGCTGGGGCAGCACTTCCTCAACCCGGGAAAAGACCCGTTTTCTGGCCGGTTTTTGGGGCGCAAGCCGGGATGGAGCGGCTTCCCGGCGTGATGGCTGGCCGGCCGGCGGCTGTTTTTTCGGTTCGGTTTTGGGCATCGGGGGGATACGCTGGCCCACGGAAAATCCGGTGTCGGTGGGCGACATCGGCGGGATGCGCTGGCCCACGGAAAACCCGGTGTCGCTGGCTGGCATCGGCGGCATGAATTGTTCAACTGAAACCCCGCCCGGCAGCGTCGCTGGAGTGGGCGTTTGGGTTGGTTGCGCCGGGGCCGAAGGGCCGGCCAGCACCAGATCGCTGCTGGGGCGGGCCGGTTGCGGCGGCGTACCTCCGGCGGCCGGATGGCTGGCCCGGTGCCGGTGGAAAATGGCCCCGGCTATCGCTGAGAGCGATTTGCCGGTGGTCGCCCGGCGGCCGGAACCTGATCCCGTTCGGTATTTAACCTGCTTGAGCACCGTTTGAGTACGCTGCCCGCTCACGGTGGCCTGGCTGAAGCCGACGGATTTGGGGCCAACATGTGTGTGAGCCGCGGGACGGCCGCTCAATCGCTGCTGCACCCAGGGCGACAGCGTTTGGCGAGTCCAGCGTTTCATCCGGGCGGTGATCCGCTGCAACAGCGAGGGTGATTCGGTTGGCTGGGATTCAGGTTGATGCTGAGTCATCATGTTAGTCTTCAAATGCCTGTTCACCGGAACAGGCTGGGTGAATGTCTGCTAAAAATCGCCTTCAATGGCCATTGCTATCGGGTTGAAGGGGCTTGAGGCTTCAATCACGCTCATGGTCAGGCCGTGGTGGGCAATCTCAATTTCTTCAATGGCGGTTTCGCCGCTGGAGGTGCTCATTTCCGGGCCGCTCCAGCGCACCGGGAAAGCGCCTTCAACATCCCAATGTTTGACCTTGGCAAAGCCATCAAACATTGTGCCCTGCATCGGCGCACCGAGAATAATAGAGAAATTGAGCTTGAGTACCCAGGCGTTGTAAATGCCCGCGCTGTACCACGAATACAGTACCGGCGACACGGTGACGCCGCGCCGCAATACAATGTTGGAATAACTGCTGGGGCCGGGCAGCTTGCGAACAAAATTGTTGTAGCCGCCCTCTTGATACTCGTATACTTCTCGCTCCATCCCCAACCCGCTGCATTCCGTAAATTCGGCCACAACCAGCCCGCCTAATTCAACAATAAACAGGTAAGCCGGGGCCGGATCAAAGCGGAGGTGGAATTTTTCGTTGAGTTTTCCCTCCAGTTTTTTGATTCCGGTTGTGGCCGCCGTTGAGATGGCTCCGGCGCCTCGAGTTAAGGCTGCGGTTTTTGCCGCAGCTAAAGCCCGGGTTTTATAATTGCTAACACCGGGGGCGGCGCTGGTCATTCCGCCGGATGGTCCTTTTATTAAATCGCTCATAACAAATCTCCGTTATCTGAACTGGTTGGGATGGCTGCCGCGTTCCCGTTCCAGGCGCAAATCTTCTTTAAGTAGCAAGTACACTTCCATCGCCAGGGCCGGTAAATCGGCCTCGCTGACGTCAAAACCGCGGTAGTTTTCCAGCGCCGTGCCGCCTTTGCCGGAAGGGCGTATTTTTTTTACGTAAGCTCGTTTGGGGCGGCCGGTGCTCGATAAAATCATTTGTTGCTCCTGTTAGTTTCCTTGGTTGAGCCTGCGGTTAATGTTGGCAATTTCACTGACCCACCGCTGTCGCTGGGCGTGTTCCAGGTTCAGCAGATCAGCCAGCGGCCAGTGAAAGTGATACGCAATGTAGGCTACCTCCTCATGCAGGCGGTCGAGGGGGTAGCCGGTTATTCCCCCCCCAAATCAGAGAAATCCACCTCAAATTCTTTCTGGCAGTGGGGACAGGTGACCGGCAGGGTCGGCCGGCCCTGTTCGTTGATGCGCTGGTAAAATTCCTGCAAAAAGGCCAGGTCGGCGGCAAACAGGTTTTCTACCACCGCGGTGCTGATCTGGTTGAGCGTGCCCAGCCGGGTGATCACCCGCGAGAGCAAAATGATGACGATGTAGGCTTCGTTGGCCTGCACCCGCGGGTCGCTTAGCGGGACAATTTCGTCCATGGCTGTGGCCAGGCGCATGGTGCCCTGTTTGTGCAGGTTGCCTTCTTTGTCTACGAAGCCCATAGGCAGGGTAAATTCAAAAACAGTTTGTAGGGTCATAGTTTACGATATCCGTTCTATTGATTCTGCAACCAATGTGATTTCGGCAATAAAGGGGTCGCCGCTATCCAGATCAAAATTGAAGCCGGAAATAGACAGCGGCCAGACATTTGACAGGTCCCATTGAGCTATTTTTGGGGGAGCATCTACTCCAGTCGAAATTGATTTAAACTTTGCGAAGCCGGTCACAAAAGGGATGCTAATTTGTCCGGTAACATAACCAAAGGCGTAAATACTACCACTGCGCCTGGCTTTTTTACCTTTTGTGACATCGGTCCACCATTTCCACAGAGTCATATCAGAAGTGACCCCATGGGACAGGGTAATAGGCGCAAAACTGGTTGGCCCGGGAATAAACAGCGTGGTGGAACCGCCATTTTGAAAGACGAGATTGTGCTCAATAAGGGCAATTTCCATTTCGCCGCCGCTGATCCCCTTGAAGTAGGCGTGAATATCGTCCATGCCCGGATATTCAAGTTTAAGGCCAAAAAAGCACTCAACAAATGGATCCTGGTTTACTCTATCTGCCATAAATTTGTGTTGCCTTCCGTTATATTAGAACGTGCGTGTTAACCGGAGCGAGCGCCGTAATCCTGTTACCGGTTTAAGAAGGGTTAACCCGCGTAATGCTCTCAACAATCAGTGTCACTTCGGCAATAAACGCCGAGGTGCTGTCAAGATCAAAATTGAAACCGGATATACGTGACGGCCAGGCATTTGTCAGATTCCATTTGGCGGTTCGCCTTTTTGCATCGTACGTACCATCTGCCTTTTTGGGGAGCAGGCCATAAGCAATAAGACTAAGGTTCACCCGGCGGTAAACTTTGCCGGCGGTCATATCGGTCCACCATTCCCAAAAACGCATATCGTCGGTTACACCGTAGCTGAGGATGATGGGTTCAAAACCGCAGGCGCCGGGCATCATAATTCCGCCGGAGCCTCCGGCAAGTTTGGTAAGGTCGGCTCCATTCAGCGTATAACTAATTACTGCGGTCTCAAGCGCGCCGCCGCTCACACTGGTAAAGGTGGCGATTTTGTTGCCATTGTAAGCCAGATCGACGCCAAAACTGTTTTCAACGTAGGGGTCAGAATAATTGAATTCTGGTATTTTGGACTGATCTTTAACGGAGTTGTCGGACCCGGATGTTCTGCCCATTTTATACCTCGTTTTCTATGGTTATGCGGGAAATATCTTCGGCTACCAACGTGACCGAAGCCAGCATATATTTGTTGCTGTCTACATCAAAGTGAAAGCCGGAGATGCGCGATGGCCAGACATCTTGCAGATCCCATTGAGCCACTCGTCTAAACTTTTTTTGGACGGTGGCATTGATGGCTTCTTTAACGATTTTTTCTCCGTCGGTTTTAACCGTTTTTGACACCGTGCTTGCTGAGAGATAATTGGGGCCAAGGGCAAAAATGCTGGCGTTGATCCGGTTTCTCTTGCCGCTTGACATATCTACCCACCAATTCCAAAACGTCAGATCATCGGTGACGCCAAAAGAGAGGGTGATCGGCTCAAAACTGGTGCAACTTGGAATATAAATGCCCCGCGACCCGCCTTCCGGGTACATTAGCGTGTGCCCCACCACCACAATGCTCATTGAGCCGCCGGTAATGGCGCTAAAGTACCCCAGCGGTTCCCCGGTGGCGGTGGTTAGTTCAATGGCAAAGCTGTTTTCTAAGTAAGGACCTATCATTTGGCGTTTTGGCTCCGTGATAATCAACCATTTGGCGAGGGCAGGGATAATGGGCCCATTATCCCTGCCCCAACATATCCAGGCTAAGCCACCCGGGTAATGCCGCCATGCACAATCTTAATCTGTTCAACCATAATGTCTGATACACTGGTGTCCATATCGGGGCCCGATACCTCGGCGGCCCAGGCGTCTTCAACATCCCATTGGGCAATTACATCACCGGCGCGATTGAGAGCTTTGATGCTGCCGTTAACGCGAGCCCCTTCCGGCCCGTTATCGTTAACCTCTTTGCGCCATTTCCAAACGCTGATGGTGCCGCTGGTGGCCATGTACCGAATGACCAGGTCTTGCCAGCGTAAGCGCCCGGCCAATTTTTGGACGGGGGACTCCATGGTTGATGCGGTATAACGGTTGTCGATGACCTCGACGCTGTAACCCATCCCATCAACCTGATAGGCCACCACGTCTTTCATCCAATCGCCAAATTCAACTTCAAATCTAAATGCAACTTGTGGGTCTTGTGCGGCCATATACTATCACCTCCTGAGAGAAGTTTTTAAGCTTCGCGGTAAATACCTTCGTGAACAACGGTCCAGATTTCATATTGAATATCATTGGCCCCGGCATCCAGCGCGGAATAGCGGATTTCGCTGATCCACGCTTTTTCCAGATTCCAGCGCGCCACTTCGGCTTCGGTCTGGTCATAGGCTACAATGGACCAGTCTACGCGGGCGCTGTCGATGCCGCCATCCATTGTTTCCTTGATCCAGTCGTTGGCTGAAATATCGTTGGTGACGGCCACGGTCAGTTCGACGGGTGACCAGTAGGCCGAGCCGGGCTGTTTGATCACCTGGAGCGGTTGGCCGCCTTTACCGGTAACGCGGCTTTCAATCACTTCATTACCGTGGATAATGCCTTTAACGGCGGTAAATCTGCCCTCGGAGACCTTGCCATCTATTTCAACGCCAAACCTGGCGACGGTTAGTGGGTTTTCCATAATCGTTTACCCCTTTCTGATGATTTATTCAGCGCCAGGGCCGGCCCATTGGCTGATGCGGAAGATCACAAACTCGGCGGGTTTAACCGGGGCCAGGCCAATTTCTACAATCAACCGGCCCAGATCGCGCGATTCGGGCGGGTTGAGTTCGTCATCGCACTTTACATAAAAGGCTTCTTCTGGGGTGCTGCCAAACAGGGCGCCATCGCGCCAAACCGTTTTTAAGAAGGCCGTAATATCCCGGCGAACTCTGGCCCACAAGCCGCGATCGTTGGGTTCAAAGACCACCCATTGCGTGCCGTTTTCAACCGATTTTTCAACGTAGTTAAAGAGCCGGCGCACGTTAATATATCGCCACGAGGGGTTGCTGCTGAGCGTGCGCGCGCCCCACACCCGGATGCCGCGGCCGGGGAAGCCCCGGATGCAGTTAACGCCGATAGGGTTGAGCGTGTCTTGCTCGCCTTTGGTGGTGTTGTAAGCCAGACCAATTGCGCCCTGCACCACTTCGTTGGCCGGAGCTTTGTGAACGCCGCGGGTGTTGTCGTTGCGGGCCCAAATGCCGGCCATATGGCCCGAGGGCGGAATGTTGATGGGCTGGTTGGTGGCCGGGTCCATTATTGTGATCCACGGGTAGTACAGCGCGGCGTAGCTGGAGTCAAAGCCGGTGGTGTCCATTCGCCATTTTTTAACAGCCTGCGGCGACAGGTTGGGCGGCGCATCCAAAATGGCTACCCGGTCGCCCAGCCGTTCGCAGTGAGCAATCATCATGGTTTGCACGGCTTTCACCTGTTCCAGATTAAGCTCCTGGCCAGGCGGAACCGACATCAAATCGGGCACAACCACCATCGTTACATCGTCGAGCGCTTCCAGCCCTTCCACGCCGGTGCGTTCCGTAACTTTCCCCTGAAAATCCTGGGTGGTGGCTGCCGGCAACTGCCGGACTTCGATATTGAGCGATTGCTCCTGATCTTTGGGCCACAGTTTGGCCAGCGGGGCCGGCGCAGGCGGCAGCAGCAGTTCTACCCACTGCGAGGCTTTGTTGTTTTTGTAGGCCACCCGAACTTCTTTGGTTTCTGTTTCCAGCAGGGTGACTTCGGGCAGCACTTCTTCTACTTTCCAGCGGCCGCTCAGGGTTTGCCGTTCTACCACAAAGGTAAACGAGCCGGCGCCGTTGGGAGCCGGGTCGATGGCTTCGCCACCGGCATCATCGGCTTTGTCATCCGCGCCTTTGGCGGTGGATTTTTTGCTTGTTCCGGCCGAAAGCTGCGGGGCATCCTGCACTTTTACCCGCAGGCGGAGGCCCTCGTAGCCGGCCTGCCGCGACTGGACAATGAGTTGGGGTTTGCCTTCGCTGTTGAGCAGCGCTGTTTGGGCGCGCGGAATGGTTTTGACGCTGAGCACGTAGCAGCGCGAGCCGCCGTTGTTAAAGTAGCCGTACACCGACTGCGGTAAATACGCGCCCGGCACAAACTCGCCGTAGCGTTCCACAAATTGCGTCCAGTTGGTTACCAGTTGCGGCGTGTTGAGCAGGTCGGTGGTTACCAGCTCGCCATCAATGTCCTCAACCAGCTCCGCTTTCTCGGTGAACCCCACAAAAGCGGCCATGGCCGTTCCAACTCCCTCAATGGGTTTTGGCCCGCGATCAACTTCTTCTACATAAACTCCCGGTGATAGATATTCTGGCATTGTTCACTCCTGTTGATAAAAATTTCCTTTTGCAAAAATTAATTCAGGCGGTTAATTGACAATGATGTATAGGTTGGGTTGTTTTCAACTTGGCGTTCAAATGTTGTCCTTTCCTGTAATTACACGTTCAAATCGTAATCCGGTGCCGGAACGGTGAGTTTGTGGCGCGTTGGCTTTTGCTGGTTGGTCTGAATTTCAAGGGTGTAATCGCCGGCCCGGAGCCGCTCAATGGTGAAGCGGCCGTCATCTTTAAGGTGCACGCTGCGGCCCTGCTCAACCAGGGTTAATTGCAGGTCTGCCAAAGGTTTACTGGTATGAACAGTGCCGCCGATTGTCCAAAATACGTCCGGGGCGGCATTGTCTATTAATTCCTGCCCGGTCGCCGCTAACTGGCCCAGCCGCAGTTCGCGGGTGCGCACCAGCGGCGTAACAATGGGCCGGTACGGGTCGGCGGTCATGGTGACCATCAACGTGATCGATGGCCGCAGGTCGTTGTCCAGCACGGTCCACACGTCAACCGGTTTGTGGGCCGTATCTTCGCGGGACACTTCCAGCTCAACGGGTGAGGGTTGGTCCTGAAGGCTTTCCGGCAGCAGTTCTGGCGGGATAATGGGCTGCCGGTAAAAGGCCATCAACGTGCGGGAGAGCAGGTTATGTTCATCTTCAGAATTGGTGGCCCAGGCGGTAATCATATAACTCAACTTGATTTTTACCGGCGGGCGGCGCTGCAAGGCCGTGCCATCGGGCCGGCGTTCAACCGTCCACTGGTGCGATCCGCGCATTTTGAGGTGCTCGCGGATATCGTACAGAAAGATGCTGAGCGTGGGCCGGTTTAACCGGGCCGACCATTCTCGTTTGGGCTGCTCAAAGGCAATATCAACTTCATTATTTTTGATGGGCAATTCGCGGAGCAGGAGCTGCCGCAGCGCCTCATCCATTTCCTGGATCATCTTTTTTCCCGTATCCCATTTGTTGAATTACGTGCGTTAACTCGTGAGCCAGCAGGCGTTTATCTTCGGTGGTGTCAAAATTGCTTTTACCGGCATTGAAAAAGATGTCGTTGCCGTGGGTAAAAGCCTGGGCGTGCAGGGTTTCGCTGAGCTGGGCCGCTTCTGAGCCGGTGTGAATCCGTACCTGCTCAAAGTTTGCCCCAAACCGGGCCTCCATATCGCTGCGCACGTTGGTGGGTAGCGGTTGGCCCTTGCCTTTTTGCTGCCGCAGGCGCTGTTCCACGGTATCTTCAACCTCAAAGCTGCCGTCGGTATTTGCTGGCGCGGTTTCGGTTTCGTCGTTGGTCTGCGCCGGCTGGCGCATTAATCCGGCCAGCGGTTTGAGCCAGATATCCTCCGAGACCCCTTTCAGGCCGGGAATGCCGGGTTCTTCGCGGGCAATGCGGGTGCTTGCCGCTCGTTTTTTGGTGGTTTCTGCATCGTACCGGTAGGTGTCTGGCTGAGAAAAGGCCGTGATAGAGCTTTTGAGTTCCGGCGAGATATCCCGCTGAACAACTTCTTCTTCGGGCTGGGCTAACAGAACCGATAGCGGCCAGTCTGTTACGCCCAACTCTTCTTCTTCCGCCTCAGTTTCTTCGGCCTCTTCTTCGACCTCTTCTTCTTCCGCCGCCTCTTCTTCTTCTGCCTCTTCGGCTTCTTCCTCTGCCTCAGTTTCCTCTTCGGCGTCTTCTTCTATCTCTTCTTCCTCTTCCGCTTCTTCTTCGGCTTCCTCAACTTTTTTCAGCGCGACCGTGGCCATTGCAGCAAATTCAGTTTCGTCTTCCGGCTCTTCCTTTATTACGTTTTCTTGTTCCTGTTCCTGTTGTTTGTTGTCATCGGAAAATTGCTGGCCAATCACCTTGCGCAGATTTTGTTTGAGCAGCTTTTTTTCTTCGGTTTCTTCGCCTTCGCGGATCAAGCGGGTGGCCTGGTCAATCATCTCTTTGGTAATATTTGAGCTGGTCAGGGCCAGAGCCATCTGTTTTTGCTGGTAGCGCAGATGCTTTGCCTTCAACTCGGCCACTCTGAATCTGGGGATGCGCCGCCGCTGCGGCTGCTTTTGTTGTTCGGTTTGTTGCTGTTGTTGTGGCTGCTGTTCGGTTTGTGGCTGCTGTTGCGCCACAACCGGTTGGGTGGTTTCTGTTTTTGGCTGCTGTTTTTGCTGCTGTCCCGGTTTCAGGAGTTCCTTATTTCGCCGGGAGTATGCATTGCCCACTTCCCACCGAGTTTTTTGTTTCTGTTGTTTCTCGGCCTCGGTTCCGCTGCCCACCAGCGCCGTGTTTTTATTTTGAACGGTTTGCTGCAATGGCGTCTGCGTGTTGGGTGGGTTCTTTTTTTGCTGCGCCCGGTTTTTGGCCCGTTCCTTTCGTTTTCTGATGGCCTCATCAATCTGGGTTAACGTTTGGAATCTCTGAATGGTACTTTCGGCGGCGGGTTGCCGCCGGGCCTCGACGGGGCCGGACTCATCGGGCTGGTTGGCGGTGGGAACAACGGTGGCCATTACCTTGTCGGCCATCCGGTCGGCTTCCTGTTCGTACCTGTCGCCCGGCGCACCGACCATCAATTTGGCCTGGATGACCGGTTCTTCGGCAGGGCCGGTAACTGACGTTAATAATTGCGATACGGCCCGGTTGCCCGCGGTTTGCTGCAACCCGGTGATGTCGTCGGGGTCAGCCCCGGCCGGGTTAGCCATTACCCGCTGCAGCCGGGCGGCCTCGGTTTGGACAAGCTGCTCTTCCTGTTCAGGCTGGGTTTCGGCCCGCTGTAACCGGGCGGCGTCATCAGTTTGCTTGGCGTTTTGGGTCAGTCGTTGTTCGGCCATAATGTTCCTTTTGTTTGGCGCTATTTTTAACGCTGCAACTCTTTGTCATCAACCAAACGGCCCATCTTTTGCAGCTCGCGGCGCAGGCCGTGCAGCATGTGATCCATTGTTACCTGCCCGCCATCGGCGGCGGCCAGATGCGCCGCGCTGACAATCACGTTGCGAATATTGCCGCCGGCCAGCTTGAAGCGGTGGGCGATCAACGGAAAATCGATGTTTGGCCCCTGCGGCACGGTTGGCGGGAACAGGGCTTGCCAAATCCGCAGCCGCACCTCGGCCTGTTCCGGGAATGGAAAATCGACGGCAAACTGGAGCCGGCGGGTAAAGGCTTCGTCAAGGTTGGCCCGGAGGTTGGTGGCTAAAATTGTGACCCCGTTGTAAGCATCCATCCGCTGTAACAGGTAGCTGATTTCAATGTTGGCGTAGCGGTCGTGGGCGTCGCGTACCTCGGAGCGTTTGCCAAAAAGGGCGTCGGCCTCATCAAAAAACAGAATGGCGTTGCTGCGTTCGGCTTCGTCAAAAATCCGGGCCAGATTTTTTTCAGTTTCGCCCACATATTTGCTGACCACCGCCGACAGATCGATTTTGTACAAATCCAGCCCCAGTTCGGCGGCGATAACTTCGGCGGCCATAGTTTTGCCGGTGCCCGGCGGGCCGGCAAATAGCACGGTTACGCCGGCGTTGGAGGCCAGTTTGCGGCCCACCTGCCACTCTTCCAGCACTTTGGGGCGAACCCGGACCGTGGCCACCAGCTCCTGCAAAATGGCAATCTGGTCCTCGGGCAGAATAATATCGGCCCAGGAGTAACGCGGTTCAATTTTGCGGGCCAGTTTGGCCAGCCGAGAACTGGAGTGGACGCGCGCGGCGGCAAACAAATCCTGGCTGTTCAGCGGGCGGCGCTGCTGGTTGGCTTTATCTTTGGCGGTGGCCACAATATCGCGGATTTGGCCGGTGGTCAGGGTGAACTGGCCGGCAATATCATCGAGATTTGATACCGCATTGCCCAGGTAATATTCCCACACCAGTTTGCGGTCGGCGTAGGCGGGCATTGGAAATTCCAGCCAGTGCAAACGGCGCTCGCGGCTAACGCCTTCGGCCTGCCACACGGCGTTGCCCAACACCAGCACGGCGTCGGGGTGGGCGCACAGTTCGGCCAGCAACTCCGGCGCGAGCTGGCCATCGGCCAGGCATTCGTCCCAGCCGGTCAAACCCGGCACGGCGTTAACCAGCCGCGCATCGCGCAGAGCCAGCCTGAGCGCGTCGGCCGCGGTTACGCCGTCGGCAATGACGCCGGCCATATTTACCAGCAGCAGGGATCGCCCGGCAAAGTTGACCAGTGATTTGGCCGCTTCTTCCTGCCGGAGCCGATCCGGGCCGTAAAAAACCAGCACCGGCTTGTGGCTGAGAATGTCGGCAATATCGGCTTGAGTTTGTTCCAGTTCGGTGCGGTCAACCGGACGCGGTTGGAACAGGCGGGCGTGGCGGCCAAGTTTGGCGTGCGGCTGGTAGGTTCCCAGCAACCAGCGGACAATGGTGTTATCGACAATCAGGGTTTGACTCAGTTGCGATTCTGCGGCGGCGTTTTGTTGCAGCAGGCTGTATTTGAACAGGGGCGACGTGCCGGCAAAGCGGGCCAATTGCAGCAGCCGGCCGGGGCCGGGATTGCACAACAGGTTGAGTACCAGATCAACACGCGGCTGCTTGCGGGTAACATCATCCTGCAAATAGCCGTACAGCCGCTCGTAGCGCAAATCGAGCGCCGGAGCCAGGCAGATCAGCAATGTGTCACGCTCAAAACGATCCAGTTGAAAGGCGTCGGCCAAATGCCGCCAGCGGGTCACATAACCAAGCGCCTGTGCCTGCGCTAAAACCGCGTTGATTTGCGCGGTGGCCTCCGCTTCGGCCCGGTCAAAGGCGGCGGTTTCGGCGGGGGCAAGGGCAGCAGTTTGCCCCCAACCGGAGGCAAAGGGGCGAGCCAGCAGGCGGTCGGCGTCGGTATCGGTGAGATGCAGCCCCCGGAAGTGGTCGGCCGGATTTTGGCCGGCGGCCTGCCAGCGGCGAACTTCGCGGCGAATGAAGGCATCAATGCGGGCCAGTTCGGCCTGCAAATGGCTCAAATCGAGATTTAATTCTGTTGAAAGTTGGCTTGCGTCGGTCATTTTGAAACGTAACTCACTGAATTGTACGGCGATACCACGGCCTCAAGTTGGGCCTGCCGGCGAATGGCCGCATCTGGCCCAAGTTGCAAAATTCTGGCGGCGTATTGGCGCGGTTTTTCCGGCACCGCATCCAATCCGACCTGCTGTTTAAACAATTTGTCCAAATTATTTGGCCCCCAATTGTAGCCAATGAGCATCCAGTGGGGGTCGGAGTAGCCCCGGGTCTGGCAGAAATTTCTCAGATAGGCCAGAAATGCCGCCGCTACCTGTACATTGCTGGCCGGGTCGTAGGGGTCAAAAACGCCAACTCGGGGCGCCCAGGCTTGCCAGGTAACGGGGTGAATTTGCATCAAGCCCATTTCGTTGCTCCGGCCGATGGCCCACGGGTTGAAGCGGCTTTCCTGATAGGCAATTTCGGCCAGCATGCGCCAATCCAGTTGGTATTGCGCCGCGACATCCTGAAACAGTTGCTCGTAGGTGATAGCCGCTCCTGTTTCGGCGGCAATCGGGTCTTGCGGCGTGTTTCCGGCCTGGTAAACCGGCATCACAAACGAGCTGATCGGCGTGGCGGCCGTCATCGGGTTGATGGCCGCCGGGTTGCTGTCGGCCTGCGGTTGGAGCGGCGCGGGCCACGCCATAAACAGCCCAACCATCGCTCCCACCACCAGCAGCAACATTAGTCCGGGGCCAATGATGGGCGGCCGGGACACCTGCCCCAACAGTGGGCGGCGCGGCTGGCCGCCGGCCAACATGGCGCTGGTTACCGTAAAAAAGAATTGCTGGCGACGCAGGCCCATCAATTCGGGCGACGGCAGCACTACTCGAACCGCTATCCAAACCGATTGGCCGGCAGCCAGTTGCAATTCGGGTTGGGCAGCGGGATAAGCAGCCCCGATGGGCCAATCAAATTCAACCGAGCAACTATCGCTCTGGCCGGTAAGTTGAAAAGTAGCCACATCGCTGCTTTTGTTGGTCAGGTGCAACTTTACCCGCGCCGAACTTTTGAACCGCCAGATAGTCTGCCGCTTGGGCGACAGGTCGCTCACGGCAAAGTCGTAAACCGGCGGGGCGATTGTTGGTTGTTGGTCAGGTTGATGGTTGATTAGCATTTTGATAAAAATTTGTACGGTTAGCGCAGACGCGTTTCAAACTGTGCGCCGGTTTGATCGTTACGGGATTTCAAATAACTGCGGCCCGGATGAAAGAACCACGTTGTACGGGTCCAGTTGGATAAAGGCCACATCCCACAAAAATTTGCCGGAACTGATGGCGGTAACCCCCGGGGTTCCTTTGATGTCCTCAACCCGGTAGCTGGCCACATTGCTTTGCGGGTCGCAGTAAAAATCCTGCTGATTGGCCACGGCATCGGTGACGCCCATTGGCCCGTAGCCGGTTACTGCCGGCCAAATTCTCAATTCGTAGCCAAAGCCCTCTGGCGACTGGCAGCTTTTTCCATTGAGCCAGCGCCACTTGAACTCCAACCCCTTGACTCCCGGCTGCATCACAAATTCGGGAACGGGTTCCAGCAAAATAAAGGCGGCGACCGGCGGCGGTGGTGCGGCTTCGGTTGGGGTGGCAACCGTGGTTTCGGTGACGACCGCGGCCTGGGTTGCCGGTTGCGGCAAAGTGACGGTGGGCGTGGCAGCCGGCGGCGGGTTGGGCGCGCTATCAGCCGGTTCCGCGATTGCCGGCGATGTGATGGCCGGTGTGCCGGTGAGCAGCGGCGATTGAATCAGGCTGGCGCTTTCTGCCGGCGGCGCAGCGACCGTTGTTGTTGCCGGTGCTGTAGCCAAAATAACCGGGGCCGGGGTTGGGGTTGGATAGACCACGGTTACTTCAACCTCAATGAGCGGTACCGGTGTGGCCGTGACCGCCGCCATAAAGGGCAGTTGCAGGCCACCGGTACACGCCAGTGAAGAAAACAACAGAAATACGGGAAACAGAAGTTTAACCGATGGCATGATCATCTCACGTTTTTTGTTTTGCTGGGTTGTAGATGAGTTCATTTTAACGTTAAAATTAACTGCTTGTCAACAGGACCGTTAGTTGCCGCACGAGCCGCAAAGGCTTTCGGCATTAACTGAAGCGTGACAGTGATCGCCCTCGTTCTGCACCCAATCAAAGCCGGCGCAATGAGCCAGCGCGCACAGCCGGGCATAACGATTGAGATCAACCGGCCAGGTGGTCAGGTCAACGGAGCGCCCCTCAAAATGCAGTGAATATTTGCGGCTGTCGTCTGTTTGGGCCAAATCATGCTCCAGTAGCGAGTCGTAGGCGTCGGTCACGCGCAGTTGCACCTGGCCGCCCCATTCTGCCCGGACCAATTCATTCAACCGGTTCAGCGGGTACAACATTGAGGGGTGCATCATAATATCTTCCCGATCAAACGGCGGTTCTTCTTCTTTTTTAAAGACGATGGTTGGGTCCAGTTGGCCAACCAGCCGGTGATACTCGCAGCTACCCGGCGCAATCTGGCAGACCATTGGCCCGGCGGCGCTGGTTTCGGTTTCGGTGAAGCTGCCGCTGGCCGAGAGGGTTTGCCCGGCCCACAAAAAAGCCGGTTCGCATAGCGATGAAGGTGTGGCTGTCGGCTGGGGTAGCGGGGTGGGGGTAACCGTTGCCGTTGGGCTGGGTGTTGGGGTTGTGGTTACGGTGGGCGAAGGCAACACTTCGGCCCGCGCCGTATCCGAGCCGCACGCGCTGAGCAGGGTAGTCGCGGCAAACCCAATCAATAATAATTTTGCCAAATCTTCTGAGTGCATCACGATATGAAATCAACTACCGTTGCTGGTTGTTGTCCGTTGAATTTTGGTGGTTCGCCCGATTTTTGGTGAACAGAGCCATGCCTGTAACCAGTAACAGCAGCCCCAGTAAAATGTAAACCAGAGGCCGGTAAACCATTGATGCGCCCGAGTCTGGCAGCTCGGCCGGAGTGGTTGTTGCCGATACCACAGCCACAGTGGCGGTGGGTTGGGGGGTATCGGTTGGCGCGGCCTGGCTGTAATACTCCAGCTCGATGACAGCGTTATGGCTGCCATCCAGGGTTACGTGAACCGGGCCCTGGGCCGGCTGTCCCTGGCCGTTTAAGTTCAGCGAAACGGTGTAATCGCCGGCTTTCAGGCCGGTAATCGAGTAACTGCCGTCGGTGTCGGTGCGGACGATGGCGCCATTTACAGTCACTTCAATGGCGGCGCCCGGCTGCTGGCGGCTAAGGTCTGTTACAGTGCCGTAAATGGCGCTGCTGGGGCCGCTGCTGCCACCGGAGGAGTCTTCTTTCAGCGGCGGTCGCGGCGATGGCGCGGCCTGTGGAAAAGCGCCGGGCGCGGCCTGTGAAATCGGCAAAATCACCAGCGAGAGGATAATTACCCCGGTAATTGCCCCAACAATAGCCCCGATTTTCAGGATTTGGATTGAATTGAAGTTGTGTTTTTGGCTCATGTTTGATTTTACCTGATTGGATAGTTTCTAGTTTTTTGTCTGTATCGGGCGGTCTGGCAAAGAGGGAGAAGCCGGCTCATCATTTGTTACGGACAAACCGGTCACCGTTACGCCGCCGGGATAGGTGTACAGGTTATTGCTCTCGTTGCGTTCATCAACGCTGCCAATGTTTGTGCCGGGATTCCAGCTATCAACATACAAATGTAAATTGGTAGTGCCGCGGGCAAAAGACCCATACCAAACGCTGTAATCGCGGGCGGGATTATTCGAGCTAAGGGCCACACTTTGGCCCGGCCCCAGACTGGGCACATACCATGCCAGCCCAAAACAGGGACTTATGCCGCATAAATCGTTCCAGCGTTTGTTAACGGTCGGTGTGCTGGCGGGGTTGATGTAAAAATCGACCCAAAAGGCATCGGCAGCCGCTTCCCCAGAGTTGGTCACCACCACATTGATGGTTACGGGGCTGCCGGCGCTAAAGTTAGGCCCGGCCGGGCTGAGGGTAAAACTACCTGTCAGATCGGGCGGCAGAGGATGTAGTTTGATAATGATCGGCAGATACAAATTGTGATTAGAAATGTAACCGGGCCAGAATCCGCTTTGCAGCGTGTAGGCCCCGCCGCTAATACCGGAAGACCCCTCCGGCTGGCCGATGGTGCTCAGTAACTCGTAGGTGCCGCCGGCAACCTGTTTGCTGCCATCGCCGCCGCCGCTGCCGCCACTGTCTATCGTCCACCAGGTGAGATCGTAGTTGCCGCCGGTTTGGGCAAAAACGCCATTCGCTCCGGCCAGCAGCAGTAAAATCAGGGCCGGCAGCCACACCGCCAGGTGAGCCAGACGATTATTGAGCGCCGGTAAATTTTTCATGATCGGTCCATCTCCAGCATCGGTTCAAAAACAGTCGTTGTAAAACTTGCATATGCCATTGATTTTGCCGCCGGGTTTGGCTCACATGCACACAAAAGACACCCGGCAATATACAGTTTCATCGGTACCCCAATCGTTATCCGGCGGTTCGCCGATGGAACAGCCAAATGTGATTGTTTTGCCAACCTCAATTTGGGTAATATCCCACACATAACTGGCCGAAATTCCGATTGGTGAATTGGTATCAACATCATCCGGCGAATAGTACATGGCCTGGCTGCCGTCGTCTTCTATGGTTCCGGTACCTACCTGTCGGGCGGTTCTTAAAAATGGCGGCGGGTCGCTGCTGGCCTTGGCCCCGCTGTCCCCGGCGTCGCTCAAAATATACGAACTGGCAAAGACCATGCACTGGCCGGGTGCTGTCGCGGTAAAACTGGCCGATGCGGGCATAATGCTGACCAGCGTGCCGGTAACCGCTGCCGCAGTCAAAGTTTTATGACCGTCGCCGTACCCCATCGGGATGACCACTTCTTCCATTTTTGCCACGCCGGTTGCCAGCGTTGGGTTGGGAAACGTGCCTGCCAGTTCGCCGCTGGCGACATCGCCCGGTTTTAATACGGTGCCCGGTGCCCATTGGCTGCCATTCCACTGCAATACTTGTTTGTCGCCGGGGTCAACATCCAGAACCGATCGCCCCTGTAACGTTTTGACTTTGGCCGGCGCCCATTGGCTGCCATTCCAGGCCAGCAGGTTGGTATCGGCCGGGCTTTGGTCAGAAACTTCACGGGTTTGCAGGGATGAAACATCGGCCGGCGACCACTGCACTCCATCCCAGGTTAGCACTTGCTTGTTAAGAGGGGCCGTGCTGCCGATGGGGTTACCCTGGAGTTTGGCCACAGTTGGGTTTGGAAAGGTGCCGCTCAAATTACCACCGGCGGGGCCTAAAATTTGCGGGTTAGCCGGCTGCCAGCGCCCACCGCCTGGCGCAGAGGCATTCCAGGTGAGCACCTGATACATAGTTGGGTCGCTGTTGGATACCGCGCGCCCCTGAAGGCCATCAACGCTGGGGTTGGGGTATTTTCCGCTCAGATCGCCGTCGGCGGCATCGTCTTTGTTCAGCACGTTGGCCGGTTCCCATTGAGCAGTGGTGTTGTTCCAGCGCAGCGCCTGCATATCAAGCGGCGCCGCACCCGAGACCGCATTCCCCTGAATTTTAATAACGCTGGGATTGGGGTAGTTCCCGCTCAGGTCGCCGCCGGCCGCGCCGCCGGCCTGATTATTGGCCGGCGCCCACTGGCTGCCGTTCCAGGTTAAAACCTGGCCTTCTGTGGGGGTGGTAGCCGCCACCGGGTAGCCCTGGATTCTGGTAACAGTTGGGTTTGGAAAAGTGCCACTTAAATCATTACTGACCGAGTCGCCAACTTTGATCGCTTGTTGGTAAATGACCGGTTGGCCGTTGGCGGTTGCCGCTGCCAGGTTGGTAATCTGGTAATTGCCCAGGTTAAGCGTACCGCTCATAGGCCGTGTTCCGTTGGCCAAAAAATATTGGGGGTGGTCATCGTCGCCCAACCCACTGAGTGCGCCGTGATCGTTGAGCGAACTTGAACACGTCCAACTGCCGCTGGCGCCGCCTATCCACCACAGGGTTTCATTATTGGCGCACGAAATATCCAACCCGTCGTCAGTTCCATCCGCAAAGCTAAGCGGCATGTTAGTAATCGCGCTCCAATCCGCTGTGCTGGCTGTTCCGGCCGTGCCGGCCCGGCCAGCCGCGGGAGCCGGGTTAATCTGCATTCGCCCGGCCAGATTGAGCGGGCCGCTAGTTCGGCTGCACAGCACATTTCTGGCTTCCAAATATCGAGCGGAATTGGCAAAAACATTCCCAAAGTCCAGGTTTACCGTAAAATAGCCGTCGGTAACGGTAACACCGGTTTTGGGTTGAACAGAGCCAAGTTGGCTGCCGCCGGAAGCAGCATCGAACAGGTAAAAGTCAAAATTGCAGGTATCACTAACGTATTCGGTGCCGTAGCGCAGGCGGCCCTGAAACGTAAAAGTTGTACTGGTGCTTTGCGCGGCGGCTGTGTTGATTGGCAGCAGGTTCAGTAGCAAGCCAATGAGCAACAAGGGCAGCCCGGTGGCGAAAGATATGTTTAGCCGGCTTTTTTGTTTCATCATAGTAGTGCCTTTACTGCTTGCCTTACCGTCACACACAATAACCTGATTTTATTGACAAATGAACATCACCCGGCAGTACACATTTTCGTCATTATCAAAGTCGCCGGGGGGGTCTGTTACGTGGCAGCCAAATTTAACATTCTGGTTGACATCACTGGACGTAATCGTCCACACGTAGTTGGCCGACGCGCCCGATGGCATCGTACTGGAGACATCGTCCGCCGCAAATCTGATACCAAAGCCGCCGTTATCTTTAGTGCGCGTTCCATTTACATCTTTGGCGGTGCGCAGTTGCGGGTTCGGATCGTCATTAGCGCCGCCGGAGCCGGTGGATTTAATATAGGCGTTAACCGCTACCAGGCACTGGCCCGGAGTTGAGGGGATAAAGCCGGCGGTAGCCGGGATCAGATATAATTCAGTGCCTTCGCCCATACTGTTTGAACTGGAACCGTAGCCCATTGGTAAATCAAGTTGGGCCATCCCTACTACGTTATTGGCAATGGTGGGGTTGGGGTAGGTTCCGGTTAAGTGACCGCCGGCGGCATCGCCCGGCTTGACCACATCCCCCGGTTCCCAGCGAGAGAAAGAATTGTTCCAGCGGAGCGCCTGCCCATTGGCCGGGGCCAGGTTGGGCACAGCCCGGCCTTGCAGCGTGCCCACATTGGCCGGTTCCCACTGGTTGCTGGCACTGTTCCAAACCAGCACCTGCCCGGTGTCGGGCGCCAGCGGTGAAACAGTTCGCCCCTGCAGCGAAATGATTTCGCTCGGCGCCCATTGCAGTCCATTCCAGGTGAGTACCTGGTTGGTAGCGGGCGCGGTATTGGCCACGGCTCGGCCCTGAATTTTGGCTACGGTGGGGCTCGGATGATTGCCGGACAGGTCTCCGCCGGCGGGGCCGATGATTTGCGGAGCCGTAGGTGCCCATTGGCTGCCGGTCCAAGCCAACACCTGGCTATCGCCGGGGGCGGCGCTGCTTACCGGCTTACCCTGAAGCTTGGCCACGGTAGGGTTGGGATACATCCCGGCCAGGTCACCGCCGGCGGCATCGTTGCGTTTCACCACATCGGCCGGTTCCCACTGGGCGCTGGCGTTATTCCAGCGTAGCACCTGCCCATTGGCCGGAGTGGTATTCAACACCGATTTGCCCCTGATTTTTGTGACGGTGGGGTTGGGGTAGGTGCCGGTCAGGTCGCCGCCAGCCGGGCCGCCGGCGCGCGGATCAAAAGGACTCCACTGGCCGCTTTGCCAGGTAAAAACCTGTTTTAAGGTTGGAGCGGTAGAAGCCACCGGTTTGCCCTGTAAACCATCGACGGTGGGGTTGGGGTAGGTGCCGGTCAGGTCGCCGCCGGCAGAGTCGCCACTTTTTACGGTTTGCTGGTAGGTAACTGCCTGGCCGCTGGCCGTGGCTGAGGCCAGGCTGACAATTTGGTGGCTGTTCATATTTAAATTACCACTCAGCGGCCGGGTGCCATCGGCCCGCAAGTAAAAGGGGTGGTCATCGTCCCCCAGGCCGGCAAAACCGCTGTGGTCACTTAAGGCGCTCACACACGTCCAGGCTCCGGCCGACCAGCGCAGGGTTTGGTTATTGGCGCAGGTGGTCACCAGCCCATTGTCAATATTATCGGCAAACGGCGCCGGGATATTGGTGATGGTGCTCCAACTAACCCTGTTGGCCTGGATAGCGTTAGTAGCAAAAATGGCCGACGGGACCTTGCTGATTTGTACTCGGCCACTCAGGTTGATTGGATCACCGGGGTTGCCACAATTGACTTGACTCACCTGTAGGTAACGGTTGTCGCCATTGAAAACATCGCCAAAATCCAGGGTTACCGTAAAATAACCGTCGGTGACCACAACACCGGTTTTAGAAACAGTGCTGCCAAGCTGGCTGCCGCCGCTGGCGGCATCAAACAGGCTAAAATTAAAATTGCAGGTGCCATTAATGTATGCACTGTCATTTCGCAGGCGGCCCTGATAGGAAAAAGCGGTAGAAATTTGAGCCTGGCTGACCACCGGCAGAGCCAAAAGCAGCAGCCCCACCCCGAGAATTATCAATTTTGAAAAGTTGTTACGCTTCACGATTCAATCCTCAGTTTACTGGCACAGGTAAGAAACCCGGCAAAAAGCGCTTTCATCTGAGTCCCAGTCGCCGGGTTGGTCAATCACATAGCAGCCAAATTTTACCGATTGGTTAATATCGGCCGGGTCAATGGGCCAGACATATCCGGCCGAAGCCTGAATGGATTTGTATTTAGTGGCGTCATCCGGCGCAAACCAAATGGGGTTGTCGCCGTCGTGGGCTGGTGAGCCGGTGCCTACCTGCTTGGCCGTTCTCAGATAAACCGTTGGATCGCTTTTAGCCTCGCCAGCAGCAGTGTTTTTTACATAGGCGCTAACCGTAACCAGGCATCTGCCCGTTGCCGTTGGCACAAAGCCGGCCGCCGACGGGATAATATACATGTCGGTGGCAGTGGTTCCGCTGCTGAACTGGCCGGTGCCGGTGCCGTAACCCATAGGGATATTGAGCTGGGCCATCCCAACCGTATCGGGGTTAAGTTGCGGGCTGGGGTAATTGCCGTTCAGGTCGCCGCCGGCGGCATCACCGGATTTGAGAACATTAGCCGGCGCCCAATTGGTGCCGTTCCAGATTAAAACCTGCCATTGGCTGGGCGCGGTGCTGGCCACTGCTCGTCCCTGCAAAGATGTTACCAACGATGGCTGCCAGTCTGTGCCGCTCCATGTCAGAACCTGATTGGTGGTTGGGGCTGTTGTGGCCACCGGTCGTCCCTGGAGATGAGTTATATCTGCCGGCCCCCACTGGTTGCCATCCCAGGTGAATACCTGCTTGTTTGAAGGCATTGCGGTAGAGATATAACGGTTTTGCAGCCGAATAACGGTGGGATTGGGGTAACTGCCGGAAAGGTCACCACTGGCAGACCCTACAGTTTGCGGATCTGCGGCTTCCCAGCGGTTGCCCACGGAGTTCCAGGTTAGCACCTGATTGTCGGCCGGAGCGCCGTTAGATACGGCTCGCCCCTGCAAGCCATCGACGGTGGGGTTGGGGTAGGTGCCGGCCAAATCGCCGGCCGCCACATCGTTGAGACTAACAACATCGGCCGGTTCCCAGCGATTGGTGAACATATTCCAGCGTAACACCTGCTTGTCGAGCGGATCGGTAGGGGCAATGGCTCGCCCCTGCAAACCATCAACGGTGGGGTTGGGGTAGGTGCCGTCTAAATCACCGTTAGCCGGGCCGCCGGTTTGAGGATTGGCTGGCCCCCACCGGCTGCCATCCCATGTGAGTACTTGATTGGTAATTGGTACGGTAGTGGTGATAAATTGGCTTTGCAGATGGGTTACAGTGATGACGTTGCCATAGGTGCCGGCCAAATCTCCGCCAATCGGGTCGCCGATTTTTACAGCCTGTTCATAAGTTACGGGCTGGCCGCTGCCGGCCCCCGGGAGTAGATTGGTGATGCGGTTGCCACCCAGGTTCAGGTTGCCGCTCATTGCCCGCGTACCGTTGCCTAACAAGTATTGGGTGTGGTCATCGTTGTTTAAACCGGTGAGAGCGCCGTGATCGTTGAGGACATTGGTGCAAGCCCAACCGCCGCCGGCCCAGTGGAGCGTTTGTTTGTTGCCGCAGGTCATAAATACGCCATCATCGCTATTGTCGGCAAAATCGGCCGGTTTGTTGGTGATATTGGCCCAATCTACGCTGGAAGTGTTGCTGGCGGTTATGGCGTAGGTGGCATAAACAGTGGGAATGATGGTGACTCGCCCGGCCAGGTCAACCGGGTCGCCGGGTTTGCCGCAATTAACATTTTTAACGTCAAGGTAGCGCGGGCCGTTGGTGAAGACATCGCCAAAATTCAGGATGACTGAAAAGTAACCATTGGTGACAGTAACGCCGCTTTTTGAAATTTTGGGGCCGAGTTGGGTTCCTCCGCTGGCTGCGTCAAATAATCTGAAGTCAAAACTGCACGTGGCGCTGACATAGTTTGCGCCGTGTTGCAACCAGCCCTGGTATGTAAAACTATTATCGATTGGCTGTTGAGCCTGCACTTTGTTATGAGACCCAACCCAGACTGAGGTGACCAGGGTGAGACCCAACAAGGTGAACAAACTTAACAAGTTGCGATGTTTCATGTGACACCCCAAAAAGAAAACTATCCAAGCTCGCAACTTTGTGCTTGTTGGTAATAAATTCGTTTCTTAACGAGTCACCCTGTCAGTGGGTTTTTGGTTGATACGCTGGGGAGAAGAGTAATCAGG